>RKMJ01000128.1_pt1 | contig 33171 bp, 28 predicted proteins | sample 2174201 | NCBI WGS metagenome assembly RKMJ01 (sample SAMN10236717, study PRJNA505202) | synthetic metagenome | isolation source: mock community containing 12 organisms: Thioclava sp. ES.032, Psychrobacter... | place: USA: Walnut Creek | collected 2015-10-01 | reverse complement strand
TTTCCGCTTCCACAATGAGCGGCACACTCAACTGCTCGGCTCTTTGCATACGTTGCTGCACCTGCTTGATAAAAGCCTCCACCTGAGCTTCGGCCACTTCAAATACCAATTCGTCGTGTACCTGCATAACCATCAGCGCATCAAAATCACCCTCCGCCAGCCAGGCATCCACATCAATCATCGCCTGCTTGATGATATCCGCAGCGGTACCCTGCATCGGCGCGTTGATGGCGGTGCGCTCAGCGCCTTGTCGACGGTTGCGGTTTTGGGAATGAATTTCCGGTAGATAGAGGCGACGCCCTCTTACCGTTTCCACGTAGCCGTCTTCCGCCGCCTGGGAGCGAATACGCTCCATATAGCGCGCCACCCCTGGATAGCGGTCAAAGTAGCGGTCGATGTAGGTTTGTGCCTGATTGCGCTCGATATGCAGCTGGCGCGATAACCCCCAGGCACTCATGCCATAAATCAGGCCAAAGTTGATCGCTTTGGCGCTGCGTCGCTGGTCTGCAGAAACGTTATCCAGTGAGGTGCCAAATACTTCCGAAGCAGTTGCGGTGTGGATATCGCGTCCCTCGGCAAATGCTTCCAGTAAGCCTTTATCTTCCGACAGGTGCGCCATGATGCGCAGCTCGATCTGCGAATAGTCGGCGGCCACGATGCGATAACCGGGGCGAGCCACAAACGCCTGGCGAATTTTGCGCCCTTCTTCAGTGCGAATGGGGATGTTCTGCAGGTTAGGGTCGGACGATGACAGGCGCCCTGTGGCCGTGACAGCCTGGTGGTAGCAGGTATGCACCCTGCCGGTGGCTTTATTGAGCAGGCGCGGTAGCTTATCGGTGTAGGTGGACTTGAGTTTGGCAAGCCCCCGGTGCTGCATGATGACCTTGGGCAGCGGGTAATCCAGCGCCAGCTCTTCCAGCACCGCTTCTGCGGTCGAAGGAGCGCCTTTGGGGGTCTTTTTGATCACCGGGATTTTCTGTTCTTCAAACAGGATCTGCCCCAGTTGCTTGGGCGAGCCCAGGTTGAACTCGCGCCCTGCTAGCTCATACGCCTGGCTTTCCAGCTCGCGAATACGCGACTCTAACTGCTGACTCTGAGCATGGAGACGCTCAGCGTCCAAAGCTACACCGTTGCGTTCAATGCGTGAAAGAACGCTGACCAGCGGGAGTTCCAGATGGTCCAGCACCTCAGCGAGGCGCCCTTCCCGCTCGACCTGGGGGCGCAAAGTTTCCTGCAGGCGCAGGGTGATATCCACGTCTTCGCAAGCGTACGGGGCCGCTTGCTCAAGGGCGATTTGATTAAAGGTGAGTTGCTTGGCGCCTTTCCCGGCGATGTCTTCAAAGGAAATTGTGCTTTCACCTAGATACTTCAGCGCCAGAGAGTCCATGTCGTGGCGGGTAGCGGTGGAGTTCAGCACATAGGAGGCCAGCATGGTGTCGGCCAGCGGTCCTGCCACGTTGATGGCGTAGTTGGCCAGCACGGAAATATCATACTTGAGGTTCTGGCCGATCTTGGTTTTTTCCGGATCTTCCAGCAGCGGCTTTAACGCCGCCAATACGTCTTTGCGGTCAAGCTGCGCTGGGGCATCCAGGTAGTCATGTGCCACCGGAATATAGGCGGCTTCGCCTGCCTCCAGCGCCAAGCCGACGCCCACAATCTCCGCGTCCATGTAATTCAGGCTGGTCGTTTCAAGGTCAAAGCAGAATCGCTGAGCGCTTTTTAGACGTTCCAGCCACGCATCAAACTCACGCTGGTCTACAATCACGTGGTCGTGGCGATCGCTGGGGGTGGCAACGCTATCATCGGCCGCACTAGCTGGTGCGGGTTCGCCGCCCTTTACGTCATCCACGCCTTGGTCTTTGCCTTCAAGCAGCTCGCCCAGCCACTGCCTGAACTCCATCTCTTTATACAGTTCCACCAGCGCTTCGCGGTCTGGGTGGGCGATGTCCAGGTCGTCAAGCCCAACGGGCAAATCGCAGTCAATTTTGATTGTGGCGAGCTGGTAAGACAGAAACGCCTGCTCACGGTTTTCCTCAAGCTTCTTGGGCAGCGTTTTGGCGCCCCGGAATGACAGCGTTTTTATCCGCTCCAAATCGCCGTAAATAGTATCTAACCCCCCGCCCATGCCCTGTAGTAGACCAATGGCCGTTTTCTCCCCCACTCCGGGTACGCCAGGAATGTTATCTACCTTGTCGCCCATCAAGGCGAGGAAATCGATAATCAGCGCGGGCGGCAGGCCAAATTTTTCTTCTACCCCCGCTTCATCAAGGGTTTCCTCTTTCATGGTATTGACCAGCGTAATATGCGCGTTGACCAGCTGCGCCATGTCTTTATCGCCGGTGGAGATCACCGCATCGCGGCCTGCCTGGGTGGCGTGGTGGGCCAGAGTGCCGATCACATCGTCCGCTTCAACCCCCTCAATGCACAACAGTGGCAAACCGAGGGCCTTCACACAGGCGTGCAGCGGCTTGATTTGGCTGCGCAAGTCATCGGGCATCGGCGGGCGATGCGCCTTGTATTCGCTATACAGTTCGTCGCGAAAGGTTTTGCCCGGCGCGTCAAACACCACCGCCATGGGGCTTTCGGGATAATCTTTTATCAGCCGTTTGAGCATGTTCAACACACCCTTCACGGCACCCGTCGGCTGGCCGTTAGACGTCGTTAGTGGCGGCAGCGCATGAAAAGCGCGATATAGGTACGAGGAGCCATCGACAAGCACGATCGGAGCACGGGCCATAACCAAATTCCATTGTTAGCAAACGGTAAGAAAGTCTACTCGCTATGATACGCGTTCAGCGCCCACGCTGCAGACTCAACATAGTTCGAAAGCATTCTTCAAAATGACACAACGCTGCCAACTGACGCAGCAAGCCGCTACAATAATGGGCTTAGCAACCTGGGCGAGATTCTCATGGCTGTATTCACCCCGCTTAGCGACGCACAGGTCGCTACGTTTTTAGAAAAGTTTGATGTAGGCAGTTTCGTATCGCTACAGGGCGTGGCGGCTGGCACCGAAAATTCGACCTTCTTTGTGACCACTGACCGCCGCGAATTGGTATTGACCCTGTTCGAACAAGGCGAGCATGCCGAGCTGCCGTTTTTTGTCGAGTTATTAGACTATCTGGATGAACATCGCCTGCCGGTCCCCGGCACAGTGCACGACCGCGACGGCGTTGCGCTGCACAGCCTGGCCGATAAGCCAGCACTATTGTTCCCACGCTTGCCGGGGCGTCATCCGGAAGCCCCCAACCTTGCCCAGTGCCGGGCACTGGGCGATACCCTGGGACGGATGCACGTGGTTTCAAAGCGCTTCCCAGGCCACCGCCCCAATCCGCGTGATCTGCATTGGCTGCAAGCCATGCACCACAAGGTATTGACCTATTTAAGCCCTGACGACCAAACGTTAATGAAAGACGAGGTCGATGATTTTGAAAGCGCCTTCGCCAAGCACGATGAGCTGCCCCAAGGGGCGCTGCACGGCGACTTATTTCGTGACAACACGCTGTTTGAGGGCGACAAGCTTGGCGGCATCATCGATTTTTACAATGGCTGCACGGGGGACTTGCTGTTTGACCTAGCCATTGTGATTAACGACTGGGCCTCCAATGAAGACGGCACGCTGAATGGCGAATGCTATACGGCCATCCTGAGCGCCTATCAGTCGCGTCGCCACTTAAATGCAGACGAGCAAGCATTGTGGCCGACCATGCTGCGCATGACCGCATTGCGCTACTGGCTGTCGCGGTTACTGGTTGTTTACGTGGACCCGCCCGCCCACGATTTGACCCCCCATGACCCCGAACGCTTTCGTACCATTTTAAAAGCGCGCATCGCCCACGGGGCGCTGCCGCTTCCTGAGGCGTCTTCATGAAAGAAACGACCACTATCAACTCCTCGGCCCAACGCGCTCGGCGCACCTGGAATATCGACCAGTGGGGAAGTGGTTACTTCGACGTGGATGAGCTTGGTCAAGCGTTGGTGCGTCCTTTAGGCACTGATGCCGATGGCCCAGCACTACCGCTGAGCGGCCTAGTGCGCCAGCTGCAGAAAGCCGGGTTACGCCTGCCGGTACTGGTGCGCTTTAGCGATATCCTGCACGATCGCGTTGAGCAACTATGCGGTGCCTTTGACATCGCCATGCAGGATTTTGACTATCAGGGAGGCTATACAGCCGTTTACCCCATCAAGGTCAATCAGCAACGTCGCGTCGTGGAGGAAATTTTAGCCACCGCCGAACGTGGTAACGGCCGCGTAGGATTGGAAGCGGGCAGCAAGCCTGAATTGCTGGCAGTGCTTGCCCTCTCGGAGGGCGGCTCCTCGCTGATCGTTTGCAATGGTTATAAAGACCGCGAATATATCCGCTTGGCGCTGCTGGGCGAGAAGCTTGGCCACCGGGTTTACCTGGTGGTAGAAAAGCTATCAGAGCTCGACATCATTCTTGAAGAGGCTCGCGAGCTGGATGTGACGCCGCGCATCGGCCTGCGCGCCCGGCTTGCCTCGGTGGGCAAAGGCAAATGGCAAAATACCGGCGGTGAAAAATCCAAGTTCGGCCTCACCGCCAGCCAGATTCTCACCGTTGTGGATACCCTGCGCACCCAGGAGGCGCTCGAAAGCCTGCAGCTTGTGCACTTCCACCTTGGCTCGCAGATCGCCAATATCCGCGATATTCAGCGGGGCCTACGTGAGTGTGCTCGGTTCTATCAGAACCTGCTAAGCCTGGGCGCCCCGATTGATACTGTCGACGTGGGCGGAGGCCTGGGCATTGATTACGAAGGCACCCGATCACGCAGTGACTGCTCTGCCAACTATTCAATGCGCGAGTATGCGCGTAACGTGGTTAATGCCTTTGCCCAGTTGTGTCAGGACGCCAACCTGCCCCAGCCACACCTGATTAGCGAATCCGGCCGAGCACTGACTGCCCATCATGCGGTGCTGATTACCAACGTGATCGGTGACGAACGCATCGACGTTACCCCACCCGAGCGCTCTCAGCAGGACGACCCTCAAGTGGCGGCGCTATGGCGAGTCTTTGAGCAGTTGGCCGAAACCCAAGAGCCGCGCGTGCTAGTGGAAGCGTGGCATGATTTATTCCAGGCCGTCAGCGAGCTGCAAGACCGCTTTGTGATGGGACTCAGCAATATTAACGCCCGCGCTGAAGGTGAACGTCTCTACATGGCGGCGTGCGCAAGACTGCGCAACCAGTTGGACACGCGCAACCGCGCTCACCGCGACATCATTGATGAACTTGCCGAGAAACTGGCTGACAAGCTATTCGTCAACTTCTCGCTGTTCCAGTCGGTACCGGACGTATGGGGCATTGAGCAGATATTCCCGGTGCTGCCGTTAAGCGGTCTGGATCAGCCCCCTACCCGCCGTGCCGTCATCCAGGACATCACCTGCGATTCCGATGGCCGCATCGATAACTATGTAGACGGGCAGGGAGTTGAAAGTACTCTACCGATTCCTGAGTGGGCAACCGACGATGAGCGCTGGCTAGGTTTTTTCCTGGTGGGTGCCTATCAGGAAATTTTGGGTGACTTGCACAACCTGTTCGGCGATACCGACTCGGTAGATGCCGCCCTTGGTCCCGATGGCGAATGGCAGCTATCCAACGCCCAAGCCGGTGACACGGTGGCTGCGGTGCTTGCCTACGTCAATTTCGATGCCCGGGTATTAAAACAAAAACTCACCGAGCAGCTCATCGCGAGCGGCTTTTCTGCCCAGGAGCAGGCGCGCTTTGCTGCCAGCCTGAGCGAAGGGTTAGAAGGCTACACCTACCTAGAGTAGAGCGGGTATCAGCCCCGTTAACCAACGAGCAGGCCACCGCAGAGCGGTGGCTTTTTTATGCTGCCCTGTGTGAATAGCATTTAGCGACTTGGCTTAATCGCCCACGATCACTCAATCACGCTAGTGGTAATCTCCAAACCACCGGTGAGCGTCAAACGCAGCGTGGCACCCCGCGGCAGCTCACCCACTCCAGAAGGCGTTCCCGTTAAAATGACGTCCCCAGCTTCGAGAGTAAAGTGGCGACTCATTTCCGCTAGCAGGGTGGGAATGGTAAAAATCATATCGGCCCCCTCACCGTGCTGACGCTCTTCACCATTGATTTCCAGCGTAAAGGCCAGGGCATTCCAATTGGGCACACGGCTAAGCGGTAAAAACGGCGAGAGTGGGCAGGCGCCGTCAAATGCTTTGGCAATCTCCCAGGGGTGGCCTTTCTCTTTTAACTGGGTTTGTACATCGCGCAGCGTTAAGTCAAGCCCCAGCCCCAGGCCGGTGATCGCCTCACTCGCTTCATCTGGTGTCGCGTCACAGATGGTTTTACCTACCAATAGGGCTATCTCCACCTCGTAGTGGATATCGCCACGATTAAACGGTGGTGAAAGCGGTTGCTGGATATCCACGACACTGGACGCCGGCTTGATAAACAACAGTGGCTCACTGGGGATAGGGTTATCTAACTCTTTAGCGTGGTCAGCATAGTTGCGACCAACACACACAACTTTGCCTAACTCATGGGGGAACGCTTGGCCATCGGTAAATTGAGGAACAAAACGCATGATGGGGTCACTCCTTAAGATGCGCACAGGGGCAGGCGCACCAGTCTACCCCACCCATGCGATTGTTCCACACTTGACGTTGGCTAATCAGGTTTACTTAGCCAACGACCAAGCGTCGTCAGGCGCGTGCGCCAGAAAGTCCGGGCGCTCCTTTGGTGCTGCAAAAGGCGCACGGCAGCGGTTATCCAGACGGTTAAACACAAAGAACACATTGCTGCGCGGGTCAGGCGACAGGTTGGCGTTTGATGCGTGCAGCGTATTGCAGTCAAACAGCAATAGCCCGCCTGCTTTGCCCTTGGGCGCCTCAATACCATGCTCATCGACCAGTGCTGCCAGCGCTTCTTCGCTTGGCACACCGACTTCCTGAGCTTTCAACGAGCTTTTGTGGTTATCCTCGGGTGTTTCGCCCAAGCACGGCACGAATTTTTTGTGCGACCCGGGGATCAACATCAAGGGGCCATTAAATTCGTGGTTGTCCGTCAAAATGAGCGATGCACTCACCGCATGCATGTTGGGCATGCCATCTTCAGCGTGCCAGGTTTCAAAGTCCGAGTGCCAGTTAAAGCCCTTACCGGCAAACCCAGGCTTATAGTTAATGCGCGACTGATGCACGTAAGGGTCATCGCCAATGATTTGCCGAGCGGCGCCCGCCAGCCGCTCATCACGTGCCAATTCCCCAAAACGCTTGGAGAGAAAATGCACCGCAAACAGCGAACGGATTTCCTGGCTCTCCGGCTCGGTGACACTAAAAGGCTTATCCCGATAACCCTCATGGTTCATTAACGCCTGCATCTCCCGACACAGCTCATCAAGCTCTGCACCGGTGATCAGGTTAGGAATGAACAGAAACCCTTTGCGTTCGAACTCGTCGAGTTGCGCTTGGCTTAATGGCCCTGTCAATTGCCGACCTTTCACCACCGCCTCCTGGCGCGGTTGCCAGAGTGAAGCCGGGGCTTCAGCCAACCGAGATGGATAAGGATCCTTTACCATCGTGGGCTGGGCAGACGGCATGTCCGTCATGTCGCTGTACTGCTTATGCGCGTTCACAACATTGAGAGGTGTGTTGCTGACTGTCATCTAATCCACTCCTTGTATGATTAGGTTTCAGATCGAATGGCGCACGGTTCAAACGTCGTGCAGGGAGTAGCCTAGACAACTTGAATTTCCCCGCAAGGAGTGATTCACGGTTTGATAACGCAGGTTACGTGAAAAAAATTGAAGGGTTATCAGGAACGCTTTTAAGCGAGGCTTGGCAGGATTGTGTTGATCGACACGCACACAAAAAGTCGTCTACGTGAGGTCGTGGGAAGAAAATTTATGCCAATGGCGAGGCCCAACGTGCACTTGGCACGGCGAGGAGATACGTGTGGGTCTGGCGCATAGCGTCGAGAAGGTTTGCTGCGCTCTGTTCTGGTGACGTCTTGCCATAAGCCTCTCAGCGAACCATTATCGCTGTCGCATATAGCCCAATAATGCCCTTTGGACACTGAGTTGCACTTTCTGTTTTTTACCAGTTCGGGGCTCTCTTGAAACAACCGGAGCTTTGTTTTTTCTTGGTCGAAATACTTATAGCGTTTTAATCAGGAATAGAGTTCCAAATAGCGATTTTTGGAAGGTAGAAGATGCTGGCGACACAGGTCAGCCAGGCGCTCGCGGTCCTCATCACGAATGGCTTCAATCATCAATTCGTGCTCGCGACGAGCTTGAGCGAGGGCGTCGCGGTCAGTGATCGCGATGAAGCGGATGCCGTGGGCTTTCTGGGCGAACTCGTTGATGGTGGTGTACAGATAGGTATTCCCGCACGCCCGGAACAGGGTGCGGTGGAACGCGATGTTCATATGAAATACTTGGCGAAGGTCGTGGGCATACACGGCCTCGCTATGCTGTTGGTGGACCGCTTCCAGTTCAGCTAGCCATTCCGGCGGAGCTGGCAAGGGCAGCTTGTTGACGGCGGCCAACTCGAGAATCTCGCGCATCGCGTAGATATCCTCAACCTCATCCGGCGGATAGCTTCTGACGAAGGCGCCCCGGTTTTTGATGCGCTCCGTCAGGCCGATGCTATCGAGTTGGAAGAGCGCCTGACGGACGACGTGCCGCTTGCAGTTAAAGCGTTCCATCATGGTTTCTTCGACCAGCCGCTCGCGGGGGTGCAGGCGGCCGAGCACAATATCCTCTTCTACAGCAGCCACGATGTCGCTGACACCGTGGGCAGGTTTAGAGGCTTGGGTCTCGGCACCGCGTGTGGACGGCTGTGCGATTCGGCTCATGATCGGTTTCTCAGCCTCCATGGCAGGGCATATGGCTTAGGAGTGTACCAAACTCGTCTTCAGGCTTCATGCTGCCTTGGAACCCGGCAGGTGGGCGCTGGCCGGCAGACGCGAAAGTCGCACCCTTCTTCAGCTTGAAGGATCTGCTCCATAAACAGGCGCCGATAGCCCAATAGCGGTGCCTCGCTCGTCTCGGTCTTGAAAGCCTTCCGTCGCGCTTCAAGCTCCGTGTCATCCACTTCCAGGCTAAGCCGATTGTTGCTGACATCCAGCGATATGACGTCGCCATCGCGCACCAGTCCTAGTGGGCCGCCCTCGGCAGATTCCGGGGAAACATGGAGCACGACGGTACCGGCTGCGGTGCCACTCATACGTCCATCGGAGATGCGCACCATGTCTTTGACACCCTGGGCGGCCAGCTTCTTGGGGATCGGGATGTAGCCCGCTTCGGGCATGCCCGGTGCGCCCTTGGGGCCAATATTCTGCAGTATCAGCACGTCGTCAGCGTGGACATCCAGATCCGGGTCGTCGATGCGGTTTGCCAGGTCCTCAAGCCCGGTGAACACCACGGCGCGGCCGCGATGGGTCATCAACTCGGCCGAGGCGGCCGACTGCTTGATGATGGCACCGGAGGGGGCCAGATTGCCGCGCAACACCGCGATGCCACCCTGGGCATAGATGGGGCTTTGCTTGGGCCGCACGATCTTCTGGTCGATGAGGTGCACGGCATCATCGATGTTTTCACCTAATGTTTGGCCGTTGATGGTCATGGCATTCAGGTGCAATAACGGTTTTAGCTCGCGCAGCAGGGTGGGCAGACCACCGGCGCGATGCAGATCCTCCATGTAACCTTCTCCCGAGGGTTTGAGGTCCACCAGTACGGGGGTTTCCTGGCTCATACGGTCGAAGGCCTCAAGGTCGATGTCGATGCCCAGTCGCCCGGCGATGGCGGTCAAGTGAATCAATGCGTTGGTGGAACCGCCTAACGAGAGCAGAACTCGCAGGGCATTCTCGAAAGCCTCCGGGGTCAGAATCTGATCGGGGGTAACACCGGCCCGCGCAAGGGCCACGGCCTGGACGCCGGACTGTTCGGCAATGCGTTGCCGGTCGGCATAGACCGCCGGTGCGGTGGCGCTGTTGGGCAGCATGATGCCCAGCGTTTCCGCCAGGCAGGCCATGGTACTGGCGGTACCCATTACCGAGCAGGTGCCCACAGTGGGGACCAGCTTGTCGTTGACTTCGTTGATCTCCGCCTCGTCGATGTCCTTGCCGCGATAGGCAGCCCAGTAGCGGCGGCAGTCAGTGCAGGCGCCGACGCGTGTACCGCGGTGTGAGCCAGAGAGCATGGGGCCGGTGACAACCTGGACCGTCGGAACGCCAGCACTGGCGGAGGCCATCAACTGGGCGGGCACGGTCTTGTCGCAGCCGCCAATCAGTACCACGGCATCCATCGGCTGGGCGCGAATCATCTCCTCAGTATCCAACGCCATGAGATTGCGCAGGTACATGCTGGTGGGGTTGGCGAAGGACTCATGGAGGGTGATGGTCGGAAAGTCGACCGGCAGGCCGCCCGCGAGCATCACACCGCGTTTTACGCTCTCGACTAACCCCGGCACGTTACCGTGGCAGGCGTTGTAGCCGCTATAAGTATTGGCAATGCCAATGACCGGACGTGAGAGCGCGTCATCTGTATAACCCATGCCTTTGATAAAAGCCTTGCGCAGGAACAGTGAAAAGTCGGCATCGCCATAGCTGGTCAGGCGGTTGGACATACCCAGAGCCGGGCCTTCGTTACCTTGCTTGGGAGGGTGGCTGCCTTTGCTGTTGTGTTGGGAGTCCTGGCTCATCGCGGTTTCCTCAATGTTGTTCGTGGCTTGTCGGAGGTCCGTTTGCTACGGGTCTTGAACGCTAGGCTAGGCGGTAAAAATCGGCTTGGCAAGATTATTAATAATATTATTGACAATAATGTTGATAGCCAACTAAGTTGGATCATGCAAGCACGCCTTGCATGACGATGTGCAACACAACGACAAACAGCACGTGAGGAAATGACCATGCCAATTCGTAGCGCTTACCCCGCCGCTCTGCTATCCGCTCTGATGCTCTCCGGGGCGGCCCAGGCCGAATATTCAGCCACTGATGAAATCAAAGTCCTGCAAGGTTTTAAGGCGGGGGGAGGCAGTGACACGCTGGCTCAGTTGACCCAGCCGTTCTTGCGCGAGTCGCTGGATGTGGAATTTATTAATGAGTACATACCCGGGGCCACCGGGGGGATAGCCTGGACTCGCCTTGCCAAACAATCAGCTAAAGATGGCAGCGTGATCAGCATCACGAACACGCCGATGTTGATGACCAATTACATAATGAATGAAGACATCAACTACTCGATAGACGAGTTGACCCCCATCGCCAACGTGGTGACCGATCCAGGCATCATCGTGGTGCCGGAAGAGAGTCCATACGAAACACTGGAAGATTTTCTGGCGGCTGCTGAGGAAAGCCCCGGTGAGATTACTGTGGCGAACTCAGGCGTTGGCGGGGATGACTTCTTCTCCACCATCATGATTGAGAAGGCGACCGGCCTGTCCTTCCAGAAGGTACCTTTCCAGGGCGATGGCCCATCCGCGACGGCGGCCCTGGGTGAGAAAGTCGATGCCAGCTTCAACAACCTTGGCAATGTCTATGGGCATATCAAGTCGGGCAGTTTGCGCCCGCTGGCGGTATTCACCGAAGAGCGCCTGGATATCCTGCCTGATGTGCCCACCATGGTGGAAAACGATATCGATGTGGTGGCGGGTTCGTCACGCGGTTACAGCGCACCAGCGGGTATTCCGGATGAGGCTCGTGATGAGCTTATCGCTGCATTCGAAGCGTTAAAAGACGATGAGGAGTTCCAGAAGACCGCTCAGGAACGCGCTATGAACCTCGACATCCAGACCGGTGATGACTACGGCCAGATGATGCAGGACATGGAAGGTCAGTTCGAAGAAATCTGGGACGATGTAAAAGATGAGGTCGAACAATAAGGCGCTAAGTTGGAGGCACAATACGGCGTTCGAGAAGGGGGTGTGAGATGAACAAAAGTCGACTGGTATTGGGGGTTTTTGCGATTGGCTTGGCAGTGACCTTCTATGTGATTGCGCTTGGCTACCCCAATAAGGCAGCAAACATGCCTCTTATCTATTCGGTCGTCGTGGCCTTGCTAGGCGCGGCAATGGTGGGTCAGGAGGTCGTCGGCACGCTGCGTCACCGCAAGGTGTCGGCCGATGGGGCCACGGTCTCGTCCACTGAAGACGCCGCGGAGGAGACACTCGTCAACGGGCCGGAAAGCCGTAAGCCATGGAAGGCCATGCTGATCTTTCTGTTGGCCGCCGTATATCTCTACAGCATTTCAATACTGGGGTATCTGGCGGCCACGGTTGGCTTCATGGTGGCAGCGTTGGCGATCATTGGCCACGTGTCATGGCGCTTTGCCGCTATCGGCATTGTGTTGCTGGTGGCGGTGGTGTGTGCGGTTTTTATCGGTTTTCTGGGGTTACCTGTGCCGTTACTGCCGCCCTTGCTGGCTTTATAACGATACTCGCGCACTCGTCCCCCGGCTCGCCGCATAACAACTTGGAAGAGCGGGGAACGAGTGCCTGACGAAGGCTTTTGGAGTCTAGTCATATGGAAAATCTTGTTTTAGTGGGCCTGACGAACGTCATCTCGTTCACCAATATTGCCCTGATTTTAGGCGGAACGCTGCTTGGGATGTTCGTAGGTGCTATGCCTGGGCTCTCGGCGACCATGGCGCTTGCGCTGTTGCTTCCCCTCACCTTCGGCATGGACCCAGCTTCGGGGCTCAGCATGTTGGCGTCACTCTATGTCGGGGCCTCTTATGGCGGCTCAATTGCCGCTATTTTGTTGCGCACACCCGGCACCCCCTCGGCTGCCGCGACGGTACTCGATGGTTTTCCGCTGTCGCAGCAGGGGCAGGCGGGCAAGGCGCTGGGGGTGTCGCTGTTTGCCTCGTTCGCCGGTGGCCTGATGAGCGGTATCGCGCTGCTTACCGCCGCCCCCTTGCTTGGCGTTTTAGTGCTCAAGTTTGGCCCCATCGAACTATTCGCGATTGCCGTGCTGGGAATCACGATTATCGGCTCGCTTTCTCAAGGCTCGGTGGTTAGCGGGTTGCTGTCAGGGGCGCTGGGGTTATTGGTAAGCACCGTGGGCATGGACCTGATTACCGGTACACCACGGATGACCTTTGGCCTGATCAACCTGTTTTCTGGCATCGAGTTTACGGTGGCGTTAATCGGACTGTTCTCGATTCCCCAAGCGCTCATTCTGATCGAGAACGCCCACGGGACTCAGAAGGTCGCCAGCAAAATCAAGGATAGGTTGATTCCGCCGCTGGCAGAGATGCGTCGCTTATTGCCCAATATCTTTCGTTCCGGCGGTATTGGCATTATCACCGGTCTGATTCCGGGAACCGGTGGTGATACCGCGAGTTGGTTTGCCTACAACGAGGCTAAGCGCTTTGCGAAAGACAAAAGCCGTTTCGGCAAGGGGGATATCGCCGGGGTCGCCGCTCCTGAATCGGCTAACAATGCGGTGGTGGGCGGGGCCTTGATCCCGACCATCGCCCTGGGCATTCCGGGCAGCTCCTCTACCGCTATTTTATTGGGCGCCCTGATGGTGCAAGGCATTTTGCCTGGCCCTAACTTGCTGACCGATTACGGTGACGTGACCTACACCCTGATCTGGGCGGTGATCTTCGCCAACATCGGGTTATTACTGGTAGGGCTTCTGTTCACCCGGCTATGCGTTGGCGTGACGCGAGTGCCGGATAGCTTCCTTGCCTGCTCGATTATTACGCTGTGTGTGATCGGTGCCTTTGCCATCAATAACAGCTTGTTCGACGTTGGGCTGATGCTCGGTTTTGGGCTATTCGGTTACTGGCTGAACCGGGCGGGTGTGTCACCGGCGCCGATGGTGATCGGGCTGATTCTCGGGCCGGTGATGGAAAACAGCTTCCAGCAGTCGATGCTGATTGGGAATGGCAACTTTGGCATCTTTTTGACTAGCCCGATTGCCGTGGTGTTGTTCTGTATTGCCGCCTTCTCGGTACTGCAGGCGACCCCGTTTTTCCGCTGGCTGCGTGGCACGCTGCGCGGTCGAACTCAGGCAGAGTGATCTCTCTTCACGTTAAGGATTTGTGATGACAACAATAACGGAAGTGCGTGCGCGTACGGTCAATGTACCGCTGGATAACCCCACCAGCTTCTCCAATCGTCAGGTGCTTAAGCGCGACTACGTGCTGGTGGAAGTGGTGGGCGATGATGGCCATGTGGGCATTGGGTTTTGCTATGGCGGCAACAATGCGGGCTCACTGGTCGCCAATGCCGTAAGAGAATTGCTGAAACCTGTATTGGTCGGGGCGGACGCTCATGCGACAGAGGCACTGTGGCAGGCGATGTATCAGGAATCGCTGCTGCATGGCCGCAGCGGTTCGGTGATGCGTGCCATCAGTATTTTGGATACCGCGCTTTGGGATCGTAACTCCCGGGCAGCCAAACTGCCGCTCTATAAGTACCTGGGTGCCAGCGATACTCACAGCGTGCCCGCGTATGCCAGCGGGGGCTACTACCTCGATGGCAAGACGCCCGCGATGCTCGGTGAAGAAATGGCCGGCTACGTGGCAAAAGGTTTCACGGCGGTGAAGATGAAGGTGGGCCGCGAAGACCTGGCAGGCGAGGAAGCGCGGCTGGCGGCGGTGCGCGAGGCGGTAGGTCCCAATGTGCAAGTGATGATGGATGCCAACAATGCCTGGCGGGATCTGCCGTCGGCGCTGGCCTTTATGCGCATGGCTGAACCCTACGACCCGTTCTGGATCGAGGAGCCGTTTAGCCCCGACGACATCGATAATCATCGCCGCTTGGCCGAGCGCACGCCGGTGCCAGTTGCCACGGGTGAAATAGAGGCGGGCCGCTGGCGCTTCAAGGAGTTGCTGGATAAGGAGGCGGCCATGATTCTACAGACCGATGCCGCGGTGTGTGGTGGCATCACCGAGTTTCGGCGTATTGCGGCAACGGCGGCAAGCTTCGGGGTGGATATTTATCCTCATTGGTTCCACGATCTGCATATCCATCTGGTGGCCTCGGCACCCAACGTGAAGATGGTCGAGTTCTTTGCCGATGATCAAGTGCTTAATTTCAGGCGCCTGGTGGATACACAGTTGAAGTTTGTCGATGGCCAGCTATTGCTACCCACCAACCCCGGGCTTGGCTTCGGTTTTGACCAGGCTGCACTTGAGCGCTACGCCATCGAACCTTGGCAATAACCGCCTTACAACAAGGAGAATGTCATGTCTCAAGCGAGCGGAGACGTTTGGTCACCGGTGATCACCCCCTTCGGCGCCGATCTCGCGCCGGATCGGCAGCGTTTTGTGTCGCATTGCCAGTGGCTGACCTCAAACGGCGTCGGCTTGGCCGTGTTCGGCACCAACTCCGAAGCCAACTCCATGACAGTGGGTGAAAAGCAGGCGTTGTTGCATGCGTTGGTGGATGGCGGTATCGACCCCGCCAGGCTCATGCCCGGCACCGGCAACTGCGCGATTGATGACGGCGTATCGCTTACCCGCACAGCGGTTGAAGCGGGCTGCGCCGGTGTACTGATGCTACCGCCGTTTTATTACAAGGGCGTCAGCGACGAGGGTTTGTTCCGCTTCTACAGCGAGGTAATCAACCGCGTTGCTGATTCGCGCCTGCGCATCTACCTCTATCATATCCCGCCGGTCACTCAGGTGCCGCTCTCGCTGGAACTGATCGAGCGTTTACGCAACGCCTTTCCCGGCGTTATTGCTGGCATCAAGGATAGCGGTGGTGACTGGGCCCATACCCAGGTGCTGAGCGAGCGCTTTGCGGGGCAGGATTTTGCCGTCTACGCCGGTAGCGAACGGTTTCTGTTGGATACCCTGCGGGCAGGCGGCGCGGGCTGCATTAGCGCGACTGCCAACGTCAACCCAGCGGCCATCGTTGCGTTGGCGCGGCATTGGCAGGAAAGCGACGCCGACGAGCGTCAGCAGCGCCTTAACGTGGTGCGCGACCTGTTTGAACAGTATCCGCTAATTCCTGCCATGAAGGCGGCGACGGCGTATTTTTCGGGAATCGACGATTGGCAGCGCTTGCGCCCGCCCTTGGTAGAGCTTGATAACCAGCGTACCGCCGAGCTTGTATCGTCGCTTAAAGCGACGGGATTTGAGATGCAGGGTGTGGGTGAGGCGCGCCATGGCTGAGCAGACGAAACCGTGGCGTATTGTCGCCGTACGCCGGCTCAGCGAGGCCCAGCGTGCGGCGCTTTCCGAAATTGCTGAGGTCGACTACTTCGAGGACGTAAACGCATCCAACCATGCCGACTTTATGATAGCGCTTTCCAAGGCCCATGGCCTGATCGGCGGCAAACTGGAACTCAGCGACGCGATGTTAGCCCAGGCGCCCGTGCTACAAGTGGTTGCCACTATTTCGGTAGGCTATGACCATCTGCCGCTTGAAGCGCTGAATCGGCGCGGCATCCTGCTTTGTAATACACCCGATGTGCTGACGGAAACCACCGCCGATACGGCGTTTGCGCTGATCATGGCGACTCAGCGGCGTCTGGTAGAGCTTTCCAATCTTGTCCGTGAAGGCGGCTGGCAGGCGCATATTGGCCCCGAGCACTTCGGCGTTGATGTGCACGGCAAAACCCTGGGTATCGTGGGGGCAGGGCGCATTGGCGCGGCGATTGCCCGGCGCGGGGCATTGGGCTTCGGCATGCCCATCCTTTATACGGCTGCATCGCCCAAATCGGCGCTTGAGCAAGAACTAGGCGCCAAGCGTTGTGACCTTAATGAACTGTTATCTCAAGCCGATATTGTCTGCTTAAGTGTGCCTTACAATGCCGATACCCATCACCTGATTGACGCGGGTGCCCTGGCGCGGATGAAGCCAACGGCGGCGCTCGTTAACGTGGCCAGAGGTAAAGTAGTGGATGAACCCGCACTGATTGAGGCGCTTCGCTCTGGCCTAATTCGTGCTGCAGGGCTCGATGTATTCGCCGAGGAGCCATTGCCTACTGATTCGCCGCTGGCCTCCATGGCCAATGTGGTGGCCGCCCCGCATATTGGCTCGGCAACCCATGAAACGCGTGACGCCATGGCCCAGCTGGCGGTGGATAATCTGCTGGGTGCGTTGGCTGGCAGCGGCCCGCTTACCGCCGTTAATGAGCGTTTCTGGCGGCGGTCTGCGGCGACTGAGGAAACATGATGCCCCGCCGCCTGAAGCATATCCTAAGCCTTGATGATTTCGAACGGGCCGCCCGGCGGCATTTGCCGCGGCCTTTGTTTGGCTATGTGGCAAGCGTGGCCGAAGATGGCGCTACCGCCCGAGCCAGTCGGGAGGCCTTCGATAACTATGTGTTTCTGCCTCGGGCGCTGGTCAATGTTTCCGATGTATCGATGGAAACCGAGCTGTTTGGTCAACGCTATGCCTACCCGTTTGGCATCGCACCCATGGGCATTAGTGCGCTAACGGCTTATCGGGGTGACAAGGTGCTGGCGCGGGCCGCGGCCGATGCTGGCATTCCCATGATCGTCAGCGGCACTTCGCTGATTCCCATGGAGTCGCTGGCTGGACCCGACGGCTCGGATTGGTTCCAGGCCTATCTGCCCGGAACGGGAAAGGAAATTGATGCCCTGCTGGCGCGTGTCGAAAAGGCCGGATTCAGCAAGCTGGTGATCACGGTGGATTATGCCGTACCGCCCAACCCTGAAAACCACCGGCGCGCGGGGTTCTCCTCGCCACTGCGCCCCAGCCTCCGGCTTGCCTGCGATGGCTTGCTGCGGCCACGGTGGCTATTCGGGACCTTCTTAAAGACATTGTGGCACCACGGCGTGCCGCACTTCGAGAATAACGCCGCAACGCGTGGCGTGCCGGTGTTGGCAAAGAACGTGAACCGGGATTTCTCGGGCCGTCGGCATCTCGATTGGTCGACCCTTGATCGGGTACGGGCGCGCTGGGAGGGCAAGCTGATAGTCAAAGGTATCCTCCACCCTGACGATGCGCGGCGGGCCGTCAGCGCCGGTGCCGATGGGGTAATTGTCTCCAACCATGGTGGCCGGCAGTTGGATGCCACCGTGGCGCCGTTGACCATGCTGCCCGAGGTGGTGGAGGCGGTCGATGGTGCGGTGCCGGTGATGATCGACGGCAGCTTCCGGCGTGGCAGCCAGGTGCTCAAGGCGTTGTCGTTGGGCGCCAGCTTCGTGTTTCTGGGCCGACCCTTTAATTATGCGGCCAGCATCGCGGGTGAAGGTGGCGTGAAGAAAGCTGTCATGCTGCTTGGGAATGAAATAGAGCGAAATATGGCGTTACTTGGCGTAACAAGCCTGGAAGGGTTAACTAGCCACTTATTACGTAAAAATTAAACTACTCTTTCCAGGAAACGATGCCATTGCTACTAGGTACCGTACATACAAGAGAACTACGTAAAAGCAAAAAGCCGCCCTAGAAGGCGGCCTTCAAAATTCTGTAAAGTGCTATTTTTAAACCACTTCTTAGTGGTGCCGACACCAGGAGTCGAACCCGGGACCTACTGATTACAAGTCAGTTGCTCTACCAACTGAGCTATGTCGGCTACACGCATTGTCGGCAATGGCTGGGGTACCAGGATTCGAACCTGGGAATGCCGCTACCAAAAAGCGGTGCCTTACCACTTGGCGATACCCCAGCAGTGTGGTGGCCAGAGACGGAATCGAACCGCCGACACGGGGATTTTCAATCCCCTGCTCTACCAACTGAGCTATCTGGCCGCTGCCAACGGTGCGTATTAAACAAGAATCTCGGCTTTTCGTCAACTCCTTTATAAAACTTTCCGCCTTGTCGGCAAGTTACGTGGCTTGCGTCGGTGGCACATAACCTTCGGCCTGGTCGGTTTCCTGGTTATCGAAAAAACGCTGCATCTGTTCCATCAGATAGGCGCGTGCCTCGGGGTCTAACATGTTGAGGTGCTTTTCGTTGATCAAGCGCGTTTGCAGGGCTTGCCAGTCTTCCCAGGCCTGCTTTGATACGGTTGCCTGGATTTCCTGGCCCTGCTTACCTGGCAATGGTGGGAACGGCAGTGCTTCAAGCTCTTTTTGATACTTGCGGCAAAATACGGTCTGCGTCATGGGTAGGCTCCTAAATTCAGCGGTTACCAAGCGGGTTAAGCGTGCCCTGGCGTTGACGTGAGTGAGAAAGGCGCGAGTTGATTGATCAGTAACTTCACTGGGGCGGCCAGGCCGACCTCAGACGGTTGGCTTGGATCGTACCAGGCCCCTTTTTCTCGCACGCCCTTCAGCCTATCGCAACTGACCGGCTGCGGGGTAATCGCTAAGCGAAAATGGCTGAAGGTATGCTGAAAACACGCTAACGTTGGCGCGCGTTCAGGTGCTTCTACGTTCGAATCTAGCCACGTAGTAAGTTCGCTTTGACTATCGAACTGAGGCAGGCTCCAAAGCCCGCCCCAAAGGCCGCTTGCCGGGCGTTGCTCAAGCCACACTCGCCCGTCGGGATCGTGCAGCAACAACATGATGGTTTCCCGTGTAGGCAAGGGCTTCTTCGGCTTTGATTCAGGATAGCGCTTTGTCTCACCCTGGGCGTAGGCTAGGCAGACGTCATTGAACGGGCAGTGCTCGCACAGCGGCATGCTTCGCTTACATAGCGTGGCACCAAAATCCATCATCGCCTGGGTGTAATCAGCCAGGCGTGTCTCCGGCGTGTAATAGTCAGCAAGCGCCCACAGTTTGCGCTCAACGGCTGGCTTGCCGGGCCAGCCCGGTACCGCATGCAAACGCGCCAGCGACCGCTTGACGTTACCGTCCAGAATCGCAGCGCGCTGGCCGGTGCTCTGCGCGATAATCGCGCCTGCGGTTGAGCGGCCAATCCCCGGCAGTGCGATAAGTGATTCGACGCTATCGGTAGGCAATTCACCTCCATGCGCTTCCACCGCCATCTGTGCCGCCTTATGCAGGTTGCGCGCTCGAGCATAGTAGCCAAGGCCGGTCCACAGGTGCAGGACTTCGTCCTGCGGCGCCTTCGCCAGTGCTTCCAAGCTAGGAAACCGCGCCATAAAGCGTTCAAAATAAGGGATGACCGTGGTCACCTGGGTCTGCTGCAGCATGATTTCCGAGACCCAGACGCGATAGGCGCTACGCGGTGACTGCCAGGGCAAATCATGGCGACCGTAGCGGTCAAACCAGTCAAATAGTCGCTGTTGAAACACCTCTGCGGCCAGCCGCGGCGCGGGCATGTCCGTCATGCAAGCTCCTTAATCACGCGTTGTACTGATATAAAAAAGCGCCGGTGCAAGACCGGCGCTGCACGGGCTGATTCTGATTAGTCAAATAAACGCCGCAGCCCTTCGCGCAATTCATCACCACTGCCTTCGCCCAGACGCTCATCAAGGTCATCAAGCGATTCGCCAAGGCGTTTTTCAAGCTCTTCGCTTACCTGCCCACCGGCTTCCTCTTGAATAAGTTCAACGACAGCACCTTGGAAGGCGTCACGATCAAAACGGCACCACTCGCTACGCTCGTCGCTGATATGGCCTTCGCAACTCAGTGGCAACGGCAGGGCTTCAAGACGAGGATTCACCTCGCACGCTGCATCAGCGGTATCGACGAGCCGAGCGTTTGCTTGAGTATCAAACCGTTGGCTGGTGAGGTCATATTTGCCCTCTCCCTGTACGTCAATGCCCGGCACAGTGATTAACAGATCGTCGCTTTGAACCACGCCATCTCGGATCTGAAGTGTGGCGGCAAACTCATCGAAGGCGGTATCGCTCGACCAGTCACGCTCGCTTTCCTCGCCTTCCAGTTGGGCAACGAGTTCGCACATCTCTTGCGACACATTGGTCTCGAGAATAGCACCTTCCGTCAACCGCGCCTCTAAATCGCCATTCAGGTGGCGCAGCAAGGTTTCCCGTTGATTACCGCGCGACGTGAGATCACCACTGAGATTCAGGCGACCGCGAAGCGGTGACGATTCGTCTCCATCGCTAAGCGTCTCAATAAGCGGCGCTACCTGAACCTTACGTATTGTGGGTGAGAGCGCCCACTGTAGCTCATCCTTGCTGGCATCTATGTGACCGTTGGCCGTCAGTTCACCTTCGTAAAAGTCTGCTTCAAAATTGCTTAGCTGGTGCTGACCTTGATCCCCTTGCAACTCAACAAGGGCATCGCTGAACACCATCCCACCAAGCTCTAGCGACTCCATGTTCAGGTTGCCATTCACACTTGAAGACGCCAGCCACGCTTGGGGCAAAAGCTCGGCGGGGTCGTCAGCAACCGCGGTATTAATAAGCCCCAGGCTTGCCTGTTGCTCGGCTTCTTGACGGGGCAGGTAACGATCCAGGTTGAGCTCGTCGCCTTCAATGTCAAAATCGATATTTGAGCCATCCAACCGAGAGGCGAGTTCGCCGGTAAAGGTACTGTCGTCAACTACCAGCGATAGGCTGGGCAGCATCACCTCTTGCAGATCCCCCTCAATGGGGCTGGTCATGGCAACATCACTGAGCGCCGCCTCACTGGACGTGTTAAGCGTAACGCCTGCCCGTGACAGCCAAGGACGCAAGGTAAACGGCGCTGCCGTTAGCTGCCCCTGGTAACGCGGAGCATCGCGCAACTGCGACAAGTTAAGATGGCCGTTGACGCGCAGTTCATCAGGCCCGGTGAGCTGCAAATCCTTCAACCGCGCAGTTTGCTCCTGCCAGTCACCTTCCATGCCAAACGCAAGCGCAAGCTCTAAACCACCGTCCCAGTTCTCTGGGTGGCGCAGGCTGGTTTCTAACTTTCCGTCACTGATACTTAACTGCTGCTCACCAAGCCGGACTACGGATTCAGCCGCAGCAATATCAAGCTGTTGCGGTTCGCCCTCAGCGGCAAAGCGTGTACGCGTATTCAGTTGGGTGTTTTCCAGCACAAACTGCTGCTCTGCCAAACCAAGACGCATGCGGGTTTCAAGGTCGATGTCACTTGATATGTCGGGGACTCGCTCCAGCGCCTCGGCGTCGAGATTGTTGTGCTTGGACAACTTAAACATCGCTTTCAGCGGGAAGGGGCGAACAGGGTTGACGTTACTGCCGGAGATGTTGAGCTCTTGCACATGCCAAAGCGCTTCGGCTTGCTCATCGCGGAAGCGAATATCGGCTTCATTAATATCGACACTGGCAATACTTAGCACTACCGCAAGACTGCCAGCATCGGCATTAGGCCCGGCGCTCGCCGGCGCCAGCACGGTTTCCGCTTCCTCGCTTTGTTCTACCAGCCTATCCAACAGCGGCTCCCAGTTACCCTCCCCGTCGGCATTTCGCTTCAAATTTAAACGCACGCCGTTCAGGGTTAAGCCATCGACGGCAATTTCACCACGCAGTAACGGCGCAAAAGCAACGCTGACTTCAGCACGTTCTACCGCTGCAAACGCCGTATCTTCCTCATCCTGAGCGGGCAGCCATGCATTGGCGGTTTCTACGCTGACGCCAATACGCGGATAAAACGACCAGTTAATCGGCCCATCCAGATCCAGGTTCAAGCCCGTTTGCTTTTCGACCACCGCGGTTAAGCGCGGCTTAAAGTCTTCCGGGTCTAAAAATGTCGTCACGTAAACCACAGCGGCGACGGCCACAATGGCTAAAATGCCGACCGCAGCCAGCATAATGCGTAATAATTGCCTCATTACCCTTTTCCTTGTGGGTCTAATTCAACAAAATCGCTGGTCACCGGGCCCCCTGAAGAGGCCTGCTCAGTGTTTGCGACCGCCCGGTAGCCCAGTTTTGACAACAAGACACGGTCTGCCAATGGCAGCGACGAGGTGGCGATGCGTAAAACGCGTCCATCTTGCTTGGCTTTTTCGCCGAGTAGCGCCATCAGTCTGGAGCCTACGCCCCGGCGCCGCGTTGCTTTGCGCACACATAAGTCCGATAGCCACCACGCACCATCCTGCGCCTCTTTAATGGCAACAGCACCTAATAACCGGTCGTTAAAATGCGCGCAGCCAAAAAAATGTTGCTGCAGATGCTGTTCGATAAAAGGCTCGACTGTTTGAGTTGGTATTCGATCTTGGGGCGCGTCGTAATAAATGCGTACGAGGTCAAGGCGCACTTGCTCATCGGCTTGCCAACGGGCTTGGTCGACGTAGTGCAGTGTCACCGGCATGGATATATTCCTCATTACAAATGCAGCAAAGCTGCTTTTTATTCGCATTGTAAGGCGGTTACCTTTTGCGCATTGTAGCGGATAGGGGCACCGATTCACTATAATGGCTGCTTTGCCAACGGATTTGCCCTTATCGCTCGGTGGTATTGTTCATTTGGGCCATCGGCTTTCTTCTAGAGTGCGCAATAGCGCAGGAGTTGCATGATGTCAGCGCGTATCGCCACGGTAAGCCGTGACACCAACGAAACGCAGATCAGCGTCAGCGTCAATCTTGACGGCGAAGGCCGTCTGACATGCCAAACCGGAGTCCCCTTCTTCGATCACATGCTCGACCAAGTGGCTCGCCATGGCATGATAGATCTCGACATCAACGCAAAGGGCGACCTGCATATCGATGATCATCACACAGTCGAAGATGTGGGCATCACGCTTGGCCAGGCATTTTTCGATGCCGTGGGCGACAAGCGCGGCATTTATCGCTATGGCCATGCGTATGTGCCGCTGGATGAAGCGCTTTCCCGGGTGGTGGTCGACTTCTCCGGACGCCCTGGCCTGTATATGAATGCCGATTTTACGCGCGATACTATCGGCCACTTCGAGACCCAATTGGTCAGCGAATTTTTCCAGGGCTTTGTGAACCACGCGCGCGTCACGTTGCACATCGACAACCTCAAAGGCCTGAACGCTCACCACCAGGCTGAGACCATTTTCAAAGCCTTTGGCCGGGCACTGCGCATGGCGGTTAGCGAAGATCCGCGCATGACGGGCCAAATGCCCTCCACCAAGGGAAGCTTATAATACCCGGCAGCCGCGTTGGCGACTCGCTGTTACCTTCCTCTGTCTACCTCCACAAGGAGCGCTTAATGACCATTGCTGTAATCGACTATGGAATGGGTAACCTGCACTCGGTAGCAAAGGCACTTGAGCACGTTACCCATGAAAACGTGGTCATTACGCGTGACCCGCGGCGTATTTTAGGTGCCACCCGCTTGGTATTACCTGGCCAGGGAGCGATCCGCGACTGCGTCGGCGAGCTGGAGCGTACCGAGCTACGCGGGTTGGTCGACGACATCCTCACTCGCCAAGCCAAACCGCTACTGGGCATCTGTGTGGGCCAACAAATGTTGCTGGAGCGCAGCGAAGAAAACGGCGGTGTTGACTGCTTAGGCTTTTTCCCAGGCAATGTAAATCGCTTTCCAGCCACTATGCGTGACCAACACGACCAGCGTCTTAAAGTGCCGCATATGGGGTGGAATTTGCTAGACCAGCGCCAACCACACCCGTTATGGGAAGGCATTGAGCAACACGAGCATTTCTATTTTGTGCATAGCTACTATGTGGAAGCGGCAGATGACGCCCACGTATTTGGCACCACGCAGTATGGCAGTGTGAATGCCCACGTCGCCATCGGCCGCGACAGCACCTTCGCCGTGCAGTTTCACCCCGAGAAAAGCGCTCGTGCAGGCCTACGCCTACTAGAAAACTTTGTCACCTGGACGCCCTGAGAGGTTTGAGTATGTTGGTAATTCCCGCGATTGATCTCAAAGACGGCCAGTGTGTCCGCTTGAAGCAGGGCCGAATGAATGACGCGACGTCCTATGGCGATGACCCCGTTGCAATGGCAGCCCGCTGGGTGGACGCAGGGGCACGCCGCCTGCACCTGGTCGACTTGAACGGCGCCTTCGAAGGCAAGCCTGTGAATGGCGATGCGGTGACCGCGATTGCCCGCGCCTACCCTAATCTCCCCATTCAGATTGGCGGCGGTATTCGCTCGGCCGAGACCATTGAGCATTATCTCGAGGCTGGCGTTTCGTATGTGATCATCGGCACCAAAGCGGTGAAGGAGCCGGATTTCGTCACCGATATGTGCCGCGCCTTTCCGGGCCATGTGATTGTCGGACTTGATGCAAAAGAGGGGTTTGTGGCCACCGACGGTTGGGCAGAGGTCTCCACCATCAAGGCCACCGATCTCGCCAAACGCTTTGCTGACGACGGTGTATCAAGCATTGTTTACACCGACATTGCCCGCGACGGCATGATGCAAGGTGTTAATGTCGAGGCGACCGCCCAACTGGCCCGCGAAGGGGGTCTACCGGTCATTGCCTCAGGTGGCGTGACCAACCTTGATGACATCAAAGCTCTCTGCGAGGTCGCTGATAGCGGGATTCTGGGCGCCATCACCGGCCGCGCGATTTATGAAGGCAGCCTTGACGTTGCCGATGCTCAGCGCCTGAGCGACCAGCTGACGGGAGGCCGTACATGAGTCTCGCCAAACGCATTATCCCCTGCCTGGACGTTGATGCAGGCAGGGTCGTCAAAGGCGTAAATTTCGTGGGTATCCGCGATGCTGGCGACCCTGTCGAAATCGCCAAGCGCTACAATCAGCAGGGCGCCGATGAGATCACCTTCCTGGATATCACCGCGAGCCACGAAGACCGCGCCACCACGGTCGATATGGTGGAGCGTATTGCCGGTGAAGTGTTTATCCCGCTCACCGTGGGTGGGGGGATTCGCAGCTGCGACGATATTCGCACCATGCTGAATGCGGGCGCCGATAAAGTCTCCATCAACACAGCGGCGGTGACTAACCCTGATTTTGTTTATGAAGCGGCTGAGCGCTTCGGCAGCCAGTGTATTGTTGTGGCTATTGATGCCAAAAAAGTATCCAGCGAAGGCGAGTCCCCGCGCTGGGAAATTTTCACCCATGGCGGACGCCGCCCGACCGGCTTGGATGCCATTGAGTGGGCGCAGAAAATGGTCGCTCTGGGGGCAGGTGAGTTACTGCTTACCAGCATGGATCGCGACGGCACCAAATCAGGCTTTGACCTGGGCGTTACCCATGCCATTGCGGAAGCGGTTAGCGTACCGGTGATTGCATCAGGCGGGGTGGGGAACTTGGACCATCTGGTTGATGGGGTGTTGAAAGGTGGGGCTGACGCCGTGTTAGCTGCCAGCATTTTCCATTTTGGTGAATACACCATCCCTGAGGCCAAACGCTATATGGCCGAACGCGGCATCGATATGCGTTTATAGTCCGCTCAAGGTCGCCGATGCCTTCTTCGGCGGCCAGATTATGCCTCTTCCAGCGATAACCCCAAATTACTGACACCGCCATTGCGCCCTAGTACGCGAATGGCTTTCAGAGTCTCCTTGTTGAGCGGTTGTGATACTTCTTCCAGCACCGCGTCCTGGAAGTTATTTTCGTCTTCGGTCAGCGGGTGGTCGCGGATCAGCAACGCCAGCGCATTGGCATCTTCTTCGCCTTCGGTTAGCTCGATAAAGGCACGCACACCAGCCCGGGAGGTGCGGCTGACATCGAGCACGGCTTCGGTGGACTCATCCTGCAGCGTATCCAGCAATGCCGATATCGCCACTACTGCATCTAATGCCCGGCGCGCGCCAAAGCTTTCGTCGTCTTCGGGCGGCTCACATTCGGCCAGTTTTTCTGCCTGACGCGCAAAATCAATACTCGCATTAGGCACACTAAGTCGCTCCCAGACCAAATTGAGCACAGCCCGCAGCGTATGCCCATCTCCATGCCCTGTGGTTTGTTCATAAAGCGCATAGTTAGGCAGGAGCCGCTCACAGAGCGCGGCCATAAACGCTTGCTGAGCGGCTAACGGCAACTGCTGGAGCCGTTGATAAAATCCGGGGGGATTAGTGGACGCCATACGATTTTCCTAAATTGTCTTACTCAAGTTATTGGTGATATTGGGACTATACGTTATCGTCACAATCGTGTCGGCAGCCTCTGTTGACACATTCGCGTACGGCCGGCGAGGAGATTACCATGCACATCCATCTGCTACAGCACGGCCCAGACCATGGTCCAGCCCGGTTAACAGACTGGCTAACCAGTATGGGGCATAGCTATACCATTTTTCATCTCTACAACGAGGAATTAGCCCCAAGGGTCAGCGACAGTGACGCTCTTATTGTGCTTGATGGACCGGACAGCTTCGTCGAGCAACCGCCGGACTGGTTCAAAGCCGAAAGTAAGCTGATTAACCGCTATCTCGATGGCCAAAAGCCTTTGCTGGGTATTGGCTTAGGAGCGCTTTGGGTCGCCGACGCGCTAGGCAGCGTAGTCGCCCTCGGCACTTACCCCGAATCGGGCTGGCACACCATTCACCTGGCACCGGAAAGTCCCCTGGACCTCCCCGAACAGTTCGATGCCTTTATGTGGCACCATTATATATTCAGCCTGCCCGACAACGCCTTACCCTGCGGAGGTAGCGAAGCAGCACCGCTTCAGGGTTTCAGTTGGGACGCGGGCCGTGTAATCGGGCTGCTATGTCATCTTGAAGTCACGCAGCAAAGCGTCGAACCACTGCTGGCGCATCATCCACTCAGCGCAGGACGCCGCGATTTCATTCAGTCTGATGCGGATATACGCCAAAGCCCCAAACGCTTTGACTCGCTGGCCGCTCTGCTTGACCGATTAATGAGCCAGTGGCTTCGCCCCGCCTCACCCTAAATCAGTGGACTGCTGCTTGGTCAAGGCTCCATTGGCGGGCAGCAGCTAGGCAGCTTTCCCAATCCCCGGCATGGTATTCCAGCACGCCAGCGTCTCGCTGGCGCTGTAAATGATAGCGGTACATTGGGTCATAATATTCCGTCAGCAGCGGGGCCAACCAAGCTTCATGTGCTTGAGGGTTGCCGTGTTCGTGCGCCGTGAAGGCCAGTGACTGAAGCCGTTGAAGCCGTTGCAACCTGGCGCTTCCTAGCCGTTTCTTCAAGCGGATCAATGCGTTACTAAGCTGCTGGCACATACGCTGCCACCCTTCTTCGGGTCCGTAGCGCAACTGGTAAGCGTGTTCAAGATCGAGAATATAGTCACGCTGCAGCTGTTCCAACCGCCAATCCAGCGGCATTTCCACGCGTATGCGTATCGCACACGCCATTGTCTCCCAAAAGCTGAGCGGCACGTTCACTTCACCAATTTGCCGTGATTCATCTTCAACCACCAACGGGCCTGGGAGTGCCAGCAATCGCTTTGACAAACGGTGTTCAAAGTCGATTTGGCAAGGCGGTGGTTCAGGTGAACGCCCAAACGCCGAACCTTTGTGCTGGGCAAACCCTTCTAGATCAACGCCGTTGGCTAATCGATTAATCAGTACCGTTTTAGCGCAGCCCGTTAGCCCTGCCACCACTAACAGTGGTTGTTGAGCGGCTACGTCTATTTGGGCGATCAGACGTTGGCGCAGCGCTTTCCAGCCCCCTGCGATACGCGGCCTGACCAAGCCTGTATCGGCAAGCCACTGCTGGGCAATTTGCGACCGCAAGCCACCGCGAAAGCAGTAAATGATCGCTTCGGGGTGGTGACTCACATAATCTCGCCAAGCCGCTACGCGGGCCTCTTTGACAGTTCCGTTCACCAAGTCGTTACCCAGGGCAATCGCCGCTTGCTGCCCCTGCTCTTGGTAAGCGATACCTACTTGATGGCGCTCATCGTCAACCATCAATGGCAGATTGACAGCGCCAGGCAAAGCACCCTTGGCAAACTCAACGGGCGCGCGTACGTCGATCAACGGGCACTCTTTTTGAATGAGACGGGTATCAGCAGGAACGGTCGGTAGGTTCACCCGATGACCTCAATCAGTGCCTCCCCCTGAGGCTTTTTCAGCGTACCAAACGGCTGCAAGTCCAAACCGTAGGTACGCCCAATGCGTTCTACGTCGTCTTCCCAAGCAGGGTCCACAGCTAGAAGTAGCCCACCTGACGTTTGCGGATCGCACAGCCACTGCCAATGAGCGTCATCCATGTTGGGCAGCGCGCTTCCCAGCGCATCGCGATTGCGCTGGGAGCCACCAGGCACCGCTCCTTGGCGGCGATAGCTTTCTGCTTCAGCCAAACGTGGTAACCGGCGAAAATCGATCTGTGCCATGACCTGGCTCGCGCGGCACATTTCGGCCAAATGACCTGCCAGGCCAAAGCCTGTTACATCGGTCATTGCATTAACGCCTTTAACATCAGCAAGCGGCACGCCAATTCGATTGGATTGCAGCATGGTTTCACGGGCCAATCCGTGGTGCCCCGCCGCTAAAAGGCCACGTTTCTCGGCCGTGGTCAGCATACCGACGCCAATCGGTTTGGTAAGGAACAACAAGTCACCGGGCTTGGCATGAGAATTTAGCTTCAACTTATCAAGTTCCACCAAGCCATTCACCGCCAGCCCAAAAATGGGCTCGGGCGCATCAATGGAATGTCCGCCCGCCAACGCGACCCCCAACTCGCGGCAAACCGCTTGTGCCCCGGCCACCACATCACCGGCAATGTCAGCACTCAATTTATCCAGCGGCCAGCCTAAAATCCCCAGCGCCATAACCGGCGTACCGCCCATGGCGTAGACGTCACTGATCGCATTAGTGGCCGCAATGCGCCCAAAATCAAACGGATCATCGACAATCGGCATAAAAAAATCAGTGGTGGCAATCATGCCGCGGCCGTCACCCAAGTCATAAACGGCCGCGTCTTCGCGCCCCTGATTACCGACAATAAGTCGTTTGCTCGCGGCCGCAGGGCCTGCTTTGGAAAGAATATGATCCAATACATCCGGGGCAATTTTACAGCCACAGCCCGCACCATGGCTGTATTGCGTTAATCGAATAGAACTCATGGCGTCTCTCCTTGGCTCATTGATATCACTTTAGTGTACCCCAAGCGCTTAACTTTAGAGGGCATCGAGCGCATCGCTCAATTTATCCACAGCGATAACCTCCATTCCTTTTGGCGGTTGTTTCGGGGCATTGGCGCGTGGCACGATCGCCCGCTGAAAACCATGTTTGGCCGCCTCGGCAATACGCTCTTGTCCACTGGGCACCGGACGTATTTCACCCGACAGCCCAACTTCGCCGAACACGACTAGCTCCCGGGGTAGTGCACGATTTTGCAGGCTAGAAACAACCGCTAAGAGCACGGCAAGATCAGCGCTGGTTTCAAGTACTTTGACACCCCCCACGACGTTTAAAAATACGTCTTGGTCGCCAGTAAACAAGCCACCATGGCGATTAAGGACGGCCAGGAGCATCGCCAATCGATTAGGGTCTAGCCCAACCGCAACACGGCGAGGATTACCCAACGCCGACTCATCGACCAAGGCTTGCACTTCTACCAATATAGGCCGTGTGCCTTCCCACACCACCATCACCAAACTGCCTGGGGCTTGCTCTTCCTGCCGTGATAAAAAGATGGCGCTGGGGTTTTTGACCTCTTTCAGCCCCTGCTCAAGCATGGCGAACACCCCCAGCTCATTCACCGCGCCGAAGCGATTTTTCTGGCCACGTAGCGTACGAAAACGTGAGTCGGCCCCACCTTCCAGTAACAGCGAGGCATCAATCATATGCTCAAGCACTTTAGGGCCTGCCAACGTGCCGTCTTTGGTGACATGTCCAACTAACAGAAGCACGGTATTCGTTTGTTTGGCAAAACGCGTCAACGCCGCGGCAGACTCACGTACCTGGGCAACCCCTCCCGGCGCTGAGGCAATATCTTCAAGATGCATGGTTTGGATCGAATCGATCACCAGAATCTCAGGTTTCTCGCGCTCGGCCACGGCAAGAATGGTTTCCACGCTGGTTTCCGCCAGCATCTTCAACCCCTGGGTAGGCAACTGAAGCCGATGGGCGCGCATGGCCACTTGGGAAAGCGACTCTTCTCCCGTTACGTAGATAATACGCCGTTGTTGGGCCAGTTTGCAGGCCGTCTGCAGCAGCAGCGTCGACTTTCCGGCTCCAGGGTTACCGCCCAGTAGAACCGCTGAACCAGGCACCAGCCCACCACCCAGCACGCGATCAAACTCAGCAAACGTCGACGTCAGGCGAGGCACTTCACTAAGGTCCACCTGCCCCAGGTCTACAATTTGTCGGGAGTGGTCCCCGGCGTAGCCAGCGCGGCCAGAGCCAGTGGCACCACTACCAGGGCGAGCGCTGGCTAAACGCACCTCACTTAGTGTGTTCCATTCCTGGCAGCTGGAGCACTGCCCTTGCCATTTACGATATTCCGCACCGCATTCAGTGCATACGAAGGCGCTTTTGGCTTTTGCCACCGCAGTGGGTCTCCTTTTTATTCATTACATACACAAAAGGCGGCCAGTGGCCGCCTTTACACGTGTAACGGTATACCTTATTGGCGTTTAAGCTGTAGGGTTTCACCGTTTTCAAAACGACGGCGCTCAGGGTCAATTAACTCCAAGGTGCTGTCGTCGATACGTAAAAAGTAATAGATTTGGCCGTCGCCATCAGGGGTCAGCTCGTAAACAGTGGCATCGGGATCCGACGGTGTTCCACTGAGCACTTCCCAATTACCTTCGTAATTTTCGTCGGGTGGGCTTTGCGGATGGTTGCGATAGGCCGCATTGAGGCTAAAGGTCCGCTCTTCCGCCGTACTTTCTTCTTCACCTTCCAGAACCACATCAAGATCAATGCCATCGCAGTTACGGCATGGCAGTGAGCCTTGATAGTTTGCCTCCGCACTAGCGGACTCTTCTTCGCCCTGCTCCATCGGGCCGCTCGCGCAGCCAGCCATAAGTGCCAACATAGCCGAACCGGCTAGCAAACTCCTGAGTTGCATTGGGTCTCTCCTTATCGTGTTGGACATTTTCTCAGTTACGCGCACTTGTGACAGCATAACGCCTACAAGGTGCAACGCCCACCCCTGTGATCCGAATGCTTGCGCTAAGTTAGCCTTCAAGCGACCATGGGTAACCTTGCTAGGATAATCAGGTTACCCTCATGAGCCAATATTGGAGTCCGGCCGTTCGCACACTAACGCCTTACGTACCCGGTGAGCAGCCACGCGAGCAACTTGTAAAGCTCAATACCAACGAAAACCCTTACCCGCCTGCTCCAGGCGTCGGCGCAGCGCTGCGCGATTATGCGACGGATCACTTACGCCTATATCCTGACCCAACCTCTGCAGCGCTGCGTGAAGCGCTGGCGGAGACGTTTAAAGTAGCCAGCAGCCAAGTGTTTGTCGGTAATGGTTCCGATGAAGTGCTGGCCTTTGCCTTTCAGGCTTTTTTCCGCCATGGCGCGCCGCTAGACGTCCCCTCGATTACCTATAGTTTCTATCCCGTTTACGCCAATCTTTATGGCGTTGAGTTGCGTAAGCATCCGCTCAACAAGCAGTGGGAAGTCGATATTGATGCGCTTGCGGCGGGTACTGATCGTAGCGGCGTTATCTTCGCCAACCCGAATGCGCCGACAGGCCACGCGCACTCATTGGAGGCTATCGAGACACTGCTTAAGCGGGTCACGGACCGTGTGGTGCTGGTGGATGAGGCGTATGTCGATTTCGGCGCTGAGAGTGCAGTGGCGCTGGTTGACCGCTATCCTAACCTGCTCGTCACTGGTACATTTTCTAAATCCCGCAGTCTAGCAGGCTTACGCTTGGGCTATGCAGTGGGCTCCGAGGAACTGATTGATGGCTTGCTGCGGGTAAAAGACTCCTTTAACTCTTACCCAGTGGATAGCTTGGCAAGCTTAGTCGGCATCGCCGCACTGAAAGATGTAGAGCATTTCGAAGCCTGCCGCGAACATGTTATCACCACGCGTGAACGTACTCGTCAGCGGCTCGAAGCGTTGGGGTTTGAGGTATTGCCCTCCAAGGCTAACTTTTTACTTGCTCAGCATTCTGATTATGCGGGTGCACTGTTATTTGCCGGTCTACGCGAACGCGGCATTCTGGTGCGTCACTTTAACACCTCAGCGCTCAATAACTTTCTGCGTATCACCATCGGCACCGATGACGAGATGGATAGCTTGATTGAGGCACTAGAAGCGATCTGCGCTTAACTTTTTCTTTTCTAAGTCTTACTTTGGGCGGCGCAGGCCGCCTTTTGTCAGCTGTTTTTCTTCCGCCCAACAAAAAGCCCCGAGCACAGTGTGCTCGGGGCTTTTCTAAATAAGAGCCTGACGATGATCCGGCCGGCGCTCCGGGACTCTCCATGGGGAGACCCCTTGTTTCCTTCAGCCCAACAAAAAACCCAGCCGGTTGGCTGGGTTTTCTGCGGTATAGGTGCCTGACGATGACCTACTCTCGCATGGGGAGACCCCACACTACCATCGGCGCGAAGCGGTTTCACTGCTGAGTTCGGCATGGGATCAGGTGGTTCACGCTTGCTATGGTCGTCAGGCGTAACTTT
>RKMJ01000126.1_pt1 | contig 33311 bp, 30 predicted proteins | sample 2174201 | NCBI WGS metagenome assembly RKMJ01 (sample SAMN10236717, study PRJNA505202) | synthetic metagenome | isolation source: mock community containing 12 organisms: Thioclava sp. ES.032, Psychrobacter... | place: USA: Walnut Creek | collected 2015-10-01 | reverse complement strand
AGCCAGAAGCTTCGATACAATCTCAGACGCGATCGGTGACATTTGTGACCTCTATTCTGCCAAGGAGTGTCTGAACGACTTCAAAGCTGCCGGGTATGAGGTTAATTAATTGCGATATGCTTTAGCGCGTCATCATCCCGTCCAGTTCCGCGCTGTTGCCGTTGCAACCGTGGTTTTCCTCCAGGTCGTTCTCAAAATCCCTTTCAGATCGAAAAAAAAGGGCCCCCGAAAAGGGAGCCCAAGGTGCAAGATCCGTCTTCGGGATCCTACTCTCTCACCTGCAGAGATAGCTTTGCTTGCAGCGTCAGATCACGACCACCTTGGTTCCGACGCCAACGCGTTGATAAAGGTCCATGACATCTTCGTTGCGCATACGGATGCAGCCGGAACTGACCGCATGACCGATGGACCACGGCTCGTTCGAGCCATGAATGCGATAAAGGGTCGATCCCAGATAGAGCGCGCGAGCCCCAAGAGGATTGCGCGGTCCCCCTTCCATATAGGCGGGCAGGCCCGGCTGGCGGGCACGCATTTCTGCCGGAGGACGCCAGGAAGGCCACTCGGCCTTGCGGGTTACCTTGTGCGTTCCGGCCCATGAGAACCCGGGGCGACCGACGCCGACGCCATACCGGCGCGCGGTGCCGTCCGGTTCAACCAGATAGAGGTAACGCTCGTTGGTGTTCACGATGACGGTGCCAGCCCGATGCGGACCGGCATAATCGACGACAGTTGGCAAAAAGCGCGGATCAATGCCGCGGACGCGTTGCTTCCGCTGCTTGGCAGATGCGGCATGGGTCCGGCCCTGATTGGGCGCTGGTGCCAGACGGCTGAAATCGACTCTTGGTCGGGCATCACGTGGGACAGCCCTGTGTGTACCCGGACGCAATTGCATGACCCATGGTTGGATCTGATCAGCTTTGAGCATCACGGGAGGAGGCGGGGCATAACGCAATGAACTGGCACCCGCCGGGGCAACATAAGACCCGGTGGTAACGAGAGCACTCGTGCACAGACAAAATAACAAACGCTTCATCGACATACTCACAACACAGAATCGACGACTGGGCTCATGGACATTGAGCCCAACTGAAACAACACTTTCGAAATGCCCTCCCATGCCCAATACACGGCCGGGATCTACGCATTTCCTCGTCCCCATGGTAGGCTGGAAACAAATCGAAAAGGTTAATGAAAACTTGCAAAGCCGCCGAATTGGAGTCAGCGTTAAAAATTGGTTAGCGGTGCCGACTTATCCTTAAAACTTTGATAATATCAGCTCCGCCCGACTCTCAGGTCAGACAGTCTTGCGTGAAAAGCAGAGGGTAGGAGGAAAGGAGAGGATAGGAGATCAGTGTCCGACAACCTTCTTGGCATAATGCAACAGCTTCGGTGTCAGCGGATGGATCTGCTTTTGTGTCATTCCCGGCTTCACGGACGGACTGTAGAGCATGTTGAGGATCAACCGGTCATACTTGGTGAACGCATCATAAGTCGTCAGATCGTTGAACACCGAGTAGCTCAGGCTGGCATCGTCATTGACCGGACCCAGTCCCTGAAGAATTTCCTCCACCATGCAGCGCCGGAACAACGACAGCCCCTGATCGGACACGATCACGGCGTCTGACCTCAGGATCCCCGATCGTCTGGATAGCACCCGGACGATGCATTGGCCGGGAACAGCCATATTGGGATCATGAAAGACCTCATCCTGCACGGTGCGCTGGTAGTTGGCGGAATCCACGATATAGATCCGGAAATTGGCTTCCTTGGGCGTGCGGGCAAGGTGCAATTGCAGGCCGGGGATCTTGCTCGGCAATCCCCTCACGAACGAGCGCACGGTCTTTAGGCGGTTGAGTTTGGCGCGATTGTCGATCCAGACCTTGACCGGTTTCACATATTTTTTCACCCGATTGGTCTGTGTCCCCCAACTCAGGGATTTGATTTCGGCACCAAAGACGGTCTTGTAAAATCCATCAATGACATCTTTGTCACTGAAACTGTTCGCCGACGCGGGTCCCGTCAGGATCGCCAACAACAGGGTCAGCGATATGAGGACCACAAAACCGAATGAACTGACATCGCATTTGGGATAGTCCAGTTGCTGCGCGTGCGCTCGGGCCTTGAGCAACCGTGCTCCATAAGGGCGTGTCTGTCGCAGGGGGATGCCGGCAGGCTGACAGATCGGGGCTTTTTTCACGTTTATGGGTCCTGCAGTGTTGCTCGAAGACAGGCATGGGAAGCGGGCTCAGTCAGAACCGGCAGATTCAACAGACCAACAATGCGCATAATGGGCATGCGCGTCAATCGGCCACGCGATGGCAACTTCACATGATCGGTTCTCTCCCCGTTCAATTTTGCGCGGAGCTAAGGAAATTATGCGACAACAAATCGGAACGGACATGTTCATTTTTTTGAAAACACAAACCTATTTTTAACGAAAGCGAGCCTATGGTCATCCTAAATTTGTGCCGTTAGCTAATGCCAATTTGTTACGTAGGTATTTCGGAACATCCGGCAATGATAATCGGCCTATGACATTCAAGGTTCAGGAGTAGAATGGGAATGGCACTGGCGACGAAACCATTTCGGATTGAGCAGATTCTGGGCAACGAATCGTCCAGACAGCCCCAAGCAGCTAATGGCTCAATGTCCGGGGGGCAGTATCAGGACATCATGACGGAGCTGGCAGCTCTCAAGAGCATGATGGCCCCGGCTCAGGACCTCAACGAGAACATCGTTGAGAGCTATCGCGCCGAAATGAGCGAAGCGTTGAAGCTCAAGAAGGAGATGGACGAGATCTATCAGGCCATCGCCGAGACAAAGCGCGAGATTGCCACCCTTCATGTCAACGGTCTTCATTCGGCGGAAATGAACCGTGTCACGGATGAACTCGATGCCATCGTGCAGGGCACGGAACAGGCAACCGAGCAGATCCTCGCTTCCGCAGAGATCATCGACGAGAATGCGTCAAAGCTTTCCAAAGTCCTGACCGGTGAAGAAGATCAGTGGACCCACGATATTCAGGAAAGCGTGGTTTCAGTCTTCGAAGCCTGTAACTTTCAGGATCTGACCGGGCAGCGCATCACCAAGGTGGTCAACGTCTTGCGGTTTATCGAAGGCCGCATCGTCAACATGATGGACATCTGGGGCGGCATCGATCACTTCAAGGAAATCGAAGTCGAAAATCCAATGGAAAAACAAGGCGATGCAGCGCTTCTGAACGGTCCCGCCCTCGACAACGAGGAAGGTGTTGCCAGCCAGGACGACATCGACGCCCTGTTCGACTAAGCTTTTTGCGCAAGCAAAAAGCTTTGCTCGCTTCCCACATACACAGACCCATCAGCGGCAGGTGTCTTCTCACAGAAGGCACCGAGAGCCTGCGCAAGCAAAAAGCTTAGCTCACTCCCCACACGCAAAATGCTATCAGCGGCAGGTGTCTTCCTTCCGGAAGGCACCGAGAGCCTTGCGTGAGCAAAAAGCTTAGCTCACTCCCCACACGCACAGCCCCATCAGCGGCAGGTGTCTTCCCCCGGAAAGCACTGAGAGCCTGCGTAGCAAAGAGCTTTGCAAATAACCCGAAAGCACCGACACGCTGCTTGTCAAAGGCCTGTGGGTTTTATTGACTCATTAACGAATCTCAACTAGAACAAAATAAGAACAATTATCGGTTCGAGGTAGCGAAATGGCGGATATGAACAAGCGGGACGGATTGATTATCGGCGAAGACGGTCTGGCACGTTGTTGGTGGCACGGCGGTAAGCCTGACTATCAGGACTATCATGACCGGGAATGGGGCAGGCCGGTGGCCGACGACCGAACCCTGTTTGAGAAAATCTGTCTCGAGGGATTTCAGGCAGGCCTCAGCTGGTACACGATCCTGCGCAAACGGGAGAATTTCCGAGCCGCCTTTGCCAATTTCGACATGGACAAGGTCGCTGCCTTTACCGAAGAAGACGTGGAGCGCTGCCTCGCGGATGCCGGGATCGTCCGGCACCGCGCCAAGATAGAAAGCACCATCAACAATGCTCAGCGCGCCAAGGAGATGCGCGCCGAATTCGGGTCACTGGCGGCCTATTTCTGGGCTCACGAACCCGGCCCCAATGATCGCCCGGACCGGCCAATCTATGAAGAGTTGATCAAACTGACCCAAACCGATATCTCCAAAGCCATTTCCAAGGATCTCAAAAAACGGGGCTGGAGCTTCGTTGGCCCGACAACGGTCTATGCCTTCATGCAGGCCATGGGGCTGGTCAATGACCATATCGAAGGCTGCATCTGCCGCGATCAGGTGGAGAAGGAGCGGTCTGATTTTCGTCGCCCCACCTGACGTCAACCGTCGCCGGGACAATTTCCGACGAGCAAACGGGCAAGGCAGGCTGTCCGTTCCTTGCGCGTATTTACAAAGCCGCTTGCCTCACGCCTTCTTGTCGGAACGATGACAGGGGCGAAAAAGTCTTGCTTCACCCTTGTCGCCTGCGGGCGGATGGGCTAGGGAAAAGGCCATAATCCTGCAACGAGCGGGATTTCCTTAACCCATTCAAATCGAAGTGACGTCCAACCATGGCAAAAGACAAGAAGCCCAACAAACTCAAGGCCCGCCTGCCGCGCGGCTTTGTGGACCGGACTGCTGACGACATTCGCGCAGCAGACGACATGATCGCCAAGATCAAGGCTGTCTACGAGCATCATGGCTTCGATCCCATCGAGACGCCTGCGTTCGAATATACCGACTGCCTTGGCAAATTTCTGCCCGATACCGACCGCCCCAATGCAGGTGTCTTCTCGCTGCTGGATGATGACGAACAATGGATGAGCCTCAGATACGATCTGACAGCGCCTCTTGCCCGTCACGTCGCGGAGAATATCAACGAAATCCAGATGCCGTTCCGCACCTATCGCGCGGGCTATGTTTACCGCAATGAGAAACCGGGACCGGGACGATTCCGCCAGTTCATGCAGTTCGATGCCGACACCGTCGGCGCGCCGGGTGTGCAAGCCGACGCCGAAATCTGCATGATGATGGCCGATACCATGGAAGCCCTCGGCATTTCGCGCGGTGACTATGTCATTCGCGTCAACAACCGCAAGGTTCTAGACGGCGTGATGGAAGAAATCGGTCTTGCCGGTGATGAGCATGCCGAAACCCGCCTCACCGTATTGCGGGCCGTCGACAAACTGGACAAGTTCGGCGCGGATGGCGTGCGGCTTCTGCTTGGCGAGGGTCGCAAGGATGAAAGCGGCGACTTCACCAAGGGCGCGGGCCTGAGCCCTGACAACGTCGAAAAGGTCATCGCCTTCACGCAAGGCACACTCGAGATGGACAACGCCGGAACGCGGGAGCTTGCCACCATGCAGGCCATCTTTGATGCCTGCGGCTATGGCAAGGACCGCATCCATATTGACCCGTCTGTCGTGCGTGGCCTCGAATATTACACCGGCCCGGTCTACGAGGCCGAGCTGCTGTTTGACGTCAAGAACGAGAAGGGCGAAGTGGTTCAGTTCGGCTCCGTCGGTGGCGGTGGTCGCTATGACGGTCTCGTCAAGCGCTTTGTCGGTCGCGATGTGCCCGCAACAGGGTGCTCCATCGGCGTGTCACGCCTCATGGCAGCGCTCAAAAACCTCGGCAAGCTCGACAATGAAGATGTGATTGCACCCGTGCTGGTCACCGTCATGGATGGCGACGTGGAAAGCCTTGGGCATTACCAGAAGATGGTGCAGGACCTGCGCGCAGAGGGCATTCGCGCCGAGATGTATCAGGGCAACTGGAAGAAATTCGGCAACCAGCTCAAATATGCCGACAAGCGCGACTGTCCGCTTGCCGTTATTCAGGGCTCCGATGAGAAGGAGAGAGGCGTCGTCCAGATCAAGGATCTGGAAGAGGGCAAGCGCCTGTCTGCGGAAATCGAGGACAACGCCACCTGGCGCGAGAGTCGTCCGGCGCAGGTGGAAGTCCCCACCGCTGACCTTATTAAGACAGTCAAAAAGATGCTGGCAGATCAGGCCGCGGATCGGGATGCTGGTCGCGCCGCTGCCAAGTAGCCCGCAATGCAGGCGCGGGCCAAAGGAGACGAGATGACACTTCTGACAGATGACATGCGCAGCGCTTTGGCGCAGCAGTTCGACGTGGCCGGAGCGACCGCCATCGATCTGCCGATCCTCTTTCACGCCGATCTGTTCCTTGATCTGGTGGGCGAGGATATCCGCCGCCGCCTTTATGTGGCACCGGACGCAAATGGCGAGAAGATGGCCTTGCGGCCTGAATTCACCATTCCCGCCTGTTTGCATCATCTGGGCACCGGTCCCATCGATCGCGCCGCGAGCTATGGATGTGTCGGCCCCGTGTTCCGCCAGCGTCCTGATGGTGTGCCCGGGGAATTCTATCAGGCCGGTATCGAGCAGATCGATCCGCAAGGCGGAGCGTCCTTTGACGCTGACAGCATCGCGCGCGCCCTCGCCATGGTCTCCAATCTGTCAGGCGCGACGCCAGCCGTGACGATCGGCGACAATGCCCTGCTTTCCGCCCTGCTGACTGCTCTTGGTACCCCTGTGGTCTGGCAGCGACGCCTTGAAGGTGCCTTTGGGGATCGCAAGGTGCTTGACCGCATGCTCGAGCGTCTCGCGAAGGGCGGCTCGGACAATGCCGATGCATCCGCCGGACTGGCGCGTATCCTTGATGGCAAGGCCGGGTCTGACGTGCGCGAGGCAGTCGAGGAAATGCTCGACATTGCCGGTTTGGACGCGATTGGTGGCCGGTCCGTTGGCGATATCGCCGAGCGCTACATGGAAAAGGCCGAACTGGCGGCCAACGCCGGTTGGGATGCCGACAAGCTTGATTTGATTGCGCGCTTTCTCGATCTTGAGGGTGTCGGCAAGCAAAGCCTTGAGCAGCTTTCAGCCTTTGACGCCGAGCAGGGTGGCCTGCTGGGAGGAGCGCTCAGCGCCTTCAATGAGCGTATGGACGCCATCCAGACGGCCGTTCCCGATGGAACAAAATTGAGGTTCAAGGCCGATTTCGGACGCCGGCTTGACTATTATTCGGGCTTCAATTTCGAGCTGCATTTCGATGGTCAGGACAAGCCCGTCGCCGGGGGCGGACGCTATGACCGCCTGCTGGGCATCCTCGCAAAGCGCGCCAGACTCAACGACGAAAATGAAATCGCCGCCGTGCCGGCCATCGGCTTCGTCGTCTGGCTGGATCGTCTTGGCGATACCAAGAGCATGGCATAGGAGAGAGCAACATGAGCAACAATCCTCTGATCATTGCGGTGCCCTCCAAAGGTCGCTTGCAGGAAAATGCCAACGCCTTTTTCGCCCGCGCCGGGCTTGATGTCGCGCGTCCGGGCGGGGCGCGCAACTACCGTGGCCATCTCAAGGGCATCGACAATGTGGAAATCGCCTTTCTGTCGGCATCGGAGATTGCCAAGGAGCTGAAAAACGGCTCGGTCCATCTGGGTGTCACCGGCGAAGATCTCATCCGCGAGCATCTGACAACGCCGGAGCGCTATATCGATCTGCTTGTCAAACTCGGGTTCGGCCATGCCAACGTCGTCATAGCCGTGCCCAAAGCGTGGATCGATGTGCGCACGATGGAGGATCTCGGCGACGTGGCCATGGATATGCCCGCGCGCTACGGCCATCGCCTGCGCATCGCGACGAAATACATCAACCTGACGCGCAGTTTCTTCGCCGAACACGGTATCGTCGATTATCGCATTGTTGAAAGTCTTGGAGCGACCGAAGGGGCGCCTGCTGCCGGATCTGCGGATATCATCGTTGATATCACCTCGTCCGGATCGACCCTTGAGGCCAACAATCTCAAGATCCTTGATGATGGGGTGATGCTGCGCTCTGAAGCGAACCTTGTCGCCTCTCTGACAGCGGATTGGTCCGATGCGGCCAAGACGGCGCTGGGTGAAATTCTCGACCGCGTTCAGGCCGAGGAAGCCGGGCGCACCCGCCGCGAGATCACCGCAGCCCATCACGATGCAGCCGCCATAAGCCAGCAGATCTGTGATGAGTTCGAGGCGAACGGCGCCTACGCGCCCTATGGACATCAGGAGCACGTGATGCGCCTGCATGCGCCGCAAGGGGCGGTCTATTCAATCGCCTGCCGTTTGCGGGCTCTGGGGGCAACCACCATCTCCGTTGGCAAACTCGATTATATTTTCCAGGCGGCCAACCCGTTGTTCGATCATCTGCTGGCCCGTCTTGAGGCCGAAAGCACCTGAGCTTCAAGCAAAAGGTGAGGGCACCAGCTTATGGCTGCCCATAGCCTTGATTTCGACTCATTGATTTGGCTTGAAAGGCCATTCACGTGCTTTCCCGTCAAGAATCACCGCGCCAAACATGAGGCCCCTGATGAGCGATCCCAAAAGCCTGACGCGCCGTAGCGCCATGATGCTGACTGCCGGAGCGCTCGCCGCGCCTGTCTTGATCCGCCCGACGATCGTCAATGCCGCCGAGCTCGATCAGGCCATCGGACAACTCATCATGATCGGCTTTACTGGTCGCAGCGCCAACGGTAAATTTGTCAAGAGCATCGCCTCGCACATTGCCAAGGGACGCGCTGCGTCGGTGGTTTATCTGGGGCGCAACATCGGCTCGAGTCGCGATGTGGCGGGCCTCAATCGTCTGTTCCACAATGCCGGCGTGAGGCACATCGCCATCGATCATGAAGGCGGTGTAGTTCAGCGGTTAAGACAGAAACACGGCTTCACCCGACTGCCATCAGCGCTCAAGGTGGCTCAGAGCCGGAGCGTTGCCAGTGCGGAAAAACTCTACGGCACCGCCGCCAAGGAGTTGTCACGCGCCGGCTTCACCTTCAATCTGGGGCCGGTCGTCGATTTGCATCGCGATTACAATCCGGTCATCGGCAAGAACCGCCGTGCCTATAGTGCCGACCCGAACACGGTCGCAGCCTATGCCGGAGCCTTCATTCGTGCCCATCGACGCCATGGTATGACCACCTCGATCAAGCATTTCCCCGGTCACGGCCTGTCGCGCTCTGACAGCCACCACGGCTTCGTGGACATTCGCGAGACATGGGATCCGCAGGAACTCAAGCCCTTCTCGCTTCTGATTCGGCAGGGATTGGCCGACGCTGTCATGAGCGGGCATCTCTTTGTCCGTGTTGGTCAGCGCGGCAATGGGGAGCTGACGACCTTTTCCCGTGCCCTGATCAAGGATGTCCTGCGCGGAGGCCTCGGCTTTGAGGGCTTGGCCATGACCGATGATCTCGACATGGGGGCCGTGCGAAAAACGGCCCCCCCACAGGAGGCCACCATTCGTGCGGTCGAGGCAGGCTATGACATGCTGCTTATGTCCAACACGGCGATGGCCAACGACGACATGCCTGCCATTGCCGTCAACTGGATCAGAAGCGCAGTGCGCGAGGGACGCATACAGGAAGGCGGGATTCTGAGCTCTGCTGCCCGTGTGCGGGCATCCCGCCGGGTCTGACCCGTTCTTCCGACCCGGTAGGCAACAATTGTTCCGGCGGCCCGCCATCGGCGTACTGCGGCAAACATGCCGTGCTATTTGGCCGTGCTATTTGCCCGTGCTATTTAAATGCGATTGAAAGTTCGCGTGACAGCACCGGATAGTGATAAACCAGCGCAGCAAACAGCGTTTCATCCACCGCATAAGGCAGGCCTGCGCGAGTCAAGGCGGCGCACTGTTCGGTTCTCTCTCTCAGACAGCCAAGGGTCAGGCCGCTGCGCGCGCCGACATCATGGGCTGTTTGCCACGACATGACACGGGTTCGGAAGCCAGCCTCGAGCACGGCAAGGGTCGCCTCGCTCGGAGAGCGCTCGCGCATGGCGGTTTTTGCACGATCGCGTCCGCCCTGAGGTGCAGGGCTGAGCTGGTCTACGGAGAAATCGCGATCGAAATCGACAGCTTCAAACATAGTCTTTCCTTCCTTGCATGTCGGTGCGCAAAAAGACGACACCTGTGACACGGTGTGGAAGGCTGGCAAAACGGGGGAAGGTATCATTCCGCTAGTTTGCGCCATCTTCGCGGTTTGCAAAGATGCCGCCACATCCCGTGTAGGTGCCACCTTGCCGCGGTCGGCAGGTTGGCGAGGGCGCCAGCCCTTCTCTAGATGATGCCGCGAACATAGGGCGAAAATGAGAGAAGTTCAAGCGGCTTGTGAATATCTTTGGTCTTGGAGCAAGATGACGGGGGCATGATAAAGGCGTCGGGGTATGGCAAAAAGAGAGGCCGCTGCGTCCAGCGACCTCTCAAGACGGTTTGCACGTGGGGACCGTCATATCGGGAAGATTGAAAGCCCGTGGTCCGACAGCACAGCTTGGGGGACAAGCACTATCGGTTTCGGCACTTCCCTTGTAATAGTATATGGAAGGAAAAATAAGAATTCTACTGAAAATAAAGCTTTACTACCTATTTAAGTGAAAAAGTGCGTATGCTGCGCTTATGATTTAGTTTAGGTGTGCATTTGAATTTTCAATCAGTCGCATTCACTGAATAAACATATTTAAATTGATCTGGTGTGCATAATATAGTTTATCCTATACTGGATCTCATCATATTATAGCATAATATGCTTTGCAGGACGAATTTTTTAAACAGAACAAGTAATGTCCAAAACTTACATTCATCGTGCGCAGGTGCAGAGTATAGCTTGCGTAGTCAAGCTTGAGAATGGCGCGGAAAAGAAAATTTGAACAAATGACCAAATTCAGGTGAAAATTTTGTTAGTTGGTGCGGAAGTTTTGTTCAATGGAATTCAAGTAGTCATGCAGCAAGCCTAGCAGCATTGTGCGATACATGACTAATACGCGAAAAACACCTGAGGAATTCTGAGAATACAGCAATGTAAAGGCTGAGCGGGGAGATTTCGATCCAGCGGGATAATAGGTCGATCAGCCCTTGATTCAGGCCAAGCGAAGTGCATGTTTGTGGCGAAGGGCGACGGATACAATCTGATCACCCCTTTCCAGCCTTTTTCCGAACGGGGATCATGCCGTGCTTTGTGCCTTGGATTTTGCTTTGTCAGAAGGCGTTGATGAAGCCATCATGGATCTTGCGGGCAGGCAGGTTATCGGCGCCATCGCCTGTCTTTCAGTTTCGGACATCTGGCCGCAAGAGGCCCATCGTTTGCAAAGCCGAGATCAGAAGGGCCCGCCGAAGATCCCGGTTGGGCTTACTTTGACGTTGACCAAGAGCTTTCCGCCGCTGTCTTCGGGATTTTTCCCCGATAACCGGCAATATGCTGGCAGGCTTCCGGACAGGCCCGATCTTGCTCGGGCCGCCAGAAGCCTCAATCTGCGGACCAACGTCATCGAAGCGGAAATCCGATCCCAGATCCGTCGGTTTTTAGCCCATTGGGGTAGCCCGCCAGCCTTTGTGCACCTCGAGCCGCCCATTCTGTTGTTTGAGGTCGCAGTCAGGGCGGTGACGGCCGCTCTCAGTCAGTTCAAGCTGCTGAAGTGTCCGATTCTGGTTGCTGAGTTGCCACGGCCTCGCGGTCTGGTCGAACGGGCAGAGCGGCGCTGGCTCTGGCGATCAGCCGAGCATGCTCGGCAGCCATGGCAGAGGCGCATGTTGCTTGAACTCAAGGATCCCGCCCGTGTGCCTCAGAAGAACAGCTGGCGCATCGATACCCGGGTCTGGACGGGGATTCGGCCAGCCGTCGACAGTCCAAGAGATCAGGCCCGGCTGGAGCGATTTGATCAGGATCCTTCTGCTCGGGTTTCGCAATATCAGTTGTTTTGCGACTGATCAGGGTCAGCAAGACACCCGATATCCGCTGGGTCGCCCGGCCGACGATACATTCAGTCTCGGTATTTTCTCTTGTTTTATCATTTATAATCGGTATTTTGTGGCTCAAAGATTCGGCTGAGCGCACACTATGGGGTTGAGAGTGATGACCCGCTCAAGGAATTCGACAAACGAGACCTCCGGCATCGCCAGCACAATCGCAGGGTCCTTGCCGACCGAACCGGTGCAAAGCGAAGCAGACGCGACCGACAATGTAGTTTTACACGGTCGCTCTTTGCCGCGTATGGAGCGCGCGGGAAAACCGCTCGATTCCTCCATTACCGAGGAACAGGTTTCTCTGTTGGTCGAAACCTTTTACGACCGCATTCGGGAGCACCCTCGTTTGTCTGTGCTGTTTGCCAAGGGGATGACGCAAAACTGGGCGGATCATCTCGACACCATGAAACGCTTCTGGCGGTCGATGTTGATGCAAACACGAGAATATGGTGGGCGACCCGTTCCGGCCCACACGCAGTTGGAGGGATTGAAGCCCGATGACTTTGCACAATGGCTAGATCTGTTTAGAAAGACCGCACGGGAGATCTGCCCACCGGCAGCCGCAGCACTATACATTGATCGCGCTGAAACAATCGCGCGCAACCTGCAGATTGCGATTTTTATGAAGGGCGAAATCGTGCCAGAAACTGCATTCGAGGGCGGTGTATTAACAAATTATTGGGAAAAACTGCTCGAAAAGTGAACAAATTGTCTTTCTCTGGACACAAATCGAATTCAGTGGATGAAATCTGATTGCTTTTGGTATAGTTTAACGTCAAATACAACCAGAATAACATCGCAACCGGAGCAATCCGTTGATGCGATAGGGCGAGTCGCTTTTCGGGGGACTAGCGGCTCGCCTCTTTTTAAAGTTGTAGTCGGTATCTTGGGAAGGCTCCAACCTGGTACAGGCCCACGGGTCTGTTGATGCGTTTAGGAGAGCCAGCCTCCTCCGCTCTATGATCGTGACGTCATGAGAATGAGATCGTATCGCCCAAGTCCGAATGCAACCTGTTCCCCACCATGCAACAGGGATCCGATATGCAGCAGCTGGACCAGCGGTTCGCAATCGCCTTGACCTGGTTTGACCTGCAATAACCCCATATGCCCTTTTATGGTGACGCTCTGTCCGCCCTTCTGGCTCAGCGTGCGCTTCCACTCCATCTGTCCCAGTCCTCGGCCGTCGACACTGGCCTGATCAATGGCCCGGTCAAGGGTTTTGCGGTCTGCATCAAGACGCATGCCGTGCTACCGGGCAATGGCGGCGCATCGGTCCGTCATGGCAGCAAGGAACCCGGCTTCCGGTTTCTCCGGATTGCTGGTACTGCTGGCTAGATACGGGGTGTTGAAAGAGATCAGAGCGCATTCGGTCTGGGAAGCATCGTCCGGTTCCCCGGTCCAGATATCTTCGATGGAGCGGTGCAGAACGCCCTGACAGACGGGGCCAATATCACCAATGTGAATTCCATGCTCGATTGCGCGATGGGTCGCCTCGGAGAGTTCGCCAGTCCACAAGAGCCCCAACCCAAAGAGGCGGACCGTGATTCTGAGGCTGTTGGCACCGGTTGATTCGCTCCGGATCAACCAAGGCGGCGGCAGCATGGGGCGCGACAGATCGGCTGTAGCTCCGATCCCGGACTGCCCATTGAAGAAAACATGCAACCCGCAAGCCGGTGTCCAGGGACAGGGCAGACCAGCCAATGCTTCGCGCGAGGCGGTCTTCATCAACTCCGTCCCGATGACCTGGCGAACCGCCGCCGGAAAGGACGGCAATTGTGCCATGGCGCCTTCGCCCTCACATTCGAAGACGATATCCCGAACGAGCAGGGAGTGGGCAAGGTCACAAAGCTGCCCTTCAAGAGCGGGCATGCGGACAAATGAGTCCAGTTCAACACCGGACGGACCAATGGATGGCGTCAGGACTTTGAGAAGGGCAGGGTTGGCTGGGCTGAGATCCTGAATGGCATGCGACGACAACATGAAGTACCTCCATGGGTTGGCTGGGACGGGTAACCGGATAAGCTGCAAAAAGCCTTCGGTACCTCCATAGATGGCAACTTCAGGTGATGATATCGATTAAATTCGACTCCAGATTTTTAAGCTGTTCAGGCGCGATATGTCGCATCAGCTGTCTGGTTGGGTGAGACGTATTCGAAAACGAGGGTATTTTTCACCAGAGGCCTAGGCTCTGGTCACGTGTCTCCCTTTGAGGGTGTCGACAAAGTCCTTGAGGGAAACGAGACTGCGTTCTGCTTCCTCGATTTCGCCGTTGATCGTGACAACGTCCCGGGTCGAGATATGCCCGTCGTTCAGTGCCTGATCCACGACGCGCAACACATCAGAGGCTTCAAAGACGATCCTGTGCGCAGCTTGATAGATTGCTTCCTCTTCTTCCGAAAGGCCTGCTGTGATGCGCTCGGCGGCGACAAAGCGCGTGCCTCTCAGCAGATAGCTGACGATTGCGGCATCGGGAAAGCAAGCAATCAGGCGTCTGATTTCATCGGCAGAGAAAATGGTTTTGCCATCAAGGCGTTGATGAAAGGCATGATAGCTCAGCCCCATATTTTTCGCGACAGACGCATTGTCGTGTCTTTTGTTGGCCTTGATGGCCATCTTGACCAGGAACGCAAATTGTTCTCCCCGGTCGCGTGCGTCGAGATCGTCTAACATGGTCAACCCTTGTTTGTACTTGAGGCGATCAACTCATCGTATAAACAACCATACATTGAATTTGGTTGTAGGCAAACAAATTCTAAACGGCAGGTGTACGCGTCCCGCCCGTGAACATGCTGTCGGGATGAGAGAGCTAGAGCGCCTTTTCATCAGAAAGCACCAGATCGCTTTCATCAAGGGGATCAGGACAGTCCGGCATCATCAGATTGGGGGCATTCTTGGACCGCCGAAGCACGTCGGCAAGGGAGTGTTCATTGAGGCTTGCGACGAACTGCTTCACCGAGCGGGACATGATGCGGGACATCTCGCAGCCGCCAAACATCGGGCAGTCGGGCTTGGGTTCATCATCGCAACGCGGACAAAGGCATTCGACATAGCCGAAATCGGATTCCATTACCTTGGCCACATCGCCCATGCGAATGTCCGATGGCTCCTGACCGAGTTCCAGCCCACCACCCCGACCACGTTGGGTCTTGAGAAACCCGCCGTTGGACAGTTTGGCGATAATCTTCATGCAATGGGTGCGGGACAGGCGCAAGGCGGTCGACACAGATTCAACCGTCATGTCGCGATCCTTGTTTATCGCGACCAGCATCAAAATGCGGTAGGCGTAATCGGTGCCCTTTGCCAATCTCATAAGTTGCTCTCCTGCTAGCCCCCCGGGACACATTCCTGTTGATTTGCAAAGGAAATTACCTTGAGCTGCGTCAATTCATGAGAAGATTAGAATGATTATCCTCGCCAAGCCTGTGATCGATCATTTGTTTGCTATAGGATCAACGACTATGGCCAAAATTTAGGCAGTTCAGGGAGACCTCTTGTGAGCAATGACTTCGAAGAACGGATCGTCGATTTGGAGATCCAGGTGACACATCAGTCCAAGACAATCGACGAGTTGTCCGAAGTGATGTCTCAGCAATGGCAGCACATCGACCGTCTGACCCGGCAATTGAAGGGGCTCAGTGATATGGTGGTGGAGCTGGAGGAAAACACCGGCCCTCCGGCCAATCAGAAGCCCCCGCATTACTGATCGACAAAAGCATGACCATACTCTGGCTCGGATTATCCAGAGCCGTAGCTAGCCATTCAGCAGCGCAGCATACATGTACAAGCGGCAGCGCATAAGATACGAGCGCTACCGGCCTCCCGAAAGGGCCGGAGCGCTCATGTTAGTTGAACATCAATTTCGTGCTCAAACTCATCCTGTCAAAGCGACAGGTTTATAATCAGATCATCATAGCGCGAAACCGTTCTCTGTTCCACTGCGACAATCCGGTAAGTCAGAACGTCGCACTCACCCGGCTAATCCCAGCCTTCATTGCGCCCACCAAAAAGAAAGGCCGGATCCGAAGATCCAGCCATCAAGGAGGAGGAGTGGTGATGTTGTTGTTTTTGTTAGGCGAGAAGTTTTGAGGCTTCTCGTACTTTTTGTGTCGAGGCTTGCATCTGTGCGGTCATGTTGGAAATCGTTTCGACGTTTGACGAGATGGTTCCGACACCGTGCGACGCTTGCTGCATATTGTCTGAAATGTCCCGTGTAACGGCCGACTGTTCTTCGACGGCAGCAGCAATGCTCTGCGCGATCTGATTGACGCTTTCGATCACCTGACGGATTTCGTTGATGGCGGCCACGGCGCTGTTGGTTGAAGTTTGCACCGAGTTGATCCGCGAGCTGATGCTATCCGTGGCTTTGGTTGTCTGAGCTGCCAGATCCTTGACCTCGGCCGCGACCACTGCAAAGCCCTTGCCTGCTTCCCCGGCGCGCGCCGCTTCAATGGTGGCATTGAGGGCCAGAAGATTGGTCTGAGCGGCGATGCTATCGATCAGCTCGATGACTTCACCAATGCTCTGGGCATGCTCGGACAGACCGGTCATGATGGTTTCGGACTGGATCGACTCCTGCACGGCCTGCTCGGAAACACCTGTCGCATGAGAGACCTGGCGGCTGATTTCCTCAATCGAGGCGACGAGCTCTTCGGCAGCTGCGGCAACTGTCTGTACGCTCGATGACGCTTCGATGGCCGCGTTGGCTGCGCTGCCTGCTTGTTCATTGGTGTGTGTCACCGCATTGGCGACATCATCCAGTTCGGCATCGATGTCGCGTTGAACTTGCGCGCGACGAAGACGTTCTTCGACGGTGGCGGTGATGTCGGTGGCGAACTTGACAACACGGATCGGCCGGCCGCTATCATCCAGGATCGGGTTGTAGGTTGCCTGGATCCAAACATCACTTCCATCCTTTGCCAGACGCTTGAACTCGCCAGAGTGAAACTCACCGGCTCGCAGCTTGTCCCAAAAGGCCTGATAGCCCTGGCTGTTTTTGAAGTTTGCATCGATGAATATGCTGTGGTTCTTGCCGACGATCTCATCAAGGCGATACCCCAGAGCATCGCAGAAGTTCTCGTTGGCTTCAATGACGGTGCCATCCATCTTGAAATGAATCACGGCCTGCGACCGGTCGATGGCGTTAATCTGTCCGGCCACCGCCAGAGCATTCAGTTTCTGCTCGGTGATATCGGCCGCGATCTTGATCACACTGACAGGTTTGCCTACTTTGTTTGTCACCACGCTGTAGGAGGCCTGAATCCAGACATCGGAGCCATCCTTGCTCTTGCGCAGGTATTCACCGTTCTGCGCTTCGCCGCATCCAAGCGCGGTCCAGAAGGCTTTATAGTCAGAGGAGTTGCGTACTTCATCGGATACAAACATGCTGTGATGTTTGCCCACGATCTCACTCTGTGCGTAGCCCAAAGCTTGGCAGAAATTGTCATTGGCGCACAGAATTGTGCCGACGAGATCGAATTCGATAATCGCCCAAGAGCGCCCGAGCGCTGCCAGACGTGCGGTGTCATCAGGACCACCAAAGTTAAAACCAAGCATGACCACTCCGTACTAATGCTGTATGAACCTCAGTATGACGATGCTTAGTAAACGAGTTTTTAATCCATCTTCTAAAATTAGACTACAATAAGAATTGGTAAATATAGGTATTCAAGAATGGCGTTATACTCGTATAAATATTAAATATAAATTAGGGATGGCAGCTTGGTTGCGGTCGTAAAGGCTGCAATCGTTTATCTGAATTCGGGAGAACTGCGTGGATATTCAATGCTGGCGGGAGATTCTTGGTAAAGACCTCCTGAGGTTTTTGGGTGCAATCGATGGATTGTCAATCAAGGGTGGATAGCTTTGTAAAAGATGATTTACCTGTGAATGAAATCTCGGGTTCAAACCTTGATCGGTTCCACGAGACGACATTCTACGGTCCGGCACTGGCCGGATCATTTCTTGCGACTACGGAAAGGAAAGAAAGGGCAGGCTCAATGTTTGACGGCACGCACGGCCTGACATCGGATTGATGCCACGGTCACTTTTTGAAGACAGCCTTGATGTCAGGATGCACATGAGTTGTGTGCGTGACGTTTTGAAGCCGTTCTATCTGGAAGTCCGCAAGGAACGTACGCAGACGCTTAGGCGACATGGGCGGGCTGATGAGATAGCCTTGAATGATGTCCACTTTGTTGGTGGCCCGTAGTTCCATCAGGCGGTCACGATCCTCGACACCCTCGACAACCAGCTTTAGGCCGGTCTTGCTGATCATCTCGATAGCACTGAACAGCATTGTCTTGTTGAGGCTCCCTTCGGGGGCCATGGCAAAGGAGCGATCGAGTTTTACGCCATCAGCGCCCAGAGCGCTTAGATAGTGGATGCTCGAGTAGCCCACGCCAAAGTCATCGATATAGGTCTCTATGCCGCTTGCTCTCAAAAGCGAAACCGCTTCCTTGGTTTCTTCTAGCGGCAGATTGGCCGTCTCGACGATCTCTACCACGGGCTGCAGCTTGCGCGGAGCCTCGATCATTGGCAACAGGGCCTTGATTAGCCAGATGCCCTCAAAATCCTGCGGGAAGATGTTGATATTCACGCGGGGCACTTCAACGGAGAACTCAATAGTGCGAAGGTCGTCAATCGCTCTGGCGATGACGCACGCAGTCAATTGCTTTGTCAGTCTCTTTTTCTCGACAATCGGCAAAAAACGGTCAGGAAATACAAGCGAGCCATCAGTATCCCGCCAACGCACGAGCGCTTCGACGCCTTCGATTTCGCCAGTGTCCAGAGACAGGAGCGGCTGGTAGAAGCATTCAAGCGTTTCATAGGACATGGTGCGGATGAACCGCGACTGGAACGACCAGATGCGCATGACGCGTCTACTAAGAAGCTTGGCCAGCATAAAGGCAACAACGCCCAAAATGGCAACCACCAGAACAAGCGCTCCTCTTGAGGAGAACAAGGTGTCTGCGATAGGCGCAACCGAGTATATGCAGATCAGGTCATTGGAGTTGCACTTATACGACCAGAAGCTTGCCTTCTCCAGACTAAAACCGGAATCGGGGAGCGCTGTCAGCTCTAAACCATGGCTCAGACCGAATTTCCCCGCCCGATGGCGCATGCTGCCATCCTTGATCGGTGAGAGCATCTCCCGCTCATGCCAGGTGGTCAGTGCCTCTTCCAGATCGATTCTGGGAAGAACCAGAGTAAAGCTGTTCTTGCGAAAGAATGTACCTGTCAGCCCGTTTTGACCCAACATTTGCAAATCACGGTCGAGCCAAAGCTGGTAGCCGTTGGCTTGATCGATAATGTCCGGCTCGCCGAGCTTCAATCCGGCATGGCGCAGGCCTTCTGTTACGGAACATGAGACGGTTCCATCATCATAGATGATCTCGTGAATACCATCGGGAAGGAAGCCAATACGCTCGAGCCAAGATTGAAAGGCGCTCGAGCAAGGCACCATTGTGCTCGGAATCTCAAGTTTCGCAACCGTTCTGCCGATATTGTCACCGATCACATTCAGGCTTCGAAGATCCCGGTCCATCTGCTTGTCCAGACCCTTGAGAATCTGGATGGACCCTATGGCTGCTGCACCAATGAGAAGCAGAGCGAAAACCACACCAAACAGCGTTGCATTCACCGCCTTAGGGTACTTCACAAGAAATGAGAGCCTACTGTACAGTCCCATGACACCTCCGTTCAGGGTGCACAGTATGAGGCGAATGTCTTACTATTAGTTAATGTTCACTAATTAGCGTGTGGCATAAGGTGTCATTGCGGACGGGGTAAACGACTATCAGTTGAAGGGAAATACATCGAGTATCCATAAATGCCAACGAAAACATACAGAAATGGAATTGTGAAAAATCGCAACAAAACCTGAAGCTGTATGGCTAGGCAAAGAAAAAATTTTGGATAACTGCGAGGCTTTTGTGAAGAACGTATGGAGAAGATGTATATCCCGCCTTTTGATAAGATCTTTATTCAGGGTTTGCGTTTTGAATTTGATTTATAGTGTGTTGAGGAAATAGTTTGTATTTTCATCAATGATTGATGCCTCTTCGCCCAATGGTGGCAGGCCAGAGGACTCCAACGCGCACTTTGCCAGTCAGATCATCCACGGTCCGGGCATATTGCAAGTCTCGATAGCGACTTTCCAGATGCTGATGTTCAACTCATCGCCCCGCAGGCAGATCTTCAGACGCCCGCCAGCATCAATGCTAGCGCGAGCGGTGACACTATGATCTGGGCAGCCGGGAGAAGCCTCAATGCATCAGATTCAGCAGCAGGGAAGCGTGCATTCATGCTCTGCCGCGAGGACGCTCAGGCCTTAAGGCATGGGCGCAACAAAAAAGGCAGCCCACGATGGATTGCCCTAATCTCAGCAAGGTGGCTGGGGTATGACTTACATCATGCCGCCACCCCGCGACGCCCGCAGGGGCGTTAGCCCCGAGGACGCGCAAATCAGACAATGACACGCCCGCAGCGGCTCCGCCGCGAGGACGCGCGACCAAGCGAGAAGCATGGGCGCAACAAAAAAAGGGCAGCCCGCTATGGACTGCCCTAATCTCAGCAAAGTAGCTGGGGTATGACTTACATCATGCCGCCCATGCCGCCCATGCCGCCCATGCCACCCATATCAGGCATTGCAGGAGCGCCGCCATCTTTAGACGGTGCATCAGCGACCATGGCTTCGGTGGTGATCATCAGACCAGCGATAGAGGCTGCATCCTGCAGAGCAGTGCGAACCACTTTGGTCGGGTCGATGATGCCAGCTTCGATCATGTTGACATAGCTTTCTGTCTGAGCGTCGAAGCCAAGGGACTCGTCGCCTTCCAGAACTTTGTTGACAACGATCGAGCCTTCAACACCAGCGTTTTCGGCGATCTGGCGGATAGGAGATTTGAGGGCATGAAGAACGATCTTGATGCCAGCTTCAATGTCAGGGTTGTCAGAGGTGAGTTTCTCGACAGCCGTGGTTGCGCGCAGAAGGGCGGTGCCACCACCAGGAACAATACCGGCTTCAACAGCAGCGCGGGTTGCGTTCAGGGCGTCGTCAACGCGGTCTTTGCGTTCTTTCACTTCAACTTCGGTTGCACCGCCAACGCGGATAACAGCAACACCGCCAGCGAGTTTCGCCAGACGTTCCTGAAGTTTTTCACGGTCATAGTCAGAAGAGGTTTCCTCGATCTGAGCTTTGATCTGTGCAACGCGGGCTTCGATGCCGTCTTTTGCGCCAGCACCATCAACGATCGTGGTGGTCTCTTTGGTGATGTTGACCTTCTTGGCAGTACCCAGCATGTCGAGGGTAACGCTTTCGAGTTTGATGCCAACGTCTTCGGAGATCACGGTGCCGCCGGTCAGGACAGCAATGTCTTCGAGCATGGCTTTGCGGCGATCGCCGAAGCCAGGAGCTTTGACAGCAGCAATTTTCAGGCCGCCGCGCAGTTTGTTGACAACGAGCGTAGCAAGCGCTTCGCCTTCGATGTCTTCTGCTATGATGAGCAGCGGACGGGAAGACTGAACAACGGCTTCAAGGATCGGAAGCATCGTCTGCAGGTTGGAGAGTTTCTTCTCGTGCAGCAGGATGTACGGATCTTCCAGATCAGCGATCATTTTCTCGGTGTTGGTTACGAAGTACGGAGACAGGTAACCACGGTCGAACTGCATGCCTTCAACGACTTCCAGCTCGGTTTCCAGAGACTTGGCTTCCTCTACGGTGATAACACCTTCGTTGCCAACTTTCTGCATCGCATCAGCGATCATCTGGCCGATTTCGGCTTCGCCGTTAGCGGAGATGGTGCCAACCTGAGCAACTTCTTCAGAAGAGTTGATCGTTTTGGAGGAAGCTTCGAGCGCCTTGTGGGTCTCGGCAACAGCGATATCAATGCCGCGCTTCAGGTCCATCGGGTTCATGCCAGCAGCAACGAACTTGTGGCCTTCGCGAACGATAGCCTGCGCCAGAACGGTAGCAGTGGTCGTGCCGTCACCAGCGATGTCGTTGGTTTTGGACGCAACTTCACGCACCATCTGTGCGCCCATGTTTTCGAACTTGTCTTCAAGTTCGATTTCCTTGGCAACGGAAACACCATCTTTGGTGATGCGCGGTGCGCCGAAGGATTTTTCAATCACCACGTTGCGGCCTTTCGGGCCCAAGGTGACTTTTACAGCGTTAGCCAGAATGTCCACGCCGCGCAGCATTTTCTCGCGGGCGTCGGGACCAAATTTGACTTCTTTAGCAGCCATGTTAGCTCTTCCTGAAATCTAGTACTTGTCTATAAGAGGCGGTTCGACGGGTTTTCCTGGCGCTTAGCCCAGGATGCCCATGATGTCGGACTCTTTCATGATCAGCAGGTCTTCACCGTCGATTTTGACTTCGGTGCCGGACCATTTGCCGAACAGAACACGGTCGCCCGCTTTAACTTCCAGCGCGACCAGGTTGCCAGCTTCGTCACGAGCACCGTTGCCAACAGCAACGATTTCGCCTTCGCTCGGCTTTTCTTTGGCGGTATCAGGAATGATGATGCCACCAGCGGTTTTCTCTTCGGATTTTACGCGGCGTACGACGACGCGGTCATGCAGAGGACGGAATTTCATCTCTGAAACGTTCCCTTGTCTGTTATGCAGCCGTCGGACCCTCGACAAGGGCGTATAATGCCCCTATCTTATACAGCGGCATCCGAGCGGTCTGCTCCTCGATTTACAAGCCTGTTAGCACTCTCTATTGGTGAGTGCCAACGACGGACTTTCATGTAGTCACGACGTACAGGCAAGTCAAGAAAACGATCGAAAAAAGCGACAATTTTTTCTGCCCATTTGGTAGCAGGAGCCCTTCCGCATCGCGCCAGCCCTCGGTTTTAGCGCAAAAATCAAACGCGATACCCTTTAGATTGTCGGATTTGAGGGAGGGGTGAGCGAGCGATAGGTGGCGCTCAGCCGCGTTTGAGATGGTTCTGAACGAGATGGAACAGCACAGCGCTCAGTCGTTCCTCCACCGAACCCCACACGGTGATATAGTCACACCCTTGAGCCTTCAATTCGCACTCGAACAGACGGAGAAAGTGCTCCCTGTTCTCCGGTGCGTCGCGCTGACCATCGGGCACCCAAGGGCAATCCGTTCCGCAAAGAACATAAAGACGGGGCGCGAAGGGCGGCGATTTGAGACGTTTCTTGTGGCTCTCTGCCCACTGTTCCCACTGCGCCCAAAGCGGTGTGTTGAGCTCGTCTTCGTAATAATGGCAAGAATACACGAGGGATGAAATCAGGTCAGTGTCGCAAATCAGCAATTTGTCTTCTGCCTGCGCGATGTCGCCTGCGCGTTCTTCATTGGCCCACTGGCCTTGTGCGATGGGAATGGCATCCTCGAGCGTCAATTCCCCTCGCACCTCGAAATAGTCCCGTAGATATTCCGGCGCAAGAATGCCATCGAGTGTCTCCACCAATGCCTGCGCCAGAATTGTTTTGCCCGAACTTTCCGGGCCGGTGAGGATGAGGCGGGGCAGGGAAGAGGAAACCATCAGATATCAGCGCTCCGGAGTGTGCCAGTCACTATCGACAGCTTTCCTCCGAGACAGACGCAATGCAAGCCCTACCGACACACCGACGCCGATCGCGACGGTCAGATCCACAAGAACCGTGAGGCTGAGCGTCAACAGAAGCAGAACGAGGTCGCTCCGTCGTCCTTTGAGATACTCACCCCATTTGTGCACCTCGCACATGTTCCACGCGGTCAGCATCAAAAGGGCAGCAAGGGCAGGCATCGCCAGATGACCGGCGAGCGGGGCGGCAACGAGCATCACGAGGAGGATGACCAGCGTATGGACGATGCCCGCCACGGGGGTTTTCCCTCCGGCTTTCACGTTGGTTGCCGTTCGGGCGATAGCGCCAGTTGCGGGAAGGCCGGTCATCAAAGCCGATGCGATGTTGGCCGCGCCTTGCGCCATAAGCTCGGCATTGGGACGGTGATTGCCGTTGATCATCCGGTCTGCGACCAGCGCGGACAAGAGCGACTCGACCCCTGCCAGAAAGGCGATGATCAGGGCTGAAGGAAACAGCTCGGTGATCCGATCAAGGGTAATCTCGGGAACTTGCGGCCAGGGCAGCGTGCGCGGCAGCTCGCCAAAACGCGATCCGATGGTATCCACATCAAGCGAAAGGAACGCCACGAGCAGCGATCCAACCGCGATGGCAACCACCAGACCGGGGAAGCGCGGAAAGGTGCGGCGCAAAAGCACGATCATCACGAGGGTGGTCATCGCAATCGCAATCGCCGCCAGACTGGCGGTATCGCTGGCTGCGATGAGGGCAGGCACCTTGTCGATGAAATCCGCGGGCTCTGAGGCAAGATTGATCCCCACGAAATCCTTGATCTGGCTGGTCGCGATGATAATGCCGATGCCGATCGTGAAGCCGTTGACGACGGCATCGGGGATGAATTGGATCAGACGGCCAACCCGGAAATAACCCGCCACAAGAAGGATTATGCCCGCCATCAGGCTCGCCAGCACCAGACCATCGTAACCATGAGTGCTGATGACATCGAACACGACAACGATGAAAGCACCGGTCGGCCCACCAATCTGCACCCTGCTGCCACCAAGCAGCGAAATGAAAAATCCGCCAACGATGGCGGTCACGAGCCCTTTCGCGGGATCGGCGCCCGAGGCGATGGCGATCGCCAGACTGAGAGGCAGCGCGACCATGGCCACGGTGATGCCTGCAAGCACGTCTGATGTGAAAAGCGAAAGGGAATAGTCGCGAGAGGTGAGAATGATCTTGGGTTGACGCATGGGAACTTGCCGAAAGAGGAGAAAGGCCATTGATTACGTCCTTTGGGACGAGGTCTCAAGCCCTGCGTTGGTCAAAGCTCCTATGCGTCTGAAGGATGCCGCCTGCTTCTCAGGCGAGCAGGCGATCATGTTCGTGCTCGGGATCCATGCGTAGATCGCTGCCGGAAATCGCCTTCTGGAAATAGACCCGCAGGATCTTGTCGCGCCCGTGGTCTGGCTCAGCCCGGTGGGTCTCGGTGAAGCCTCTGACGTTGTAGTAGTCGACGAGCTCGGTCATCACCTCGGGGGTATGCAGTCTGAGAAACGGCAATTCCCGCGATTCCGCGATAAGCTCAAGCTCCGACAGGATGAAACACCCAACCCCTTGACGCTGCCAGTCTTTCCCGATCACGAGATAATCGAGGTAGAGCGCATTGTCGACTTCACTCATGGCGGCCGCACCAATTGCCGTTCCGTCCTCATTTGTCGCCACATAGAGATTGCGGTTGGCGAGAAACTGGTCGAGGTGAGAGAAAGCATGGGCTGGCTGACCAACTCCCATGCGTTCGCCGATATAGGCCATGTTTTTCAGGTAAAGGGCGCGGATTTCCTGTAATTGCTGGGCTTTTGCCAGCCGGAATGAGATCGCCATAAAGCTATCCTTTGTCTTGTGCCCGGCTCTTTCGTTCCGCTGCCATTGCAAGGATGAGGGCAAATCCGTCATCCGGCGGGAGCCGGCTATACTGGGTCTGTTGGGCTATTGATGGTTATGGCGTCCATTTGATGACAGGATTATGACGATCCTATCGCCATCCAACGAAGTCGGTGGCAGCGCGCGGCCGCAAGCGCCCTCCCAAGGTGGATGGATGGCGTTCTGAGCGTGTCGATTGCTATCGCGGCAGGCTGATGATCGCTTCAAGGCCGCCTTCGGGCCGGTTGGTAAGCGTCACATCGCCGCCGTGACTGCGAATGATCGTCCGGGTGATGGAGAGGCCAAGACCGACGCCGCCGGTTTCCTTGTTCCGCGATCCTTCAACGCGATAGAAGGGAGAGAAAACTTCCTCCAGCTTGGCTGCGGGAATGCCCGGTCCGCTGTCCATGATTCTGATGTGGATGCCGTGCGCGTCTTTTGACAGACTGATTTTGGCGTCCCCTGCATACCGCAGGGCATTCTCGATGAGATTGCACAACGCCCGTTTCAGGCTCACCGCCCGGCAGGGATAGACCAGACTGTCCGGCCCTTGGAAGCAGACTTCCTTGCCCAGATCCTGATAATCCTCCTCAAGCGACGACAACATGGCCGCGATATCAACCTCGCGGGTTTTCTCGTTGGTCGCGTCCTCGCGGGTGAAGGCAAGAACCGCATCGGTCATGGCCTGCATTTCGTCAAGGGTCGCCAGAATCTTGTCACGCATTTCCTCGTCATCAACGAATTCTGCCCTGAGGCGCATGGTCGTGATGGGTGTGCGCAGATCGTGACTGACCGCAGCAAGCATGCGCGTTCGGTCCTGAACGAAGCGCATCAGGCGTTCCTGCATGGCATTGAAGGCGGAAATCGTGTTGCGCACTTCCTTGGGGCCAGCTTCCTTGAGCGGTTCGATGGTTTCGCCTCTGCCCAGCTTGCGCGATGCGCGCTCGAGATCGCGCAACGGGGCCGTCAGGCGTCGGACCGTGAACAGCACGACCAACAGGATCAAAAGAGCAGTCATCGCGAGTGAAATCAGAAACGGCCGTCCCCATTGGTCCGGTAGGGTTGGCAAACCGGTGCGCACTTGAAGCCATTTGCCATTGTCGAGCGGGATGGCAAGGGTCATGTCGAGTTCTTCGAGTTTGGGATTGCGGAACCGTCCGCGCATCGGTGCTCGGTTGGGGTTTTGCTCCCGCCAGCGGCGGCCCCAGCCTCTGCGATCATCCCGTTCATGCATGAAGCGGCGCCGGTCCGGATTGGGCGGCATGTCACTGGACATCATTGCGCCTGGGGGCGGCATTGCTCTGGGGGGGGCGTCATTCTGGCGATTGTCGCGCCGACGCCAGAACAGGCTTTCATCAATGTCGCTGATCCGAACCGTTCCGTGGGCAAGGCCTGCGCGGTACTCCAGTTTGCCCGCCAGAGCTGCTTCCAGCGTTCCTGCCTTTGGTACGGAAAGCGGGGTCTCGTCCCGGATCGAGTAGAGAACGGTCTGGCCACCCGCAGCCTGAATGACCCGGGCATGGACGCTCTCATCGGTCTGGTTCAGCACCCGCACCAAGGATGCTGTGCGATCAAGCACCTGTCCGCGATAGGTCATGACCGCAACCTGAGAGCGCTCGTTGGCAAAGATGAAGATCGTAATCACCTGTGCAATGACCAGCGCGATCAACAGGGCCGCAACAAGCTGTCCTGCTAGCGACAGCGGCCACAGCCGCAAACGACGCCAGAACGGAGTGGCCTTCCGGCCCTTTTTATCCTTGTTGGGGGAGGCGTCTGGGGCGGGAGAGGCATCTGGCATGCTAAAGCGCGTCTCCCAGATCAGATATGTCGAGGTCGCTGGATGAGACCTTGCCGGTCACCTTGCCTGTGAAGACATAGCCTCCACCGCGCACGGTCTTGATCAGCTTGGGGGTCTTGGGATCTTCCTCGATCTTCTTGCGCAGACGAGAGACCTGATTGTCGATGGATCGATCAAAGATCTGCGCGGTGCGGCCTGAGGTGAGGTCCAGAAGCTGGTCTCGCGACAGCACCATCGTCGGGCGTTTCAGGAAGGTGACAAGCAGACGATAGTCCGCAGCGCTGAGCGGCACGGTGACGCCTTTTGGGCTGAGCAGCTCGCGCTGATGCACATGCAGCTCCCAGTCCTCGAATTTAAGGACATCAGGCTCTTCGGTCTTCTGGGCTTCCGGCGGCAAGGATTTGCTGCGCCGCAGAACGGACTTGATGCGCGCCAGCAGTTCGCGTGGATTGAATGGCTTGGACAGATAATCATCGGCGCCGATCTCAAGGCCGACGATCCGGTCGGTTTCCTCGCCAAGCGCAGTCAGGAGGATGACTGGAATATTCTCGTTCTCGCGAACATACCGGCAGAGTGTCAGGCCATCTTCTCCCGGCATCATCACGTCAAGCACGATGAGATCAATGGCAGCTGTTTTGAGAACCTGCCGCATCTTGGTGCCACCATCCGCGTCGCTGACACGAAAGCCGTTCTTGGAAAGATACTTGGACAAGAGTTCGCGGATATCTTGATGATCATCCACCACCAGAATATGAACCGACTGTTCCATTGCCATTCTCTCCATTGCATCCTGTCAAACCGGACCGTGCCAGCAATTGCTGTCAGGGATGACAAGATCCCGATCAACCCGGATAGATCTGTGTCACCATTTGCTTCGTTCTTCTTCAGATAACACGAAAATTACGATGACCAAGACAGAATAACGCGTTTTCGGGAGCGGAATTGCGGTAAATTGTAACCCTGTGTAACCAGTTCTCATGGCGATACAGAGTGCGACAAAATCGCCGTTTCCCGGGATAGATTCGCGACAAATACCCCCTATCTTCACTTCATCGGCAGGGCAAAAACCTCTCTACAGGTCACCCGCCGACACCCAACCGGCCCCGGGATACGGAAGGCCAGTCACCTGACCCTTGCGGCCTGACGGGCCCGCCGCCAATGAGAAATTGGCACAGTTTGATAGAGGAACAAAGAGATGAAAAACCTGAGCAAAATCACCCTGGCAATTGCCCTGATCGGTGGTGTATCCGCAACTGCGCTGACCATCGACAACGCAACGGCACGCGGGTTTGAACGCGGCCCGAACATGGGGCAGGGCTATATGGGCCAAGGCTTCATGGGGCACGGCTTTAAAGGGCGTGGCGGCAAAGGCATGATGGGCCCGCGGGGAATGTTCATGGCGCTTGATGCCGACAAGGACGGCACCTTGACCAAAGAGGAACTGACCACAGGGCTTGAAGCCAAGATCAAGGACAATGACACCGACGGCGACAATGCGATCACCCTTGAAGAATTCAAGACCGAATGGCAAAAGATCACCCAGCAGGCGATGGTTCGCGCCTTTCAGCGGATGGACCGCGATGGCAGTGGCAAGGTAACCCTTGAAGAAATTCAGCAACCGGCGACCTTCATGTTCGGTCGCATGGATCGCAATGACGATGGCAAGATCGACAAATCCGATCGTCCGAACCGTGGCATGATGAACAAGCGCGGTGGGCCTCGCGGCCATCACTTCGGACCCGGCATGGGGCGCCAGTTTCAGGGCAACACCATGGGCCAGAACAATCAGCGTGGCTGGTCCCAGCGCGGCTGCTTCAATCAGCAGCAGTCCCCGGCTCCGCAGGCACCGGATCAGACCGCACCTGACAGCCAGAATTAAAAGTTCAGCTCTCTTTTGATAACTGAACGCTCAGTATCATGTGTTTGAAGCATTTCCGAGATCACATGGTCTCGGAAATGCTCATTTGCATGAGCGCACGCGGCTAGTTTGCATCAAGCCGGTAGCAATATTCCCAAGTGTCCGAGACATCGCCCAGAAAGCGCACCACAGGCACGCGCTCAAAGCCGATTTTGTCATAGAAGGCATGGCCTTCGACAAAACGGGTGTCGGTCCAAAGCCTGATCGCTTTGCCGCCTCTTTCGTCGATCAGATCCGTTGCCAGATTGTACATCGACCAGGCGAGGCCCTGACCGCGCGCCGACTTGGCAACATAGACCTTGAACAGCTCGAACAGGCCCTCGACCGTTGTCTCCCCGACGGCAAGACAGCCCACGATCTCACCGCCCTGTTCTGCCACCCACATCTGGCCACCAAGCGCAGCGTAATAGCTTTGCGGGTGCTCAAGCTCGGGGAACTCCTCTTCGGCGAAGAAGCAATGGTCATAATCTTTGAAAATGGTGGCGATCAGAGCCTTGATGGCCGGACCGTCGTCATCCGTGGCCGGACGAATAAGAGAATAGCTCATCAGTGAAAGCCTAACGATAAATCGCAGCGCCGATACCGTTGCGGCGCGCCTTGTCCACCATATCAGCGATGACTGGATCCTTCAGATCGCCGGTCACCCGCAAGTGGCCAATGACGGAAATGAAGTCGTAACCGCCAGCCTTCATGAATGCCGTTGCTTTTTCGTCTGCATCGGCCGTTGACGCGCATTCAACCGCGACCATGAAATTGCGGCGCTGCGGCTTGGTCTGTGGCGGTTTGGGGGCTTCGCTCGCCCGTCCCCGTACAATCAGGATCATGAAAACACCTCTTCTGGGAGACTTGTCGCTCCTTGATACTGGATCTGTCATACTGAGCCAGATCGCATCTGTCGAGAGAAGATCGGTGCACGGCCACTGTTCAAAAGAAAACAGCACGGCGAGAAAAAGGATAGAACGTGGAGGACGGAGCTAGACCGCTTCTTTCTGCGCCCAGCTCATGCGTTTGCGATAAATCGTCGAAGGGCTGATTTCGAGCGCGGCAGCAGCGCGGGAGATGTTGCCATCAAAATGGTTCAGCGCCCCTTCGATGATCTGCTTTTCCTGTTTCCAGAATGGCTCGATGTGGGACGCCATGATTTGTCCGACATTGCGCAGATTGCTGATGGCCTCGTTGAGGTCGCTGTCATAAAAGGTGTCATCGCCCAGAAGGTCCGGCAGATGTTCCACTTCGACCACGCTGCCATCATACATCACCGTTAGCCGGCGAATGATGTTCTGCAACTGCCTGACATTGCCCGGCCAGCGATAGGCCTTGAGCATGCTTTCTGCCTCAAGCGAGAAGAGTTTGAAGCCCTTGCTTTCCTCGAGCGCATATTGCGACAGGAAAGAGCGGGCGAGAGGCATGATATCTCCGACACGCTCGCGCAGGGGCGGCAGGTGGATCGGCAGCACATGCATGCGGTAGAACAGATCTTCACGGAAACGCCCTGCGCGGACCTCTTCCAGAGGATCCCGGTTTGTCGCCGCCACAAAGCGGATGTCGAGCGAGATTTCCTTGCTGCCGCCAACGCGCCTGAGGCTGCCAGTCTGGATGAGCCGCAACAGTTTGGCCTGAAGGTCAAGCGGCATTTCGCCAATCTCGTCAAGGAACAATGTGCCACCATCGGCCATTTCGGCTGCGCCCTTGCGGTCTTCGGTCGCGCCGGTAAAGGCGCCGCGCATGTGGCCGAACAGCTCTGATTCCATCAGATCCTTGGGGATGGCGCTGCAGTTGATGGCGATAAAGGAGCCCGAGCCGCGGCTGGAGCGGGCATGCAGGGCCTGCGCGCAGACTTCCTTGCCCGTGCCGGATTCGCCTGTGATGAACACCGGCGCCCTTGATGCGGAGACCCGCATGATCTGGTCATAGACCCCCTGCATGGCAGGGGAATTGCCGATGAAGCCTTCGAAATCCTTGATCACATCTTCCTCAGCCACGATATCCTCACCGCGCGTCAGAATCTCGGCTGTCGCGTGGCCGGGCTTCGGCGAGGCCACGCTCGCCACCGGATCGGCATGAGGGGCAGGGCGGTGATGAACAAGCAGATCACTGAGGCGGTTGGCCAAAGCATCGGCTGAAACAGGGCGCGCAACAAAATCATGAGCCCCGGCCTGCATGGAGGCAACGGCGCGCGACACCGAGCCATTTTCACTCAGCGCCAGCAACAGCATGTTGGGATGGCGGCTGGCAAGGCGCGACAGGACCTTCAGCTCTTCGTCTTCCTCAAAGGTGATGAGGGCGCACGCAGGCTCCATCAGAAAGCTCGCAGGGACTTTGCCGTCAAAGATCTGGAAGTCACAGCCGCGCTGCAGCTTGGACTCGAGAGTGCCTGACAACTGGTCGCTGATCATGCGGCGGAAGGCGGGGTCAGAACTGACAACTGCAATGCGGATTGAATTGGCATCCGCGTGTCCTGAATTCATGATGAAGGCGCCTTTCAAAAAATACTGCTTACCGAGACATGTTGCTCAAACAGGGTAAACAAAGTCTTTGCATTTCAGCCTTCTGATGAAAAACAGGAATATTTTGCTGCAAAATGCAAAAAATCCCTGATCGCTCGGGATGAAACCGGAGCAATAGGGTTAAGAAATCAAACCAAACAGCTGCAAGGTGAATTCGACGGTGTAGCGCAATGCCTTGGCGCCAGCTCCAAAATTCTCGAAAAGCCAGGGGCAAAGCTCGAAAAAAAAGGCAAGGATGAGCATGGCATACCCTGTCATGAACAAAGCGAAGCTTGTTACCCCGAGCAACCGGTTTCCATCATGGCCTTCACTATCAATCTTCAATGCCATCCACTGCTTGGCACCGATGCGAATCCACGTGGTGGCGCTCAGCATGACGATGACAAGATGCATAGCCGTAGGCACCAGCGTGGTGAGCAGGCTGACATAGAGCCATGTATAGGCCCCTCGGCTATTATCATCTTCCAGAGCGTCAAGCAGCGGTCCGAGAGGCAGGAGCGGGGTTGCGGAAGTGTGGTTGATGAGACTGAGGCAAAGGGAGGCGCTGAGAGCGACCCCATAAAGGATGAGGATCGCAGCACCAATATCGACCAGCCCGTAGATGAGCTTTCGTGAGCCTCTGCTGACCAACCCCTTGCGCAGCAAGCAAGACGTCGTGCCATAGGACAAATAGTCAAAGCTGGCGTTGATGAGGGGTAAAACACCAATCGAGAAACTGGTCAGAAGTAGTTCATGTTTGGGGGCGGTTGCTAAATGCGATGCCAGAATGATCGCAATTTGGGCTGCAGCCAAATATACGAGGATAAGTGAACCATAGGCCAAGCGTCCAAAGCCACGTTCGGTAAAATAGGCAACTGCGACTGCGCCTGCGACTGCGACTGCGAATGCGCCTGCGCCTGCGCCTGCGCCTGCGAATGCGACTGCGCCTGCGCCTGCGAATGCGACTGCGCCTGCGAATGCGACTGCGCCTGCGAATGCGACTGCGCCTGCGCCTGCGAATGCGACTGCGAATGCGCCTGCTATCCAAAACAGCCAGCCCGAACGCTTTTTCACAGTCGCGTTCGGGCTGGCTGACGCCAGAATACCAAAGACAATCATGAGCGCAATGAGACAGGTCAGGCCGTAACGAATCCAAGCGTTTGCGGCTTTGAAAATAATGATACTTCCAAAGCCGGTATCCTCTCCTGTAATGGTCCATTGAAGCAGCATGAAGAGCAGCGGATAGGCTACAGCGAGGCGCAGTGAAAGGTCGATCACCGGCCAGGAAAATGCACTAGGTGTTTGATCCCATGCTTTGATGGTGCACCTTTCTCATTTGAATGGAGGGAAGCACTATGGGCCAAGTTCTACACGGCAGCGCCACGACGACAGAGGCAGTCCGTCGAGCAATACAAAATAGTCAAGAGAGCCTGAGAGTGCTTTCCAAGCGATACGGCATCAATCAGAAAACGGTCGTCAAGTGGAAGACGCGCACCTCACAAGCGGACTTAAGAACCGGACCGAAGGAGCCACGTTCGACTGTGCTTTCGCGGCAAGAAGAAGCGACCATTGTCGCCTTCCGCAGGCATACCTTGTTGCCTCTCGACGACTGCCTTTATGCACTCCAGCCGACAATCCCGCATCTGACGCGCTCTTCACTGCACAGATGCCTGCAACGACACGGAGTTTCGCGACTACCGAGTGTCGAAGGCGACAAGCAGCCAAAGAAGCGTTTCAAGAGCTATCCGATCGGCTATTTCCATATCGATATTGCCCAGGTACAGACAGCTGAAGGCAAGCTCTATCTCTTTGTGGCTATTGACCGGACTTCCAAGTATGCCTTCGTTGAACTCTATACCAAGGCAGGAAAGAT
>RKMJ01000121.1_pt1 | contig 35404 bp, 30 predicted proteins | sample 2174201 | NCBI WGS metagenome assembly RKMJ01 (sample SAMN10236717, study PRJNA505202) | synthetic metagenome | isolation source: mock community containing 12 organisms: Thioclava sp. ES.032, Psychrobacter... | place: USA: Walnut Creek | collected 2015-10-01 | reverse complement strand
GTAAGCGATCCAATAAACCCATCTACCTAATCTCGTGAGGGCTGATCACACTGGTGATCTCTTTGGTTTTGGAGATCGTCATGACCTGTGAACTCAACCCCACTCAGGCCTTTTGGTTGGGCCATCTCTATCATGCCTCAGCGCTGAATATGCCGTTAAGTGATTACGCCGACTCACAAGCGTTACCCCTCACCGACCTGCTGACATGGGAGAAGCGGTTAAGCGTGCAAGGCTTGCCGGTGCCACCACGCTGCCGTCCCGCGCGGTTTTTGTCGGTGGAGGTGGTGACATGATCCGCCCTGGTACCGACCTGACGGTTTATTTATGCCGCGAACCCGTGGATATGCGCAAGCAAATCGATGGGTTGGCCTTGCTGGTCCAGGAGGCCATGGACTTGAACCCGTTCGATCAGGCGCTGTTTGTGTTCGGCAACCGCCAACGCGATAAGGTGAAGCTGCTATTCTGGGAACGTAACGGCTTTGTGGTGTGGTACAAGCGCCTGGAGCGCGAGCGATTTAAATGGCCAACGCATCTGGAAGGCGACACGGTGACGCTGACCGGTCAGGAACTGAACTGGCTGCTGGATGGCGTTAACCTTAAGGCCATGCAACCTCATAAAGCGTTGTATTTTCAGCAGGTTGGTTAGTTTTTTCTCCTGTCTCAGCGGTGTTTTTGGTATACTCGGTAGTATGCAAAACGCCGATTCTTCCTCGCCAACGATCTCCCAGCTTGAGCGCAAGCTGGCCGCTGCTGACGCTGAAAATGCGCGGCTATTGGCGTTGATGGAGAAAAAAGAAGCCCAGTGGGAAGCCACCAAACAATCGCTGTTTGAACAGTTCCGGCTGGCCCTGGAGCGTCAGTTCGGTCCTTCCACCGAGAAGTATCAGGTGGATCAAAAGGACCTGCTGATCAACGAAGCCGAAGTGGCGGTTGACGAGGAAGACGGCGACACCGACGCAGCGGACAACGAGGCGGTTAATGACACCGTGGCCGAGCCCACGGCGCCGGCGAAGAAACGCCGCTCTCGGGGTGGCCGGGTAGCGTTGCCGCCCGAGCTTCCACGGGTTGAGGTGGTGCATGATCTCCCTGAAGAGGCACGTCACTGTCAGGATGATGGCACCGCGCTCACGGTCATCGGCGAAGAAGTGAGCGAGGAACTGCACGTCGTGCCCGCCTGGGTGGAGGTGATCCGTCATGTGCGACGTAAGTATGCGTGCCGAACCTGCGAAGACGGCGTCAAGACTGCCCCGGCGCCCGCTAAGTTACTGCCGAAAAGCAATGCCAGCGCCACGCTGCTGGCCTATGTCGCCACCGCCAAGTACCAAGACGCCTTGCCGCTGTATCGGCAAAGCCAGATTTTTGCCCGCCATGGGGCGGAGATCCCCCGCAATACGCTGGCCCGGTGGATGGTGCAGGCCGGTGAACGCATCGCCCCGCTGATCGAGACGCTACGCCGACACCTGCTCCGTTCCCTGCTGATCCATATGGATGAAACGACGCTCCAGGTGAACCAAGAAGCGGATCGCAAAGCCAGTGCCACCTCTTACATGTGGGTGCAGCGCGGGGGGCCGCCAGGCCAACAGGTGGTCTTGTTCGATTATGACGCCAGCCGTGCCGGGCGAGTGCCTGTGCGCCTGTTGGGTGACTATGCAGGTCGCTTGGTCACCGATGGCTACGAAGGCTACGCCGAGGTGGTGCGTCGCAATGGGATCACCCAGGCGGGCTGTTGGGCACATGCACGGCGCAAGTTCGTCGAGGCGCAAAAAGTGCAGCCCAAAGGCAAAACCGGCAAAGCGGACTGGGCGCTGAACCAGATCCGTAAGCTGTACGGCGTGGAAAAACAGGCCAAAGCACTTGAGCCCGAAGCACGCCACAGGCTGCGTGAGCAGAAGAGCCAACCCTTAATCGCTCAACTGCGCACCTGGCTCGACAAGTCACTGGCGCAGGTGCTGCCTAAAAGTGCGCTGGGAAAAGCCCTGCACTACCTGGATCATCAGTGGCCGCGCCTGACCCGGTTCCTCGATGATGGCCTGATCCCGCTGGACAACAACCCGGCCGAAAATGCCATCCGCCCGTTCGTCGTCGGCCGCAAAAACTGGCTGTTCAGCCATACGCAGAGCGGCGCTCACGCCAGTGCGGCGATCTACAGCCTGATCGAAACCGCGAAAGCCAATGGCCTCTCGCCCTACGACTACTTACAACACGTCTTCAAGACACTGCCCACCCTCAACGATGATGAACTGACGACGCTGCTGCCCTGGCAGTGGAAAGAGACCTTACCGGTCTAAGCGAAGCTTGCATAGATGGGGTTTATGGCGCGCTTACGTTGGTATGGAGCCCTGATCGTCATTTGTGCCGCTGCTGAGCACAGTATTCATCTTCGCTATTCACCTGATAGCCCATTAACTGGCCCGGGGAGGTGTTGCATGATCAATGCGTTAACTGCGAAAGGTATGCCGAAGGGCGTTATTGTCGAGGTAGGACAATGAGCAATGCCAGGATGATGCCCGGCTGGCGAAAAGTGCGCCGCTCACTTAGTTTTAGTTCAAGTTTTTGTCCGTTTTCGAGTTATTGATTGCCTAAAACCCATTGATAGCAAAAGGATTTTTGACAGTTTTCAGATTTATCTCATTTTTTGATGCATTACTCATCGCGAGGCTTTATGAGTGTTTCGTGCTGGTGCTATCGTTCGATAGCGTTAATTTGAAGAAACGCTTTTTGTGGGGATGCCGTTGGGCTCTTAGTGAGGCGCAGGTTCGACCTGCTTTTAAACGCTGTTTCATTTCACATCGTCAGCTGCGATGCCGTATCAACTAATATACGGTTTGCAAAGTCAATATTTATTCTTTTAAAACATAAAGTCAATAGTCTTTTTAAGTGAGCTAGTAATAGTTAAAAGATTTCATCAGTGACGTAAAAGTACACTGAGTGTACTTTTCAAGGCGGATTTGATCGCTTTACCGTTATTCGAAGATAACCTTTTTGATTCTTTTAGATAAGAATTACCTACAGGTGCTTTAAAAGTGCACTGAGCGTACTTTTAAAGCACCTATGACGATTCAGTAACCTAAATCCCTGCTGGCGCAGCTTTCTGTTTTATACCTGACTGCATGCTCACGCCAACACCGTCACGTCTAAAATCAAACATATTCATCTTGAAGGTGTTTATTGTCACTTGGTCATTGCCACTCGAATGTGCAATCAATCGATCGTATCGTTCGTTATAGGGTGCCATGGCGTAGGAGCCACCGTATTCGCCGGTATTGACCAGAACAACATGCTGGTACATGTGGTAGTGAAGAGCTTCAACCATTGAATCAAAGGTATTCACATCACGATTGAGTGCCGGAATCATAAGAGCGTGGGATTTGTCACGCAGGTCTGCACTCAGCGCTATATCTGTAGAATCGAAACAGATAGCAGCCGTGAGCGTAAAGCCTGGGGCAGTTGGAAAAGCTGGATGTGCAAGCTCTAGCATGAGCTGATATGGGCGCCACGGTTGAACTTTCATCTTTGTTTCAGATGCAGTCATGTGGTGCTTTCCCTGCAATCTTCGAATTTCGTTCTTGTTGCCGTTGTGTTTTCTGGGTACTACCCAGACGGCACAGTTATTCGGGCCCTTCACATTTGACTGATTAATAAATCCAAGACCCGCGACCACAATCGCATGGGTTTTTCGGGAAAGATGGATCAGGATATCTATATCATCTTCATGAACAGCCAACTCAGGTAATATGATTAGATCAATGTTTTGTTCCCGCTCACCGTTAGTTGGCTTCTCAATATGCTGGGCCTCGATATGCTTGGTTACGAGTTTTGCAACTCGTGCCAGATGTTTCCGATGTTTTACCCTAAACTCGGGCGCGTCTAAATATAGGCCATGCTCAACAAAGTTCTTTTGTAGTGGCATCTTCGTTTGAACCATGGCCACAACCAAGCTTCTTTTAGAAAGGTCCCAATTGGGTGAAATGAGCTCAGGAAGGCCTAGCATGCCGGATTGCTGACAGTAACATTCTTTGAGTTTGGCGAGCCGCTTTTCAACTAACGTTCTGACATTTTCAATTGTTAGTTCAGTCGGCCAAGGGTACCCATGGTCATTAATACGGATACCGGGCCACTTGAGCAATTTGGATAACAAAGTAGTAAGCCAGCCGGAGAACTGAGCGGCTTCACCCGCTAAAGACTCTGGCGTAGTCAGCAGGCCAATTTGCCTTTTGTACTGGGTTGATTTTAGGCCACGGTAACCTGTTTTCGGTGAAATGGTTTGCCCAAAACCTGTAGGATCACCAGAGCCTGCTAGTACGGAACGAAGGCAGAGAGCTATGCGTTGAAGAACAAAGGTGTCGTCGTGCTCAGAGTATAAATGTTTCGTCGCCTCTGTGAGTGTCGAATGGAATTTGATCTCTATCAACAGGTGAGTGTTAAAAACTTCGTAGGTAGGTGGAGCTGAAAATTTTTCAAATATTACTTTTGTCTTTGCCAAGTCGATAACGTCGCTCCGCTCGGCTTTTTCAAAATCGGCATTTTTCTTTTCATCAAGCAGCGCCTGCATCAGTTTTAGCGCCATTATCTCATTATCAAAAGGGTTGTCTGGACGCGAGATAAGTTTGTATAGCGGTGTGGCGGATTTAATTTCTACAAGTGGTTTGGCTGACGGTCGGATGCCGATATAGAGCTTTTCAACTAACTCAGGTACCCCCATTTCATCAAGCCATTTATACCTTAAAGGCCGGGCATGAAGGATAAGAGAGCGGAACAGCTCTGCATCCTGAATGGCTATTAGCTCCAATACCTTTTTCGCATTTTCCAACTTCTCCAACAAGCTTGCAGATGCTCGGAGAAGCGGCTTCGTATCTCCTATTAGCTGACTGGCAATGAGGATCCCTGCTGAGATATCTCGTGTTACCAAATCGTTAGGGAGGGTGATATTACGGAAACCTTTAGCAAGCTTAAAAATATAGTCGTGAAAAGGACAGCCAGAGCTAGTTTCGAGTGTGGTATCAAGTCTCACTAACAACAGGAATCGAGCTTGAGCAGCCAGAAAGTCAAAACTTTTAGAGTTGCTCTGTTCCGGTGAAGCAGAAGCTTCTTCTTCTGAATCATCTGAGTCGCTTAGGGTTTTCGTAGCGCTAGTAATAGCTACCGCCGAAGTTTGCAGTCGTTCAAAAAAACCATCAACATCGGCATGAGCTGGAATAGCCTGCCTGTCTTTGCGATGAATAACAGTAGCTGCATGCCGGAAAATTTCTGCGAGGCAATAATTTCCAATTGCGGCTTGCTTAATTGCTTGTGGCTCAGATATCCCAAGGGAGAAAGTCTGGGGCAGGTTTTGTAGGTAACCAATTTGTTCTAATACCGGCTCAAGCAGTTTAGTTCCTGGAAACAGTTCAAGGCCTTTCTTGAGCAATAAAGCCAGTGCGGGGTCGCGGCTCCAGCAGGCGACCAAGCGCCGAGCGAGTCTTTCCTGCAAGTAGTCCCACTCTCCGGGTATCGAGTGGCCGTTGTCATCGATCTCACGGGATGTGAAATGACGAATATTATTTAGAAGTCTTGATATTTTGTTTGCTGCGAATCTTTTAAGCGTGTCTTCACGAATATCAAAGATATCTTTTTCTATTGCAGCCAGCCGATTGAATCGTCCTGAACTGTTGCTCTGATCCTCTGAGGCGCCACTTGATAAAGCGAGTAACGATTCCAGTTGACCAAGATGAATCTCCACATCCTCGTGTGATACCGGGCCTGACACATTGGTCTGGATGTCTTCTAGCGTCTGGGAGATGCCAATAGATTTACCTCTGAAAATTTCAACCTTAGTTTTCTTTTTATTAGCCTCAAGGTTCAGGTAATTCAGCTCAGATTCTATATTTTCTATTACTGCCAACTTAATAATATCCAAATGATTATTAGCTTTACAGCCGTCTACTGAAATCTTTTCTTCCAGCTTTTCCCGATTAGGCCCTATCAGCACAAGGCGCATATCATCAACATAGCGGCAGTAATCAACGAGTCTTATGTCACCTTCATCACTAATAAAATTTCCTATTAATCCCTTCATGTGCTCATCGAAATTAGCCATATAAATGTTTGCTAGAAAGCCCGATGCAACCAATCCTTGAGGCAATCCTAAAGGGGCTGTTGGTACACCCTCTGAGAAGCATACTTCTCCGAAGGTGGCTTTAGCTAATGACGACCAGTTCCAATCTTTAAAAGCGCTAAGGACATTACCTATAGTCGCCTCATCGATTTCTTTAGTAGGCCCTTGTTCCCGTGCCAGCTCTTTAATTTTGTCTATCAGTATCTGTCGGTCGATACGATCGAAAAACTGAGATAAGTCGAGCTCAAGTAGATATACCTCTTCATCTTCTGACTTTTCTTGCAGCACTTTTCTAGCAAAATGATAGGGCCGTTCGAGGAATTTACGATAGTCAGTAAAAAACTTACTGTAAGTGGTCGTTGCACCGTAGCTGTGTTCAGCTTTGTCAGCTTCGTATCGGCAATAGAGTCGGTTGCCGTAGCTGACAACGCCTTTTTCATGGGTCTTCTTGTATTCAATTGATGGGTCTCCCTGCTTTGTCTCCACTTCGTCCGCGAGGCACATCATAACGAGCGTCATAATCGTCTGTTCACGAATTCCTATGTGGGCCAGAGGCCTTAGTTTCAGGAACTCATTATCTTCGTCTTCATCCTCCTGCTTATTGCCGGCTCTCTTAGCTTTCTCGCCTGGTTTCTTGGGCTGCCAAACCAGCTTGAAATCAGCGCCCCCTATGGAATTGATCGGATCAACGAACTCCCATGAATGGGTTTTTGGTGCAGGAACGAGCTCAAGGGGCCTGAATGCCAATTCGTCCTTAATATCTTCAACCCATTCGCTACAGCGGTTCGGTAAGTCGATGGAAGACACATCGAGCTCAAAATTATCTGCATACCAGTTCGCTGTGCGGATGTAGTCATGGGCCTTCTTCCACGCAAGTGCCATGAGCAATGGATCTGTGAGGCAATCGTCATTCAGAACAAGCTTTTCGTACTTTTTATCAAAAACCGGCATCACGGTCTCCTTCTCTGAGTTCTTGTTCCACCACCGCTTCAGCTAGTTGGCAGCATGTTTCACTGGACTGGCTCAGACGTTTCTTTAGTTGGTCGCAGAGGGCAATCAGCTCATCGACTTTTTGAACGATGCGGTGTTGTTCGGCCAGGGGAGGTAACGGAATTAGAATGTCGGCAATTTTCCCGGTGTTGAGATTTGGCTGGGCGCCTCCCGCTGCATTTTCGCGAATCTCGTCATAAAGCTTAACAAAACATAGCTTTATGTATTGCCTGTGGCTTGCATCTTCAATTATCGGTTGGATTGCTGCGCAGGCCTGGTTCGTTCCAGCTGCAACTTTAAGTTCAGTTATCTGGCCCCGCGTCTTCCCTTGACCATACATGGCGACTATCAATGTTCCGGTCGGATAGATTGAGATGTTGGTTTCTTTTACTGCGAGACTTGATACACGCTCATTCGTGTCGCATATGAACGTCTGACTTGTTTCCCCGCTGGTTACCCACGGGTATTCTGGTGGCGAATAATAGTCTGGACGACCTCTAGAGGGGGTCGCACCGGTGCCAATCAGAGTAAATCTGCCAAGTTTTTCCCATCTCCACCCCTTGGGTAATTCATAAGGGAAGCTCCCTTCGACCAAAGCTAATGCTTTGGGCTTCCTGATAGTGCCTTCGCTAACTCGTTGGCCTATTTCTTCGTCTATACACTTGATAAGATTTTTGGCAGGCTCATCCCCTGCATTCTGCTCCACCAGTCGCCCCATCACTGCTAGTTGCAGAATGGTCTGCTTGAGCTTGTCGATGCCTTGGTCGGTGGTAAACAGCGTATCGAAGTGCTCAGCAAGGCGTGCCCAATTGTTGGCCAGTTCGGTGGCGTTGGCGGATTGGGTTAAGGTGCCAAGCAGGGAATCCACCAGGGTTTCGTGGGCGTCGAGCTGGTCGCTGGTGTGCTGTTCCAGGCGGTCGCAGAGGGCCATCAGTTCATCGACTTTCTGGACGATGCGCTGTTGTTCTTCTAGTGGAGGAATAGCGACTGGAATTTCCTTTAGTTTTGAAGCCTTGATGCCGGTCGCAGTCATTCCAGTAGCATTCTCTACCAGTTGTCCCTGAAACGGTGAGGCCAATATCTGAATAAGCATGAATTCAGATATTTCAGGAATATGCCACTGGAAACAGATAGCACGCTGGGCTAGTGCGAACTCTTCATCTAAATCTACAATGGCAGCGTTGCCTAGCGGAGCCTCGGGCGTGAACAGTAAATCGCCTTTGCGAGGAAATCCACGAGTCATCCAACTGGTGTAGTCTGCCTCACTAATAAATTCTTCTGGTTGTAGGTCGATGTGCCCTTGGCGAATATTTTTGGCGGTGATAAGTCGTTTGCCAGTACTTATTTTGGCTGGTGTTTTGCCACGGTAATCAATGAATTTAGCCATGTTACCCAGCCTTACCCAGGCCCAACTGCTGGGTATGCATAGATACTCATCACTGAAGGACAAACTGTCACTAGCTTTTGTGCGCAACCCCTCAGTGTTTGTCAGACGGAGTCGGAGCTGTAGCATTTTAGACACTAAAATAGCGGCAGGCTCATCATTCGGATCTTGCTCGACTAGCTTCCCGCGCACCGCCAATTCCAGAATCAACTCCCGCAGCTTCTTGATGCCGTTCAGCTCAACCTTGCCATTACTCCCGCGGCCACTGCTGGACTTCTTCGTGACCGCGCCGGTCCAAAGGTCCAGATGCTCCGTAATCAGTGCTTGTGCACTCATGCCTGCTCTCCCACATCACGGGTGAGCGCATCCCCGAGGATGGCTTTCAGCTGGTCACGCAGTTCCTGAATCTCAGCCTGTTGCTGTTCGTACTTCGCCAGCAGTTCGTCGGGGTCGTGACTGACCTCTTCGCCCTGCCAAGGGTTCTTAATATCCAGGTTGTAGTTTCGCGCCTTGATCTCATCGATCGAGACCTTCCAGGCCTGGTGGGTTTCCTCACGGCTGGCAAAGCCATCAGCTTCAGAGCCCCACCAGTCGATTTCGGCCTGGAACTCGGCAAACTTCATGGGTCGGGTTTTGCTGTAGTTTTTATAGCCTTCGGGATAGGGGTGCTCGTAGTACCATACGGTTTCCGTGGGCTTACCCTTGGTGAAGAACAGCAGGTTGGTCTTGATGCCGGTGTAGGGGTTAAACACGCCGTTGGGCAGGCGAACGATGGTGTGCAGGTTGCACTCTTCCAGCAGCTTTTCTTTGAGGCGGATTTTCATGCCTTCGCCAAATAAAAAGCCATCCGGCAGGATCACTGCGGCGCGGCCTCCGTCCCTGAGCAGGTGAATGAACAGGGTCATAAACAGGTCGGCGGTTTCCCGGGTGCGAAAGGCACTGGGAAAATTGGTTTCAATGCCATCCTCTTCCATGCCGCCAAAAGGCGGGTTGGCAACGATGACATCTACCCGTTCTTTTGGCCCCCAACTGATGAGTGGGCGGGCCAAGGTGTTGTCGTGCTTAATCTGATCCGGCACTTCGATGCCATGCAGAATCATGTTGGTGGTGGCCAATAGGTGCGGGAGGGGCTTTTTCTCGACCCCATGAATGCTCTTCTGCAGGGTCTGTTCATCCTGCGTTGTCTCTACGTAATGCTTGCGCTTGTGCTCGATAGCGCAGGTGAGAAAGCCGCCGGTACCGCAGGCAGGATCCATCACTTTTTCATTCAGTTTCGGGTCTACCCGGTTGACCATAAATTCGGTCACCGCACGAGGTGTATAGAACTCACCTGCGTTGCCAGCGCTTTGCAGGTCTTTGAGGATCTGTTCGTACATATCGCCGAGTTCGTGTCGCTCGGCGGATTTATTGAAGTCGATGCCGTCCTGTAATTTGTTGATCACTTGGCGCAGTAAATGGCCAGATTTCATATAGTTGTAAGCATCTTCAAACACATTGCGTACTACTACTCCACGGTAGTCATCTCCTCTGGGCTGCAACTGCTGCAGGCCAGGAAATAGCATATTATCGATAAAATCTTTCAGCTCAATGCCGGTCATGCCTTCTGGGTCGGTAGCCCAATTACGCCAGCGAAGCGGCTCAGGGATGGGCGAGCGATAGGCAGCATCGAACATTTCCCACTCTTGCTCGCGGTCATCAAAAATCTTCAGAAATAGCAGCCACACCAACTGCCCTACACGCTGGGCGTCACCGTCCACGCCAACGTCTTTGCGCATGATGTCTTGGATGGATTTAATCGTGGTGCTAATGGCCATGGTGAATCGTTACCTATGCAAGTGACACAAGCTTACCTGCACGGCGAACGGCGCAGGTCGGGGAAATGAGAAGGATATCAGCCCAGGCTAGGCAATTGGCCGATAAAGGGCGTTTTCTAATTCTAACAGCGCTTGGTCATAACCTGGTTTACCGCCGAAGGCTTGGACTAGCTCCATTGGAGCGCCGATACGGCTAAAGGGCGCCAGCGTAAGCACTTTGGGGTCTTCAATGGGTGCAATGCCAGCATCGGCATATTTTTCTACTAGTGACTCAAGCACTTCACGTGCTTGGCCTTCATAGCGGGTGAAGATATCGCGCTTTTTGACTTCGTCGGCCCTCCCGCGACGAGTAAGCGGGGGGCGATCAAAGGCAATATGGCAAATAACATCGAATGGGTCTGGCTCAGCGCCCCAGGCTTTGCCTAGCTCGGCCGTCAGCTCTTCCCAGAAAACACCCTGTTCTGCCAGTTCATCAAGAATGGCCTGCTTGCGTTCCGCTTGCTGCCAACGGCGTAAAAAATCATTGAGCGTGGCGTATTGCGCTTGCACCTGTTGACGGGTGTAGTCACGCAGGCTTTCAGTGATCAGCTTGCCATCTGGCCCCAGGTATTGGACTCGCTCTGCAACAATGCTGACTTCTACGTCATCTACCACATATTTACGCCTTGGCTCTGGCTTCTCGGTTGTACCGAGACCGTCACTGTCATCCGATTCCCAGATAGCGTTATCATCCACCTCGTACTCTGCCCAGTCCGTTTCTACGCCTTCGGTGTTTGCCTCATCCTCAGCGCTTTCTTCTTCCACCCCATACACATCGGTTTGCTCGTCTTCAGGCACGATCGGCGCGTCATCCGAGTGGGGCTGATATACCTGAACGGGCTCGCCGTCGAAGTCGGGGTCGGCGAACAGCTCGGTGGCTTTTTTGAAGTCGAGTATGGTGAACCAGTGCTTGTGGTAGTCGTCGTTAATACGCGTGCCACGACCAATAATTTGTTTGAACTCGGTCATTGATTGAATGCGTTGGTCGAGCACGATCAATTTGCAGGTCTGGGCGTCTACCCCGGTGGTCATCAGCTTGCTGGTGGTGGCAATGACCGGGCAGCGTTCTTCCGGGTTGATAAAGTTATCCAGCTCTGCTTTGCCTTCCTGCTCGTCGCCGGTAATGCGCATTATATACTTGCGATTTTCGGCCACGCGTTTGGGGTTGAGGTTCACTAATGCCTGGCGCATGCGCTCGGCGTGGTCGATATCTTCGCAGAAGACGATGGTTTTTTGATACGGGTCAGTGCTCTCCAGCAGCTCTGTAATTTTGGCGGCCACCAGAGCGGTGCGTTTTCCCAGCACTAGCTGTTTATCAAAGTCTTTTTGGTTATATATGCGGTCTTCAATCTCTTGACCGAGCTTATCCCGCTGGCCCTTGCTGGGGCGCCAGCCTTGCAGATCTTTATCGATATCGACCCGCACGACTTTGTAAGGTGCGAGAAAACCGTCTTCGATACCCTGTTTGAGCGAGTAGGTATATAGCGGCGCACCGAAGTAGTCGATATTGGAGACCTCTTTGGTCTCCTTAGGCGTGGCGGTTAGGCCGATATGGGTAGCCGCACTGAAATAGTCCAGAATCTTGCGCCAAGCGGAATCTTCCGCCGCGCTACCCCGGTGGCACTCATCAATAACAATCAGATCGAAGAAGTCTGGAGAGAATTGCTTATAGATGTTTTGCTCTTCCTCACTACCGGTCACAGCTTGGTAGAGCGAAAGATAAATTTCGTACGACGAATCAACGGTTCGGTTGGTGACCTTGGTCATCGCCTGACCAAAGGGTTTGAAGTCATTGTTCTTGGTTTGGTCGACCAGAATATTGCGGTCGGCGAGAAACAGGATTCGCTTCTTCTGGCGCGACTTCCATAGCCGCCAGATGATCTGAAAAGCGGTAAACGTCTTGCCGGTGCCCGTTGCCATGACAAGTAGAATACGATTTTGGCCGCGTGCTACGGCCTCGACAGTGCGGTTAATTGCTATGCGCTGGTAATAGCGTGGTGTTCGCCCGCTGCCGTCATCGTAGTAAGGCTGCTCAATAATAGGGCGAGCGTTTGGCTGAATGCCTTTGTACTGGCAATAACGTTCCCAGAGCGTTTCCGGCGAAGGGAACTCCGCCATGGTGAGCGTGGTTTCGGTTTGCTCGCTCAACCCAGTCCGGTCATGAAAAAGAAAGCCATCGCCGTTGCTGGAGAACACAAAGGGCACGTCTAGCGCGTCACTGTAAGCTAGCGCTTGTTGCATGCCATCACCCAGGCTATGGCGGTTGTCTTTTGCCTCGATGACTGCGATCGTTTGATTTTTCTGATAGCTCAGCAGGTAATCTGCCCGACGCTTTTTACCCCGTGTGTGCATCCGACCGCGAACGATGATCCGCCCGGCGGTAAACGTTACCTCTTCACGAATCTGCGTTTGGATATCCCATCCCGTCTGCAATAGCGCAGGGGTAATGAACTTGGTGCAAATGTCGCGCTCACTGAGGGCCTTCTTATCCATAGCAGATCTGCTCGTCTGTCGGGTTGGGCTTTGATTGCCAAAGCTTACGATACTCAGCCGACTTAAACATCCTATGCTAGGCTGAATTTGTTAAGGTGGGTGAAGCAGGCAGTAATAATCGATAGGATCATTGGGCAAAGTACTGGAAATGTAGTGACTGTTTACGACCGAGGCTGTGTGAAAACGTAGTGGCCGCTATACTTTGCCAAGGTCCCCAGAGGAAATGGTGATTAAGCGATTCGTGGTAGGCGAGGCCATAGACCAAAGCACGCTATTACCTACGCTTTTGGACGACTTCATCGCCGACGATAACCCGGTCCACGCTATTGAGGCATTTGTTGACGGACTCGACCTTAAAGATATGGGCTTCAAAGATGTTGATACGCACGCTGCCGGGAGACCGGCTTATCATCCAGCTGTTCTTTTAAAGCCCTACATCTATGATTATCTCAATCTTATTCAATAAAGTCGCCGGTTAGAGCGCGAGACCCAGCGCAATGTCGAGCTAATGTGGCTGATGGAGCGTTTAGCGCCGGATTTTAAGACGGTGGCCGATTTTCGAAAGAATAATGGCGAGGCTTTCGCGGTGTTTGTCGAGAGTTCACCCTGCTTTGTCGCCCTTGATGAAGCTACCTGCGAGCAGTATCTGGCTCAATTGACGCTAGAGCCCGTCACGCATCGTACTTGCACGACGATTGATGCGCTGCGTAAGGAGTTCACAGTGACGCGGGAGCTTGGCTACGCGATCGATGACGAGGAGAACGAGCTAGGGATTATCTGTTTCGGGCAGGCTGGGCGCGGTGCCGGTGGCCGAGTTGAAGGGGCCATCAGTGTCAGCGTGCCATGCTATCGATTACCAGATAATGGGCAGCAACGTATTTTTGGCGTGCATCCATTCATTATGTCTCAATGCCGGTTTGGTGTAAGTGTGTAGACTTTGGTTGGCGTAGCGGCAGATATATATCTCCTTGACTGCAAGATGCTTCATATCTGTTCGAGCTGGCGCTTCTTTTGTGCAAAGCATATTTCTCAGCGGGTAATGTAATTTTTACTAGCAGTTAGATTAGTGGGCGCTTAAAAAGTATGAGTTGACAATTTTTTGTCAAGGTGACTAGTTTTAAGTCTCTTGAATTACATGACTAATGTTAAAGAAAAACTCTGGACTCAATTATAAAAAGCTAAGCCCTTTACTGAACGTGTTGTTGATCGGATCCACTCGAATCCGCCTTCAGCGGCCAGTAATGAACGCTTCAAGCTCTAACCACAGGATGCTGCAGAACGTGCGAATGACTGCTTCTCGGTCTATCTATGGCATTTGTCTAGCTCCTCGACTAACGCTGCATGACGAAGAAGGCCTTATTACAGTTTAATACACCATTGTTTAGGTTATGGCAGCAACAATAGGGGGGAAGCATGAAAAGGTTTGTCAAAGTCTTCAGTGTGATCGAGCGCATCGCCATCTTGATCACAATGATCGCAGCATTCCTCACAATTGTTCAATATTTGCTGGAGACAGAAGATCGCGCTGCGAACAGCCGTGCAACAACTCTTACCACATATCTTGCCTGCCAAAATTTACTGCGTTTCGCAATTTACCAAGAAGAGGATGTTATACACCAGCTTTTGCTTTCAACAGTTGAGCTTACTGATGCAGCGCCATTCTGCGCCGAAGTACAAGGTGATCTTTACGACTCCTTGGAAGAAGCCAGAGCGCGCGCTGACGAAACCGACGAGGAAGCTTGGCGGCGAGTTCTCAGTGGCGACAAATCCTACTTCCAGAGTGGTCCGCTCTGGCCGTTACCTCCTCATGCGAACGACAATGATCTACCCCCTGATGACGACGCAGCGAAAGGTAGTGTGGAGATTCAACCATAGTTAGCCTTTGGTTAGCTATGGTCAAAAATGAGTTCGACCGTGCCGGAATTACCTCATTGGGAATATCATATGAAATGATGTGTGGAAGTTGATATTCGAGCTAGTGCAACGAATGTCCGTTCGGCCTACACAGTTGAAATTCGAGACAGCAGCTAGAGATCGCTTATATATTTAAAGTCCACTCACACGGTGCATATGGGCTGGAGGTGTAACAAATCTAGTAAGGGGCTTGAAAAAAGCGCTGAGAGGAAGGCCGTCTATCATGCTTTGAAAATGAGAGTGGTACAATACAATCAACTTTAAGAGGACGGAACAAATGAGCGAACTGTCTCGGTTTTTAGTTGGCGTTTCACCTATTTTGATCATTATGTTTGGGACGCTAATCGCTGCTGGGTATGTTATCTGGCGGCGAAAAAACAATAAGTAAAAATGACTGGCGTGAGGCTGTAGAAAACCTCTGCTGATGGCTAAGTTTTTGTAGGATCGAGGTAACAGACGAGGAGTGTTCAGCATGCCGCGCTTCAAGGCTTATAAAAACGATCAGAACGCCATGGTGGTGATCAACTGCCAGGATCAGCTCCAGCCAGGCACCTTTGAACACGCTGTGCACTACCTGATTGAGCACAAGTTCGACTTATCCGTTTTCCATCCCAAGTACCGCAACGATGCCGCTGGTCGGCTGGCCTATGCCCCGGCTATCCTGCTTAAGATTATCCTATTTGCTTACTCAAAAGGCATCACCTCCTGTCGCAAGATGCAGTGGAGCTGCTGCTATCGACCGAGGCTGTGTGAAAACTCATTAGCTGTCCAGAAGATGGCGCCCATACGCGAAACCTGGGGAAGTTTTGCAATGGATATGACTCAAAATTAGCGAGAGAGGCCATCTTTGATAACTTTTTGGCCGGATCGAGACTCTCCTCGCGTTTTCACACAGCCTCGACCCAAAGCGGTCCTTCTTGGGAATGCAACAGGCGCGCAAATTTCGAATATATGGTTTAATTTAGATTAATGGTTTAAAAAGTCATAGCTTAGGGGGTGCCGTAGCACTGCATTTGGCACAGTCGATGTGGCCCGCCTGTATGTTAAGCTCGCGGCGGCATTCCTAGTGGCAGTCGCTCTAACTTTCGCTTGCAGAAGTAAGGAACATAACAAAGTGCACTAATTCGCTACGGATCTCGCCGGATGGCCTCCTGCGAAAGTTACCGCTGTGCACGTGATTAGGCATACCCAAATGTAAGATATAAAGAACCTCGCGAGAGCCCTAAAGCAGAATTGTAGTGATTCGGAGTTCATGCCAGTGAAGCCCGAGTTGATAGATAGTCTTGAGGAGAAATATCCATGTGTACCCACCGACCTAAAATAGCTATATGAGACTCTTGAATACGGAAGTATCGAACATTTCCGTGTCCAGTTTTGCTATCACATACAGGGGCGGTGGCACTAACAGTGATACTTCTGTTGCCTGCCAATTCTTGCGGTTACTGCTGCTGGTGCTTTTGCTGGCGCCTGTCCCGGTGTTTGCCCAGGATGCCGTTGTTGAATGGTTCGAAGCGTCGGAACCGGAGATGGGCACCGAGGAAATCCGGGCCCTGCCTGAATCGCACTGGACGCCAAAGGCCAGTGATGAAACCCTGAACTTCGGGTTCAGCAGCAACAATTTCTGGCTCCGAGTCGAGGTGCCGGCGGAACCGGGCAGGCAGTTGCTGGAAATCGGTTATCCCCTACTGGGCGACGTCCGGGTCTACTGGTTCGTCGGTGGCCAGGAAGTGGCGCGTTACGTCACCGGTAACCGCTGGATGTTCACTTCCCGCCCCATATATCACCGTAATTTTGTCTTCCCGGTGCCCTCTGGTACTGAGCCAGCCACGGCGTACGTGCGTGTGCAGAGCGAGGGTGCTGTGCAGATTCCCGTACATGTAACCACCGAGTTGAACTTCCTGGCGTCTGAGCAACTGAATTACGGTTGGCATGCACTGTATCTGGGCGTCATGGTCGCGATGGCACTGTACAACCTGTTCATTTTCATGTTGGTCCGGGATCTGGCCTACCTCTGGTATGTTCTCACCGTTATTGCCTCAACTCTGGTATTGCTCAACTTCAGTGGTCTAGTATTCCAGTGGTTGTGGCCCGATTTGCCGATTATCAACCGGTATTTCGCGCCGTTGATAATCTCCGCCAACGCTCTCTTTGCCGCCATGTTTACGCTGAGTTTTTTGGAAGTGCGACGATACAGTCCTGTCGCTCACCGATTACTGCAAATACTCGTGCTGATCAGCGTTGGCTGTTTTATCTATGGCCTGTTCGGTAATTATCAAACTGCCACTATCCTCGTCAGTGTGCTGGTTGCTGTTGCTACTGCGCTGGGATGGGTGATAGGGCTGGTTGTCTGGTACCGGGGGCAGGTGCTTGCCAAGTACTATTTTCTGGCATGGACGCCGCTGCTGTTGGGGCAACTGGTATTTGCCATCAGTAAGATCGGCCTGATTCCCACCAACACCCTGACCGTGATGGCGCCACAGATCGGCGCAACGCTGGAGGTCGTTCTGTTGTCGTTTGCTCTGGCCTATCGCATCAATCTTGAACGTCAGTACCGAATCAAGGCCCAGCGCTATGCCCTGGACATAGAGCGCCAGGCTAACCAGACCCTTGAGGCACGGGTTCAGGCACGCACGCAAGAGCTAGAGCAGGCTAATGAGCTGCTCAAAGCGGTCACAATAACTGATGGCCTGACCAAGGTAGCCAACCGACGCCGGTTTGATGAAAAACTGGAAACCGAGTGGAATCGCGCACTTCGACAGGGGCAACCGGTCAGTCTGGTAATGCTAGATATTGATCATTTCAAGCAGGTCAACGATGATCTTGGGCACCTGGCAGGGGATGATTGCCTGGTCAGCGTTGCTCAGGTCTGTGCCGATGAAATACAGCGATCAGGGGATTTGCTGGCGCGATACGGCGGTGAGGAATTCAGCGTATTACTGCCCGCCACACTGGAAGACGGGGCTGTCAGTATGGCAGAACGTCTGCGTGTTTCGGTCGCAGAAACGCCGATTCATGTGGTGGGTCGCGACAGCCCGATGAACCTGTCAGTCAGTGTCGGTGTTGCTACGATGACCCCGGCTACCGGCAGTCGCCCTGTAGAACTCATAGGCCGGGCTGATGAGGCTCTCTATGCCGCAAAAAAAGCTGGCCGAAACCGGGTGATGGTGTACAGAGGCAACGGTAGCCGGGCGATTACCGGCTCCTGATGTCAGTTCTTCAGCTTATAGCGGCCTGGGCTAACGAAAATAACGGCAACAGCGGTTAACGGGAGAAGCCCTGCAGTTCCAGTGACCAACCGCCGTTGCTGCCAAGCGCCATCAGTTCATGGCTATTCTCTAGTGCAATAGTCACAAGCATGTTGAAGGCAACCAGCAGCGCACCAATACGGGGCTGTTAGCCTAGGATCAACATCAGCGGTGCCATTAACTCGCTAGTGAAGACGGCCACCGAATGATCCATCAGCTCTGAAAAACGATTATCAGCTAAACTCGACTAACCCTTACCGGCAAACCTTGGCGTACGCTGGCCCCGCTGATGGGCTCAAGCCAAGTGCCATCTACTTTCCGTGTGGGGTCTTGAAAGCCTAGGTCATTAATATTGATACCTGCTCGCATCCAGGGCATGTCCGGCTGGGATATACCATCGATGACATGTGGCGTGGCACCTAAATCCTTGTGGCCATAGCCGTGCTCAATGCCCAGGGCGCCAGGTATTACGCTTTCACTGACTAACGCCAACCCCACAACGCTTCCGCCCGGGCTTTGTATGCGAATGGTATCGCCGTGCTGGATACCAAAGCGTTCTGCGTCTTGGCGGTGCATCTGTATCGGGTTGTAAGGCTTGATCATACGCAGCCGCTCACTGCCGATAGCGTAAGAGTTCATCAGGTTGGATTTGAACGAGAACGCCAACAGAGGCCACTCTTGCTCCGAAAACACCTCGCGCATGGGCTGCTTGTTCGCCAACTGGGGCAGTTTATGGCAGGGCACGCCGCTATTGGGCAGGCCGTTAGTGGTATCAATGCTGGTGCCGACCGATTCGTTGTAAACACACAGCGTTTTCTTCCACTGGTTTTTTAAATGCTCGCCGACAAAGTGTTCGCTGGCATTTTCAAAGCGCCCGCCCCGTGCATAAAGGTACGCCACCCTGTTTCGCTCGTCGGATTTAAGTGTTCGTTCAAGTTTGGGCAGCAGCGGGGCGATACCTCCATGAGCAATATCGGCGTCGTCGGCTTCTGGCAGTTGCTCTTCTTGAAAAGCGATATTGGCTGCGGCCCGCAGATAATAATCCTCAGCGCGATTGAGCGGGTGCAGATTTCCCTGGGCATCGGGAATTGCGTTGTCTCCAAAGCCGGGCAGGCCAAGGCGTTTGGCCACGGCAATAAAGAAGCTGTCCATTGACACCGGCTCGCCCTCGGCGGTTTTTTGCTGGCGCGGCTCCACCACCGGCCAGCAGGCGGTGGTCAGCTTGCCTAGGGTGCCTTTCCAGGCGCCCGTAAAGCCCCACACCTCGTACATCACAGAATCAGGGACGATGTAGTCGGCGTAGCGGTTGGTTTCGTTGATGAAGCCATCCACGGCAACAAAGAGTCCCAGTCGTTTGGGATCTTTCAGCTTATCGACAATGACGCCTTTTAGGCCAGCCTGACCGTAAATCGGGTTAGCCATACAGCCAATCACTGCTTTGATGGGATAAGGATAGCCATCTAGTGCCGAGGGTAGGTGCTCTGTGAGCGTCGGCGGCGCCAGCGAGCGCCACGGCGCTCTAGCTGGGTAAGGGTTTTCGCCTGCGGCGACTTTGCGCTGATACTCGGAAGACTTTTCGTAGGGGAAGCGCGAGCGGGATAGGAAAACTCCCTGGGGCGCGCGCTTGCCAGGAAAGTTGGCTAAGTCGTAGCGTGGGCCCTCGCCGGTACCGCTGTAAGTGCCGCCGCCCACGGCGCTGCCACCCTTCATGTTGTAGTTGCCCGCCAGTAGGTTCAGCATTTGCACGCTAAACGCGGCGTAGAAACCGTTACCCGACATCATGCCGCCGTGACAATTAACAGCGGCTTTCCTGCCATGGCTGGCATAGCGGCTGGCCAATTCAATAATTGTCGCCCTTGGAATGCCACAATGTTCTGCGTAGGTGTCTAGGTCGTACTCGTGGGCAGATTCGCTTAGCAACGTCAGGCTGCTTTTGACGGTCACGATGGTGCCATCGGCAAGCTCAACCGGGCGTTCGGCAAACAGCTCGGCGGTCATCACCTCTTCGCTTAGCGCGAGTTCGCCATTGGCCACTACCACCGGCGAGTCAGCATCGCTACCCGCTTCCGCTAGGCCCAGGTCGCTGGCGCGAAGAAAATAACCTCTGCGCTTGTGTTCATAAGTGTCAATTACCAAATGAGTGGCGTTGGAGTGGGTGGTTTCGCCCGCTGCATCGGCGGCGGCTTTGCCGGGCAGGGCTAGGAAGTCGCTAGCATAGCCCTGGTTGTCGAGTAGCCACTGAATGATTGCCATGGCAAAAGCGCTGTCTGTCCCAGGACGAATAGGCACCCAGCGGTTGTTGTCAGCTGCGTGGGAGGTGGCAGCATTGAGCGCTGGATCCACCACCACGTACTCCAGTGTACCGGCTGCACGTGCTTGGGCAATCAAGCGGCCTTGGCGCTTAAACGGGTTGCCCGCTTGGCTGGGCGCACAGCCGATATACATGATGAACCGTGCGTTTTGGATATCCGGCTTAACGTGGGCGTTGGTGACAATATTGTTCATCACCGCGCCAGATCCCATGCGGAAAGCCAACCCGCAGTAAGCGCCATGGTGACCGTAATTGCGAGTAGCAAAGGCATTTAGGGTAAAGCGCTTGAGTAGATCTGAGCGCCCATAGTCAGTGGCTTCCATCACCATTAATTGGTTGGCTTTGGGGCCATATTCAGGGTTGTCAGGGTCGATCAGTGTGTCGTGATCGCGAATATCGCGCAGTCCATCAACGTGGCCTTCGTTAAACAGGTCGCCGCCTTCGCAGATTTCTTCAATGAGCTGCTCAAAGGAGATTTTCTGCCATTGACGGCTGCCACGCTTGCCTACTCGTTTTAAACAATGGTCGACACGGAAAGGATTAGTAATTTGGCTCATCATAGCGTTGCCGCGGGCGCAGGCGGTGGAGCGGTTTATCTGACCCTGTTCACCATAGGCGCTAACACTGCGCAGTGCATCCGCCACCGGTGTATGCATGGGTAAATGGTCGTCGGCGGACAGCGGGTGGTAGGGATTGCCTGATACCCGCAGCACTTCTCCGCGGGTGTCATCGACCCTTACTCGCACGCCGCACTGTGTGGTGCAGCCATAGCAAATAGTGAAGGCGACCCGCTGGTCGGGGGTTAGCGTAAGTTCGCCAGTGTCTAAATCGACGCGGTATTCTGGGGTTAGCGAGTTGCCATGAATGTTGTGGTGGGGTTTTTCGCCCGCGCTACCGGTAATGCCCTTGGCCATTTTGGCCAGTGGGTCGGCATAACCTACGGCAAAGGTGGCGGCACCGCCAGCGGCGGCAGCGCCCTTTAGAAAACGGCGGCGTGACGGGTCTTGAGCAGACTTAGACATGGCTAGACGCTCCTTTTTTCGTGGCTAGAGGATGAGTAGAAGCATCTTGGGTAGCGTGAGTTGGCGTTGCTATAAGGCCGCCCTGTTGTGCCTGCCGCCAGGGAATAAACAGTTCAATCAGTAGAATAGCGGCGAGCCAGAGGCCGAAGGTGCCAACAATGCCTAAAATACCGGAAGAGCCCGCGGGAATACCGTAATGATGAAAGCCGGCACTATTGCGCGCCACATGCTGAACATCCATCAGCACCACCCAGCGGAACATCCAGCCCATGTGTATGGCTACGAGTCCTAGCAGCCATGCCCAGGCAAACAGCGCAGGTTGGCTAGAGGTTGGGGCGCCACGTACTCCTGGCTGGCGGAGGGTAGGGCGAGTCAATAACAACAACACGGCGGCAAATAGCGCTAAGCCGGTAATCCCTCCCCATAGAGCGGTATTGCGCCACGAGTCGCTATTGCTCACGGAGTCCAATGCGGCGGCGACTGAGCCTACGTGGGCATTCACGCCATCCAAAAACCAGCTAATCGCAATCAAGCCTGCTAGCGCGCAGGTCACTAGCAGCACATATAGCATCTGTCGTATAGTAGTTTGCGAACAAAGCCCACTCACCCGGTTCAGCACTAATACCAGCCCGGAGGCAGCGATAAACCCAGTGGTCGCCAGCATAGGCGGTAGCCATACGGTGTTCCAAAGCGGGCGGGCTTTTACGACTGCAAGCTCGGCACCGGTGTAAAGCATAATGCCGCTGGAAAGCCCCAGCGCAGCCAGGCCTACCACGGCGACCAGTGCTCGTGGCGTTATGCCACTGCCCAGTGAAAGCCAAGTAGCTATCATGCCGCTGAGTCCTGGTGTGCTGCGCTGCGCCTGCAGCGCGGGCCGCCATGCCAGCCAAGCAAGGCCAAGCACGCTAATCAAATAAAGCGGTAGAACAACGCTGCCAATCGACATCCACGAGTGGCTATTGGCGTACGCGTAGAAGTGCCAGAACCGCAGCGGCTGGTGCAAATCCGCGAGTAGCGCAACGGGCGCTACCAGCGTAGTGCTAACGCAGGAGATTAGCGCCAGTCGCGCGGTAGGAAGCCAGGCTTTTTTGCCCAGTACCAGTGCTGGGGCGGCTAGCCACAGGCTGGCGTAGGAAACCGCAATCATAAAAAAGTACTGCACCGCCCAGGGGTACCAGGCGATGTCGTAGCGCGGTGCCAGTAGCTCAATGGTGGAATTCATAGCCCATCTCCTGACCGTGAGGGTCGAGTACTTCCAGCGCAACGGGTTCCGCCGTGGGGCGCGTGGTGAAACGCTCGTCCATGCCTAGGTAGAACACCTGCGGAAGGGTATTTTTTTCTGGTTGTAGCACCATCAGCGCATCACTGTGTTCGCTAATCATCCGGCTGATCTGGCTTTGCGGATCGCGCATATTGCCAATAACACGGGCACCGCCTACGCAGCTCTCTACACAGGCAGGTAGCAATCCGGCTTCTAGACGATGGGCGCAGAAGGTGCACTTGTCGGCGGTTTGAGTGCGCTGATTAATAAATCGAGCATCGTAGGGGCAGGCGTTGACGCAATAGGCACACCCCACGCAGCGGTCGCTATCGACCACCACAATGCCATCTTGCTGCTGGTAGGTGGCTTCAACGGGGCAGACCGGGACGCAGGGCGGGTTTTCGCAGTGGTTACACAGCCGTGGCAGCATAAAGGTAGCTAATTCGCCGCTTTCCTGGTGCTGTACTTCATACTGGGAAACCGTGGTACGGAATTGGCCCAGCGGTGCAGCGTTTTCGATATGACACGACACCGTACAGGCTTGGCAGCCGATGCACTGGCGTAAATCGACAAGCATGCCGTAGCGTTTAGTGGGATCGCCTTCACGGCGGGCAGGTTGCTGATTGATGCCAGCTTGGGCAAGGCTTGAAAACGGTATCAGCGCCGCGCCGGCGCTTAAACGTGCCATTTGACCCAAGAGCGAACGGCGTATTGCGTCCATAGCGCCTCCTTGGCGAATTAAACGGCATTCGCATGGGCGAATGGTCGGAATAAGCTTAGGTTACGCCTTTTGTTAAAGGTAAAAATTGATACATGTCAATGGGTTAGGGTGCGTTTCTTAATGTTCCCTTAATGTTAAATGGCTAAGTGATTGTTCTGTATGCGGAGTTTCATTTAGCATTAAATAATTTAATGGCGACACGGGTAATTTTTAGCGCACATATATAAAAAAGCGCTTGCTCTAATAAACTTGGCAAGCGCTATTTCTATGGTCTTGTTTGCTTAATAGGCACTATTTAGTTTTGCAGGTATTGAAGCCTATTAATTTATAAGCTGGGCAGAAGTTAAATAGCCCGGTGGCCAGCGGCAATACGCCGATCCAGCCCCACACCCCGATAGTGCCTGTTAGGGCCAGTACGATCAGTGCAATCCCAATCAGGATGCGTAAGATTTTATCTATACCACCGACGTTGCGACTCATAATTGACTCCTTAATTTCAGTTTGGGTGCTCAAAAACTGTAAACAGGAATGGACGGGTCGCGCATCATTTCCGCTATGGGGCCAGGTGCCGCCACACCCACGCCTTCAAGAAGGTCGTCTTCTTCGTTTTCGCTGTTGGGCAGGTAAATGGCACACACATCCACGGTTGCGCCACTCTCTAAAAGCATATTAAGCATGCCTTCCGGCTTGACTTGGCCTGCCGGGTTGCTCGGTGGCGTGTTGATAGCGTCAGCACTTGCGTATCCTCCGACGGCCAAATCACCAGCAGCATCACAAAGCAGTATATGCAGGTGGGTGCCTTGCTGCTGCATTGCGTTGGATAGAATCATGGCCATGCCTTGGGTCTGCAGTGAATCGCTAGTAAGGATAACTAAGGCCTGATCTTCAGTTCCGTTGCTACCTTGGCTATCAGCCATTGAGAGACTTGAGAAACCGAAAGCAGCGGTAGCAGCGGCCAGTACCAAGATCGTATTGCTGGTCTTATGTGTTGTAGTCATGCGTTCACCTCGTTGGGTTTGATCACTATCTTGGCCCTGCTGCTTATTAAGCAGTGGCCCATATATCGGAATCTTAGTGGGCAGGGCGCCATGCCACATCAGGGTTAATGTCATAGCTCCATGGAAGGCCCGAATTGCGCCAGCCATCCTGCGCTCTTACGCCCTGGGAATTACCCTCCTTGAGCTTTTCACCCTCGAAACCGTCGGTCATGGAATAGACTTCGCTGTATCCCATCTCGGCGATCACATCGGCAGCGGGAGCGCTGCGGGTGGCTCCGGAGCGACACATGACAATGATCGGATCTTCTTTGTTTACGCCTAGAGCGTCTATTTTTGCTCTTACTTGCTCTTCGAAGTCAGCGTTTTTGACCATTGGCCAAGTCTTCGCTTCTTCATCGAAATTATCGCGCTCGGCTAGCACCCAGGGCACATGGATATCGGTGGGCTCGGCGAAGCCAGTAAACTTGATCTCAATGGGGTCGCGTACGTCGATGAGTACAGCACGATCGTTATCTTGCATGAGGTCATGAGCCTCAATGGCCGTGACATAGAGACCTAATGTTGTTTCTCGGTAGGCCTCGACTTCGTCTGCAATAGAGGGTGTGGCTCCTAAGGCCATCGTGATTCCAATGGCGGTAGCCAGTGGCACTAAAGGACTCTTCATAACTATTTCCTCTAACGTAATAACTTAAATGTCATCGTTTGAGGATAGCCCTCTTTCTGCTTAAAAACACGAGGCATATGGCCGCAGCTTGATCCATATCAAGCCCATATGATTTTTCGTGGTCGTGAAATGACGTCACTATCAGGGAGTCTTTTTTCTCAATGTCAAGGACAAGCATTGCCCTATTGCCTAGGCATCGGAGAAAACAGTTAGGCTGGGTGGATTCAGAAGGAGAAAAATTACAACAAGATGACAACTCGGAGACCTAAAGGCGTTACTGGCGCACAGTAGCCAAATCAAGCGTCTCTGCAGGCTGGCTGTATGTGGCTACCGGTGGCGCTAATCACCTTTTTTATATGGGTATTCGTGGGGTTAGCGTTAAATTGCATCAAACGAGCGCGCCACTATCAACAAGTTTCACAACTAGGTCTTATTGTTGTTAGCTAATGGTAAGGTGCCGTACTCTTTCACCGGCTGGATAGCAAAGTTACTGCGAATATCACTCACCCCAGGTAGACGAAGCAGTGTCCCCGTTAGAAACGCCTCATAAGCCGCCAAACTAGGTACCACCACCTGTAGTAAAAAATCAGACTCCCCAGAGACTAAGTGCGCAGTGACGACTTCTGGCAGTTTGACCACTGCCTCACGGAAGGCATTAGCCTGCTCTTCATGGTGACGTTCAACCTTGATACCCACAAACACCGTTAGCTCAAGCCCGACCCCTCGCCGATCAAGCTCAGCATGGTAACCACGGATAATACCGCTAGCTTCCAAGCGTCGCACTCGGCGTAAACAGGGAGATGGCGACAAGTTTACTTTCTCCGCGAGCTCCACATTCGTTAAACGGGCATCACCTTGGAGCAATGCAAGAATGCGGCGGTCGATAGCGTCTAACTGACCAATTGGCATGAGTGATTATTTTCCTATTAAAAATTGACACAAGATACCAATAAATATCATTTTTAAAGTTAAAATGACAAGAAAACGCTCATCTCTTTAAAGGTACCATAGCGCTTGCGAAGACACTATTTGTGACCTTAAGGAAGCAGCGATGGAAATGGGTCTTTTTATTAGTGCGTTAGCCATTGTTTACCTAATTCCTGGTCCCGATATGTTACTTGTGTTGCATACCAGTAGCTCTCAGGGGCGTGGTCATGGTCTAGCCACAGCGCTAGGTCTAGGCATATCCCGAGGGCTGCATGTGGCATTAGCAGGGTTGGGTCTAGCGGCGCTATTTACCGCTGCCCCATGGCTATTTGATGTGGTTCGTTACTTGGGCGCAGCTTACCTGGTTTGGGTAGGTGTGCAACTTATCCGTAGTCGGCATAGCTCCGATAGTAGTCATCACCAAGCATCACTCAATGGCAGCTATTATCTAGCTTGGCGTCGAGGGCTTCTGACTAATTTGCTGAACCCGAAATCGCTGCTTTTTTGTTCGGTGTTACTGCCCCAATTTATACATGCCCAGCAAGGTGCCGTCGCACTTCAGTTCACTTTACTGGGGGCGGTGCTAGTGGGTGTGGGGCTGCTCTATGATGTGCTATATGCTTGCCTGGGAGCGCAGATGCAACGCTGGTTTGCCAGCCAGCACAAACGGCAAATATTTCAGCGATGGGTGTTTGGAACGCTGCTTATTGGCTTTGCGCTGCGGTTAGCCGCTTAACATTGCTATCCTAGTGTAATAAAGCCCCGCAAGCAGACGCAGGACTTGGCCGCCTAGATGAATGAGGCTGATTAGGGGGGGAGGTTAGTTATTTCCTTAATCGCCTGGGCCACACTCCATACAGTGCTCAGTAATGGCAGGCCCTTGTTGAAGATTTGCCTGTAAATCGCGCAACCCTGACCTTAAACCCTCTTCAAGTACCGGATGGTAAAAGGGCATAGCGAGCATTTGGCTGACGGTTAGCTTTTGCTCCAGTGCCCAGGCAAGCAAATGGGCTATGTGCTCAACCTGGGGCCCGAATAGCTCCGCGCCTAAAAACTGTCCGCTGCCGTGCTCCGCATATAGCTCGAAATAACCTTTATTTTCCCCCATGACCAGTGCACGGCCTTGATCAGCAAAGGAAACTCCGCCTTCAGCTATGCAGCCACAGCCGCCATAACGAGTGTCTAACGTAGCGCGACTCTCACCCACAATGGCCATCTGGGGTTCGGTAAATACAATCGCCAGGGGGACGTTACGCTGACCCACTTGCACATCATCCAAATGAGCGGCGTTTCGTCCTGCGATTTTGCCTTCTGTGATGGCTTCGTGCAGTAGCGGTACCGACTGATTTGCATCACCTGCGATAAAAATATGGCTTGGTTTGTTTTGTGTACTTAGGCATTGCAGAGTAAAGCGATTAAATTCAGGTACGCCGTGTTTATTCAGCCTGAGTCCGGCCTGCTCGATGGCTAGCTGCTCCACGTTGGGCCGACGCCCGGTTGCGGCCAGGACATACTCGAATGTTTCGGTGAGTTTTTGTCCCCGATCACGTTCGAAAAACGTAATGGCAACGGCGTTATCGGTATGTTCAATCTTGTCGAGATTGGCATCAGGATCCAGATACAGCTCGCGATTGAATGTCTCGTCCGCCAGTTGGCGGAGTTTTTCAGATTGAAAAGGCCCAATCGCCCCCCCCACGCCAAACGTTCGAGTTCTCACACCTAATCGGCTAAGCGCTTGACCAAGCTCCATGCCAATAACGCCAGGGCCGATCACCGCGACTGATGCAGGCAACGTTTCCCAGTTGAACACGTCATCATTAATGATTAACCGGTCGCCAGCGCCTTCTAGCAGCGTTGGCCATGTGGGCCGCGAACCCGTGGCAATGATGATGGCCTCGGCGGTGAGCCGGGTATGCTCATCTATGACCAATGTATGTGGGTCAATAAAACGCGCGTGGCCACTTAGCAGGTTGGATTCAGGAATCGTTTTCATCGATTTCAGTACATTACTAACGAAGCGATCGCGCTCATGTTTGACTCTTGCCATAACAGCTTCGCCATCAATTACTACCTGATTGGCAGTGACACCAAACATCTCCGCTTTGCGCGCGTTGTGTGCTGCATTGGCAGCGGCGATGAGTAGCTTAGAGGGCATGCAACCCACTCGGGCGCAGGTCGTGCCATAGGTTCCTGCTTCTATTAATACTACCTCGTCGGTATGCTTGCGTGCGGCGTGCCACGCGCTAAGGCCAGCGCTACCTGCACCAATAATGGCTATCTTGGCGTGTCGCTGTTGCATGACGTTGTCTCCTCTCGTTGTGTTGGCAAGAGTGGTGAGTTGGCTTCGGCGGGATGGGCCAGTGCCTGCCAAGCATCAAAAGTCGTAAAAAACACTTGCCCGGTTAGCTCACGGCAAAAGTCAGTGTGCTGTAACCGATCCATCACTGGCCCTTTTACTTCCGCTAGATGCAGCTTGGCACCGGCATCGTTTAACCGCGCGTTGATCGCCTCTAAGCTTTCGAGCGCAGACGCGTCAATCACGTTAACTGCTTGGCAAGTCAGCACAATATTCTTAAGCGAAGGTGAACGGGCGGCCAAGGCCATGACGGTATCTTCCAAATAACGGGCATTGGCGAAGTATAGGCTTTCATCGATGCGCAGCATCGCAACGTTCTCATCGGTTTCGACCTGATGGCGCTTGACGTTACGAAAGTGCTCGGTGCCCGGCACGCGGCCAATCACCGCGCTGTGGGGCTGGCTGGTACGGTATAGATGCAGCCCAAGCGAGAGCACTACGCCGCTTATAATGCCTAGCTCCACGCTGTGCAGCAGAGTGAGCAGTAGGGTGGCCACCATGGCCAAGCCATCGCTACGGGAGTATTGCCAAGTACGTTTCACCGCCGGTAGGTCAATCAGCGTGCCGACCGCCACAATAATGGTAGCTGCCAGGGTCGCTGTGGGTAAGAATGCCAGTAGGTCGGTTAGCAGTAGTGCGGAAAGCATAATGCCCAGCGCCGTGAATGCGCCGGCTAGCGGTGTTGCCGCGCCTGCTTCAAAGTTGACTACCGAGCGGGAAAATCCGCCAGACACCGGAGAACCGCCGCTGACGCCAGCGCCCAGATTAGCCATGCCTAGTGCCATTAACTCTTGATTAGGATCTATACGCTGGCGACGCTTGGCAGCCAGTGTTTGCGCCACCGATACCGATTCCACAAAGCCCACCAGGCTAATCAGCAGTGCTGCGGGTAATAGGCTAAGCCATAGCGATTGATCCAGGTTGGGCAGTGCAAGGGCAGGTAGGCCGCTGGGTACCGCACCAACTAATGCTACTCCACGTTGGCCAAGGTTTAGCCCCCAGGCCAGAAATGTGGTGACAATCACCGCCGAGATCGGAGCGGCTTTCACGATGAGCCCGGCAATGCTGGCAGAAACGCCGATAGCCGTCAGCCACGTATTTAACCGCTTGCGGCACATTAGCAGAAAGCTCCACACTCCTAGTCCGATCAGCAGTGTCGTTATATTGACCTGCTGCCACTGGCTCAGTAGCGCCACTATAAGGTCAATGACGTTATGGCCAGATGCTTCTACGCCGAGGATATGTCTAAGCTGGCTAATCGCAATCAGTATGCCCGAAGCCGTTATAAATCCCGAAATTACCGGATGGCTCAAGAAATTAACTAAAAATCCCAGCCGCAGCAAACCCATGGCGATCAATATCAGACCTGAAAGCGCCGCCAACACCAACGCTGCCCCAATGTATTCCGGGCTGCCAGGAGAAGCAAAATTACTCAGCGCTGAAGCGGTCATGAGTGCCGCTACCGCGACAGGCCCCACCGCTAAGCTAGCGCTGGTACCAAAAATGGCATACAGAACCAGTGGTAGCATGCTGGCATAGAGGCCCATTTCCGGCGGTAGCCCCGCCAAAAGAGCGTAGGCCAGCGCCTGCGGCACCAGCATTAGCGTAACAATTATCGCGGCCAGAGCATCCCGAGAGAGTAGCTTCCGGTTATAGCTGCGTAGCCAGCCGAACAGTGGCACCCAACGCTCAATGCTCATGTGACGTACTCGCCTGCTGATATAGCTTAATCACGACTAATGTCGTCGCACTGTTAGATTTGTTGATCTTCGAGCCCTTGTCGGTGCTCTTCCAAATCGAAGCCTGCTGCTTTTGCAGCGTCAAATAGTTCAGCCAGGTCGCACTGCTCCGTTTGACGCTTAGCGTAGGCCCATAGATGGGTAGCCCGCTTACCGGTGCGACAGAAAGCCAAAATAGGCCGGGGAAGTTGCTGTAACGCCTTAGCAAAGGTGGCAATATCCGCGTGGCTATAGTCACCGGGTGCGACAGGAATGTGCACCCACTGAAGGCCAATGTCTGCTGCTTTTCGGCGGTAGGCGTCTTCACCCGTAAACTCAGCGCTTTCTCCAGGCTTGCAGTTACAAATAACCGTCTTGAAGCCTTTCGCTTTTACTTGCTCAAGCTCTTCTACCGTGAGCGCCGAGGTAATCTCGACGTCGGTCTCTAAAGGCTGCGTTTGCATGGTCATGCTCCTTCTATCGAAGAGGTTCTGAAAATTAGTGGCTTATTAATCCCAAGCGGCGCCTTCCAAAGCATCCAGAGGAATTTTTAGGTAGCGCTTACCATTAGCTTCAGGCTCCGGAAGTCTTCCACCACGCGTGTTGACCTGTAGGGCGTGCAAAATCAGTTTGGGCATGGGCAATTCACTATCGCGCTTGTGGCGTAGAGAGAGGTAATCCGTTTCACTCATGTTGACTAAGTGCGGGTTATGTTTACGCTGCTCAGCGACCGTGCTTTCCCACTGGGGCTCGCGGTCATCGGGCATATAGTCGTGGCCGGTAAACAGCCGGGTGTTAGCGGGCAGCGATAGAATCTGTTGAATGGAGTGCCACAGTTCTTTGGCATCTCCACCAGGGAAATCTGCCCGTGCGGTACCAAAGTCTGGCTGGAATAGAGTGTCGTGCACGAAGGCCGTATCGCCAATCACATAGGTAATTGAGGCCAGCGTATGGCCGGGCGAGTATAGTACGCGAGCATTCAGTTCGCCGATGTTAAAGGTGTCGCTTTCACTAAACAGTGTGTCCCACTGGCGGCCATCGGTAGGCATTTCTGGCCAGTGATAGATCTCCTTCCAAAGTGTCTGCACTTTGGTGACATGCTGCCCAATAGCCGTAGGAGCACCTGTTTTTTCTTTTAAATAGTGTGCTGCAGAGAAGTGGTCGGCATGGGGGTGGGTATCGAGAATCCACACCACCGACAGCCCCTCTTTTTCGATATAGGTCAGTAGTTCATCGGCGCAGTGGGTCGCGGTTGCGCCGGACTTTTCGTCAAAATCCAATACGGGGTCGATAATCGCACACTGCTTGGTAGCGGGGTCGCTCACCACGTACTGGATGCTAAAGGTACGTGGGTCAAAAAAACCGGCGACATCTGGCGTGCCTGTTCCAGTGTGCTTTGAAAGCTTAAAAGTATTCATGCGTAGTCCTCCTAAGAATTGAGGGATATCAGGGTGAGGAGCTTTCAGCATTAAAGTGTCTTTTTGCAGAAGTACCAGTCGGTGTATTCATAGCCTTCTGATTGACGAGCTTCCGCATCTTGCGAGGTGTGGGGCGGTGGAACGATGACCGGCTGGCCGGGCAACCAAGCTTCTGGTGTCGCCACCCCATGCTCATCGCTTGTTTGTAAGGACTTAACCAGGCGAAGCACTTCTTCCACTGAGCGGCCGTTGGTCATCGGGTAGTACAACATGGCACGCAGTACACCCTCTGGGTCAATCACAAAAGTAGCGCGAACCGCAGCGGTGTCGCTGGCACCTGGCTGAATCATTCCGTAGGCATTTGCTACTTTCATGTTGAGATCAGCAATAATCGGGAAGGTAATTTCAACACCGAAGTTATCTTTAATGCTTCGTGTCCACGCGATGTGCGAGTGAATGCTATCGATGGAAAGGCCCAGCAGCTCCGTGTTGAACTCTTTGAACTGTTCTGCGTAATTCGCAAATGCCGAAAATTCCGTGGTGCACACTGGGGTAAAGTCTGACGGGTGGGCGAATAAAACCAACCATTTACCTAAATAGTCATTGAGCGACTTTTCACCATGAGTGGTTTTCGCGGTAAAAGCCGGTGCTGGACGGTTAATTTGTGGCATTACAGGCTGGAAGGTTTCGTTAGACATGTCGAGCTCCTGAGAAGTGGGTTTTTCTTTCAGGAATAAAGATAGATCATTTTGTTATTAATAGATAATAGCATGGCATTATGGAGTTGATAGGGTGAGTGATACTCATAGTTACTCCACTTGAGAAATCTTACTCATTATGATTTTGGCAAGAGCCCAAAGGGCTAGGTGGGAAGTGGATGGCTGTTTCGTTTTTTCTCAGAATCAAAGGAAATACAAGAAAAATGGATGGCACGCAGAAAATGTCGTAAGCGCACTCTTATTTGGCGCAGCTCACCTGCCAGCGGTAGCAGCGAAAGTCGGTGAGTTTGCGTCTAGAGTGGCAGTTCTCATCGTCGGCGCGAACACTGTCTTCGGCATACTTTTCGGCTATCTGTTCTGGCGATTCGGCTTGGAGGCGGCGGAAATCACTCACGCGTCTGCGCATGTAGCGAGCTATGTCGTTAGCATTTTTGTGGCATAACAATGGCGACGTTGTATCAGCCCACACTGAATGTCCGCTCTTGGCCGAGGCTGTGTGAAAACCTAAAAATCAGTTGACGGTGACAGTGTTCAGTCGTATTGGCACGACTATCGGCTAGCAAGACAGATCAGAACGTTTTTCATTTCTTATGCCAAATCCGACGTTAATCGAGATAAAGCCTAAGAAGCACTTACTAAAGAGCGTTATTGGCTACCACAAGCTTGGCAGAGCTAGGTCCGGACTAAGGCCTTATGCCCGCAATGCTTGGATCAAACCCTTGGGGCCGAGGATATTCATGACGCGTTTCATGTTGTAGGCAAGCACATGGAGGCTCATTTCCGTGCTGACGTTCTTAAGCCCTTTGGTTAAAAAGTGTGTCGCACCCATCCACGCTTTCAACGTGCCAAAGGGATGCTCAACCGTTTGACGACGGATGCGCATTATATCCGGCCTCTGATCCAGACGTGATGTTACCGCCTCCAATACTTCTTCGTGTTCCCAGCGTTTAATGCGCCGATAAATACCTGTGGTGCATTGCGACTTCATTGAGCAATTCGGACAGGCCGAACTCCAATAGCAATGTAACGTCTGGCCTTTTTCGACGTTCTTGAAGCGCCAAATAAGCCGCTCTCTCGCGGGACAGCGATATTCATTACGTTCAGGCACATACCGGAACGCTTCCCTGGGAAACATACCTTTGGCCTGGTTTGGCGAGGTTTTAGGCTTAGGGAGATACGTCGTAATACCGGCCTCATGACAGGCAAGTATTTCATTACTTGTAAAATAACCGCGATCAGCGACGACGTGTAGATCACTGACGCCGCTAGCATCGCGTGCTTGCTTGGCCATCCGGTAAAGCTGACGCCGGTCACTGCCGACATTCGTGACTTCATGGGTGACAATCAGATGATGCTGGCTATCGACAGCCGTCTGAACGTTGTAGCCCACAATCCCCGTTCCTCGCGCGTTCATGGAGCGAGCGTCAGGGTCTGTCAAAGAGACTTGCTGATCAGGAGCCTCGGTTCTTTGAATTTCAATGGATTGCAGTTGTTGAACTTCTTCTGTGAGAGAGGCGATCTTTTCCTTCAACCGTGTCGTCTGTGCTTCTGTGACAACAGCGGAGCCTTGATCCATTGCGTCGAGCTGGCGTAAATAGCGCTCAATACTTTTGTCGATTTCTTCTGCTCGCCGCTTCATCTTGGCCAAGGTAAAGTTGCGGTCTCGATTGTTGACAGCCTTAAATTTGCTGCCATCAATGGCCATCACTGATTGTGAAAAGAGCCCCAGATGCCGACATATCAAGACAAAGTCTCGTCAGGTGGCTTGGATCGCCTTGCCATTGTGCTTGCGGAAATCGGCAATCGTTTTAAAGTCCGGTGCGAGGCGCTCCGTTAGCCACATGAGCTCAACATTACGCTGCGCCTCACGTTCCAAACGGCGGCTGGATTGCACGCTGTTGAGGTAGCCGTAGAGATAGATTTTTAGAAGTACAGCGGGGTGATAGGCGGGCCGGCCTGTGGCATGGGGGTCAACACCTTTGAAACCCAGCTGCTTGAGGTCAAGGGCGTTCACGAAAGCCTCAATAGCCCGAACTGGGTTATCTTCAGTAACGAAATCATCCAGAAGCTCAGGAAACAACATAGCTTGGGACCGGGATTCACCTGCAACGAACCGTTTCATCGTTACCTCCCACACTCTGTCATGGGATAAGTATAGCGACAGCTACGTTTTCACACAGCCTCGGCCGACTGTTGCCATAGAGACGCGACCACAGTTTGAGCATCAGACGTTTTCTATAATGATAATGGCGGTGATCAGCATCTTCATTCCTTCGAAAGCTCCCTTCGACGAAATGTGCCCGGCATCTCTGGAGCAGTGCCGCCCAATGCAATTAGGCGACGAGCTGCTTGTACCCGCACGTAGGTCTTCATTGCATCTTGAAAGATCTCAGAGGGTGTACATAGGCCTGGCTCAGCAAGCTCAAGAGCCTTTTCATACATAGCATCATCAATGGTGACTGTGATTCGCATACTTAAGCCCTCGCATTATTAATATCATAATGTGTCATTCATTTGTTTCTGGAAACCTTCACCACCTTTGGCACTGAGCTACTCCCAACTCTGGTCTCAAGCTATATAATAGGCAGGGTATCCAAGCCAGGGTTGATCGGCTATATTCTCAGAATCCTTGATAAGCACAGAATGACTTATTAATAGTTACCTACTTAACATTCTCAATTTTGGCTTCGAATTCCTCCAGCACTGCCAGGCGCCAGCGAGTGCAGCCAGGGCTTAAACGAATTGGCTTTGGCAACCTTCCTTCCGATGACCAACGCCAAACAGTAGGCCTTGACACCCCGTAACGTTTCGCCACTTGCTGATCTGATAAATACATACTTACCTCTCCACGGTTTAGATAGCCTCATCGTAGAGTTCATGCAAGTAGAGGAGGACGGCGTAATTGAGGGAAAACAGTGATTAGCAAAGGATATCTGTCAGAGTCATAGCTGTTTAGGCTGGAAGATAACGTATTAGCTAAAATTCGTTGGGCAGGCAAGTGCCTATGATTGCTTGATATTGGCATGGTTGGCTCTAGAAGCACAGAGGTAGGGTGTAAGGCCGCATGCATCTGTATTTTTCGTACTGAGATGGTGCGAATCCAGCAGAAAACACCACTTTTAGTTTGGATGGTATTTTGGATGGGAAAACAAAAAAAGCACCCGTAGGTGCTTGATTTGTATAGTAAGGTGGTGGAGGCGGCGGGAATTGAACCCGCGTCCGCCAGCACTCGCCCATTGGCTCTACATGCTTAGATTTCGTCTTTTGATTTAGCTCGACTGACTCCGACGATCAGGATTCAGCCTCGCGAGTCTTC
>RKMJ01000118.1_pt1 | contig 36347 bp, 41 predicted proteins | sample 2174201 | NCBI WGS metagenome assembly RKMJ01 (sample SAMN10236717, study PRJNA505202) | synthetic metagenome | isolation source: mock community containing 12 organisms: Thioclava sp. ES.032, Psychrobacter... | place: USA: Walnut Creek | collected 2015-10-01 | reverse complement strand
CAGCCGTAATGGTGGCCCCTTAGGTCCTCCCGCAACGCTAAACTGCAAACCCCGCCAGGCCCGGAAGGGAGCAACGGTAGTGGTGGATGCGTGTGCCGGGATGTGGCTTTTGGGGCCGCCTCCATTTTTGGTAAGCAATTGAAAGAGCTTGGAAATTTCACCTTCTGCGTCTTAGTGATACAGAATGGTGGTACAAATGAGCTCACCCTACCTCTTCAAATCTCGCCATGGTATTTACTACTTTCGTCTAGTTATTCCTTTCTCGCTTCGGGCCTGAATTCAACTAATAAGTGCAGCACCCGCGGTTTCTAGCGCTCCTGAATATTCTCCTAAGAACACCTGGGCTGGGGTTCGGTATCCCAGCCGCTTTCTGGGTCTATCGTTCAGCTTGTGAACAACGCGTCGCAGCTCTACATTAGTCACCTTCCGGAAGTCTGTACCTTTCGGAAAATACTGCCTGATCAGGCCGTTGGTGTTCTCGTTTGTCCCACGTTGGCCTGAGCAGTAAGGATCACAGAAATACACGGAGGCGCTAACCGCTTTTGCGACCGTCTCGTGGTCTGCAAACTCCGAGCCATTGTCTAGCGTGATCGTCTTCACCGCGCCCCGACGAGGCTTAAGTAACCGAACCATGGCTTTCTGCGTTAGTTCTGCCGTTACCTTTGGAAGACGTGCCGCCAACAAGTAGCCACTTCGTCGCTCTACCAACGTCACTATCCCCGCTTGCTTGTGCCCATAAAGCACCGTGTCGCCTTCCCAGTGACCGATGGTGAGGCGTCTTTCGATAGCAGGCGGCCGATGCTCTATCCCCACACGCTTAGGAATCTTGCCTAGTCCTGCGCTTTTGGCATTGGCACGATGTTTACTGCGACGCTTGGGCTGGCGGAGGTGTCGCCACAAATCGCCACCCTTGGCCTTATCGTCCCAGATCAACGAATAGACCCATTGATGACTCACCCCTATACCCGTCAACGGCGCCATAAAACCGCTAATCTGCTCTGGACTCCATTCTTCCCTAAGCCTGTCAGCTACGGCATTGATCAGGCTAGGGAGTCGCTTTGTCCACTTCCAAGCAGAGCGGCGTCTCTGATCGCTGTAACGCTGCGCTTTTGCGGGTTCATATCCCTTGGCACCTGAATTACGTCTCAGCTCACGGCTCACGGTACTGCTGTGAATGCCAAGCTGTTGAGCAATCTGACGTTGGCTCACCCCTACATCCCTGTGGGCAAAAATTTGATATCGTTGTGCCTGGGTCAGTTGTCGGTATCCCATACTCTGCTTCACTTTGGTCGGTAAGGCGGAGAGGGTACCGCTGCTGGCCCTCCTGCCTCTACCGTATGATCCAAAGTGCTGCAGTTATTCTATGAATTCAGGGGCAGAGATTGGGAAGACGGAGTTAAGACGATCCCTCAAAACGAGAAGCAAACGAGATGCTTTGTTGAAGGCGGCTAAATTGCTGCTGGAGGCTCAAGAGCTATTGGGTAGTACACAGGGTAGGGAAACGGTTATCGCCCTTGATGTGGGCCTTTTAGGCGCTTCTCGACCTCCCTTGATACCTTCTGATACTTCATCAAGTCTCGCCACGTCTATTCCCACGCTATCTCAATTCTTTGAATCCTATCGTCAGTTTCAGCTAGTCTAAGGTGTTAGCTTAAAGACGCTAGACGACAAAGAAGCCGTTATTCGTCTGTTACTGTTGATTTGCCAAGATAAGAGAATTGATTGCTACTCCATAGACGATGCGAAGCTATTCCGAGAGAAAGCTTTACAACTCCCTCCCTTAGCGCTTCGTACTTTAAAAAATCATCCTAATAAAGCCCTTTCAGACTTGATTGATTGCGGTGGCCCTACTATCAGTATTACAACTTATAACAACTATATTAAAAATTTAGCTACAATATTTTCTTACGCTCAAAAAGAAGGAATATTGAATAGCAATCCATTTGCTAGTATGAGAATCAAGAATCCTGTACGAATTAACTCATATCGTGATGTATTTACTCCTAGTGACGTGGCTTTGATATTCGAAAAAACAAACTATTATAGAGAGTCTAAGCAGGATTTTAAGTATTGGTTGCCTAGATTGGCTTATTATACTGGTGCCCGTTTGAATGAGCTATGTCAGCTATGCAAGAAAGATATAAAAATAGTAAATGATGTGCCATGCATCCACATACAAGCAGCTTCACCAAATCAAAGATTAAAGAACCATTCTTCTGAGCGAGTTATACCTTTACATAGCAAGCTTATAGAGTTTGGTTTAAATGAATGGTTAGAGAAACATGAAACTCAAATATTTCCAATGCTTAGTTATTCTGATAAACATGGATATTCAGCTACACCAAGTCGATGGTTTGGAAGATTTAAAGCTGATGTGGGTCTGTGTGGTGATGGGTCTGGAAGGAAAGATTTTCATAGTTTTAGGCATACAGTAGCCGATGAGTTGAAGCAGAAAGGAGTAAGCGAAAACTTAATAGGTGGGATTCTTGGGCATACAACAGGTGGGATAACTAATACGCGCTACGGAAAAGACTTTAAGCCTGAAGTGTTGAAACCAGTAATTGAGTTGCTTGAGCACTGAAATTAGCTTTTGCAATCATCGGTACTGCTTTGCTCATGTATAGCTATTTTCTGTTTTATGGGAATGCTCAATAGGGTGGTTCACTGTCATCGTTTTGGTGGCTATCGGATGCTATGAGATATCTACCACACATGATTCATGTTACATAAAGATACAAACTTGACTTGAGAGCAGCACCTGTGGCTTAATGTTTCTAGTACCCCAAAGCTGAATATCCGAACCGGGCATCCTTTTATAGGATTTGTTTCCCAGCTCTTTTTTGTGTCTGAAGATTGAATACAAGCATTACTGAATTACACAGTGATATGTTCAGTGTGGGCACAGCCAGGTGTTCAATAAACTTATAAGTAGTTATAGGAAATTGATACCCACACCAATATAACCCAACAACAGAAATGACCAAGGAGGATTTTATTGAAATAAATATAATATGATAAGCATAAGAAAAATTGTTTTACGAGAAGAAAATAAAAAACAGAAATACTAGACGCTGAGATATAATTTTCTTTCTTGTTGTTTGTTGGAAATATTTATAACTTTTTTCAACAGTGGACATTTTTGCTTATAGATCTATAAGGGTTTTTGTCCACCTTTGATATATCAACCTAAGCTAGAAACTCTCACACTTTCGTACAGAACGGTGGGAAGATCCAATGTAAAAAATAACTGAGGAAAATTAAATGACTGATACTGTATGTGTTGCAAGTGCCCTTATGGGCGCTGGAAAGACTCGAGGATTCATTGAAAAAATCAACCCTGAAGATAACATAATACTTGCGGTGCCTACGATTAAGCTTGGTGATGATATAGTAATAGCTATGGAAGAAGCAGGTGTCATCTATGAGGTTTTTAACTCTGAAGACAATTATCTGGGCTCTACAAATAGCCGAATAGAAAAAGTTCTAATAGAAGGTCGAGAAGGGTGTGTTCTGGTTGTTACACAAAAAGCTCTTGCTATGCTTAACACTGATCTCTTGACTGGCTGGATAGTTGTTTGTGATGAAGTGCCTAACTTGAGCAACTGTAAATTTTCTAGGGAAATACCACCCAGTACCTATGAAAGACTTTTTGAAGGGCTAGTTCAAGACCATGAAGATGGAACCGTAACTATACGAGATGGTGTTCCAGATTCAGTGCTACTTGAAGAGCTTAAGAAATCTACTTTAGCTGGTATTGAATCTGCTGAAATGATGTTTAGTGGGTTGTTAGAGAGGAAGGCTTTTGTAAAACTTTTAAAGAATAGAAAAGGGTATATAATCACTATTGCTGATTACATTGATTATGCCAATATTATTAAGTCCTGCATTTCATTTCATGTGATGGGCAATAGTGTTGAAAAGAGTCTTTTCTATCAGTTTGTGAAGGTAAGAGGGTATAAGATTAATAGGTCAGAGTATGCTCCAGATTCTTTTAAGTATAAATCAACTGTGACATTGGCTCCATTATTCAATACTAACAAGATTAGTCGTGAGAAGATGGAGTTAAAAGAAGACGGCACCAAATCTTTAAAATTTGATGAAACCTGTATAGGCTGGAAAGGAATTAAGAAGGCAATCGAATATCACCAGGGTAAACGTATATTGGTGCAGTGCTTTTCTTGGATGAAGAAGTTTCCTTTTAGTAACTATATTAACGCTACAGTAACGTCATTTGATTCTCGTGGATTGAACGTATATAGGGATACTCACCATCGTACAGTGAACATTATTCATGGTAACCCTATTCCAATTTTAAAACCTTTACATACAAAAATGCTTGCAATGATGGGCGTAGATATTGAAGTTGGTAGGGCTGCTATTGAGCATGAGAGCTTTATTGAACCAATGGCACAGCACATTGCACGCACTTCCATTCGTAACGGCATTGAAGGAGAACGTATCGTTGTGGTGCTTCCTACAATAGATGTGGCGAAAAAGATTGAAGAGGCACTCCAAATAAATTGTGAGCTTGATCTTTCCATTATGCTTGATATTCCTGAGAAGGCACCAACTCCAGCGAAAATGAAGAATGCAGAGCGTGACCAAGAGATTCGGGAATTGAGTGAAAAAAATACACATAAAGTGATTGCCGAAAAATATGGGATTACTACTAAGACCGTACAAAGAGCGCTGAAAAAGGCAGCGTGAGACCTTATGAAAAATTATTGGGAATTAATCTCTCAGGGAATATATACTGGTCGAAGAGTAGTGAGCATATCTTTATAAGTACACCAAATAACAAAGACCAAGCACCGACAGGAGCTTTTACTATGTAATATAGAGAAAATAAACCAACAATATTAATTTAGAAACTATTGAGTTGAATGTCTAACCACAACCAATATATTCCGCTAATTGAAATTAAAATAAACGGCGATGGCGCCAAAGCTTCCTAGCACTAGGCGCTGAGGAATTCATTTCAAGCTAGACTTTCGTCTATTGTGTACTGGTCTAGCCTGAGCAACATAATGATAGGTGTCGGCCTCGTTATAGATTTACTCTTTTCGCGTCTAAAACAAAAAAAGGAACCAACTAAATTGCTAATTATCCTTAAATATTGGCGGAGAAACTGGGATCGCAATCGAAAAACATAAAACGCTTTAAAATCAGACGCTTGTTTATTAAAACCACATCCCAATGTAGCGGTTTTCTGTAATAGGATAAACAGCTGGTGATGAAAAGAAAGCAAAAGTGTTCTATTATAATTTGAAATTAATTATTTCTATTAAAATTCGTAACGAATGAGGAAAAAATGGAAATTGTGAATGAGCCAAACTCAATGATAATTAAACACACTTTTAAATATTTTTTAAATAGGTATAAAAAAAAGAGGCGTATATTTTTGTTAGAGGAGCTATCAAAAGCTGGTTTTACGAAAGAAAGCCCCGAAATTAAAAAAGATGAATTTATTGCGGCTTTTATCGCTACTGAAGATGCTTTAAAAAGGAGCTCATCAAAAAATAAGATCATGACACTTTCCAATATGTTAGTATATGGTGTTGAGTCGGGAAAACTTTTTGAAAACCCCAGTTCTTATCATGAAATATTATCTATAGTTGATGATCTTTCTGATCGGGAAATTATTATACTCTACTATCTTTACGACTATAGCAATAACAATAAAAGTTCTTGTATAAAAACTGAACCAAAAAACATGGCAACCTATATAGCTGGAAAAATGAACTGCGACGTAGAACTTAGTTCGGCTCTTTTAACAAGGTTAGAGAGAACTGGGCTACTGAGTATTGCTCACGGTTTCTCAGGGGCAAAAAGTCATGAACTTTCTGCTTTAGCAAGAGATTTAAAGGAATGGGTTGAATTCCAAATTGATCAAGGCCATATATAAATAATAACACATAAAATATTAATTATATGTATTGCTACATTGCTATTTTAACTTAATCTCTCTTAATTCTTGGTCTAAGTCTTCAAGTAACATGGCTTCAGTCGCGTGTTTCGCCGCACCATCAAAGCCAGGGAAAAGGGTCGCAACTGTTACTCCCAGTCTTTCAAGATGTTGCATTAATTCTTTTGCTTCTGAAAGAGGGAGAAGGTGTCGTTTAAGATAAATACGGGATAACCTGTGGTTATTTATGTCGAGATTATTTAATTCAAAACCTTTAATTAACGTGAACATGCCCTTTTGGGCTGCTAGGTTCTTACTGGTTGAGCCAGGAGCTTTTCTGATTGTGAAAGTATCCTCAAAAGAACCTGCTGCAATGCTATCAAGTTCAACAATGCTCACCATCCAAGTTGATAAGTCCGCTTCGTCATCTTGTCTGATTCGTTCGTTCAAAGCCTGAGAGACAGTGAAGTAGCAAGCAACCAAGGGAGAGCTAGTCCAATCCAAGAGTCGCGTAGGTACACCATGATGTTGGGCTTGTGCTAGGAACCTGAAAACGGAATCTTGATCTGTGGGCCATAAACTTGGAAATTTAAATAGATCAACTTCTCGGCCTTGGCTATTCTGACCTATTGGCTCCCGAAGGAAGTCTCTCAGTTCGCTACTATCGCCAGCAACTTGAAGTCCTGCATCGTCACAGGCATTTACGAACCAATACAGGTATGTAATTTCCTTAAATGTTTTTGCGTCTCCACCATAGATAGCTTCCAGTTTTCTAGAGGTTTTGGCTCTAACAATAGACGGACTGAGTGTGTGGCGATGGTAGCCGAGTCCTCTATAAACAAGACCTGGGTGCTTTTCAGTTACGAAATGCTGAAGAAGGCTTGATGCTGAATGATATACAATTTCGTCAATTTCATCCCACATAATTTTTATAACCCATCCATTTAAATTCTTTCTAATTCATTCAAATGCCAGTTACCATTTTCGAAACCAATCTCACACTTAAAACTAGCGAGTATTGATAATCCCTTTGCATTACGAGTACGTAAAGAAGGAAAAACTACAGCAAAATCTTTTTCTAACTCAGTTTCCCATGTATAACCAGGCTCCCATTCAGCATTATCAGGGTCATTTAAATATTGTATCAAAAAATGTCTACACGCTGCCCTTGCACCAAGGGAGCTAGGTAAAATATTATCGCGGTCATCAGCAGAGTTCCTATTGAAAGGTTCTTTGAAATGTTCTATATCTCTGCCAGAGTTTTTGCTAGCTATTTCTGCATGGCTGTTAGCGTCATTATCTTTATCTGAATCATTCATAAAGTAAAAAGCTAATATTGCTAAAAAAACCATAGTAAGCGCTTTCTTACCCTGATTTTTGTTTGTTTGTGGGACTCCGCATTGAGGACACAAAGCAGCCTTACTGCTAATTTCTGAAAGGCATTCTTTACATGTTACCAAAGCCATAAAATAGTTTTCCTCTATATTTTCTAAAAGCATCAGCTACATTTAATGCCAAAGTAAAATAATTACTCCACCACAAAAGTGAGGGCAATAAATAAAGGTATCATACTATAGTCATAAATCCCTTTGGTGTATTCTACACTACAACTTCCTTGGCTATCCGACAGGCTCGCTTTACGGATGCTGTCGAAATGTCGAAATGTTCAGCAGTAGCTTTGATGCTGGCGCTATTCTCCTGACGCCATTGAGCTACATCCTCATCGTTGATGGTCTTCTTCCTACCCAGCGCTTTGCCTTTAGCCTTGGCCCGCTTGATGCCAGTCAGTTGGCGTTCTTTGATGTTTGAACGTTCAAGCTCAGCCATAGCAGTAAGCATAGTCAGCATTGCCTTACCTATCGGCGTACTCACTTGAGCACGCCTCACTAAGGCTGATTGGGACAAGCTGAAAGCTGCTATACAGAGCGCGGGTCTTCGTGTGGTCTCTCTTGATCTGCCAACTAGCTATGTAGCTATGACCGTAAGCGCTAGCGATGACTTCACAGGAAGGATGTTGGATGCTGTTAATTCGATGCTCATGGAAATGCTAGCGGCCGTTGCCCGCAAGGATTATGACGACCGGCGAAGAAGACAGGCTGAAGAAATCGAAAAGGCGAAGGCTCAAGGTGCTTACAAGGGAAGACCTATAGATGCTGTTCTACATCAGAAAATACGAGAGCTTCGAGAGAAAGGTTTTAGCATTCGCTAGACAGCTGATCTTGCTGGTTGTGGCGTTTCGACTGTTCAGCGCGCTCTCAAGGCTTGAGTATCAAAATGTGCTTATGTATGTGTCTGCCAAGGAAATATGAATTCTAGAAAAAATTATATAGCAAGTAAGCATTTGCATAGGGCTGTGCTATGTCAGAGCTCTATGCGCTCACTATGCCAAAAGCTCAAAATCTGCCCGTGTGCTTGTTCCTACCCGTATCGTTATCGAGGGAGGGTGCTTGAAATCTCTGATATGAGTCCAGTGGTCTACAACAAGCCCTTAGAATTTCTAGTGGACGGTTCGAAAGGCATGAATTTTGGTACACATTGGTGATACAAAATGGATAATTCTGGGTACAATATGGGCAGCGTGCTGGGAAGTGCACGCTAACAAGTGAAGGCTGAAATTTCTTTGTAAATCAATTGCCAAGGCACTCGGAATGATACTCGGTAGTGGTGGATGCGTGTGCCGGGATGTGGCTTTTGGGGCCGCCTCCATTTATGTCGTTTTCAATGCTAGTTGGCATAATTCTCAAAAAACCTGTCATAAGCTACCTTTTATGTAATTAAACTACATATAAGGGTGGTGCCATGTACCGCCGCAAGCTCCGCCACTCCCGCGTCAAAAATCTCTACAAGTTCGCTAGTGCCAAAAACGGCAATGTCCTAACCGTCGAATGGACTTTGGAATTCGATGCATGCTTTCACTTTGAATATTCGGATGACATTCAGTCTTTTGAAGCCCAGCCTATGGGGTTTCACTACAACTACGAAGCCAAAACCCTTCCCTATACCCCAGATTTTCGCTTAATTAATGCTTCAGGCGTTGCTACCTTTGTCGAAATCAAGCCTGCTCGCTTTTTTTTAAAACCTGAAATTATGCAACGTTTTGCCGCTAAAAGAGAGGCTGCTAAAAGCCTGGATTCTTGGGCAATTGTCCAATTATCTCGGCGGCAATAGCGAATGCCACTCAGCCTTTGGCCCGACTCCATAACCCAAGGTTGCGCCGCCTTCGACGTGAATGTCCTGACCCGTGATAAAAGAGGCTTCATTGCTGGCCAGAAAAGCCACGACCGATGCAATCTCTTCCGAGGTAGCAGTTCGGCCGAGAAGGTGCGAGTAATCCTGATTGATCCGGGCTTTTTCGGAGTTCTCGCTATTAGCCAGCCACTTTTCGAGAAGCGGTGTAGATACGCCCGCCGGGCAGACGGCATTTACCCTGACGCCTTCCATCGCGCAATCAATAGCCAGGGAGCGTGTGAGCGCGATGACGCCACCTTTGGTGGCACTGTATACGGGATTATTCTGTTGTCCGGACACACCGGTCATTGACGCCATGTTGACAATGTTTCCTTTCCTTTTGCGAAGCTCGGGCAGAGCAAGCTTGCAACCGAACACGACGCCTTTCAGGTTGATGTCGCAGAGCCGGTTCCAGTCCTCCTCGGAGACATCGTCTAGCCTCTTTGGAAGAATAACGCCCGCGTTGTTTACCAGTATATCCAGTTGCCCGAAATGGCGGACAGTTTTATCAATGAGTGATTGAAGGTCCGCCAGATTCGATACGTCAGTTTTTACTGCTATGGCTTCACTGCCCATGTCCTTTATCTTTTGTGTGGTAGTTTGCGCTGCGGCGTAATCAATATCGGAGACGACAACCTGAGCACCTTCCTTTGCAAAAGACAATGCCGTTGCCCGTCCAATGCCGTTGCCGGCACCTGTAACAATAGCTGTTTTATGGATCAACTTCATAATTACTATACTCCATTAGCCGGACACAACTAGGTTGACATAGGGCGCACGCAACATGAATGAGGCCCTAGATCAGGTCCGCAGATCGCGTTACTTGTTGCTGTTCACCAAGCCCGGAAATGCCCAGGCGCATTGTCTGGCCCGGCTGCAGATAAGCTGGAGGCTTTTGGCCGAGGCCTACGCCCGGAGGTGTTCCGGTAGAAATGACGTCGCCGGGCTGCAGGCTCATGAACCGGCTCAGGTAGCTGATCAGAAAGGGAATCTGGTAAACCATGGTGCGTGTATTGCCGTCCTGGTAGCGGTACCCGTCCACTTCCAGCCAAAGATCGAGGTCATGAGGGTTCTGGATTTCCTCAGGAGTAACAAGCCACGGGCCCAACGGGCCAAAGGTGTCGCACCCCTTGCCCTTGTCCCAACTGCCGCTGCGTTCAAGCTGGAATTCTCGTTCGGAAATGTCATTGATTACACAATAGCCGGCAACATGGTTTAGTGCTTCTGCTTCTTCGATGTAAGAGCCACCTCGACCAATGACAACACCCAACTCGACTTCCCAATCCGTTTTTTGTGAACCCCTGGGAATGATGACGTCGTCATTGGGTCCGCATACTGAGCTGGTCCATTTGCTGAAGACGACGGGCTCGGGCGGCAACTCTGCACCTGTTTCAGCGGCATGATCCGAATAGTTCAATCCGATGCAGATAAACTTACCGATGGATCCGACGCAGGGGCCGATTCGCACTGACTGATCCACCCTGGGTAAGCTGTCAATTTCGATGCCAGCCAGTTTGGCCAGATTGTCTGGGTCAATGTATTGTTTTGCCAGGTCGGGCAGGTGGGCTGAAACATCACGAATGTTCCCCTCGGTATCTAACAGCCCGGGCTTTTCTTGGCCTGGATCCCCATAGCGAAGTAATTTCATAGCTGTAACACTCTTTCTTTAAAGCCTTGGATATTGGTAGCAGTCGGTTACTGCAAGGCACCGTCAGTTGCAATCGGGAATCATGTCAGCCAGCCGCCATCAATCACATGAACACTCCCGGTGGTGTAGGCGGACTCGTCTGCGGCCAAATAGGTAGCCAACGCCGCAATCTCCCTGGCGCTGCCAATGCGACCCACCACTTTTCAGAGCCTCTGCCAGGGGCACGGCATCTTCAACATGTTCAACTGCAAGTACCGGCATGACCGGATTTGATCGAGCTAGAATATCTTTGACATTAAGACTTATAATTTTTCAACTTGTCGTTTCTGAATTTGATTGATTGTGCCTTGATCTTAAAGCCTATCAACATGGCGAGTTTCCGCCATCGGCAAGGCATTCCACTGAGTATTCGTCTGAATCAGAAGCTCCTTAAACCTTGATAATCTGCAATCTACTGCAGCGCAACATCCGCCTTCGGCGACCAGGTGTCGGGCAATTTTCCTTTGATGATCAGGCTTAGTACATCATCCTTCGTGACGTCCTCGATGTCATGCAGTCCCACTTTTTCTCCCCTGTTCATGACCATGACACGGTCACAAAGGTCGAACACGTCGTGTATGTCGTGGCAGACCAGGAATATCCCGATACCCTGGCTTTTGAGCTCCTTTACCAGATCCGAAACCATCGCTGTTTCCGAAGGGCCCAACGCGGCTGTCGGCTCATCCATTATCAATATCTTGACGTTGAAGTAGATCGCACGGGCAATCGCAATTACCTGGCGCTGTCCACCGGAAAGGCTGGACACCGGATCCTGCAAGTTCTTGAAGTTTGGGTTGAGTCTGTGGAGGACCTTGCTTGACTCTTCCAGCATACGTCTGTCATCAAGATTGCCGAACAACGTCTTGAGCTCCCGGCCCAGAAAAAAATTGGATGGGGTGTCCAGGTGGTTCGCTAATGCCAGAGTCTGATATATGGTTTCGATGCCGAGAGCACGGGCATCGTGCGGTGACTTGATGTCAACTTTTTCACCTTTGATACGAATGGTGCCTTCATTAGGGCTCATGGCGCCAGACAGGATACGCATGAGGCAGGACTTGCCTGCACCATTGTGGCCCAATACTCCAACAACCTCTCCAGCATTGAGATTTACAGATACGTCATTGACCGCTTGGACACCGCCGAAAAGCTTTTCAATATGCTCCATTTCGACGAGCGGTGTTTCTTGTTGGTGGGGCATTCTCATGGACTAACTCCGATTAACGCTATAAGGCACCTGATGCGCCGAAAGGCGTATCAGGTGCGACACAGCTATTAGTACAGCACGTTCTGAGCTTCTGGATCGTCGATGTTATCCTGGGTTACCAAAACAACACCTGTATCAATGGATTCCTCGACCGAATCGCCATTCATTAATTCAATGACGGTTTGCACGCCCTGTTCACCCATCTGAAACGAACCTTGAACGGCAATGGCGTTCAAGGTACCGTCCCGGATGAAGTCCTGCAGGTCTTCGCTGCCGTCGAAACCGAATGCTACGAGATTTCCGGCTTTGCCAGACTCTTCCAGTGCGCGGCCCATACCTACTGCTGTAGGCTCATTGGCACCAAAAATGCCTACCAGGTCGTCATTCGCAGCCAGAACATCCGTGGTCTGGTTTAATGCAGTTCCCATCTGCGATTTTGAGTAGTGAGGGCCGACAATTTCCAAATCAGAATTTGCGTCCAGATAGTCGGTGAAGCAACCTACACGCCCAACTTCAGAACCAGCCCCGGCAACGTAAGACATGACGGCCACCTTGCCGCTTGTGCCAACCTCATCAATCATGTTTTCTGCGACCAATTCACCTGCGGCGCAGTTGTCAGTGGACAAAAATGCCTGATAGCTACCGTCGGCTGAGTCATCCAATTCCGAATCGATGATTACGACAGGAATGCCGTTTTCATACGCGCGCGTAACCGCGGGCGCCAGTGCCTCGGGATCGGACGGGGCTAGAACAATGCCGGAGACTCCACGATTCACCGCGTTATCCACCAGATTAACCTGGTCGGAGATAGCAGTTTCGGATGCAGGGCCATTAAAGGTGTAGCTGTGTTCTGATTGGTCAGCCAGCGCCTCTGCGGCTCCTCTGTCAACGTTCTGCCAGTAATTTGAGTTGGTCGTCTTGACGATAACGGCAATCTCTCCAGCAAACGCCGGCATTGATACGAGAGACAGTGTTACCGCTGTGACTAGGACTTTCAGAGACGTTTTCATTGTTGTTCTCCACTATTGGTTGAAAATGTATCTCACCGCCGGTTTCGCATCTGGTCGATATATACGGCCAGAATGACCACGAAACCGATGATGATCTGCTGGATGAAGGCTGAAACGCCGGACATATTGAGGCCATTGCGCAAGATGCCGATGATAAATGCGCCTATCATCGTGCCTCCAATATTGCCAATGCCGCCCATCAGCGAAGCGCCGCCGATGACAGCAGCGGCGATGGCATCCAATTCATACATGATTCCCTCGTTGGGCTGTGCCGTTCCCAGCCGGGACATTAGAACCATGCCTGCCAAACCTGCCAGCGCTCCGGAGAGCGTGTAGGCGATTATTTTGGTCTTGTCGACCATTACACCCGAGAGGCGTGCAGCCTCCTCATTAGAGCCGGTCGCGTAGATATGTTTTCCTGTGGCCCGACGGCGAAGCAAATAGGCCGCCATCACTGCGACAATCAATAGCAGGATCGCAGGGTAGGGTATGCCGGGGAAAACGACGCTGGGTAAACCGTTCGGGCCTTGTTCTACAATGCGAAAAAGCCTTCCGTTACCTAGAACCGAGAATGACTCACCCAGGCGGGAAACTGGGGCGGCGCCAGTCAACTCAAGCGCAAGGCCCCGTGCCATCATCATCATGCCCAGGGTTGCGACAAAAGGTGTAATTCGCATTTTGGTAATGACGAGGCCATTGATTAATCCGCAAAGTGCCCCTACAAGCACGCCGAGCAACATGGCTGGCAGAACGGGCATTCCTGATTTCACCAACAAGCCTGCAGAGGTGCCGGCCAGAGCAAGTGTGGAACCGACGCTAAGGTCTATGCCTCCGGTGATGATTACGAGGGTCAAGCCTATTCCCAGCATGCCAATCACGGCAGTCTGCAACAGGATCGTCATCGAATTGTTAACCGTGAAGAATGCAGGACTCGCCATTGAGAAAACGATGACCAGAATCAGGACAGTTAACACCGCTGAAATCCTGTGGAAGCCACCTTTGGACAGCTTGAACGATGCCCCTCGCGCTCGTAAATGAGCGAGATATTCAACCATGGTGTTCTCCTTGAATGGTTTTTTATTATTTAATACGGGCAGTATTGCTTGAGGGTTTTAGATGTGTCAATGGTTTTTTATTAATTGTAGACTGAACGGGTAGACCTTCACACAAGTGAACTTTTAAGGCTAGCTATGGCACGTACTGATGAACGCTTTCGCGAAGCGTATAACGCGCTTTTGTCCATCTGTTCTTCCATGCCGAAGAACGAGTCACTTCCATCTGAGGCGGAGCTGTCAAAGAAACTGGGTGTAAGCAGGACGGTGATCCGTTCAGCACTCTCTCGGTTGAGCGATGTTGGAATTATCCATTGGGATGGTCGCGACAAACGCGTGATGCGTGAACTGGACGATAGCGACTATATCGAAGTGCCGTCGGAAACCATCAGCGGTGATGAGCTGGAACGTCAGTTCCTGAATTGGATCCTCCGGTTTGATGTACCCCCTGGTACCCCATTGAATGCTTCTGAATTATGCCGACGCTTCAATGTGCCGCCACACGCCCTGCATGAGTTCTTGGCGTCACTCAGCCGGTTTGGTTTGGTGGCGCGTCGGCAAAGAGGCGGGTGGCAGTTGCTGGGCTTTACACGTGACTATGCGCTGGAGTTGTTCGAACTGCGAACGATGATCGAGTTGAACGCAATCTCGCGCTTGGTGGCCTTGCCAGAGGAGCACCCTATCTGGCCTCAACTGGATGATCTGAAATGTGAGCATCAGGAGTTGGCGGAGCAAATTGACAAACGCTATAACGATTTTTCAGTTCTAGATGAGCGCTTCCATAACGCTATCTATAAAGTGAACCACAACCGCTTTATCGTGGAGTTACAAAGGATCATCGCCTTGGTTTTCTATTATCACTACCAATGGGACAAGAGTGATGAACGTGAACGCAATGAAGCGGCAATCCAAGAGCATCTTGAGCTGATCGAGGCAATTCAGAGTCGCGATGAGTCGGCAGCTCTGAGTGCCGCTCGTAAACACCTGAACACCTCAAAAAAGACATTGCTATTGTCGCTCAAGATCCACAATCACCTGTAGGGGCGGTGTTGTAACGCCAAGGCACAGTGCTGCATCCAGGCAGCGATTGTTGACAGCGCATTTTTTTCTGTGCTAAAAGGTTTTTAATAATTAAAAACTTTTTCGCGCAAGGCTTTGAACTCTGCACAGTTTCAGAATTACACCGCGTCACTAGGGTTGGTCAGTACCCAGCACCACTACAACATTGGAGAATATGATGAAACAGGTAACCTGTAAAAACCCCGGGGAAATGGTGTTCGACGAAACAGCCGAAAAGCCTTCCCCTGGAGCTTCCGAGGTACTGGTCGCCATTAAGCGCGTTGGTCTGTGTGGGACAGATATACATGCCTACGCAGGCAATCAACCTTACTTTCAATACCCTCGAGTGCTGGGACACGAGCTCGCCGGGGTCGTGGAATCTGTTGGGTCGGAGGTCACTACGATAAAGCCTGGCGCTCCCGTCTATGTCATACCATACATTGAATGTGGAAACTGCACAGCATGCCGACAGGGTCGTACCAACTGCTGCAAGAATATGAGTGTCCTTGGAGTCCACAAGGACGGTGGGATGTGTGAGTACCTTCCTGTTCCCGAGTCCCACGTCATCAGTGCAGAGGGTTTGGATCTCGATCAGTTGGCTCTGGTGGAGTGCATGGCGATTGGCGCTCATGCCGTCCGCCGAGCTGATGTCCAGCCCGGTTCGACCGCGTTGGTAGTCGGTGCCGGTCCTATTGGAATGGGCATCGTTCAATTCGCAAAAGCGCGTGGGGCCCGGGTTATCGTGGTGGATTCGAATCCTGACCGGTTGAAATTCTGTCAAGAAAACCTGGGCGCCGCCGCAGTTATTTCTGCCGATGAGGACGTTGCGTCAGAGCTAGACACGTTAACTAACGGTGATTTTCCGAATGTGGTCTTTGATGCGACGGGAAATCCAAAAGCCATGATGGCCGGATTCAATTGGACGGCTCATGCAGGGACATACGTCCTGGTTAGCATTGTCAAAGCTGATATTACGTTTAGCGACCCTGAATTCCACAAACGAGAGTTGTCACTGCTGAGTAGCCGAAATGCGACTCGTGAAGATTTTGAGCACGTCGTGCGTAATCTGCAGGAGGGTGTCGTCTTATCCACCGAAATGGTAACCCATCGCTGTGGTCTCGATGAGCTTCCAGAAGCGATGCCAAAATGGATCCAACCGACCAGCGGTATGATCAAGGCGATTGTGGAGATCAATTGATGCCCGCACCGCTTATCATGCAATTTGGCACCAGTCGCTTTTTACAGGCGCATGTCGACTACTTTGTTGCAAAGTCCATTGAAGCTGGACGGTCGTCAACGCCGATTGCCGTGGTGCAAACAACCTCGAATCCCTCGGGTAGAGCTCGGGTTGAAGCCTTCAATCAGATGGAACGCTATCCAGTCCGCATACAGGGAATAGAGTCGGGAGAAGCGATAGACCGAGTTGAATGGGTGGGCAGTGTTGAATGTGCGCTACAGGCCAGTCAATCCTGGGAACAAGTTGTCGAACTGTTCTGCCAACGTGTTACTCATGTAGTGTCCAACACGGCTGACAATGGGTATCAACTGGCAGAAAGTGATCACCCTGATGACCGACCTCCGTCCAGCTTCCCTGCCAAACTTGTTTCACTACTGTTTGCACGATTCTCGAGTACCGGTCAGGGCGTGACGATCATGCCTTGCGAGTTGATTGTAGACAACGGCCAGGTACTGAAAGGGACAATACTGTCCCTGGCAAGGGACTGGCGTCTTTCGGAGGCCTTTCTTGCCTGGTTGGATGAAGAATGCATTTGGGTGAACTCATTGGTAGACCGAATCGTCTCCAGTCCACTGGACCCAATTGGTGCCGTGACAGAACCCTACGCACTTTGGGCGATCGAAGACCAGCCTGGGCTTGTTGTCCCCTGTGTGCACAACGCAATCAGGGTGGTCAGCAATTTGGCACCTTTTGAATGGCTTAAGCTCGGAGTACTTAACCTTTCTCATACTTATATCGTAGAGCGTTGGCGGCAAGCGGATGCGTTGAATGTTGAGACCGTTTATCAGGCGATGAACCACAAGGCATTGCGCCGTGATCTGGAGGCTGTGCTGTCGGATGAAGTCATCCCCATCCTGCAATCAATGCAACTTGGCGAGGATGTAAAAGCTTATGTCGACGCCGTTCGCGAGCGGTTTTTAAACCCCTATCTCGAGCACAAACTGTCAGATATCGCGCAGAATCATGCGAACAAGGTGGAGCGTCGGATTCTCCCAGTATGGCAAGCGCGTTCTGGAGTAGATTGCCCCCGGTTAACGGCATGCTTGCGTCAACACCACCTGATCAAGTAGAGAAGAATGCCATGAAAACTTCCAATGTTTTGAAAGTACCCCGGATGATGACCTGATTGTTGCTCTGGTGATTTGACCAAGGGCCAGAAGGTCGATTTATCCGACCGGAGCGTGACCCTGACCGAAGACGTAAAGAGCAAGCACAAGTTTGCGATGAAGACTTTTGAAGGCTTGGCATATGCCAACCAACAACAAGGGAGGCCTGTTCCCTTATCGAAGTTGAAAATCGGCGTTGAATGCGGCGGTTTTGCGCGAGCGCTTCAAGCAGTTAATGCAGTCCTACGTGCGTCACGCGGCTGCAGTCGGTGCCAGTTTTGACATGAATCCATCACCTGGAAACATCCGGGACGGGTTGATAACGGATGCAATGAAATCAGCCGGCGCGGCAAGAAAAGGGGGTACTTCTCCAGTGGTTGATGTTCTGGATTACCCGCAGGTAGCCAGAACATCAGGTTTGAATCTGCTGTGTACGCCTGGCAACGATGTCGAATCAACGACGGCGCTTGCTGCGGCTGGTGCCAATGTGATTCTGTTCTCGACCGGCATGGGTGCACCGACCGGAAATCCAATTGTTCCTGTATTAAAGGTTTCAAGCAATAGCAAGGTGCCATGCGGATGAAGGACATCATCGATTTTGATGCCGGCCCCATCATCACCGGTGAGCGTGGGCTTCCAGAGTTGGCGGAAGAGCTCTTTAGTCTATGTGTGGATACTGGCTCAGGAGCTTATGTAAGCAAAGCACAATGTCTCGGTCAGGATGATTTTATTCCCTGGAAGCGCGGTGTTTCATTGTAGAGAGGTGTTCATGAAGACATACGTTCAATTATTGGATTTGAGGGACGATCCAAGTCTGATTGCAGAATACAAGCGTCTCCATCAATCGGTTTGGCCTGAAGTGATTCGATCACTCAGGGAAACGGGCGTCATTGACATGACCATATACTGTTATGGCAATCGCCTTGTCATGGTGCTCAAGACTGAGGACCACTATCAAATAGACGAAGCGTTTCAGCAGTACCTGAATTATGACCCCGCTTGCGCTGCGTGGGAGGAGAAAATGGACCTTTACCAAATGGGCCTGCCCGGAACGCCGGCGGGGCAAAAATGGGTACCCATGGAATCCTGTTTCGACCTATCCGACTATGCGTGAGGACTGAGAAATGCGTGTCGACGCTCATCATCATTTTTGGCGTTATAACCCAGCTGAGTACGACTGGATCTCGGATGAGATGTCGGTTATCCAGAAGGACTATTTGCCCGGCCATCTGATCGAAGAACTGCAGTCTACGCAGTTCGATGGTTCTGTTGTGGTTCAGGCCCGTCAAACTGCAGAGGAAACCCGCTGGCTTTTGGAACTGGCCCGAGAGCATCGCGTGATCAAAGGCGTTGTTGGATGGATAGACCTATTGGCTCCGGACCTCAGAGACATGCTGGACGACTATAAAACTGAAACAAAGTTGAAAGGCTTTCGGCATGTCCTGGAAGGGGAGCCAGATCCTGATTACATGTTACAAGAAAACTTCTGCCTCGGCGTGCAAACTCTGGCCGAATATGGCTATAGCTACGACCTTTTGGTTCGGTCAGATCAATTGCCTCAAACTGCCAGCCTGGTTCGCCAGCTCCCACCCATGCGGCTGGTAGTGGACCACATTGCAAAGCCAGACATCAAGCAACAGGAATGGCATGAGTGGTCTGAAGGACTGTCGTACCTGGCGTCATTTGACCATGTACATTGCAAGATTTCCGGCATGGTAACGGAAGCTGATTGGTACAAATGGAAGCCCACTGATTTTGAACCTTATCTGGAACATGTTTTTCAGGTTTTTGGACCGGAAAGAGTGATGTTCGGTTCGGACTGGCCAGTATGCCAGGTGGCAGGTAACTATCAGCAGGTTTACACATTGGTTTCGGATTTTGTAAGGCGTCGGTACCCCACACATGAAGCAGCGATATTCGGCTCTAACGCCGTAGCTTTTTATCGTTTATAGCCAATACCGAAAATAATTACAGGACATTGACTCATATGCAGTATTCACAGTTGGGTAATACCGGCCTTGAAGTGTCGAAGCTGGCCTATGGCGCTTCACCTTTGGGTGGGGTATTTGGGGATATCGACGAATCACAGGGAATACGAACGGTTCATTCCGCCCTGGATAAAGGCATCAACCTGATCGACTGCTCTCCATACTACGGCATGACAAAAGCTGAAGCCGTCCTTGGGAAAGCATTGAAGGGTATTGCTCGCGATCGATACATCTTGTCCACCAAAGCCGGTCGTTATGGGCCTGAGGTGGAAGACTTCGACATGTCCGAAAGACGAATTCGCAAGAGCCTGGATGAGAGTCTGGACCGCCTTGGCGTCAGTGAAATTGATCTCTTTTTTCTACATGATATTGAATTTGTCGACCTTGATATCGTTCTGAACGAAGCGTTACCTTGCCTGGAAAAGCTCAAAGAAGAAGGGCGGATTCGATATTACGGCATCACCGGCTACCCGATTGAGCCATTTCGTGAAGTTATCCGTCAGTTTGAGATTGATTGCATTCTGACCTATTGCCGCTACGCGTTGCACGATGTCAGCCTCGAGTCATTGCTGCCCGAGCTGGCTGAAAAGAAACTGGGTATTATCAATGCTTCACCGACTGGCATGGGCTTGTTGACACAAAGAGGCGCGCCCGGTTGGCACCCAGCAAGCGCAGGACTGAAAGAGCGTGCCAGACAGGCTGTTCAGTTTTGCCAGGAGCAGGGTGTGGATATTACTCAAGTTGCGTTGCAGTTCGCTGCGGGACATCCGGATATTCCTACGACGTTAGTGGGTACCGCCAACCCGGCATATATCGCTCAGAATATTGAATGGCTCAACCAGCCGCTGGACGCAGAGCTTGCTGCGTCATTAAGGTCAATTCTGGATGGCCCCGACAATGTCTGGCCATCCGGCCTGGCGGTTGATTGAGGGAGGTGAGTCATGACGAAAGAGACATTGTCCATCCCTCCAGCCGACGAAGATCGTTTTGATTGTGTGGCTCTGGAGGGGGTCACTTCAGGCAGTGACTCACTTCGCCTGCCTGTGGCTCAACAGGCTGTCTCTTCTGGCAATCGTTTAAGATTTCTCAAGTTCCGCCCATTTAGCTTTGTGCGTTAGGTCGCGTCACAATAAAGGTGGCAACGCCACAAAAGAAAACGGCCATTCCCGCCAGTAATAAGGGGCTTCCACCGCTTGCCCAAAGGGTAAACCAGCTGGTAACCAGTAAAAGTAATGCAATGATTTTAGCCCGTTTGGGGATTGCCCGCTGTTCGTGCCAAGCCTTTAGATAAGGGCCGTAGCGAGGGTGGTGGTATAACCAGTGGGCTAAACGAGGCGAACCCTTGGTGGCTGCCCACAAGGCCAGCAATAGAAACGGTGTGGTAGGCACAAGAGGTAAGACAATCCCCGCTACCCCCAGCCCGATGCACAGATAGGCTAGCCCGCACCAAGCTAACTGTGTCAGTCGCATTATGCCTCTGTGCCAGTATATTTAGCCCCTAGTATAAGTGACCCGTTCAGCATGGCAAATCCCACGCCAGCTTTGCTTGCTGCCGCTGAGTGGGTAACGCTTTAGCGTGTGAACCGCGTTTAGACCCATCGCTCGATTTGTACCTGACTCAGCGGTAATTTGGAAATCCGGCCATCATGGCTGTTAGCGACTAGAGGCTTCTATGAAAAAAACGCTCGCGTTGCTAGGGCGGTGGATAGCGGTGTCAATCTTGCTGCTGGGGGTGCTGTTGGCTGGGCCGGTATGGATGTTGGCCAGTGATCAGATCGTTACAGATGGGCATTGGTCGGCACTTGATCGCTCTTCAGCGGATATTGCTCCGTCGCCAGAGGATGTCTCGGAAGCGGTCGTTCAGGTTTACGCTGCCCGCGCGTATAACTGGCGGGGTGCTTTTGGCGTGCATATCTGGATCGCCACTAAATCGCAAAATGCTGACCACTACCGGTTGCACCAAGTATTGAGCTGGCGTCGACCCACGGTAGTATCGTCGACTGATACACCGGACCGCTCTTGGTTTGGCAACCCGCCGGAATTGCTGGCAGATTATCGCGGTGAGCAAGCCCAGCAGATGATTCCCCAAATTGCCGATGCTGCGTCACGTTTCCCTTATGCCGACCTGTACCGAGTCTGGCCTGGCCCTAACAGCAATAGTTTTATCGCCTGGATTGCGCGTGAAGTGCCAAGCCTTAAGGTGGCGCTGCCCGTTACTGCTGTTGGCAAAGATTACTTGTTTGATGGGGTGGTTGCGCCGGTACCGAGCGGTACGGGTTACCAGCTGTCTTTAGGAGGCGTCGTTGGGTTACTGGTTGCGTTGGAGGAGGGTATAGAGGTGAACATTTTGGGGCTTGGAGTGGGCATTGATGTAATGCGCCCAGCGTTAAAGCTACCTGGTATCGCTCGGTTGGGCATGCCAGCCAAGGTCATGGGAAATCGCCAGTAAACGGCAAAGCGTATTGCAAGGCTTGGTGACGAATTGCTGCCAGGATTACGCAGAGAAGGGAAAAATGATGTACTATGTCTGTAAATACATTAATTGCATTTTTGTTTTTACAGAATAGGTAATGAGCATGTCGATGCAAACGCTAACTGAACTGGCCTATAACAAATCTGCGGCGGCTGTTGGCTTGAAGGCGGCGGTGCGCATTTTGGACAAATGGCAGGCAACCGGCGAGCAAGGCGAGGCGATTTTGCGCGTATCGCACAGTACCTATGCCCGCGCTCGGCGCGGCGATTTGGCTGAGATCAAACTGGATAGCGACCAACTCACCCGGATCAGCTATTTGCTTAATATTCATGCGGCGTTACGCATGCTGTTCGAGAATCCAGATAATCTGTACGGGTTTGTCTCAATGGCCAATCACAACCCTTACTTTAATGGTCGCACGCCGCTTGAGGTGATTAGCAGCGGTGACTTTGCCGCGCTTTACGAAACGTTTAAGCGCATTGATAGCCTGCGAGGTGCTCAGTGGTAGCACCGAGTGATCTGCCAGCATGTGCCACAAACCAGGTGGAAAGCTACCGCTTGATCCACAGCAAGTTTCCGCCGATTGGGCTATTTGACGATGTGGCAGACGCTGACGAATTTGAGGCGTTATATACGCTTCAGGCGTTAACCAATCCACGCCTGCGCAATGAAGTAGGCGACCTGGGGCTTTTGCCCGTCGATGAAATACCTTTCGGCATTCGCGGCTGTTCTTATGCGACTGCGCCCTTTACCCACGTGAACCCCAATGGCTCGCGTTTTAGCGATGGCAGCTTTGGCGTGCTGTATGTCGCCGATTCCCTCTCCGCCGCGATTGCTGAAGTCAAATACCATCAGCAAGCATATTGGCAGAAGGTGCCATCGCTGCACTTTGAGCGCTTTGTTTTTAGAGGGTTGAAGTGTGTGTTCGATGAAGGCGGCTGCCGTGATGCATTGACGTTAGCGCGAACCCATGCCATTTATCATCCGGATGCTTACCACGCGTCTCGGGAGTTGGGCGGTGAATTGCGCCGTTCGGCCAGTGTCGGGCTGCGGTATCACTCGGTGCGTTATGAGGGTGCGATCTGCTGGGCGCTGATGACACCACAGTATGTAAGGGATGTGATTCAGACCACGCATCTGGAAATGATATGGAACGGTTCTATTGCTCAGGTTAACCGGCTTTCCGCGATACCCGTGCAGCAAAAATAGCGGCTTAGCTTATTTTTGCTGCTGCTTAGTGAAGCGCTGCATAATAGCGAGCGTTTCATCACTGACATGATGCTCCATGCCCTCGGCATCAATGCGTGCAGTGGTATCGCGAACTCCCAGGGCGCGCAAGAAATGCAGCACAATGTCATGGCGAGCCCGAGAGGTTTCGGCCATTTTTTGGCCTTCCACAGTCAAGAAAAGTGACCGATAGGGTCGGCTCGTCACCAGTCCCAGCTCATTTAAGCGTCGGATCATTTTTGACACGGTCGCCTGGCTAACCGCCATGCGGCTAGCGATGTCAGCCGCGCGTGCTTCGCCCCGATGGCGCAACAGGTCGCCAATCAATTCCACATAATCTTCGATAAGCTCGGTTTCGTGGGCGTTGCGCACGGTTTCGTACTGCTGCGCATGCTGCTCTACAGGCGGCAGTGCATCGCCACTCAGGCGTGAAGTAGGCGGCAACGGTTGGTGTTCGTGATCGCTCATATTGGCTATATAGGTTGGCTATCAGAGTGAGTAAAAACGTTGATTAGCATGGTAGCGTATTTTTTGGAATAATTGTTAGCCAAGGCTAAACTATTTGCATGATGCTTTTTAAGTGAGCTAAAGTTGTGTTTAACACGATCCTATCACAGTGGAGAGTCATTATGCGCCAACGAGATAAGAGGCTGACGTTCTGCATACCCCTGGTATTTACCGCAACCGTGGCCAGTGCTCAGGCGGATCAAGACGCGTCGCCTCTCAAGGTGGCTGTCACCTTTTCGGTATTGGGTGACCTGGTTGAGCAAGTGGCGGGGGATAGTGCCGAGGTATCTGTGCTGACCCCGATTAATGCCGAGGTACACGAGTGGGAGTTAACGCCTGACAACTTTGCCGCCCTGGAAGACGCTGATGTGGTGTTTTACAACGGCTATCAGCTAGAGCAATGGATGTCGCAAGTCAATGCCACGGTGGATGACGATACCCCTGTCGTGGCGGTGGCCGAGGCGTCGGGCTACCCGACTCAGACCATCGTCACCGGTGATATGGAAGGCGATGTCGATCCCCATCTGTGGATGGACCCGCGCGCGGCGGTAGCCTACGTGAAGGCGATTGCCGATCAGCTTGAAGACGCGCTACCTGACCAGGCAGACGACATTCAGCGCCGTGCTGAAAAGACTGAAGCATCACTCGATGATCTGCATGTTGAGCTACAAGAAACTCTTTCCTCAATACCTGAAGAGCGTCGTGTGCTGCTTTCCAGCGAAGCTGCGTTTCTTTACTTCGCCGATGCTTACGATTTCGAACACGATGGCATCTGGGGCACCAACGCTGAAACGGAAGGCTCACCGCGCCAGCTAATGCGGGTCATCGACATGATTAATGAGCGAAAGCCAGCCGCCTTGTTCTGGGAAAGCACCATTTCTGATCGACATGTCACCAGCGTGGCGAATGATACGAACCTGCCTGTGGCCGGCCCTCTGTATGTCGATTCGCTGAGCGAGCCCGATGGCGATGCGCCCGATTATTTCGCCATGCTGCGCCACAACGCTGAGCTTTTGCGTGATCATTTGGCAAGCGAGTAATCCGTCATGTCCCTAAACCCTGACACATCCACCGCCGCCATTGAGATTGAAGGTCTGTATGCGGCTTATCAGCGCAAGCCGGTGCTGGAAAATATCGACCTGGTGTTTCCGGCCGGTCAGTGGACCACCATTGTGGGTCCTAATGGAGCGGGTAAATCGACGCTTTTCCATGTACTGACAGGCAGTATGAAACCTTTGCGTGGCCGGGTTCATGCCTTCGGTCAGCCTATTGCCGAGCACCGCCGAGCAGGTCAGATTGCCTATATGGCCCAGCGAGAGGCCATCGAATGGGACTTTCCCGTGTCAGTGTGGGAGACAGTAATGGGCGGCCGCTTCGGCCATATGCGCCAGGATGCTTGGTGGCGGCGTTGTCTGCCCGCGCGCTGGTATCACCCACGTCACAGTGAGGCTGTGCGCAATGCATTGACCGCTGTTGACATGCTGGCGTTTTCGGACCGGCCAATTGGCGCGCTTTCCGGCGGGCAGAAAAAACGTGTACTGCTAGCGCGAGCCCTCGCTCAGCAGGCCAACATTTTGCTACTTGACGAACCGCTTGCCGGCGTTGACCCGCCCAGTGAAAAGCTCATTTTAGATGTTCTATGCCGCGAACGGCAGGCAGGTAGCACCATTATTATGGTGACGCACGATATGCCAAGCGCGCGCCGTTATGCTGATCATGTCGTGCTGATTAATCGAGTGATTCGTGGCGTGGGTCGCCCCGACGACATGCTTAGCGATACCAAGCTGGCGGCGCTAGCCGTCAGCGCTATTGACGCCTCGGCTGACGATAATGGATTAATATCCAGCTCACTTACCACCGCGATAGGTTAACCAGGAGGCGCTGGACCATGGAAGTGCTAGATACCTTAAGCTCCGCGCTGGTAAACGGTCTTATGAGTGCCCTCATGGTGGTGGTCAATCTACTGCCTGATACCTTGTCGGACGCCTTTCAGTACCGCTTTATGCAGCGCGCGCTGCTGACTTCGGTCATGGTGGGGGCGATTTGCGGACTGCTGTCGTGCTACGTGGTGCTCAAGCGCTGGTCGCTGCTGGGGGATGCCATCTCTCATGCGGTGCTGCCCGGCGTGGCGATTGCCTACCTGCTCGGCTGGCCGTTTTTTATCGGTGCGTTTATTACCGGCGCGCTGACCTCAATAGGCATCGGGGCTATTGAGCGCCATACACGCATTAAGTCGGATGCCGCGATGGGGCTGATGTTTACCGGCGCTTTTGCGTTGGGGATTGTGATCATCAGCAAAATTGCTTCTAGTACCCACTTGATGCACATCCTTTTCGGTAACGTGCTTGGCGTGCGTGAGTCGGCTTTGTTGCTAACCCTGGTGGCGAGCGTGATTGCTCTGGGGGTGGTATGGCTTTGCTTTCGGCCGCTGTTGCTCTACGCATTTGACCCGCAGCAGGCGCAGGCGCTGGGCTTCAATACCAGCGTGATTCACTACGGGCTGATTTTGTTGTTAACGCTGACCATCGTGGCAAGCCTTGAAACCGTGGGCATCATCCTGGTGGTGGCGATGCTGATAACGCCCGGGGCCACCGCCCACCTGCTCACCGATCGGTTTCGTACTATGATGCTGATTTCGGTTGCCGTGGGCGTGAGTTCAGCGGTGATCGGCCTGTGGCTTTCGGCTGCCTTGGATGTGGCGTCTGGTGGCACGATCGTGCTGGTGGCCACTGGTTGGTTCTTTCTCGCGTTGCTGTTTTCTCCAAGGCACGGGGTGTTGGCCCGCCAATGGCGACGTTGGCGAATGAACTAAGGCTATGTTAACGCGGGTTATTGGTTTTTTTGGCCCTTGGTATCGGAAAGGGCTTCTATTTGATGCTTCACCCCGACTGCCTCTTCTACATCCAGTTGAAATGCGATGCCGGTTCCCGGCGTTTCATCAAATTCGCCAACCCGGGCGATGGCTTCCAGGATATGTTGGCTCCGGTGCGCTTCGGCAAGGAATAGCAACATATCCCTTTGTGCGGTGATCTCCATGCCAAAGATACCCAGCGCTTTATTTAACCCTTCGCCGCGTGCGTTATTAATCACGGTAGAGCCGGTGGCACCTGCTTGCCGAGCGGCGTCAAGCAGAGTGTTGGTTAGGTCATCCTCGACCATTGCGACAATAAGTTTAAAGCGCATTACGGACCTCCTTTTGAGGCAGGCTGAGCCTTGCTAGGTGCAGAAGTGGCAGTTTTGAGCTTACGCTTGGCTTGCCATTCAGCAAGCTGGGCGTAGCCCATGACGGTGATAATTGGAAACAAGCAGGCCAGGGCAATCATGCCAAAACCGTCCATTACGGGGCTTCGGCCCGGAATGGTGGAGGCAAGCCCTAACCCTAAAGCAGCAATAATAGGAACAGTAATAGTTGAGGTTGTCACCCCACCAGAGTCATAGGCGAGGGGGATGATCGAGCGGGGTGAGCGAAGCGTTTGCACTATCACCAGCAGATAAGCGGTGCAGACGAACCACTGAAGTGGCCAGCCCATGACGATACGCCATGCGCCCAAAGTGATGCCAAAAGCCATGCCTATTGCGACGGCAATTCGCAGCATAAATGGGTTAATCGTTCCGCCCGAGATCTGACCGGCTTTCAAGGATACCGCGATAAGCGAGGGCTCCGCGATGGTCGTACTTGCGCCGATAGTGAAAGCGAAAATATACACCCAGTAATAATCGCTCCAATGGCGCTGATCGTCTTGCGCTAAAGTAGGTAAAAAATCGTGGTTGGTGAGCTGGGTCGCCATCAGTTCGCCCAGTGGAAACAACGCCTGCTCTAAACCCAACAGGAAAAAAGACAATCCCACCCACACCATCACAAATCCGGTGAGTACTTGGGCCAGGCGCTTTACGGGTTTGCGAATAACGACGTACTGAAAACCAAAAATAATGGCGGCAATGGGCAGAATATCCAGTAGCGTTCCCCATAAGGTCGCTATAAATGTCATGGGGTAACTCCTGGGAGTATATGAAGGCCAACAATACCGAATAACAATACAAAAATGATCGGCATTACCGAGGCGAGCGCAATAAGCCCAAAGCCATCCAGCATAGGGCTGCGACCTTTAATAGAAGAGGCGAGTCCAACGCCCAGGGCTGTCACTAACGGTACTGTAATGGTAGAGGTTGTAACGCCCCCCGAATCATACGCTATACCGATCATTTCGGCGGGCGCTAATAGAGTGAGAAGAAGCACGACCAGGTAGCCCGTAATAATCATTAAGTGAAGTGGCCAGCCCTTAAAAATCCGCAGCACGCCGACGACCACCGCCAGCCCAACTGAAGCAGCCACCACCATACGAAGGGTAAAGGCAAAAGTGCTTTGAGCACTGCGCGTGTCGATAATCAGCCCACCTTGCGCTACGACCTCTGCTGCGCGAGCGGCAATGGCGATCAAGGCCGGCTCTGCCACCGTGGAGCCAAACCCCAGGGCAAAGGCGAAAAGCAGCAGCCATGCGACCGATCCTTTTTTAACAAACGCATGGGCCAAGTTCTCGCCAATTGGAAAAAGCCCTAGTTCAAGCCCTTTAATAAACAATGTCAGGCCGACCACGACAAACAGCAGACCTAACGCTAAGTCGGCTAATGCCAAGGTGTCTGGAAGGGGCTGACGAATAACGACTAACTGAAAAAAAGCCATGACCAGCACGACGGGGGCTAAATCGCGCAAGCTATCTTTAAGTTGGCGGGCAAGCGATGCCACAAAATACATCAGCATTTCCGTGTTTCAAAGGAGGGACGAGGGAAGCTAGTGAATGAGTGTAGAGGAGTACGGCCTACAAAAACATGATTCTGCTCAATGTAAACCGTACTCAACATAAGAAAAGGTAGTGCCTAGCCCCGCTTTTAGAAGCTGCCGAACAGGGTGCCGAGGGTAATGACGCTTATCAGGGCGGCAATCGGCAACACGATGGTGACCATGGCCACGTGACCGTAGGACTGCCGATGGGTTAGCCCGCATATGGTCAGTAGCGTTATGACGGCCCCGGAATGCGGCAGGGTATCCATGCCGCCGGCAGAAATCGTGGCCACGCGGTGCATCAGTTCGGGGTCGATGCCGGCTTCCTGGGCCATCGTTAGGTATTCGCTGCCCAGTGTTTCCAGCGCAATGGATAAGCCACCGGAAGACGACCCCGTAATGCCCGCCAGTACGCTCATCGCCATGGCCTCGGAAATAAGCGGATTGCCTGGTGACACGTTAAGCACCGCATCGCGAATCAATGCAAAGCCGGCAAGGCTGGCAATTACCGCACCGTACCCGACCTCGGAGGCGGTGTTGAAAATCGGTAGCAGTGAGCCGAAGCAGCCGTTGTTCACCGTGCCTTTCAGGTTGGCCCAGCGTTTCCACTGGCTGATGATGAGCCAGGCCGATGCGCTCAGCAGGGCAATTAATATCGACCACAGGCCGGTTTGGCCACTTGGCGACACGTCTTCAAATTCATCGCTGATGAAGCTCAAGTCAAGTGACGGGAAGATGCCGTAAGTGAGAAGGGCATTCAGGCCAATCACCATAATCAAGGGAATCAGTGCGATGGCCATGTGCATCGAGGTGGCAGAGGCGTCAGTATTTTCGGTGTCAGTCTGTTCGGCTTCGCGTTCCGTATGCTGGCCATAACCTTCGCCTTTGGCGGCCGCCTGCTTCACCCGTGACTGCAGATAGATAGTGCCTAACCCAAGCATGATAAGCCCGGCGATAATCCCAAGGCCGGGTGCCGCGAAGCTATTGGTCTCAAAGTAGGGAATGGGAATGGCATTTTGAATTGCCGGTGTGCCGGGAAGGGCGGTCATCGTGAAGGTGAAAGAGCCCAGCGCAATAGCGCCTGGAATCAACCGCTTAGGCGCGTTGGCGCGACGAAACAGTTCACGGCTGATCGGGTAAATGGCGAATGCCACCACGAACAGCGACACCCCTCCGTAGGTAAGAATTGCGCAGGCGATCACCACCGTTAACACCACATGCTGGGTGCCCAGTTTATTGACAATGCCGTTGGCGATTGCCTGGGCCGCGCCGGAGTCTGCCATAAGCTGGCCAAACAGAGCGCCCAACAAAAACAGCGGGAAAAACTGAATAACATAATCACCCAGCGCTCCCATAAAGGTGTCGGTGTAAATAGGCAGTAAGAAGGCAACGTCACCAGAGAGCGTGACGGCGAGTGCGGCCATCAGAGGGGCTAGCAGTAAGACGCTAATCCCACGGTAAGCAAAGAAGATGAGCAGCATTAACGAAATAACGATAGCAAGTGTGCTCATGCGGGCTCCTGGGTAAAGTTTAATTTAGATAAACGCGAAGTAAGCGAACCGCGGATACTAGGCATTATGTTGCATGGCAGCAATAGGGGTGTGACTAAAGTGGTAGTGGCGTAAATAAGTGTTATATCAGGCAAAAGACGCCTCATGTAGGTGTTTTCTCTGATAAAATCCCGCGTTTTCTCGCTGACCACTTCATTGCTTTGCTTTAGGAAGATTGATGAACGCCGTAATTATTGCCGTACTTGTCATGGTCGCGCTCTCGCTAGCGCGGGTGTCGGTTGTGTTCGCCCTTATCGTGGGCGCGTTAGTTGGGGGGCTTGTGGGCGGGCTTTCAATGGATCAGACGCTTGAGGCCTTCAACGATGGGGTAGGCGGTGGCGCCCAGGTGGCGCTTGCATACGCGACGCTGGGGGCGTTCGCCGTGGCGATCTCCCGCTCTGGGCTTCCTGACATGCTGGCCAACGTATTGATCAGAATGCTTGGGAAAGAAACCCATGCGGCCAACCAAAATAGCGTGAAGTGGGTGTTGTTGGCCGCGGTCGTGCTGGTCGCGATTCTGTCCCAGAACGCGATCCCCGTGCATATCGCGTTTATCCCGGTGTTGATTCCACCTCTGCTGGTCGTCATGAACCGCTTACAGCTAGACCGTCGGGCGGTGGCCTGTGCGCTGACGTTCGGCTTGACGGCTCCTTACATGCTGCTTCCCGTTGGCTTTGGGGCGATCTTTCTCAACGATATTCTATTGGCCAATCTTAACAGTGCGGGGGAGCCGCTGGGACTGGAGATTACCCGCGACATGCTTCCCATGGCCATGGCGATACCCGTCGGCGGGATGCTGATGGGGTTGATCGTGGCGCTAAGCTTCAGCTATCGCGGCCGTCGTGATTATGCGGCCAAGCCGTTAGCGAACACGTCGGCAGGGCATTCAGCCACGCCCGCCAAGCCCCATATGCTTGGGCTGGTCATGTCGGGGGTTGCCATTGTCGCCGCCCTCGGGCTTCAGCTGTATAGCGGCTCGATGATACTGGGCGGTCTGGTGGGTATCGGCCTGCTGTCGCTGGGCGGTATCTTTAAATGGCGCGAGGCCGATGACTTGTTCACCAGCGGGATGCGCATGATGGCGCTTATTGGTTTTATCATGATTTCGGCGGCAGGCTTTGCGGAGGTCATGAAAACCACCGGCGATATCGACACACTCGTCTCCAGCGCTGTTGACCTGTTCGGTGATAATCGCGGCCTGGCCGCCCTGGTCATGTTGCTGGTTGGCTTGTTCATCACCCTGGGCATCGGCTCGTCGTTTTCGACGATTCCCATCATTGCCGCCATCTTTGTGCCGCTCGCCGTTCAGTTCGACTTCTCCCCCATGGCGACCGTGGTGCTGGTCGGTACCGCGGCGGCCTTGGGAGATGCGGGCTCGCCGGCATCCGACTCGACGCTTGGCCCAACCGCAGGGCTGAATGTGGATGGACAGCACGATCATATGTGGGACAGCGTGGTGCCGACCTTCCTGCACTACAACCTACCGCTGATCGGCTTCGGCTGGCTGGCGGCGATGACGCTTTAACCCTCCAGGGCGAGAAGGACAACTGGAATCGGCTTGCAACTCAGCGGATATGCCCCCACCTAGAAGAGTGTTAAGCGTAGTTTTGAACGCATCACGCTAGGAGAAGTTAGATGAGCAAACGTATTTTGGTGGTCCTGACGTCTCATGATCAGCTAGGTGATACCGGCGACAAGACCGGGTTTTGGCTGGAAGAACTCGCCGCCCCTTACTATGTGTTCAAAGACGCTGGCGCCGAGGTAACGCTGGCGTCGCCTAAAGGTGGCCAGCCGCCGCTAGACCCGAAAAGCGATGCTGAAGATAGCCAGACCGACGAAACGCGGCGCTTCAAGCAGGATGAACAGGCCAATGCTGAACTTGCCGCCACCCATCGCTTAAGTGATATGAGCGCTGATAATTTCGATGCGGTATTTTATCCGGGCGGCCATGGCCCGCTTTGGGATTTGGTCGATGATAAAGACTCTATCAAGCTGATCGAAACCTTTATCGCGCAAGGTAAGCCGGTGGCATCGGTCTGCCATGCGCCTATTGTGCTGGTCAATGCGAAAGACACGAATGGCGAACCGCTGGTGAAAGGTCGCGAAGTGACCGGCTTTACCAACGGTGAAGAAGATGCCGTCGGGCTGACGGATGTTGTGCCTCATCTAGTAGAAAACGCGCTTCAGAAGTGTGGCGGTATCTACAGCAAAGCCGACGACTTTACCCCTTATGTGCGTGAAGATGGCCAACTGATTACCGGCCAAAACCCACCTTCCTCTGCACCTACTGCCGAGGCATTGGTCGCATGGCTGACGCGTTAATTAGCCTTACCTTCAGTGTCAAAAACGGCGAGCATAGCTCGCCGTTTTTTATTGTGAGCTTGGTGGGGGATTGCCAGGCTGATGCCCTGATGATGGCCCCCGATGCCTGCTCGATCCGATTTACCGATCAGGCAGGTGGGACTCAAAGGCGCTTAGCAAGCCCCGCAGCAGGGACAGTTCTTTGCGACTTGGTTGGGCGCGGGTAAACAGCGCTTGCAGCTGTTCCTCGGTGCGCGCATGGGGCTGGGTGATAAAGCCGCTTTGCTGCATCAATCGACCCAAATGGTCTTGAAAGTGCATGAATTGCTCGCGGCTAGGTGGCGTGCTTTCAGCAGGCTGCTGATAGACATAGTCGCTGCCGTCGCGCTTACGCCACGCGCGATGCACCTCGTAGGCAAGGATCTGTACGGCTTGGGATAGGTTCAAAATGCCATAGTCTGGATTGGCGGGAATACTTACCTGATGCGTGCAACAGCGAATTTCATCGTTGGTTAACCCTGAACGCTCACGGCCAAACACGAGTGCTACCGGCGCATGCTGCGCGTTCTGGGTCACCGCCTGGGCCATGTCGTCGGGTTCTTCAAAATGTGGCAAGGGGAGGCTGCGCAGCCTTGCGCTGGCCCCGATAACCTGAACACAGTCACTCACTGCCTCGTCGAGCTGAGTGACCACCCGGGCGCTGTCGAGTACGTCGGTGGCGCCAGCGGCAAGGCGAGTGGCTTCCTCGTCGGGAAATTGACGCGGGTTGACCAGCACCAGGTTCGTCAAGCCCATGGTTTTCATGGCCCGGGCGGTGGCGCCAATATTGCCGGGATGAAAGGTTTGCACCAGCACAATGCGAATATTGGAAAGCACGGTGATAAGACAGCCTGAATAGCAATGGAAAACAGCGATTTTACCATGCTTTAACGACAAGAACCCCGCACAGGGCGGGGTTCTTGATGACGGCTAACCGTCAGAGCGATAAGGCTCGGGGGGCAATTACATCATGCCGCCCATACCACCCATTCCGCCCATGCCACCCATGTCTGGCGCGGCTTCTTTCTCTTCAGGGTCGTCGGCGATCATGCACTCGGTGGTGATCATCAGACCAGCAACAGAGCCCGCAGACTGCAGCGCGGAACGCGTTACCTTGGCCGGGTCAAGCACACCCATTTCAAACAGGTCGCCGAACTCACCGGTTTGCGCGTTGTAGCCGAAGTTGCCTTCAGCGTCTTTCACGCGGTTGATGATCACAGCCGGTTCTTCGCCAGCGTTGCTCACGATTTGACGCAGCGGCGACTGCAGGGCGCGGAGCGCCATGTTGATGCCGTGGTTCTGGTCTTCGTTATCACCCGTCAGACCCTGTACCTTGGCCATGACGCGAACCAGTGCGGTACCACCGCCAGGCACAACGCCTTCTTCAACGGCGGCGCGAGTCGAATGCAGCGCGTCTTCAACGCGGGCTTTCTTCTCTTTCATTTCAACTTCGGTGGCCGCACCGACACGGATAACCGCAACGCCGCCCGCCAGTTTGGCGACACGTTCTTGCAGCTTCTCTTTGTCGTAGTCAGAAGACGTATCTTCGATCTGAGTGCGAATCTGGTTAACACGTGCTTCGATGTCTGCCTCAACACCGGCGCCATCGATGATGGTGGTGTTTTCCTTGGTCATGGTCATGCGCTTGGCGGTACCCAGGTGATCCAGGTTCGCCTGCTCGAGGGTCAGACCGACTTCTTCAGAAATCACGGTGCCGTTGGTGAGGATCGCGATGTCCTGAAGCATGGCCTTGCGGCGATCGCCAAAGCCAGGCGCCTTGGTGGCCGCGACTTTAACAATACCGCGCATGTTGTTCACGACCAGTGTGGCCAACGCTTCGCCTTCGATGTCTTCGGCAACGATGGCAAGCGGCTTGCCTTGCTTGGCAACGGCTTCGAGGACCGGCAGCAGTTCGCGGATGTTGGAGATCTTCTTATCCACGAGCAAGATGTAAGGATCTTCCAGTTCAACGGACATGGTGTCCTGGTTGGTCACGAAGTAGGGCGACAGGTAGCCACGGTCGAACTGCATGCCTTCGACGACTTCCAGCTCGTCTTCGAAGCCGCGACCTTCATCAACGGTGATGACGCCTTCTTTACCCACTTTTTCCATCGCCTCGGCAATGATCTCGCCGATACGCTTGTCGCCATTGGCCGAGATAGTACCGACTTGGGCAATGGACTTGGTGTCGGTGCAGGGCACTGACATCGCCTGGATTTCTTTGACGGCTGCCGAGACGGCTTGGTCGATGCCGCGCTTGAGATCCATCGGGTTCATGCCGGCGGTCACGCCTTTCAGGCCTTCCGCAATGATGGCCTGGGCCAGAACTGTGGCGGTTGTGGTGCCGTCGCCCGCAACGTCAGACGTTTGCGAAGCGACTTCTTTAACCATCTGAGCGCCCATGTTCTCGAACTTGTCTTTCAGTTCGATTTCTTTGGCGACCGAGACGCCGTCTTTAGTGACGGTGGGCGCACCAAAGGATTTCTCAAGAACGACGTTGCGTCCTTTCGGGCCCAGGGTAACTTTTACTGCGTTGGCGAGAACGTCAACGCCACGCGCCATGCGCTTACGAGCATCATCGGAAAACTTGACTTGTTTAGCTGCCATGTTCGTTACTTCCTAATAAATTCAGAAAAATGGGAAAGTAAGTAAGCGGTCGAGGCGATGATCAGCCTTCGACAACTGCCAGAATATCGGCTTCGCTCATGATCAAGACTTCTTCGCCGTCGATTTTCTGTTTTTCAACGCCGAAGCCGTCTTTGAAAATCACACTGTCGCCAACTTTCACGTCGAGAGGGCGAACATCACCGCTTTCTAGAATGCGACCATTGCCTACGGCGAGAACTTCACCACGGGTAGGCTTTTCCTGCGCATTGCCCGGAAGCACGATGCCGCCAGCGGTTTTCTGCTCTTCTTCCACGCGACGGACGACGACGCGATCGTGCAAAGGACGGATATTCATGCTCACGTTCTCCTGAGTATCGTCAAAGCCCAAATCAGGGCGGTTAATGTTGATGGTTTTCGTGGGCAGAGCCCGCGAAAAATGAAGACAAGACGTCTTCGCTGTTAATGGCAACCACTTTATAGTGAAGCGGTTACCGAACTTGTGTGCTGCCTGAAAAATGGGGGCTGCGGATGACCTTTCAAGGGGGCGCTCATAAAAAAATCTTGAGGGCTTGTTTTTAGCCTCTCTGCCCTTATCGGCGATGTTTCGGCTCGTCTCGACTAATGAAGTCGCCTTCAATCGGGCCTTGTGGCTGCCCGGCGGATGATGCGCTCTCGTGCTGGTGATAGCGAGACTCGCTTTTTTGATAGGTATGTGACTCGTGATGCCCCGTCGAGCGCTGCACTGTGGCCTTAAGGCCGAGCGCTGTGAGCAGTTTAAATAGCAGGTGGCGCGCGTTTGGTATCAGGCACGCAAGACCGAGGGCATCGGACAGAAAGCCAGGTGCCATTAACAGAGCGCCGCCAAATATCAGCGCGGCCCCGGTAAACAGTTCGTTGGAAGGAATTTCGCCTGCCTGCATACGCTGGCGAGCACGGGCAAATGTCGCCACGCCTTCCTTACGAATGAGATGGAGCCCCACGATCCCCGTACCAATCACCAGTAGCAGGGTGGTTAACAAACCGATTTGGCTGCCAATTGAAAACAGGATGACAAAATCAAGCAACGTGAACAGGGAAACAAAAACCAAAATAGGCATAACAAACTCCGTTATAGGCGTCGCAGTAAATATGGTGACAGTCTGATTGAAAAACAAGCCGTGCTAAATAGTGTATGTAAGCCCAGTTGCGCCTTTGGGGGATTGCCGGGGGATAGTTTGCGTGTCAGTTTGAGCCGTTATGTGGATTAAATGAAAGGCTGATGAAAGGAGCGTTAAATGAAGCTGGATGGTCGGGTGATTGCAATAACCGGGGGCGCGCAAGGTTTAGGCTACGCCGTGGCGCTACGTTTAGGGCAGCAAGGGGCACGGCTGGCATTGCTGGATATTAG
>RKMJ01000113.1_pt1 | contig 39441 bp, 32 predicted proteins | sample 2174201 | NCBI WGS metagenome assembly RKMJ01 (sample SAMN10236717, study PRJNA505202) | synthetic metagenome | isolation source: mock community containing 12 organisms: Thioclava sp. ES.032, Psychrobacter... | place: USA: Walnut Creek | collected 2015-10-01 | reverse complement strand
CCCAACAGTTGGCTGTCGATATAAACGCTGCCGTGATCATAGGGCTCCAAGAAAGCCAGGCAACGCAACAGGGTCGATTTACCTGATCCTGAGGGCCCTATCACACACACCACCTCGGAAGGCAAAAGACTGAAGTCGATATCGGTCAGCACCTCAAGGTCGCCAAATTGCTTGCTTACGCCCTGCGCCTCGACAATCGCTTTTTGTCGGTTAGACGGTGATGTCGCTAACGTGTCAACCATGGGCATGGCGGGTATCTCCTCGTGGTTCGATGGGGCGTGGCTGACGATTGGCTAAGCGCTTCTCCAGTGCATAGCCGCCTCGTGCAATCAGTTCGATGATCAGCCAGTAGAGCAAGGCAACCGCCAGGTAGGGCTCAATGACTTGAAACGTCTGATTGACGATAGACGTGGCATTTTTGGTCAGGTCATCCACCGAGATGATCGATATCAGGGCAGACTCCTTCACCAAAATGATTAGCTGGTTGGTGCTTGGCGGCACTATCAAACGCGCCATTTGAGGAATCTGGATTCGGGTTAACACATGCCATGGGGAGATACCGAGCATGCGCGCCGCTTCCACATGTCCTTTTGGAACTGACTTGAAACCGCCCCGGTAAATTTCTGCGAAATATCCCGCGCCGTATAACCCGATACCGACAACGCCAGCGACGCTCGCGCTTAAGTCTAAACCTATGCTTGGACCACCGTAGTAGAGTAAAAACAGCAGAATTAGCAGCGGAATTCCTCGACATATCTCCACGTAACAAGCCACCGGATAGCCGAATAGCCGGGGGTTCGCGAGCCTAAGGGCGGCAAGCACCAAACCGAGCGAAAGGGCCAGCACGCAGCCCAAAAAGCAGATCCATACCGTGTTCCACAAGCCTTGTAGAATAAGTTCACGTGCTTCCCATAGCATTGCGATATCAAACATGTAGGACGCTCCCTTACTCGGTGGCGAGACCGCCGACCATGCGGCGTTCCAAATAAGCGCTGACGCGTGCCAGCACCAGGTTTACGGCCAGATAAAGCAACGCCGCCGCCAAGTACGTTTCCAGTGGCTGAAACGTACGCGATGCAATTTGCTCGCTAACCCGCATCAACTCCGTCACTGCAATCACCGAGATGAGCGATGAGTTTTTGAGGATAGTGATGATTTCGTTTGTTAATGGTGGCAACGTAAGGCGGAACACCTGAGGCATGATGATGCGCTTCCGGGTTTGCCAATCCGAGATCCCCGCCATACGGGCGGCTTCTATTTGGCCAGCTGGAATGTGGCTGATCCCGCTGCGAAAAATTTCCGATTGAAACGCTGCCGTATTCAACGTGAGTGTGAGTATCGCCGCATAGATAGGGGCTATTTCTATACCCACTTCCGGCAGCAGGTAGTAGACCAACAGCAATTGCAGCAGGATGGGCGTCCCTCGCCAAAAGCTTCGGTAAAGGCCGCATGGCCAGGATAAAAGGCGATATCGGCTCATCAATCCGAAAGCCAGTAAGACACCCAGTACCAAGCCAAATGCGATGGCGGAAAGCGAGACCACCAATGTGGTGGTCAAGCCTTCAACAAGAGCCGGATAGTGGTTGAGCAGAATCTCAAACATATGGCACTCAGAGCGTTAGTGGCGGTTTATTCTGCGGAAGGAAGCTCATCGGGCAGATCCATTGTGGAACCGAACCATTTTTCCTGTAGCTCTTCGAGCGTACCGTCCTCATTGAGCCGTTGGATTTGCTCGTCCATAAAGGCATTTAGCGAAGCACTTTCCTCGTTATCACGGCCCGCCCAAGAGAAGTAAACCGGATCACCAAAGGTGCCGACGACCTCAAAGACCTCTGGGCGCGTACGCTCGGCTTCTAGCAGGTTAGGCAAGCTGTTGATGACCACATCGACTCGTCCGTTTCCCAACTCGGCAAAGGCCTCATCGACGCCTGTGTAGGTGCGGATGTCCTCAACCGGTGTTCCTGCCTCCTCTAGCTCTGCGGCTAACGCTTCCAGGGCTTCTAATTGCGCCGACCCCGACTGCGCTGCCGCGACTTTGCCCGCGATGTCTTCAGGGGAGCTGATGTCGTCTTCACCGGTGCGTTTGAGGATGGCCATGGTCGCGTCGGCGATGGGGGCGCTTAAGTGATAGCGTTCCATGCGTTCCGGGGTGGCGGTCACGGAGGTGACGACATAATCAAACCTCTCGCGCTCCAGACCTGGCAGAATGCCTTGCCAAGGCAGGTCCATACGGATCAATTCCACGTCCTCACCAAGCTCAGGCATGATGTGTTCCATGATGTCAGCTGAGTAGCCGACGATGTCACCGTCTTCAATGTATTCGAAAGGGGCGAAACGCGCTTCAGTGCCGACCGTAAACGTGCCCTCTGAGCGAATATCATCAAGCAAATCGCTATGGGCGGTGGAGGCAAAGCTGACGCTGAGCAGTAAACCAGCGGTAATAGCCGTTGTACGATGCATGGGGATCTCCTCGGACGAGTGATGCTCGGGTCTCAGTGGCGCAAGCCATCTGAGCAACAACACCTTGAGTTAAGCAGGAACCATGCAACAATAAAATTGCTATCTTTCGATGTTCACTCCCGTTTTATTGATGTTAAACGCACTAACGTAGAGCATTCTGATGAAGCTTTCAGCCGCTGATCTTAAAAGCCTTTCCGTCTTTCTGGCCGTCACCGAGCATCGTGGCTTCGCCGGTGCGCAAACGGCGCTCCACATGAGCCAATCCGCGGTCAGCTTCCACATTCGAGCACTTGAAGAACGCGTGGGGTTTACCGTCTGCCGACGGGGACGGCAGGGGTTTGAGCTGACCGAGCGTGGCGCCATTGTCTATGAGCGTGCCAAATTACTGCTGGCTTCGGTCGATGATTTTGACAGCGAGATGAGCGAGTTACGCAGTTCCGTCTATGGCACCCTTCGCTTAGGGGTGGTTGATAACACGATTATGGATGTAGACCTTGATCTACAAGGCGTCATTGGTGAGTTTTTACGCAAAAATCCCAAGGCACGCCTGAATATCAATGTGAGTAGCCCCGACCGTTTAATCGGTGAAATCGCCAACGGAGACGTACAACTTGGGATATTGCCTGAAACGGCCCAAATGGAAGGCTTGCAGCATCGTCAGGTCTATACCGAGGTGCATGGCATGTATTGCGCGAAACGCCATCCACTATTTGAACGCGACAGCCACCAACTCACGGTGGAAGATGTCATTAAGCACCCTTTCGTGGTCAGGCCTTACGCCAATCTTCAAGAGCTTAAGAGCTTTCCCAATGCACAGGTTGGTGCGCATGCCTCCAACATGGAGGCCCAAGCGTTAATGATCTTGAGCGGCCATTTTATTGGCAATTTACCCCATTACTACGCCGCTCATTGGGTTGAGCGTGGTGAGCTCAAAGCGCTACTGCCTGATCAAGTAGAGATCGCGTCGCCCTTTTGCGTCGTTACCCGTGCAGGTCGGCGCCCTTCTCTTATCGTGCGGACCTTTATTCAAGAACTCGTATCCAGGCTTTGGCAAGAATCGCATCTGGCCGATGCTAATAAAGGAGAGGAGTTCACACTTAATGGATATCATTAGACTGGTCCTTGTTGCGGCGGTCGCAATGACCAAGTGCAAGAATCTCGGCTACTTTGACGGCCAAACTCAATTCCTGAAAGTTATAAATAACTAAGATAAGAGCAGCACTTGGGCATCAGCCAGCAGATGCTCAAGCCATAGATACGACTGCTGAAGACCGAAGCCGACAAGCCAAGACTCCAAAATGCTCAATCAGCATCCTCATGAATGAGAAGGGATCAGGGTATCTGGTAGCGACTTCTTTTCCCATGTTATTGGCCCGCCTACTCAGAAAGTGGATGAGATTCTGATGTTGCCTTCGGTATACCTCCCTAACTTCTCGCCACCACGCTAGTCCGCTGCGCTTCTTTACTCCGAATCACCTACATTGCATACAATAATAGACAAAAGTTCAATTTATAGGGGTTTATAACTTAGCTAGATTCAAAACTGCATACAATTTTAGGAAAACAGATGGCGAACGCAGTTCACACAACGCCTTCTCCCGTGGTCCAAACAGCCACGACTAAGGTGCACGAAGTCATCAAGCAGCGGATTCTAGATGGCCACTACCGAGGTCATGAGTACATTCGTGAAGCGAATATCGCCCGTGAACTCGAAGTGAGCAGAACGCCCGTCCGTGAGGCCCTTCGCGAATTGGTATCAGAGGGTTGGCTTGAGATGATTCCCCATCACGGCTCTCGTGTGACGGCCTGGACGGAGAAGGATGCTCGTGAGGTCTTTGAATTGCGACTGGTGTTGGAGCCTATGGCGGTACGCATGGCCTGTGAGCACATGCATAAGGATTGTCTGGTCAGGCTCGAGGCAATGGCTTCAGAAATGGAACAGCTCACTGAGAGGGCCGATACAGAGCCATCGGTACGTAACGTGATCGCCTCACTCAACCACGAGTTTCACCGCGAACTAATTCGCGCGAGTGGAAACCAGCGCCTGAGTGCCGTGTTGGAGAGCGTGGTACGCACCTCGGTAATACGACGTAATTTTGGTAACTACGACCTTGCTAGCCTTCGCCGCAGCATGCGCCATCACCGTGAGATTCTGGAAGCCATCACTGAGGGTAGCCCATTATGGGCCGAACGAGTCATGAGCGCTCACCTACTCGCTGCAAAGTCGCTGCATTTCCGCTTTTCCGATGCTCCTGACTATTAGCGAGCATCCATCCAATAATCCAATAGAGGCGTCACAACAACAATGATTAAACACGAAGACCAACCCTCTACTCCTACTCCACTGAGTGACATTAAGGTCCTGGAACTCGGTCAACTGATTGCAGGCCCTTACTGCGGCCAAGTATTGGCTGACTTCGGTGCCCAGGTAATTAAAGTCGAACCGCCCGGCAAAGGTGACGCCATGCGCCAGTGGGGGGCGGAGGATAGTGATACGGGCGAGCCCCTCTGGTGGAACGTCATCGCCCGCAACAAGCAGTCGCTTACCTTGGATCTTCGCCAAACGCGTGGGCAAGAAGTATTACGCAAATTGGCCAAAGACGCCGATGTCATCATCGAGAACTTTCGTCCCGGCACTATGGAGCGCTGGGGGCTCTCATACGACGTGCTCTCGCAAGACAACCCAGGCTTGGTGATGGTAAGGGTTACCGGCTTCGGTCAGGACGGGCCTTATGCCTCAAGAGCCGGTTTCGCCTCAGTCTGCGAAGCCATGGGAGGGTTACGCTACTTAAGCGGCTACCCGGACCGCCCGCCGGTCCGCGTCGGCATTTCAATCGGTGATACATTGGCGGGCTTGCATGCCGCCCTCGGCACCATGATGGCCCTCCACCAACGCGAACGCACTGGACACGGCCAAGTGGTCGATAGCAGCATTTTTGAATCGGTACTGGCGATGATGGAAAGCCTGATTCCTGAATTCGCACGTGCCGGTAAGGTTCGCGAGCGCAGCGGTAGCTTTTTGAGCGGCATCGCTCCCTCCAATGCCTACCCCGCTCGGGACGGGCGCGACGTCATCATTGGAGCCAACCAAGACACCGTCTTCGCTCGCCTTTGCCAAGCAATGGGCCAGCCAGGCTTGGCCGACCATCCCGATTATGCCACGCACCGGGCGCGCGGCGAGCACCAGCAGGCCATCGATGACCTCGTAGCGGCCTGGACACGCCAGCACGACGCTCAGCACATCGTTGACCTTCTCGCTAAGGCAGGCGTCCCAGCGGGCCTGGTCTATAGCGCTCCCGACATGCTTGATGACCCGCATTTCAAGGCTCGGGAAGCCATCGTCGAAGTCTCCGATCACCACGGCAAACCACTGCCGATGCAGAACGTTTTCCCACGGCTATCCAGAACCCCGGGAAGTGTCCGCCACGTAGGACCCGCGCTCGGCGAGCACACCGAGACTATCCTCGCCGAGTGGCTCGGCCTCGCCCCCGACGCCCTCGACGCCCTGCGCGACGAACGCGTGATCTGACCGGAGCACCCCCATGGAACCTATTATCGTCGTAATCCTATTGGTGGGACTAATCGGCTTCGGCTTCCCCATCTTCCTGGCGCTGGGCCTCTCGGGCCTGCTCGGGCTCTACATGGCCCGCGGCTCAATGGCCTTCTTCTTCGCGCCCTCGTCGCTGTTTGGCCAGCTCAACCTCTTTGAAATGGTCGCCCTGCCGCTGTTCATCCTGATGGGCAGCCTGTTGGGCGCCACGCCGGTGGGCGCCAACCTCTTCCAGGCCGCGGTGCGTTGGCTCAATTGGCTGCGCGGCAGCCTGGCGATCTCCTCGGTGGGCGCCTCGGCCATGTTTGGTGCCGTCTCCGGGGTAAGCCTGGCGGGGGTCGCCGCGGTGGGCTCCATCGCCGTGCCGCAGATGCTCGAGCGTGGCTACAGCCGGACCCTGGCCGCCGGCTCGGTGGTCACCGCTGGCGCCCTGGCGATGCTGATTCCCCCGAGCGTACCCTTCATCATCTACGGCGCGGTCTCCAGCGTCTCGGTAGCGGACCTGTTCATCGGCGGCATCGTGCCCGGCATCGTGCTGGCCCTGTCGCTGTCGCTGTACATCTACATCCGCGTCAGCCTCAACCCGGAGGAAGCCCCGGCCGCCGAGGAGCGCTTCACCTGGAAGGAACGTTTCCAGAGCCTTGCCAACATCTGGCACGCCGCTCTGCTTGTGCTGGTGGTGCTGGGCTCGATCTACACCGGCTTCGCCACGCCCAGCGAGGCAGCAGGCATCGGGGCTCTGGGGGCCTTCCTCATCGCCGCGCTGATCTTTCGCTGCCTGACTTGGTCCAAGTTGTTGCAGATACTCGGTAGCACCGCGCGGATCAGCGGCGTAATCCTGCTGATCATGGGCTGCGCCAAGATCTTCGGCGACTACCTCAACATGGTACGCGTGCCCCAGTTGCTCACCGAGATTCTCACGGCCAGCGGCCTGCCGGCCTGGGCGATCCTGCTGGCGGTCATGGTGCTGCTGATCCTGCTCGGCATGCTGGTCGACGCGGTGTCGCTGATCGTGGTCACTACCCCGGTGCTGCTGCCGCTGATCGAGGCGCTGGGCTACGACCCGCTGTGGTTCGGCATCGTCATGGTGCTCAACCTGGAGATCGCCGTGGTCACGCCGCCGGTCGGGCTCAATCTCTATGCCTTGCGAGGGGTCTGCCCGGAACTCACCATCGAGGAAATCATCCGCAGCGCCTTGCCCTTCGTCGGCGTCCAATTCCTCGTGCTGATGCTGTTCGTGCTCTTCCCCGGCCTCAGCCTGTGGTTGCCGGGGCTGATGTAGCCCCGGCGCAACGCGACTCCACGGGGTCGCAACCGATGCAACCCAAGTGAACCCTCACGTAAAAACACAACAACAAGGAGTCTCACCATGACACTCACCCGTCGCCAAGTACTCAAGTACGGCACCGTCGCCACCACCGGCGCCACCCTGTTCGGCACCCAAAGCCTGTTCGCCCCACGGGCGATGGCCGCCACCGCCCTCACCGGAGTCAACTACATCACGCCGTCCTACAAGGCGCTAAGCTACGGCTCAGACGGTTTCGTGAAGTTCCTAGCCGATAACCACGCTGATGTTATCAACTTCGACTACCACCATTCCGGCCAGCTGCTGACCGCCGACGAGCAGTTGCCCGGCCTGCGTGCCGGCAGCGTGGACTTCATGTTCCACACCCTGTCCTACATCACCCGTTCACTGCCGATCCTCGGCATCACCGGCCTGCCCGGGGTGGTCAACGCGCTCTACGAACACCCTGAGCGGCTCAAGCTGGGCAGCCCGCTGATGGAGCTGATCAACGAGCAGCTCGCCGAGGAGAACCTCTACATGCTCTGCTCTGGCGGCGGCATCCTCGAGCCAGAGTACATCTGGAGCACCGAGGACAACCCGATCCGCTCCCTGGAGGACCTGCGCGGCAAGAAGATCCGCGTAGTGGGCTACGAGGCGACCACCGCACTGGAGGAATTCGACATCGGCGCCACCCGCATCCCCTCGTCGGAGACCTACCAGGCGCTCCAGCGTGGCACCGTGGACGCTGGCATCTTCAACATCTCCACGGTCGTGGGGCGCAGCCTGTTCGAGCAGCTCTCCACCTGCTACAAGCTGCCCACCACCGCCTTCACGGTGGCGCCCTTCATGCTGCGCGACCGCTGGGACAGCCTGGACGGCGACGTCCGTGCGGCCCTCGAGGAGGCCGCCGAGTGGTACGACGACAACTTTGTCACCCACTGTAACGACGACGTTTACCCCAACGAATACTGGCCGATGATGGAGGAAGAAGGCATCGAGGTCATCGAGCCCAGCGAGGAAGACCTCGAGACCTTCAACGCCGCCACCGATGCCGTCTGGGAGCACTGGAAAGAAGAGGTCGGCGAAGAGGTCGGCGAGCGCGCCATCGCCCTGGCCCTGGGCGAGGCCTGAGGAGGAACGCCATGACATCCTACGTCATGCGCGGCTGGGACGGCCTGATGGCCGTCCTGCGCGGCGCCTCGATCCTGGTGCTCGCCTTCATGGCGCTCACCATCTGCTACGACGCCATGATGCGTCACGTCTTTTCCGCCCCGACCAGTTGGAGCCTGGAGATCAACTCCTTCCTGCTGGTCTACCTGGCGGTAATGGGGGCGGCCGAGGCCCAGCGCCACGACGCCCATATCCGCATCGAGTTCTTCGCCGACAAGTTGCCGGTACGCGTCCAGGCCCTGGTCGGCGTGGCCATCGGCCTGCTGGGGGCGACCTTTAGCTTCATCATGGTCTGGCGGGGCGGCATCATGATGAGTCAGGCCTTCGAGTACGGCGAGCGGGTCTCCAGCTCGCTGGGCACCCCCATCGGCATCCCCTATGCCATGCTGCCCCTCGGCTTCGGCCTGCTCGGCCTGCAGTTCCTGCTCGATGCCTGGCGATCGGCTTGTCGCGTCCGGCACCCCGACGCCGCACCACCACCGAAGGGAGAGCCCGGCGATGTCTGATACCCTCAGCCACAAACTGATCAAGGACCACCTGCTGGAGGGCGACATGACGCCGGGCGGCGAGATCGCCCTGCGCATGGACCAAGCGCTGTTGCAGGACATCCTCGGCACCCTGGTCATGCTCGAGCTCGACGCCATGGGCCTCGACCGCGTGCACACCTCACCCAGCGTGCAGTACATCGACCACACCCTGATCCAGCAGGACAACATCAACGCCGACTCCCACCTCTTCCTGAAGAGCGCCTGCGAGCGCCTGGGGGTCTGGTACAGCGGCCCAGGCAACGGCATCAGCCACCCGGTGCACATGGAGCGCTTCGGCGTGCCCGGCCAGAGTCTAGTGGGCTGCGACAGCCACACCACCGCGGCCGGTGCGCTGGGCATGCTGGCCATCGGCGCCGGCGGCATCGAGGTGGCCATGGCCATGGCCGGCCAGCCGCTCTACCTGCCGATGCCGGAGATCGTCGGCGTGCGCCTGGAGGGCGAACTGCCCGACTGGGTCAGCGCCAAGGATATCGTCCTTGAACTGCTGCGCCGTCACGGCGTGGCCGGGGCGAAGAACTGCATCCTCGAGTATTACGGCCCCGGTCTGGCCGGGCTCGACGCCATGGACCGCCACGTGCTGGCCAACATGGGCACCGAGATGGGCGCCACCGGAAGTGTCTTCCCCAGTGACGAGGTGACCCGCGACTTCCTGTGCTCGCGGGGTCGCGAGGCCGACTGGACCCCGCTCGCCGCCGACCCGGGCTGTCGCTACGACCGCGAGGAGCGCATCGATCTATCGAGCCTCGAGCCGTTGATCGCCCTGCCCTCCAGCCCGGACAAGGTGGTGCCGGTGGCCGAGGTTGCCGGACAGCCGCTCTACCAGGCCTACATCGGCTCCTCCGGTAACCCCGGCTACCGCGACATCGCAGTGGTGGCGGAGATCGTCAAGGGCAGGAACGTGGCTGGCAACGTCTCCCTGGACGTCAACCCCGCGACTCGGCGGATTCTTGCCGCGCTGATCGACGAGGGCCACCTGGGCGCGCTGGTCGCCGCCGGTGCCCGCCTGCACCAGCCCGGCTGCAACGGCTGCATCGGCATGGGCCAGGCCCCGGCGGCGGGCCGCAACAGCCTGCGCACCGTGCCACGCAACTTCCCCGGTCGATCCGGCACCCGCGAAGATAGCGTCTTCCTTTGCAGCCCCGAGACCGCCGCCGCCTCGGCGCTCAAGGGCGTGATCACCGACCCCCGTAGCCTCGACATGCCCTACCCGAGGCCTCGCGAGCCCATCGACATGGCGCTGGACAATGCCTGGTTCCAACCGCCCTTGCCCGCCGAGCAGGCTCGGGGCGTAGAGCTTCTGGCCACCGACAACACCCCGCCGCTGCCGTTGATCGACCCGTTGCCCGAGACCCTGGAGGTGCCGGTGATGCTGACGGTGGGCGACAACATCTCCACCGACGACATCATGCCCGCCGGCGCGCGAGTACTGCCGCTGTGGAGCAATGTCCACGCCTCGGCGGAGCACCTCTTTGAGGCCGTCGATCCTGACTACGTCGCCCGCGCCCGCGAGCAGGGGGCGGCCGGCCATGCCATCGTCGGCGGCGCCAACTACGGCCAGGGATCGAGTCGTGAGAACGCCGCCCTGGTGCCGCGCCTGCTGGGCCTGCAGCTGGTGATCGCCGAGAGCATCGCCCGCATCCACTGGCAGAACCTGCCCTGCTTCGGCGTGCTGCCGCTGACCTTCGCCGACCCGGCCGACCGCGCGCGATTGAGCCGGGGTACCCGGGTGCGTATCGAGGGCTGGCGCGCAGCGCTCGCCGCCAGCCGCGAGGTCACGGCAACACTGGATAACGGCGAGACGCTCACCCTGCGCCACGAGCTCAGCGCCCGCCAGCAGGCGATTCTCGCCGCCGGGGGCGTGATCAACTACCTGTCTTCCACACCATGAACGACGAGACCGCTCCCATGACTCTGCTCGCCCCTCCGGCAAACGTGGAAATCGTTGAGGTTGCTCCCCGCGATGGTTTCCAGTCGATCCGCGACCCGCTGCCCACCATCGATAAGCAGCGCTGCATTTCAGCCCTCGTCGATGCTGGCATCACCCGCCTCGAAATCGGTTCTTTTGTGAGCCCCAAGGCCATCCCCCAGATGGCCGACACCGGCAAACTCATCGAGGCCTTCGCCGACCAACCAGCACTGCGCCTTTCGGCGCTCGTGCCTAATCTAAAGGGAGCTGAGCTGGCCCTGGCGCACGGCATACGCGAGGTCGTCTACGTGGTCTCGGTCTCAGAGTCCCATAACCGCAGCAATGTACGACGAAGCGTCGATGAGTCTCTGGAGGATTTCGGCCGAGTGGCAGAGCGCCTGCGTCAGACCGAAGGGACCCGGTTACGTCTCGACCTCGGCACCTGCTTTGACTGCCCCTTTGAAGGCACCATCGACTGGCAGCAGGTTGACCGCGTCCTCAGCCAGGCCACTCGCCTGGCAGACGGCTTGCCAATGGAGGTGGCACTATGCGATACCACCGGCCGAGCCAGCCCCTATCAGGTGGCTGAACATTTCACCCAGCTGCGTGAACGCCATGGCGGCAAAGGGCTGGCATGGGCCTTCCACGGCCACGATACCTACGGCATGGGCGTAGCCAACGCACTATTCGCGATACATCATGGCGCCACGGCAGTGGATAGCGCCTGCGCTGGCCTTGGAGGCTGCCCCTTCGCCCCCGGCGCCACCGGCAACACCGCCACCGAAGATCTGCTCTATGCCCTTCAGGGCGGCAAAGTCGCCACGGGGATTGATCTATCAAAACTGCTCGTGGCGGCCGACCTGATCGCCGCCCTGCCCGGGGGCCAGACCGCCAGCCACCTGCGCCAGGTGCCGCGAGAACGGATGCGCTAAACCGTGCCGATCATCGTGCTGCTGTCGACCACGCTGGTGCTGGCCTTCTCCTCGCTGGTGGCGCTGTTCCCGGCCGCCATCGCACCAGAGTTGTCTGGTGTATTGGGCGTCTCCTCGGCCACTATCGGTTTGCAGGTGAGCCTAATCTTCGCCGGCGCCATGCTTACCTCGCTGGTGGGCGGGCCGCTCACCCGACGTTTAGGGCCCTGTCGCACCAGCCAACTCTCCCTGGCGTTGCTCGGCGGTGGCGCCGCCATGATGGCGATGCCGACCTTGCCGACCTTTGCCTTGGCCTCCCTCGTTGCCGGCTTGGGTTACGGGATGACCAATCCCGCCGCCTCAGTGTTGCTGGTGCGCTTCACCCCGCCTGAGCGACGCGGCCTGATCTTCTCAGTGAAACAGTCGGGCGTGCCCCTGGGCGGCGTGATCGCCGGTGCCAGCGCGCCTGTACTGGCCTTGGTGGTGGGTTGGCAGGCCGGGCTGCTCCTGCTCAGCGCCATCGCCCTGCTCGGCATTGTCGCCCTGCAATGGCGGCGGGAGAGCTGGGATGACCAGCGAGACCCAGACACATCGTGGTTGGCAACGCCCTTCTCCGGACTCGACGTGGTATGGCGGCAGCGATCGCTGCGCTACGTCGCGCTGCTTAGCCTGTGCTTCTCGGCGATTCAGCTCTCGGTTTCGGCATTTACAGTGGCACTGCTGGTAGAGGATCTGGACTTCGGCCTGGTAGAGGCGGGATTGGTCATGTCCGGGGTGCAAGTGACCGGCGTGGTGGGGCGCATTGGCTGGGGCGAGATCGGTGACCGGCTGGGCGACCGCTTGATGGCACTTGCTATCATCGCCTGTACCACCGCCGTGGCAGCCCTTTTGGTAGCCACCATGACCCCGGCCTGGCCCAAGTGGCTGGTCATTGTACTACTGGGGCTACTGAGCTTCTCCTCGTTGGGCTGGAACGGCGTCTTCCTGGCCGAAATCACCCAACTGGCCCCACCCCATCGCATCGCCGATGCCGCAGGCGGTTGTCTGGTTTTCACCTATGGCGGCGTTCTGCTCGGCTTGCCTATGGTTACCTTGCTCCACAGCGTGGTTGGTGACTATACAAGCGTCTTCGCTATCCTCGCTGGCATCTCGGTAGCGGGACTCTGGCTCATCCATCAAGCGAGGCGAGCTAGATGCATGGATCGGATTTCGTAGGAGCGCAATTCATTACACGTTCAAGAACCCCATCGCCCGACAAGTCTGGCTCCTACAAGGGCCGGGAGGTGCCACAGAACTATGTGCAGGTGGGCTTCGTAGGAGCGCAACTTGTTGCGCGATCAGCAATCATCCCGCCACCGCTGATATCCGAGTTGACGTTGCAAGCTCCCGACCTGGGCGCTATTCAACCGACGCCAAGCGGCTGAAGGTGAGAGCCTCGTCGCCGTCATAAATTTTTGCGGCACATAACGGCACACCCGCCAACTCATGGTCAACCAGGGCATCAGCGCTGATGAGATCGTCCCGCACAGGCTGCTGCGTGCGTAACTCACCATCAATACTCGCCTGGAAAAGCATGGGAACTGTCGTGACGCCGTCGCTTGGGGGCTCAAGGTTCATCCGCCTAGCGAAATCGAGATACGCAGCAGGGTCCTTGAAGACGAGGGTGCGCCCCAGTCTCTCGACCGGAATGTCGATAGACTGTACCCGCACGACGCCTTGATCCGGGATGCCGACCTGCTCCTCAGTCGCCAGCAGCGCCACCCTTAGATCCTTGCCCGACCCACCCTGTTTGGGCAGATACATGACAAGAGGGTGATCCTGCCTCCTGAACACCAGTTCGGTTTCGGTATAACCGGTAAAAAGGCCCCGCCAGTCTTCGCCGCATACCCTCGAAAGATAGGCACGTGTTTCCGCCGTTCGCCAGAGCACCGCACGCTCTGCGCTATCGGAGTAGTCGACTATAGGCGTTGTGTGGGCCAGCGACACGGCATAGCCCATGGCAGTGAGATAGTCGTCAAGAAGCGTAAAAACAGTGAGTTCCTGATGAAAACTGAGCGGCTTAGGTAAGCCCTCAATAAAAGCGTCGACGGGTGTATTATCCCAATTCAGCCTCAGCACCCACCCAAGCAGCGATTCGTAAAGGTTGGAGTCTTGCAGCGCGATTATCGCGTCGCTTTCCTTCAATAGCGTGGTCGTATCGGGATTCGCGTTCTCTCGCATCCGAACCGTGATCCCCAAACGCATCATGTTCTCTGTCGCCGCTCGCAGGGCGTTGCGTTGTTGAAGGGTTAAAAACGGCCCCGCTATGGAGATATCAAGCTCGACCGGCGCTCCATCTTGCGTGAGAAGCCGTGCTCCGCTACCCAGCGTGTAACCGGCCTCGGTAAGCCGCCGAAAACCTTGCCGCAACACCGCCCGCCCGTTCCCCACCCCCGCCATGGCCGCAGGATCAAGGCCGCTCAGCACTGGGACGTCGTTTCCAGAAATCATGCCAGAAGATTCCGCAAGTGCTTCGATTGAGGCGTCCGGGCCGGCGAAGTCCACAAGGGCCTTGTGGTATTCCATGATCGGCCCCGTGAAGGCCGGTGCAGAGAGTTCAAGGTCCGTTGATCCCGCGGTGCGCGGGAAAATCGCCTCGTCCGCGATACCCAACAGCATGACGGCCGCGACGACATCCCGAATCGCCGGGTCCGCAACCGCATCAGACCCCGGATTGAAGCGAAGGACAAGTTCGGCTGCACTCTCCTCGAAGAAAGGAATATCCAGGTTTGCCTGTATCGCTGGGGACGGCAGGCTGAAGCCGATAAAGAAGGCAGCCGCAGGGACTGGAGCCATAGCCAGGCCGATAGCAAGGATAGGGAGAAGCGATCGTGAAGCGAGCATGGCAAACCTCCCCGTCTACCGTCGACTGGTGCATCGCAAGAGATTGTCGTCGACTCGACAATTGTCCCATGATTCCACAAGTTGCCAGGTCTGCCCGTCTTGACGAAACGAGGCCCAGGTCCATTGGTTAAAAGCGCTTGCCGCATTCACGAGCGACGCGACCTGCCCCAACATGCCTGACCCCGTCATCGACATGTCGGCTCGATATCGGCAATAGGCCGACACGTCAGGGTCTTCCATCCGCACGCAATGATCCAGGCTCACGGAGGTGATGCGCATGTTGCCGGTGCTTGAGTTCATCGCACCGCCTCCGGAGAACAGACACATCATTGCTGCCACAGGATTGTTGTCGCGGCGATAGGTGTTGCATTGGTCGCCCATCGCATCCAGCCTTTGGAAAGCGACATCCACATTTGCCTGAATAGCGTTCTGGATATCTTGGGCGTTCGGTGTGAAAGGACCTGCCAGCGACGGCGCACGCGAATCGACCGCCGGTGCAGGCCGTTCAGGCGTAAGCGCGGGCTCGGGCGTAGGCGCACCATCGGGGTTTCGAGCTAGCGCGATATCGATCGGTTGTGACAGCCACAGGTCGAACTGCCGCCCCCCAAAATCTACAACGACATCACGGCCTCCGTCGCTGTAATCGTACCAAGGAAGGTCTTCGCGAATATTCTGCCGGAGCCTGTCGAACACGACTCCCGAGCATCCGTGATGGGTGAAAACGCGCATAAAGCCTTCCTGTTGCCTCTGAAGAAGTTCATCGAACCGCTGAGACAAAACGCTGAACGAAAAATCGTTGCGCAGCTCGCTGTCATATATTTCTCTGCTGACGTCCTCATAGGTGGAAGCCGTCAGGACAAACGGAGCAAAATCGTCCTCAAGGATACTCACTGTCTGAACCTCTGTGAGAGGCGTCGTCTTGTAGGAAAACATCGGCTCGTCAGTGGCCGACGCACAGCCCTCCCCATAAGCAAGGTGGAATGCGAGATAGTTGAGCATCCGTGGACGGAGCGACGATTCCAAAGGAGACCGGCGGCCCTCATAAATCCGCTGAAAGGTTCGCGCCTGGCTCTGGTCGAGGAATGACAGATCAATCTCGGTGGGCGCCTCATCCGGCCTTGAATTATTCTCTGCGATCACGATCTCGTCGAGATCGATGCTTTCCAGTGGATTCGGCTTGCCAGCGCGACAATATTCCAAGAGCGGACCCACATCCGCACGAAACGTGCTGAAATCCAGGCCGCCGCTCATCGGCAAGAACGCGCCGTTTCTTTTCAGTTGATAGGCAAAATTGGTCGTGCCCTTCAAGCGGGTAAAGAAAGAGGCATCAGCGCGCGCCGATCCGGACACGCGAACGACATGCCGATCACTGGAAAAGCGCTCCCCCAGCGCCACCGGCATGGAAAATTCAAGGGTCTGGCCGTAGGGACGAATGTTGAGCGAATACTCGTCATCAGGGTTCAGTTCCAGGGGGTCATCCATCAACTGAGAGACGACGCTGGTCAAGTCAATGATGCCGTCGCCGCGGCAACGCATCACGAATTCCGGCTCCCCCTCAGGCACATCGTAATTAGCGCCACGCGTGTAGACAAAAGCCGGATCACCTTGGATGGATACTAAAACCGGCGGGGTGGCAGTCGTGCGATTCTCGTCTCGCCCACTTTGATCAGCAAGGCTCGCCGTTATGCGAGGGTCGCTACCCGCTCGCGCGATGTCAGCGATGCGTTCGATTTCCTCAATATCCAGTACGTCTGCCGCACTGGCCGATTCCTGAGAAAAGGCAGTGGTTGCAGAGCAGAGCAAAAGAGGTAAGGAGATAAACCGAAAGGTATTATTTAAAATCCAATGCATGGTTTTCCTACCCTCGTAAGCTCGGATCGCTAGAGCAGTGGTCACCCGTTAGATTTAAAAAAAACTAGGCGCCTTTAGTGAGGTGGTCAACGCTCAATTCTCTAATACTTGTAATGACGCCGCCTCACCTTCCGAGGCTGCGAACGAGCCACCGCATAGCCCGACGAAGCCTTGCGCCTACAAGGATTGGAGGCGCCACAAAACTAATTACAGGAGGGGTTCGTAGGAGCGCAATTCAGTGCGCGATCAGCAATGATCAAGCCACCAAACGTTACTCATACAACGCAGGCAAAACGACTTCGATCTGCCGCCCAGCTTTTTGGGCCATGGCCTCAATGGCCGCTTTCAACGCTTGGCGCGCATCGTCATCGCCATGCACCAAACGCACTTCACGCGGCCAGCGGCGCATGCGTTTGATGAAATTAAGCAAATCGCGTTGCCCGGCGTGGGCCGAGTACCCGCTGATGGTGGTAATGCCAGCACGAATATCCACCCGCTCGCCATCCAGCTCCACCCAGCCGCCCTCGGGCCCGTAACACTGAATGTCCCGCCCTGGGGTACCCGCCCCTTGATAACCCACAAACAGCACCTGATGACGCGGATCGCCCAGCATCGCCTTTAAATAATTCACCACGCGCCCGCCCGCGCACATGCCGCTAGCGGCAATCACCACCGCCGGCCGGCCGCTTTCGGCCAGGTAGCGCACGGTTTGTTCATGGGTGTCGTGTTCATCCACCGTGTACACATTGTCAAAACTCAGCGGATGCCTGCCTGAACGCAAACGGCGTTGAGCCTCCGCATCCCAGAACGGTTTTAATTGGCGATACACCTGGGTAAAGCGGGCCGCCAGCGGCGAATCGACAATCACCTCCAGCGAGCGCCAATCAGACGATGGCGGCGCGGCATGCACGATGGTTTCCAGCTCGTAGAGCAGCTCTTGCGTGCGGCCAATACTAAACGCAGGGATAATCACCGTTCCCCGGTTAGTCAGCGCTTGCTCTATAGCGTTTTTCAGCGCCTGGCCGCGCTCGCGGCGGCCTTCATGGTTGCGGTCACCGTAGGTGGACTCAAGCACCAGCACATCCGCCTGATACGGCGATTTAGGCGCAGGCAGCAACGGCGTATAGGGCGCGCCCAAATCACCGGAGAACACTACCCGATGTTTGGCACCTTTTGCCTTATCATTTAGCGCCGCCTCAACGTAGCTGGAACCCAGAATATGCCCAGCCCGCTTGAGCTTCACCCGCATGCTAAGCGCCTTATCATCCACCACCGTGTGCCACTTGCCATAAGCTAACGGCACCAACTGCTTTTGAAGCTGGGCCTGAAACTGAGTGATCAACCGCGCATTGCGGGTAAAGCCAATTTTTAACGCATCCTCAATCACCAGCGGCAAAAGCACGGCGGAAGGCTCGGAACACAGAATCGGTCCTTTAAAGCCCGCCGCCAGCAAATACGGCAAACGGCCCACGTGATCGATATGCACATGGGTAATCACCAGCGCTTTCAGCGTGCTTATATCAAAGCCCACTTCAAGCTGGGCCAGGCTATCCTCAGCGGCGTCTTCCCCCTGGAACAACCCGCAATCCACCAGTAGCGAGTGCTCACTGCTTCCCATCAGTTGATGACAGCTACCCGTTACCCCGCCTGCCCCACCGTGATGACGTATCTCCGGCCACGTTCCCTGCGCTTGCATCTTCATGTCCTTATCTATCGATTCCTAAATAAAAATTTATCACATTGAATAAAAAAGCGCCTGACTGAGCCAGACGCTTTTAGAAGCCGCATAGAGGTTTTCATAAGAGCTCAATTTATTGAGCGATCAGCAATTATCCCGCCACCGCTAATCATCACCTATACCCAACCCCATCGCCCGACAAGTCTGGCTCCTACAACGGCTAGATGCATCCATGAGACTACCTACATGGGTTTTCGTAAGAGCTCAATTCATTGAGCGATCAGCAATCATCGCGCCACAGAAACAAACACCCAGCTAAAAAGCTGGGTGTCAGTGGGTTTTGTAGGAGCGAAACTTGTTGCGCGATCAGCGATGAGGGTATCTCGTAGACTAAGAACACATGATAAGCTTTGCCCATCGAGACAGGAGCGTCCATGGTTAGCCATCCTCACCACCGCCACGACCACAGCTATAAGCTACTTTTCTCACATCCTGAGATGGTTAGGGATTTACTCACCGGCTTTGTAAAAGAAGACTGGGTAGAACAGCTCGATTTTTCGACGCTGGAAAAAGTGAGCGGCTCATACATTACCGATGAACTACGCGACCGTGAAGATGACATCATCTGGCGTGTACGCTGGGGTGATAACTGGCTCTATGTTTACCTACTGCTAGAATTCCAGTCTAGCGAAGACAAACACATGGCCGTTCGGATCATGAGCTACCTGGGGCTGCTTTATCAGGACTTGATACGCCAAAATGCCTTTGCGCCCAGCGGCAAGTTACCTCCCGTTTTGCCCGTAGTACTCTACAATGGAGAACAACGCTGGACAGCGGCACAAAACGTAGCGGATTTGGTCGAAGGAGTACCAGGCGGATTAGAGCGCTACCGCCCAAACCTTGAATACCTGTTGCTGGACGAGGGGGCCATTGTTAATGACCCTGATTGGTCAGACAGAGTGCGCAATGTGGCAGCGGCACTCTTTCGGTTAGAGCACAATCGCGATGAGCAGGACATGCTGGAGGTGTTAGGCTCCCTGGTAGAGTGGCTTAAAGCCTCTGAGCAGACAGCACTTCGCCGAGCTTTTGTGGTTTGGATACGCCGGGTGCTGCTACCTAACCGGGCACCTGAAATGGAATTGCCCGAGTTTAATGACTTACACGAGCTACATGAGGTACATCACATGTTGGCAGAACGTATCAAGCAATGGCCCGAACGCTGGGAAGAAAAAGGCCGTTTGGAAGGCCAGATCGAAACACAAAGGACTACAGCGCGTAACTTGCTAGCGCTTGGTGTGCTCAGCGCTGAGCAAATTGCCGAAGCCACAGGGCTACCAATAGAAGTCGTCGCCCAATTACAGAAAGAAAGTAAAGACTAACAGTTACGCTGGTTCCGCCTCTGAAACGGCTGGAGCCAGCCACAAAACTACATGCAGGCTTGAACTCGTATTAGCGAAACTTATTGAGCGATCACCAACCATCGCGCCACAGAAACAAACACCCAGCTAAAAAGCTGGGTGTCAGTGGGTTTTCGTAGGAGCGAAACTTGTTGCGCGATCAGCAACGATCCCGCCACTAAATCAGCGGCACGAACGGCACCCCACCACAGCCGGTTAACAGCATCGCGGCGGCGCCGAGAAACATCATCTTTAGCATTGTTTTCAGTTTAATCATCGAAATCAAAGTTCAACTCCAGGTCATCAAAGGTGCAGGTAGCTTTCGTAGGGAAGCATTTCATTGAGCAACCAGCAAGCACCCGGCCACCAAAATCACCTGCAACAACCCCTTTGCCCAAAAAGACGGGCTCCCACAAGTGCATCATCCCTATACCCTGCCCCGTATGTTACCAGCGATACGCGGCGGCTAACCGAGCGCCGTGTTCGGTTTCATGGCCGGAGAACGAGCCTTCATACTCACCGCTAATGGCCAAGCTGCTGTTGCCAGATATCTCACGTTCCCAACTGAGCCCTGTAGAAACGTCGGCGCTATGTACCGTGCGGTTGTCTGGAGAAATGACAAAACCATCATTGCCTGTGTTGCCGCCAAGCGCCGTTTGCACGGCCCCGCCAGACTGAGAGCGCATGCCCCAGGCCAACCCCGCCGTCAAATGCACAGCGGTATCGTCCGTACGACGCATCAAAAGGCCGCTGTCTACACCTACGCTGGTATTCCAGACATCTTGCCGTTGCGAGCCGTATTCCATGGCCAGCGCAGAATCACCCTGCTCTGAATAAGCAGTTTGATGTAGCCAGCTATGCATCAGTTGCGCGTTGGGCACCAGTTCCCAGTTAGCGTCCATTTCGATAACGTAACTGGCCCCCAGGGCGAGTGTCACATTTTCGCTACGGTTGTCGCCTTCCACTATGCCAGTGGTGACACCGGCAATCTCACGGCGATGCTCGTTATCGGCAAACCCCGCTAACAAGGTGGCATCCAGAATCACCGCGTCGCGTCGCCAAGCGGTATAGGCACCGACGCTTGTGCTATCGATATCCGTGCTTGCCTGGGCGGCATCATCGCCATTTACCCGGCCCTGGCCCACGCCCAGGAACAACCCTGCCAGCCACTCATCACTCAGCCAACGGTCCATACCCAGCAACATGCCATACTGACGGAAGTCATAATCACTGCCGCTACCTCTGCTCACATAACCTTCCGCCCAACTGCTGAACTGGCCAGGCGAACTTTCGCCTTGATGTGATAGCTTCGAGGCCACACCGATTAAACCATCAACAGACTCATGGTCTCCATAGCGCAGAACGCTGGCATCGTCCTGATGACCGCCCAACGCTTGCCAACCTTCCATCTGTTGATGAGCGGTTTGGCTCGCGAGAGTATTAGTAAGGTTCAGGTTGGCCCCCATCTGCCCGCCCATGCCGGTACTGGCGAAGCGCTTATTTAAGGTGTTGAGTGTGCTGCGGTTGGCACTCAGGCTGGCATCGCGCACGCCATTCCGCGAAACGTTAGAGCTCATGCTTTCCACGAAACGAGCGCGCTGTGTTTCATTTAGACTTGCTTGTGTCGCCAGCGCATTCAGCACCGGGCTATTGGGGTCGTTCAAGCCCAGATCACGGACGACGCGGTCGAAGTAAGCACCAGAAGGCTGGTTACGGCTGCCCTCAACGGGTACTTCGAAGACGGCATTGTCTACCACGGGGTCTTCATCGTCTACGATGACCTCAAGGTTGCCATCTTCACCAACCACCACCACAAAACCAGGGCCATATACGAAGAAAGATTGCGGGTAGCCAAGCGGATCATCTTGGCTGTAAGTGGAAATCACAACCGTGTAGCGTTCGCCATCGTCCAGTTCCACGCTCAATCCCGGGCAAAAATCTGGATTTGGCTCCGCATCAGAGCAACTGACTGGCACAAGGCCGAGCTCTTCTAAATCAACCTCAATAGATGCATTATCGATTAATGTGCCATAGTCATCATTACCCGTAATGTACCCGGTGCCTGGCTGCTCGGGGTCAAAAATGCCCCGGTACACCAGCATCACGGTATCGACCGGTGCCTCACTTTGGCCCATCAAATAGCTACCCGTGGCCTGAACATCCAACTCCTGAGCAATAAAATTAAAGCTATTGTCTCCTGAGCCAATGTCGCCCTCCCCCATATTTGATGAATTAAAATTAAACCAGTTAAGTGACATGGAGCCTTCAAAGGTGTGGTCGTCTTCCAGCGTAAACTCGGTCAATTCATCGGCATGGGCGCTAAAGGCCGCGGCGGCACAGGCGGAAGCCAGGAGGGTCGGGCGGAATCGAGAGAAGAATATTTGCATGAGGATAGCCAGTGTTATTAATTGTGCGTAGTTAATAACGTATCGGCAGTGAATACGGGGAATAAAGAAGAAAAGATCATTAAGTTTCAACGCTCAGCAAACCTGGCTCTTTCATTGGCAGGACCCATAGGAGCGAAATTCGTTGCGCGACCAGCAATAACCCCGCCACATAAACAAACACCCGGCTAAAAAGCCAGGCGCAGCTGGGGTTCGTAGGAGCTCAATTCATTGAGCGATTACCAATCATCCCGCCACAAAACAAAACACCCGGCTAAAAAGCCAGGTGTCAGTGGGGTTCGTAGGAGCACAACTTGTTGAGCGATCAGCAATTATCCCGCCACAGACAATCAACTCTTGCACCCAGCCCCTTCACCCGACAAAGCTGTTCCTTTACATGGCATGGGGCTGCTCCTTTCTCTGGCGGCTATACACACCCCACAACACCGCCAGCAAAAACGCGAACATCATCACCCCACTGTTATGGGCTAAAAAGCTCTGGGTCAGGCCGAAATCAATATAGGTAACGGAGAGTAACGTTCCGCCAGTGGCTATAGCGCGTAGCGATAAATCTTTCGCGCCCAGCTGCTGGATAAAAAAACGCATGGGGATCAGGTAAACAGCCAGCAGCACCGCCAAACCAATCAACCCACGCTTGGCAAAGCTGTCGATAAATTCATTGTGCGCATGGCCATAGCGGTAGGCTGTTTTTTTATTAATGATCCCCTCATCACCCAACTGGCGCATCGCCTCGCGGTAGCCGTTACTTCCCCAGCCTACGACTGGCTTTTCAGCAATCAAATGCCCTGCGCCGCGCCACATCTCAAACCGCGCACCGACGGATGTATGGCTTCTATCGCCCGCTACGTAGTTCTGCACCTGCTCGACGGCCTCATGGACCCTCGCCTGCACGCCAATTTGCGGCACGGCATAGACACCCACACCCCCGACAATCACCACCATGGCCATCGCCGCGACCAGCGGTTTGGACATCAAAGGGCCATAAGCACGAAATAACACCAGCAGCACGAATGGAATGCCTACCCAGCCACCCCGGCTACCGGAAAATAGCGACCCGAGCACCCCGAACAGCGCACACACGATAAAAAACGCTACCCACCTGCGCCGATGCGGCTGCGTGAATGCCCACCCCAACGCCGCCAGGCAAAGCACACCCAGCAGCATGCTCAGGTTGCCAAACTGGATGGTATGCGTATGCCCCGTTGCGCGAACCACGCCCATACCGAACTTCTGCCATATCGCCCAACTACCGGCACCCAAGGCCCCCAAGGCAATACCGCTCCATAACCAGGCCAAACGCGGAGGGTAAGCGATCACTAACAGCAACGCGGGAATCGCCAACCAAAAGCGTATCGGCTTATCCGCCCCACTGCTGCCCTGGCCATCCCACCAGGCCTCCAGCACGCCCACCAGCGCAAACGCCGCCATCGCGATCATCACCAACACATCCTGGCGAGAAAGCCCCAGCGACGGGCGTTTAACCAGCAACACACCGCTACCCAGAAACAGCATTAACGCGCCCAGCGAATAACCGGTAGGCGCAATTAACGCGATAGCGCAAAGCAGAAAAACAGCCAGTGACGTGTACAGCGAAAGCGGAGAAGAAACAGGGAGGGAATTCAAACGGGGGGAGTGGTTCACGGACATTCCAAAACAAGCGTTATTTGAACGCGGAATGTTACCACAGGTAAAATTTGAGTAAGAGCTCAATTCATTGAGCGATTACCAATCATCCCGCCACAAAACAAAACACCCGGCAAAAGCCAGGTGCAGGCGGGTTTCGTAGGAGCTCAATTCATTGAGCGATCAGCAACCATCGAACCACCGTAGGCTATCGCTTGCAACCAACCCATCGCCCGAAGTCTGACACCTATAGGGCCCTCGTCTGCTCCTTCCTCTGACGGCTATACACCCCCCACAACACCGCCAGCAAAAACGCGAACATCATCACCCCACTGTTATGGGCTAAAAAGCTCTGGGTCAGGCCGAAATCAATATAGGTAACGGAGAGTAACGTTCCGCCAGTGGCTATAGCGCGTAGCGATAAATCTTTCGCGCCCAGCTGCTGGATAAAAAAACGCATGGGGATCAGGTAAACAGCCAGCAGCACCGCCAAACCAATCAACCCACGCTTGGCAAAGCTGTCGATAAATTCATTGTGCGCATGGCCATAGCGGTAGGCTGTTTTTTTATTAATGATCCCCTCATCACCCAACTGGCGCATCGCCTCGCGGTAGCCGTTACTTCCCCAGCCTACGACTGGCTTTTCAGCAATCAAATGCCCTGCGCCGCGCCACATCTCAAACCGCGCACCGACGGATGTATGGCTTCTATCGCCCGCTACGTAGTTCTGCACCTGCTCGACGGCCTCATGGACCCTCGCCTGCACGCCAATTTGCGGCACGGCATAGACACCCACACCCCCGACAATCACCACCATGGCCATCGCCGCGACCAGCGGTTTGGACATCAAAGGGCCATAAGCACGAAATAACACCAGCAGCACGAATGGAATGCCTACCCAGCCACCCCGGCTACCGGAAAATAGCGACCCGAGCACCCCGAACAGCGCACACACGATAAAAAACGCTACCCACCTGCGCCGATGCGGCTGCGTGAATGCCCACCCCAACGCCGCCAGGCAAAGCACACCCAGCAGCATGCTCAGGTTGCCAAACTGGATGGTATGCGTATGCCCCGTTGCGCGAACCACGCCCATACCGAACTTCTGCCATATCGCCCAACTACCGGCACCCAAGGCCCCCAAGGCAATACCGCTCCATAACCAGGCCAAACGCGGAGGGTAAGCGATCACTAACAGCAACGCGGGAATCGCCAACCAAAAGCGTATCGGCTTATCCGCCCCACTGCTGCCCTGGCCATCCCACCAGGCCTCCAGCACGCCCACCAGCGCAAACGCCGCCATCGCGATCATCACCAACACATCCTGGCGAGAAAGCCCCAGCGACGGGCGTTTAACCAGCAACACACCGCTACCCAGAAACAGCATTAACGCGCCCAGCGAATAACCGGTAGGCGCAATTAACGCGATAGCGCAAAGCAGAAAAACAGCCAGTGACGTGTACAGCGAAAGCGGAGAAGAAACAGGGAGGGAATTCAAACGGGGGGAGTGGTTCACGGACATTCCAAAACAAGCGTTATTTGAACGCGGAATGTTACCACAAGTAGGATTTAGGAAGAGATCAATTCATTGTGCGATCAGCAAACATCGAACCAATGCTGCTATCGCCTACAGACAACCCATCGCCCGACAAGCCTAGCGCCTACCAAGCTGGCAGCTTCCACAAAACCAAGTGCAAGCGGGGTTCGTAGGAGCACAACTTGTTGAGCGATCAGCAATCATCCCGCCACATAAACAAACACCCGGCTAAAAAGCCACGGGTCAGTGGGGTTCGTAGGAGCACAACTTGTTGCGCGATCAGCAAATATCTCGCCACCAGAAATCATCCAGCCACAAAACGCAAACCTAACGCGCCCCAAAGCCGGTAAACAAAATCCGTACGGTTTTAAGAATGATCAACACATCCAACCACAACGAAAAATGCTTGATGTAATAAAAATCGTATTGCAGCTTGCGCGTCATGCCGTTCACTTCCGCCGCGTAGCCCTGCTCTACCTGCGCCCAGCCAGTGATGCCCGGCCTTACCACATGGCGGTAACTGAAAAACGGCACATCCTCTTCGTACCACTCGGAAAGCGAGGCCGACTCCGGCCGTGGGCCGATAAAGCTCATCTCGCCTTTCAGCACGTTAAACAGTTGGGGCAGTTCATCCAGCCGGTAACGCCGCAGCACACGCCCCAAGGGGGTAATACGCGGATCGTCTCCCGAAATGGTGAAATCTTCACCACTCATATCGTGGTACATGCTGCGGAACTTGAACATGTTGAATGGGCGGCCGCGGTAGCCCACCCGTGGCTGCATAAAAAACACCGGCCCTGGGCTATCGCGCTTAATTAACAAAGCAATCACCAGCAGCACGGGCAGCAATACAGGGAGCAATAGCACGGCAATAATAAAATCCATCACCCGTTTGAAGCCCACATAAAATAGCGGTGGCAGCAGGCTACCGAACTCATTTTCCGAGAGACGGTCGATCTGCACTCGGCCCGAGATGGTCTCTGATATCTGCCGGGAGTGGTAAACGGGTATATGGCATAACGTGCAGGTAGCCAGAAACTTCTGCCATTCCGGCGGCAAATCCTGAGCGCGCAAATCTGCCATCACACCATCCACCCGCAGCCCTGTCAGACTGGGGGAATCCAGCAAGCGAAGATCCACCTTGGTGTTACCGCGCAAGCGATGAGTATCTCCAAACGGGACCACGGCAAACTTTAAATTACGAAAGCGTCGACCTAAAAAATAACCGACATAAAACCATGCCAAGCTAACTAAATAGCCGCTCAGCATTACCTGACGGGTGTACCCCTCGCGGGTAAAAAACAAAATAGCCACCACCACTAAAAACGCGACTGAAACCGTAGGCATGATGTTGGCGCCCAACTGGGCCCTGGGAAAGCGTGACATACGCCGCAAGGTTAATGCTGATGCAATAAACGCAAGCCCGATAGCCACTAGCGTATTACGACGTACATCAGGCAAATACTCCCAAAACCCCCAGCCCCAGCGCTCCAAACCTGGTAATAACAGCGCTAATGACATCCCCACCACCAGGTGGAACGTCAAACTAAACAGCAGTAGCTCATACCAACGTGAATGGCGACGTTGATATTCACGCTTCATGATTCACCAAAATCTTCATCTCATTCACCATGGCATCCATAATCTTATCCCTGCGCCATTGGGCGACAAACCGCGGGCGAGGTGTAATCTCTATTGTTAATGACTCTAACGCCTTAACGGCACTCTCCACCGAGCCAGGCTCAAACACCACCGCATTCTTGATTTCACGCTGTACAAAGCGCGCAGAATACCCCGGCAAACCCGCCCATATCGGTTTACCCGTAGCCGCATATTCGAACAGTTTAGATGGCAGCACGCTATTCAAAGAAGGTAGCGTATTCAAATGCAGAAAAAGCACATCGGCTGCTTGATAAGCGCCAATTAACGCCTCGCGGGAAACTAGCGGCTCCACAACTACGTTATCAAGCCCCATTGCCGCAACCCGCTCGCGCAGTGCATCTGCCCCCGCACCGCCGCCGATAATGCGGAACCTGACCCGGGCGCCCAAGCGTTGGGCCAACGATGGCACAATATCTTCAATGGCTTGACCAACACCCAAGTTACCAGCATACAGTACCTGCAGCGGCTTTTGTGAGGGTGAAGGAATCGTTTGGTTTGGGGCAAACGCGCCCTGCTCTACTGCTTCGACAAACGGCAGATCAATACCGTTGGTATGCCAAGAGAGGAGAGCGCAACGTTAATGCAGTGCAAATAAAAGCAAGCCCAATGGCCACCAGCGTATTACGGCGCACATCCGGCAGGCATTCCCAAAACCCCCAGCCCCAGCGCTCCAATCCCGGTAGCAGCACCGCTAATGACATCCCCACCATCAGGTGGAATGTCAAGCTAAACAACAGTAGCTCGTACCAACGCGAATGGCGACGTTGATATTCATGTCTCATGGCTTACCAACATTGTCATCTCACCTACCATGGCATCCATAATTTTATCTCTACACAACTGAGCAATAATCCACCGTTGAAAGATATCCTTCAACCTTAACTTCTAAAACGCTTTAATATTCACACTTACTAGTCGTGCGTGAATATTCATGTGTTATCAATTTCATGGAGCACATCAGACGAAGCTGTTTTACCAAAACATAAAAAGCAAATTACTTAGACTAAGCTTAAAAATATACAATAAATCAACAACAAACCATATCACAAAAAATCATATATGAAAAAATTGACATCTAGGCGCAATATGCAAAACTATAAGAAGCATGCTATTAATTAAGATTAAAAATCATGACCAACCATTAGAACTAAGGAATAATTATGCGGCCAACAAACGAAACCAGAAGCGATTCGCTAGAAATTGCCAAAAAACTAATTGAAAAAGGTGACACTGAAAAGTCTCTTTTTTATATAGAAAAATGTGCATCAGACTCAAAAAATGATGCAAAAACTTTAATTAAATGTGCTGAATTAGCTGAAGAAACAAATAGCTTTCATGAAGCAACAAAACATTACCAATCAGCAATTAATCTCAAAGGCAATAACATCCCTCTTTCATGGCAAGTACGCCTAATAACATCTTATATAAGCCTAGCTGAACAATGCATAGGAAAAGGAGAAAATGAAAAGACAAAAAAAATATTAAAAATAATTGAAAATAAAATACCCGACAATACAACAACACTAGTACGTTATGCAAAACTACTGGAACAGATTGGTAATTTTGAAGAAGTTTGCAAAGCATTAATTAAAGCTATCAATTTAAAAGAATGTGCACCTGCATGGTGGCATGTCCGCCTTGCGCATTCATATCTTCGTCTTGGAGATCTAAACGCTGCAATTGAGCAATATAAGAAAGCAATTTCATTAAACCCTAGTCAAGAAAACTGGAAGACAGCACTCAATGAGCTAACAAAAAAGTCTAAAGCTGATGGAAACCCCTTACAAGCGTCAAAAAGTTATTACGATGAAATCTACGAAAAATCAGAAAAGTACAATTCAAGTGATGAAAATAATATTTATGTAGAAATGTGGCTTAATATCATCTCACACTTGAAAAAAGAAAATTCAAAATCAATCTTAGATGTAGGTTGTGGGCCAGGACAATTTGCCGAATTTTTATTAAAGCGTTATAAAGTTAACTATACAGGGCTGGACTTCAGTGAAACTGCAATACGCAAAGCGCGCAAAAGAAACCCAGAAGCTCTTTTCTATCAAGAAGATATACTACAGTCCAATATAATGGGAAAGTTAAACATAGACACAATAATTTGCACCGAAGTATTGGAGCACATTGAAGAAGATATACAAGTAGTAGAGAAATTCCCACAGGGTAAATTTACAATTTGTTCCGTGCCCAGCTTTGATGCGTTTGGACACGTTAGAACGTTTCCCAATACTGAGTCAGTAAATAATAGATATGAGAAATTTTTTAATAATTTTAGAATAGAAAAGTTTTTACTACCAACAAAACAGTATATGTATTTATTTACAGGCATCGTGAAATAACCGACACCACTCCATCCTCAGTAGTGAGAAGACTAGAGATGGAGTGGCTTAGTCATATTTTACAATAATCTCTTTAAAATAGACTGAAATGATATCACGCATAGTTATACTGCGTTTCTTCTACTGACTTCCCCGTCACTACTTCCCTGTGGTAATTTTAGCTTTCTTACAACTATTAGGCTAATACTTATTCCAACATACACCTAGAAATAGCCCGTTGCACGTTACAATGTGGATGTCTTGATTTTTCTATCTTCATCCAACTATGCAACACTACACTAGCAAAAAAGACTACTCAAGAAAAAAGCGTGAACCTAGCGGTATGGCAAAGTAGATAGCAGACAGCTAAATCTAACGAAATGATAAACTGTAATTAGAAAAATCCCGCTATCTCAGCCCGTTGGCACATCAATATACTATACATTGAAGAAGTAGATAAAAACATATGTCTCACTATGTCCGAATTATTCTAGCCTGCTACACACCTCCTGAGGATCAATCAGTTGTTCGCCAACAGCTTTGTAGTCTCGAGCCTTATAATCATCATAAAGCTTCATGCCGGCCCAGCGACAAATATAGCCCTCCCATAAATCAGCCCAATCTCTAAGCTCTTCTGTGCCAGAAGCGTCTGCAAGCTGCCTAAGACGCATTACGTGAATAGAATGGTAAACATTTACTTGCTCACCACTTATTTGCTTAACAAAATTAGTCGGATATGCAACCTTATCTAGAAATTCAACAGGAATATCAATACTTACTCTTTCGCCTGGTGTAGCTGTTAGCTTGGCCAGTTGAACCCATTCAGCATCCACGGGGGCAGACGATAGTGGATCATAAGAACCAACGTAGATGTCAACAGTAATTTCCATCGTTGTGCTTGCATTAAAATCAAATTCTAATCGGTTGGATTCTGGTGCCGAAGCCATAGAAAGAACAGCATTCAGGCGAGCTGAGGAGCCAGTAATCTCAACTCCATTTTCCATTGGTGTCGTATCTCCCTCAAAGAAATAGGACTGCCAGCGCGATCCCTCTGTAGATTCAACGGGAACAGACGGTTCTCCAGGTATCTCGATGGCTGTATTTTTAAGCGACACTCCTGAACCAGCTGGGTTAATTCGAAGATATACAAATCCCGTAAGTCCATACCTGCTGTTAGCTAAATCCGCTACATCATAAAGATGCAGCATAGCAGCCATGGCTTCTGTGCTTTCTTCAAACAACTCCTGCGCTTTGTCTGAATCTGATATTTCAGCATAGCGATGAACCGACTCGAGGGCGGACTGCCAGCCGTTCAGAATCCAACTATTCGGCTCCTGAGGAACCTCGGCGATCACCGGCCCATGAGCAGAATTATGGAGCACACCGCCTTCCTCGACAGGGATAGTAAGACTTTCAAAGACTCTGTCTGCTGCATCAATCAATGTAGGATCGTTGAGGCGTTCACCAACACGATATAAAATTTCTGCATAGTAACTTTGGGTTAGACCCGAATAGTGTTTATGGTACAAACGGCCTCCTCTCTCAGGTGCAGCATCATACCAAAATACTAGAGCCCCTTTATAATCTTCCATTCTATTTATTGTAGCGTAGGCAACAGTCTTTAACGCTTCTTCAAGTTTTTCATTTGGAGCAGTATCATGCTGCCGAAGGTAATCCCGGAGAACGTATACTCCGTAGATTGGATGAGCCCAGCCATCGTCTCTACCGGGATACCCATCAGACATAAATTCGAATCTATAGAAGTCCTACATTGACTGGAGATTATCACTCAAAGGCGGCATATCAGCTGTTAAACTGCTTGCTTCTGCAGGGTATTCTATAAGCGCACACATAACAAATAGAATGAAGGCATAACCTGCCTTAGTGCGCTGCGCCGGGAAAACTAGCTTAAATATGGAAGGCATGTTAATAAAATCCTTACTATATTATGTGTATTTTAATAAGACTATAGATAGAAATCTTAGTCTTTCAGTATGACCTAAATCTTCATACTCAACAAGACAAGCAACATTTTTCATCTTACCGGTTTTACTCGAGAATCAGCAACAACTCATTTAATAAGCACTCTGTCTGAAAATCTTGCTGTTTTCAGAGGTATTTTATACAAAGAATTTAACTTCTCTAGCATTACCAATCTTAAAGGCCAAAAAATTATTTTCCAAACAATACAACTTTTTTCTTCGCCCTTTTAAAAATAATAGCAAATGCAGAAATAAAACCATATCTTCTAAAAAAAGATATGACTGTCTTTATTTTCGTAGTAAGCGTGCTTTTTTTATTCATTTTTTTGACCAAAACTTCTAATCGAGATATTTTATTTTTATTGACCTCTATTTTTTTAAGGATGCTATCCTCGAATCCAGATAGTTTTTTTTGCGCTTCGTTATGCTTTCTAACTATAAGAGTTTCCAAAGCATTCACTCTGTTAAAATCAGCTATGGACAGAGATTGAGAATAGCTAGTTTCAAAAAGAAGCGTATCTAATTTATCATTCACAAGGGCAGTGTCTATATCTCTAAGATTAGTAATCTTCTTTTCTTCTAATAGTAAATCCTCATAAATACTGTGTATTTTTTTAGTTTGGTCTTCCCAGGAAAACATCTCCTTTAGGTCGCGGGTAATATTATCAGCAAATTTAGCTCGCATACTCAGTACACGTTGAACTGCATCAGCACAAGATGCTGGATTACCTGCTGAAAAAACACTGCCAATATTATGGCTTTCTACAAACTCTTTCATGCTAGCCACATCACTAACAACCATAGGTAATCCCGCTTGCAGGTACTCAAACATCTTGTTTGGCATAGCTACTTCAGCATTTGGATAATGTACAAGTCCGTGAATGCCAACATCTGCAGTTCTTATAAAGGAAGTTACTTGATCACTAGACACATACGGATGTACATGAAAGCGTTCACTTATATTCATATTTTCTGCAAGTTGAATAAGTTCCTCTACATATTTTCCCTGACTAACAAACGCTAAATGCACCCCATCGAGATATGATAGTGATTTTAATATTGTATCACATCCTCGCAAGGGCGTTGCTCCTCCAACAAATACAACAAGCGGGACATCAGTTGGAAGTCCTAGATGGGACCTTATATCATTCGCTGTTTTTGAATAGCTTTCCCTAGGTGGTGCATTGTAAATTACTGTAGGTTTATTAGGCAAAAAATAACGACTTTGGACTTCGTCTGCTAAAGTTTCGCTTACGGTTATTAATTGATCCGCAGTACGTAGGTATTCACGCTCCCAGGCCAAACAAATAGGCATATAAAGTTCAGCAAGTTCTCCCTTTAAGCCAGCTACAAACTCATGTATGTCATGAACCCAAGGAACATCATGGCCACCTATGAGAAGAGCTCTAGAAGCAGCAGCCCCTATTTTCAAACCTACCATATCATGTGAATGAATAATGTCAGGCCTCAGAGAAACTATTTCTGGTATTGTTGTCCTAAGTTGGCCACCAATTAAAAGTCGCAAGTCCCTATTATCTGGTCCCCACAATTTATACCGCTTCAACTGTTGTGAAAAATTCGGCACTAAAACAACCGGGACGCCTTCAACTTCTTTTCTAAGAATTTCAGAACCACTACAAACACCAACAATAGTAGCATCATAGCCTGCAGAAATTGCTGCTTGAGCAGTTTTGATGACTCTACTATCATTTTCAACGGAATTAAAAACCGTTGAAACTATATGTTTTTTACTCATAATACAGTCCTAATAGATACTCATTCATTGACGGCGGTCTCAAGTTCCAATTGCCACACTCTTGGAGAACCCTTGTGTCGCAACAGATTTATTAAGTACTTCGGAGTAAACTTCTACCAGCATTCTCCAGTCCAAAGCTTTACCCACTGTGTATAGAGTAAGCCGGCGGTCTTATCGAGTTCTTCTAGACTGAAGACCGACAGGTCCGTGTCATTTGGTGATACTGCCTCAACTCGCGTTGGTGTTCATAGTGGAATGCTGCCATTGACTATGCAGGTCGGCAAGGTAGATTAATGACCCACCTTCTGAATGATCTCGGTATGCTACGCTATTTCTGTATCAGGCCAAATGTCATGGAACGGCGGAGGAGCGTGGCAGCTCATTGAGCTTGTCGCTGAATCCAACCGGTGATTTTCAACCCAGCTGTCGAAATATTAGTTCTTAATCGGCCTGCTTGTTATTCTTAATTCCTGCACTTTGCTTGGGTTAACCGATAGTCTGAGTTCAGCTCGGACGGCTGATGCCAACAACTTTCTAGCAGCGGTCGCGTTCAAGTAGCTGCGTAGCCAGCTCTTCCGTTTTAGTGTCATGAACTTCTCAGGCAGTGATTCTGCGGCTATCTATGATCATGTAAAGATACCAGTGCTGATCTCATACAATGGAGGCACAATAAATAATATCCCAGTTCCAGACCTAGTTAGGCCCTATAGCCATAACTGGTCGGATCAAGGATTTCGAACGGCCAAGATAGTGCTGCTCAAGATGTTTTCATAACCAAATATATCGACGACTTGGGTGCCGGATAGACACTTTTATCTGCCGGGAAAAGCACAGTTTGAGACCGGATAAAGCTCTAGATACTCGGGACAATGCCAAGTGTTCAAAATCACCGGATCAGTTATTCTGGCTATCTGCCTTGCATCGCCTCTGCAATCAGATCCCCAAAACAGTACCAGCATCAGTCCGCCAACATTCCGCATGCTTTCAATAACGTGATAATAAGGACAGTTTGATAGGGGGACGCACCTCCAAATACGCTTCTCAAAATAGTGAGATGGTTCGTCGATAGGCGTTATTAGTCCTCGTCGCGGTTGAGTTCTTCGCTACATATGAAAGGAGCAACGTTAGACCTCGCAGTTATATTCGGGATGATATAGTCACTCAACCTAGCATAGTGTTGGCTGCAGTATAAGAAACATACTTTCAAGCTCTGGGAAAAATTCTGAGAGAAATTTTTTGAATAGCTTTTATAAAGAATAGTTATCTTGCCAAGTTAATTTTATCGATTATTGTATTTGCATGTGACTTAATATCCATATTGTTCATTAGCCAGCTCATACCATTTTCACCCATTTTTTTTCTATTATAAAAAGGCATTTCTCTAAAGAAAACCATCGCATCAATCAATTCTTCTTTTGAACTTGGAGAGCATCGCACCATACAGTTTTCATCTTCAAAAGGTGCACCTCCATCATTAACAGCGTAAATAACAGGACAGCAAGCTAAGAAATAATCATTAATTTTTGTAGGGCTCACGCCCCATTTGAAAACTTCAGAATCTTTCAGCCCGATATAAGCAACGTCCATTTTACTTAAAAAGTCCCTGACTTGATATCTGTTGACGGGAGTGAGAAAACACACTCTATCGGAAATGCCTAACGAATTAGCTTTTTCCATCAAATTTTCTTTTTCGGGTCCGTCACCCAATATAAAAAGATGTACTCCGAAGCATTTAGGAGAGCCTAGCGCTTCTAAGAGAAGCCCTATATTCGTAGCCTGACCTAAAGCGCCACAATACCCGATGAACATCTTTTTATTATGATCTACACCCAGAATTGCAGAATCATGTGTTTGTGGTAGTTTCTCTATTATTGCTATATCTTCGAATTTAATACCGTTTGGGACATGGAGGAATTTTTCACTCTTCATACCCCTTCTATTTAAATAATTCTTAGCTTTCGAGGGGACTGACAATACAATATCAGAATTACGACAAGCAAAGTCTTCGGCCTTTTGCATCAAATATATAAGAGGGTTATTCTTTGACACATTCATTAAACCAAGAAGGGTAAGAGGCCACAAGTCACGAATATCAAATACTAAAACAGATTTTTTAATCTTAGAAATTAAATAACCTGGATAAATGCAGAAAGGATTGGGCGATGATGCTATCACTACATCCCAATTGTCTTTCCTAACAAATGGTACTCCTATATTGAAAATAAACATATTCAGTATTCGTACGAATTTACTTCCTTTTTTATTTCTAATCACTGGAATCCAAAGAAAATTCACTCCATCAATATTCTCTTTTTTCACATCAGGTTGTTTAAGCCTAGAATGTGAAAAGGAGGCAGAAACAATTGTGACCGAATGCCCCATCTCAACAAACTCTCTCGCAAGGTTATAATTCCTATAAACCATACCATAACCAGGAGAACCTGCATCTTGAGAAATAATCAATATTTTCATCTCAAGTGCTTTTCAAGTACTTTAACAATATTATTTGAAGCAAGACCATTTCCATACAAATTCTTTGAGTAATCTAATTCAGATTTTAAAACCTCTGATGCTAGGCTTGTTATTTTAATTCTATCAGCCCCAGTTAAGATATTGACTCCAGCTTCAACTAATTCAGTCCATTCTGTTTCATCTCGCATTGTGATACACGGTTTATGGAAAAAATATGCTTCTTTCTGTAAACCACCGCTATCAGTAATGACACATCTAGAGTTTTTAATAAGCCAGACCATTTCCAAGTAACCTACTGGATCAATCACAGAAAAATTAACTGAAATCCCCTGCTTTTCAATAATCTGACGTGTTCTCGGATGAAGTGGCACTACAACAGGTGAGACTGAATAATGAATATCGTTAAGTGCTAAGATAATCTCAGATAACCGTACAGGATCGTCGGTATTTTCAGCTCGATGGAGGGTTGCTAAAATAAAATCATCTGGATCTGATTTGTAAGAGGAAGGAACTCTAGACATTGGGGAAAAAAGATGTGCGGCATCTTCCATCACATCACCAACGTTTTCTACATAAACATTTTTTTTTGAAGTGAAACCTTCATTTTTAAGGTTAGCGACCGCTGTGTCCGTGGGGCAAAATAAAATAGAGCTTACTTGATCCGTTAAAATACGATTAATTTCTTCTGGCATTTTCATATTAAAGCTTCTCAAACCTGCTTCAACATGTGCAATCGGAATATGCAGTTTAGACGCAGCAAGTGCACCCGCTAACGTAGAATTAGTATCCCCATACACCAATACATAGTCAGGTTTAGATTCCAGCATTGCTTTTTCTATCTCGATAAGCATTTTACCAGTCATTTCACCATGGTTGCCTCCATGTATATTGAGTTGAAAATGCGGTCTAGGAATTTTCAATTCATCAAAAAATATATCCGACATATTACTGTCGAAATGCTGTCCAGTATGAAGTACTGTTTCTTTCAACAATTCACTTTTTTTAATTTCTTTAGACACGGCTGCAGCTTTAATAAACTGAGGACGTGCACCTACAATAGAGAATATATTCATTAAAAAAATCCTTTATAGAGAAATTTTAGTTTTTGCGAGTAGGTTTCCCAATTGTCGTTTTCAATAAATATTGTGCAATTTATACTTTTTCTATCTCTAGAGGTTTGATCTATAGAATTTATAATTTTGGCTATATGACTAGCCTGTAGAGACGAATCCAACAACCAACCTATCTGCCATTCATCTACTATCTTTTTCATTTCAACCATTGGTGTGCATAGAAGAGGAACACCAGCATTGGGGTACTCCCACAGTTTATTTGGGGTACAATATAAATGATTTAGCCCATGATTCTCATAAGGAATTAAGCCCAAGAAAGCACCCATAGTCCAATGTGCGAGTTCACTTTGAGGTGCTGGAGGTATAATTACACACTTTGGGTAAAAGCAATTCCTTTGCGAGTTAATCCTATCAGCCATTGAGCTTAACTCATTATGTATCCCTCCCCACCCCATTAAAACAAGGGTAGTGTCATCCGAATAAAACTCGGAAGAGTTTACTATGCTTTCGATACCTCTTTTCCTTGCAAAACCACCTTGATATAAAATTATTTTTTGATTTTCTGGAAGCATAGCTTTTTTATGCAACCTGTAATCGTACTCAATTGGTATATTTTTTAAAGTCGCATTTTTAATTATCAATGCTTTAGGAAGGTTTGGATATTTGTCAGCATAAAATTTGGCAATACTTTCATTGATTGTTATAAAGTGGTCAACTAGCGCTTGGAATGAAGAAATTTTCTTTGATATATTTTCCTTACTGTCAGCTTTAATTTGCGCTGTTTCTTCATATATTTCATGCGCATCCCAAATCAACAAACAACCAAGCTTATTTTTAAGCTTTATAGCTGCATCCATTGTTCTTAAGTCATGCGCATGGATAATATCTGGTTCAAACTTTACTACTTTATCATACATAGCTTTAGTTCGGTGCTCATCGTAAACTTTTTTTCTTGTGATTTTGATTAAAAAATTAATTACTTTCAAATAATAAAAATAGAGCTTATTTCTGTAAAAATAAGAGAATAAAAAAAACAGAGGTAAAGCCAAGAGGCCAGTAAAGACAACAAAAATGGGCAAATAAAAGGCTGAAAATAAAAGTACGGCAGCAAACAAGAATAAAGTAAAAAGGAAAATTATTTTGAAATTTTTCCTAAGATATGATGAGACATCATTGTACAGAAAAGCTAAAACACCTACTGTAAATTGCTTAGGTATTAGATCTAGCGTAACCCCTGATTCACGTTTTTTACAATAGCCATTTCTAGTATGATTATCTTCGAATCCAAATATTTTGACCTCGAAGCCAGGTTCCGAAACTGAATCCGCACTTTTAAGTATCCTTCCATCGTTTACTACCGAGTTAAAGCTTAAAACTGCCACTTTTTTTTTCATTTCAACCCCAATTTTCTTTGGAACTCAGAATTGGCACTAACAATCAAAAAGCTCTTTTTTGTCTTAGTTAAAAACTCTAAAAGTTCAGCCTTTTTATAATTGTTTAGCATCACATCCTTGATAACAACTCTTTTATGGCATGTTAAGCAAAAATGCTTTTTCTCACCTATTACAACACTAGTTATCTTGGCACTAGAACTGTCATTGGAAAGCGTATTTTTTACGTCTTTTATAAGGCTCGAAAAGTCGGCTGGACTTATTACAGCATGCTTTGCGTTCATTATTAACGGTATGTATCTTCGACCATTACCTTCAAAAGTTTTCTCACTTTCCAAATTGTAACTGATTCTATAATATGCAAACATAACTAAGCGCGTAAAAGAAAACACATACCTGAGTAAAAATACTAAAAGTACTATGAGTGCTGGGTCATAAATATCGTGGTTAACTTGGTATGCAAGGGAAACTGCAGGCATTATTAACGTAGCTGAAGCTAGACCACTTATAAGCAAGCCTAGCTTAAAAGGCACCACTTCTTCAGATACGGCTTTATTAAAATAGCTTAATAAGAAAGCTAGTATTGAAACAGATATCACGACGCTTAATAATGCCACACCCGCCAAAAGCATAGAAAAAAAAGACATCAGCATAACTGAAATACAAACCACAACGCTTGGTGGTATAAAAAGCAGGAAGAAGGTCCTAACAGCTGAAAAACTGTGCTGCTTATAACTATTTACAATAGAGTTTATCTCTTTTTTAACTCTAGTATTTCGATAACACAAATTTATAGTTCTTTTAAGATTATAATTTGTATTTTTTATCAATGAATACATCATAGATGAACAGATAAGGAAGAGTACCGATAAGAAAAGATATACATTAGGATTTATGTCAAACCAGCGCTCTAAAAACCCATTACCACCATTAATGAATGAAACTACACAAACAAAAGAAAAGGCATTCAATATGCTAGTTGCTGAATTTGTTAGGCCTAAGAAAAACGAAACTTTTAATGCTGGGAGATAATTTAAACCTAGCGACTTTATTAATGTTAGCATTTTATCTTCTTATCTTTTCTAAAATTTTTAAGGTCGTAGCCTTCAAGCCATCCCGTTGAATACTAGCTATAACTTTATTGACTGATTTTTTTACCGCCCTATTATTCTTGTTATTTTGTTTGTACTTTACTTTTCCACTATTTAAATAACTAAATATCTTCACATAATCTCTATTAGTTTTTATATGTTTGTATGCATATATAAGGGATGGCAAGACTTTTCTTGGATGATGGTGGTTAAGATAATATTTCCTTCCCTCGGCAGATAACCTCTGTCGATAAGATGGGTTATTTATTAAATATTCAAGTACAGTTTGTATGTTTTTAGGATCGGCAACCATCACAGGCTTTTCTAAAGGCAAATAATGACGTAAATCGCTTCTCACATAAGAAACTACAGGTTTTCCTAATGCCATCGCTTCTACCGCTAAAACCCCAAACCAGCCAATCCTCAATTGATCTACAATTATATCTGCCTTCTTATATATTTCAATTGCTTCTTTATTGTTCA
>RKMJ01000108.1_pt1 | contig 45305 bp, 39 predicted proteins | sample 2174201 | NCBI WGS metagenome assembly RKMJ01 (sample SAMN10236717, study PRJNA505202) | synthetic metagenome | isolation source: mock community containing 12 organisms: Thioclava sp. ES.032, Psychrobacter... | place: USA: Walnut Creek | collected 2015-10-01 | reverse complement strand
CGAAGGCGATTAGTCGCACGTCCAGCGCCAGTCGAGCAGGTTAGCGGTAACCGGCCAGCCGTGGCCGTGGGGGGCAACGCCCAGGGTGCCAAGGTCGAGGCATCGGTCGGCGGTGTAAACGTGTTCCAGGTTGACCATCCACGCCCAGGTGGCCTCACCGCGCACGCCGTAGCCGGTGTCGCCGTCCCACTGGGCGGCTTGCCAGTGCTCCGCGGCCTGTTCTGCACTGGCGGCTTGCTGGGCGTCACCCAGGTGGTCGTCCACGCTGGGGTTGGCGTAAAAGCCGCTGTTGTAAAAGCCGTTGCCGCTATGCTGGCTGTGGTACAGGTAATAAATCTCTTGAGGACTATGGCTGCCAAATCCCATCACCACCGCATCTTGGTGGAGGGCTTTGCGCTGTATCTCGTCCCAGTGGCGGGCGGTAGGTTGCATCTCGATGCCCAGCGGGCGGACCATTTGCGCGCTAATTTCCGCCAGCCGTTGCCGGGTGGTGTCGCCGGCGGGGTAGGTCAGCTTGAAGCGGGCTGGCTGGCCGTCTTTTTCGCGCAGGTTGTCGTCGCTTTGGTGCCAGCCGGCGTTGTCGAGTAACGCCGCTGCACGTTCGAGATCGGGGGCATCCAGCGTTTCGTCGGAGTCGCTCCACGGCAGGCCGTCGGCGGGGCCAAACGCCGGACGGCCGTAGCCTTCGAGCGCCACATCCACCAGGGTGTCGCGGTCGAGCGCCAGGTTGATTGCTTGGCGAATGGCAATATCGGCAGTGACATCATTGCCGATGGGCGCGCCGTTATCCGCGGTTTCGCCGTTGTCGGGCTGCATGGGAAATAAAATGCCGCGGTTATCGACGCTCTCCATCACCACGCGGCGCATGTGCGAGGGCAACCGGTTAGCAAGTGCAGGCGGCAGGGCGGCCAGGTCCACTTCACCTGCGCGAACGGCATTCAGGGTGGTATCCTCGCCGGTGAACAAAAACACCAGCCGCTCAAACGGCGGCGTGGGGCCATAAAAGTGTGGGTTACGCTCGACAATCAGTTGCTCGCCCTCTTGCCACTCCACCAGTCGATACGGCCCGGAACCTAGCGGGTCGCGGCCATAGTTATCGTCGTAGCCGTTGTCGCGCGCGGCGCTGGGGACGATGCCTAGGGTCATTAGCTGGTCGATAAAGGTAATGCGTGGCTCGCGCAGCGTCAGAGTGACGGTTTGTGAGTCGATGGCCTCGGCGCTTTCAAGCGCGCTGAGGTCAGCCCGGCCACCGGCCTCGGCGGCGGCATTAAAGGTAAAGGCGACATCGTCGGCGGTAAGTCGGGTACCATCGGCAAAACGAATGTCATCGCGCAGCGTCAGCGTCCAGGTCAGACGGTCCTCGGACAGCGACCAGTCGGTGGCCACTTGTGGCTGCGGGGATAAGTCGCGACCCCGCGAGAGCAATGTCGATTGAAATAGCGGGTTGCCATACTGCCCCCAGCCGAGCAGCGGGTCGAAGCCTTGTTCCGGCTCTCCGCCAATGGCCAACACGAGCTGCTGTTTTGCCTCGGCGGCGTTCGCCCCGGTGACGCAACCAAGCGCCAAGCCAAGTAGAATAGCCTTGGAGGGGAGAGACATGGCGGTGTCCTTATTAGCGACTGGGTATGATGTTTTTAGATTAACATCATACTGGCGAGGCAGAAAGGCGCACATATTTTCATTAGAAGGGGGCGTGCATGCAGCGAGTAACGGTAACGCTTGACGAAGAATTGCTGGCAGAAGTGGATACGCTAATGCGTGAGCGGGGCTATCAGAATCGCTCGGAAGCGATCCGCGATTTAGCCCGCAGTGGACTCAATCAGGTGAAGCAAGAAGCGGCCCCCGAGACGCCCTGTATGGGAGCGCTGGTATATGTCTATGACCACGCCGCGCGTGAGCTTTCCAAGCGCTTAACCCGGCATTCCCATGACCATCACGACCTGACGCTGTCGACGCTTCACGTGCATATTAATCACGACAGCTGCCTGGAGGTAGCGCTATTGAAGGGGCAGGGTGCAGCGCTCAAACAGTTCGCTGCCGAGGTGACCTCATCGCGCAGCGTTCGTCACGGCCAACTGGTATTGATTCCTGAGGAGTAAAGCATAAAAAAGGCGACCGCTTGGGTCGCCTTTTCGCATGTCACGCGTGGGCTGATGAACAGCCCAGGGGAAGAGCTTAGTGCTCTACGCCGCCTTCGCCGTGAACATGGCCGTGCTCAACTTCTTCTTCGCTGGCTTCGCGTACTTCGGCGATTTCAACGTCAAAGTTGAGGTGCTGACCGGCTAGCGGATGGTTGCCGTCGACGACGACGGTGTCGCCTTCGACTTTCTTAACGGTAACCATTAGCGGGCCGCCTTGGGTCTGCGCCTGGAACTGCATGCCCGGCTCGACGCTTTCAACACCTTGGAAAGCATCGCGCGGAACTTCTTGCATGAGCTGTTCCTGAACTTCGCCGTAACCCTCTTCCGGGGTCACTTTAACGTTCAGCTTTTCGCCAGCACCGTGGCCTTCAAGCTCTTTTTCCAGGCCAGGAATAATATTGCCTGAACCATGGAGGTAGGTGAGTGGCTCACGGCCTTCGGAACTGTCTAGCACTTCACCCTCATCATTGGTTAAGGTGTAGTGGAACGCGACAACCGAGTTTTGCGCAATTTGCATTAAATAACCTTTCGGTGAGTGCATGTCCCAACATGGTAACGCGTGAGCGCTGGCTTGTCAGGGGGTAGAAGGGGATTTTCCGTCTCTCATCTTTTGGCGGTATTGCGCCCTGGATTGTGCAGGGCTACCCTAGCCGAACACTTTTTCCGCCGCACCTTCTACGGAGCATGACATGACCTTATTACTGATTTGGCTGATCGCCTTTGTGCTGATTGGTTATTTTGTTAATCAGCGCTGGCAAACCGTGAGCGCTGGGCTGGATAAAATGCTGCCCGCTGCGCTGAAAACCCACGGTGATAATCGCTGGCTGTGGGTATCGGCCCTGGCCGTGCTGGGCGCGACCACGCTGGTACGCCCGGTAGATGTTCTGCTAGTTGCCATTCTGCTGGGCATTATCGGTTTGGTGGTATTTAAACTGATTAACTGGGCATCCAGTAAAGCGCCTCATTAAGCCAGTCCGTGGATTAAGTTGGTGAAACAAAAAGCGCCCCGTCAGCGATGCTGGCGGGGCGCTTTGCTATACCGACGCTTCGCTAATTAGTAGGGGGCGACACTTGCGTTGGCGCCGTTGCCAATCAGGCGAACTTTTTGACCGGGCTGGAAATCGCGGTCAGCACGTTGAACGACAACCACATCGCTGCCGTCTTCCAGGCGGATTTCCATTTCCAGTGCGTCAATACGGTTGGCGCGGTCTTCGGCAGCGGTACCGGCAATGGAGCCACCCAGCGCACCAGCAACGGTGGCGAGTTGCCGACCAGAGCCGCCGCCTACTTGGTTACCCAGCAGGCCGCCGATAATCGCGCCGCCGCCACCGCCTAGCAGGCCGCCCGTGCGGCTATCCGCTTGGATTTTTACCGGACGTACCGCCGCAATAGTGCCAATCCTGACACTTTGGCTGGTCTTGGCTTGATTACCGCTGTACACATCGCCCGAATAGCCCGATGTATTGGCGCAACCAGCGAGAACGAGAACGCTGAGTGCGGCGATAGGGAGTAAACGCTTCATGGAAACCTCCGAGAGGGTCGCTTAGCCAACCCGTTAGCTACGGGACATGTGACTAAATTATAGAACAGTGTTCGTTAACAACATACTCAATATTGCTCAGGTTGCAAAGCAGTTTGTTGAGAATAAAAGTAATGATAGCGAGTGTAGTCGCTGATTAAGAAAATAGTGTGCAAAACTAGGTGAAAAAAACGCCCAGAAGGTCAAACCTGCTGGGCGTTGGTACGGCTAGCGAATTGGCTCGGGGTGAGTATTAGCCAAACTGGTTCATGGTGTTGTCTTTGCCGCCTGCTTTCAGCGCGGCGTCACCGTGGAAGAACTCTTTATGATCATCGCCGATGTTGGAGCCAGCCATGTCCTGGTGGCGAACTGTGGCGATGCCCTGGCGGATTTCCTCGCGCTGAACTTTCTTGACGTAGGCCAGCATGCCTTCGTCACCGAAGTAGTCCTTAGCCAGATTGTCGGTAGACAGCGCCGCGGTGTGGTAGGTGGGCAGGGTAATCAGGTGGTGGAAGATGCCCGCTTCCCGCGCGCCGTCGCGCTGGAAGTTACGCGTCCACTCGTCGGCAAGCTGACCAAGCTCAGTGTTGTCGTACTCGACGCTCATCAGCTTGTCGCGCTCGTAGGCCGAGACGTCCTTGCCTTCTTTTTCCCAGGCATCGAACACTTGCTGGCGGAAGTTCAACGTCCAGTTGAACGACGGTGAGTTGTTGTAGACCAGCTTGGCATCTGGGCAGACTTCGCGGATGCGGTTGACCATCGACGCGATCTGGCCAACGTGGGGTTTTTCGGTTTCGATCCATAGCAAGTCAGCGCCGTTTTGCAGGCTGGTGATGCAGTCGAGTATCACGCGGTTTTCGCCGGTACCGGGCTTGAACTGGTAAAGGCCGGAGGCCAGGCGCTTGGGCTTGACCAGTTTGCCGTTCTGCTTGATGACCACGTCGCCGTTGTTGATGTCGGAGGCCGATTCGATCACGTCGCCATCCAGGAAGCTGTTGTACTGGTCGCCCAGGTCGCCCGGTTCGTTGGTCACGGCGATCTTCTGGGTAAGGCCCGCCCCCAGCGAGTCGGTACGTGCCACGATGACGCCGTCTTCGACGCCCAGCTCGAGGAAGGCGTAGCGGACGGCGTTGATCTTGGCGATGAAGTCTTCGTGGGGCACGGTGACCTTGCCGTCCTGGTGGCCGCACTGCTTCTCGTCGGATACCTGGTTTTCCAACTGGATGCAGCAGGCACCGGCTTCGATGAACTTCTTGGCCAGCAGGTAGGTGGCCTCGGCGTTGCCAAAGCCAGCGTCGATGTCGGCAATGATCGGCACGATGTGGGTTTCGTGGTTGTCGATCTGGCTGATCAGTTCCTGCTCCTTGGCTTTGACGCCAGCCTCTTTGGCGTCGTCCAGCGCGCGGAAGAGGTGGTTGAGCTCCCACGAATCGGCCTGCTTGAGGAAGGTGTAGAGCTCTTCGATCAGATTGGCGACCGAGGTTTTCTCGTGCATGGACTGGTCGGGCAGCGGGCCGAACTCGGAGCGCAGGGCGGCAACCATCCAGCCGGAGAGGTAGAGGTAGCTGCGTTTGGTGGTGCCGAAGTGCTTCTTGATGGAAATCATCTTCTGCTGGCCGATAAAGCCGTGCCAGCAACCTAGTGATTGGGTGTAGTTGGCGGTGTCGGCATCGTAGGCGGCCATGTCGTCGCGCATGATCTTGGCGGTGTAGCGGGCGATGTCCAGGCCGGTGTGAAAGCGGTTCTGGGCACGCATACGCGCGGCGTATTCAGGCTTGATGTTGTCCCATTTGCCGCCTTGTGCTTCGCGTAGTTGGGCCAGTGCCTTGATCTCTTCAAGTAGTCCAGTCATGAGCTAATCCCTCCGGGGTTGTGATAACGATGCGCACGTTAGCAGTTTCTTATGCTGCACCTGCGAAGTCATTTTCAGCATCGTTCAATTCGCTTGGCGTGTCTTTAAGAAATAAGTCTCTTAATAGAACGTCGTAAGCGCGGTGATTTCGGGCAGGCCATGTGGCACTGCAGTAAAACCACTATCCCCGAAGGCGAGGTAGGCAACAATTGACACTTGGGGGCAGGCAGCGTTGTAGCCCGACTACAGCCGGGTAACAAAGCGGTGGGATTGTGTAGTGGAATTTCGCAACTAGCGAGCAGGCGATGGGCTGAGGGTAAGGGTCATCTCACGATGGGGAATGCCTGCGTCCATGAAGATGTCGCCGTGGGCGGTGAAGCCGAGCCGTTCGTAGAACGCCAGCGCATGGAGCTGCGCGCTGAGCGCTACTTGAGGGTGGCCAAGACGCTGGGCACAGGCGATGGCGGCGGCCATTAATTGGCCGCCGATGCCTGATCCGCGTGCCTCGGCAAGCACTGCCACGCGGCCAATATGGCCGTCGGGCAGTAGCCGCGCGGTGCCTACTGGTTGGTCGTTAAGATAGGCAACAAAGTGACGGCAGGCTGGGTCCTGGCCGTCCCATTCTTCGTCTTGGGGCACCTGCTGTTCGTCGATGAACACTACGCGGCGAATAGGGCTTGCGATGTTGCCGAGCAACGACCATTCACCCTCTTGGATATTCACCGGTAGAGCGTCGCGGGGCATGTTATTCGTCGTCGTCGCCATCGTCGTCATGTAACCAGCTTAGGCTGCCGGCGTTGACCAACTGGGTAATGAGCGATTTGGCGCCTGGCAATTCCAGCACATCCTCGTGAAGCGGTGCGGTTGACGCCAGGCGCTGTGCCAGCGCTTCCGAGCAGGCATAGCCTTCACCGTCGGCGAACAGCGTGGTGGCGTTACCCTCGCTGCGCCAGGCGAAGCGTGAGCCGGGCATGTGGTATAGCGGCTCGCCTTCTTGTAGCTGAGCAACAAGGTTGGCTTCGGTCATGGGAGGGTCAAGCGGTACGACTTGGTCGACATACTTGGGTTGAGTCATCACGCGGCCGAACCACTGGGCGATTTGCTGTGGATTATCCAGCGTCGACACGATTAGCTGGCGCATACGCTCTACTGCGGCATCGTCGAGCTCGCCGCTGTGTTCTGCGGGCGTGAGTTCGGGGTCGGCGTAGCGCAGGGAGGCGGGCAGCTGTTCGCCCAGGAAATCGGCGTAGGACGTGACCGCTTCGTCGGCCGAGGGTGCGCGGAAGCCTACCGACATGGTCATGCAGTCTTCCGTTTGGCTAACGCCGTGATGGGCCCAGCCTGGCGGTAAGTAGAGCATGTCGCCGGGTTCCAACACCCAGTCGGAGTCTTCTTCAACCGCGAAGGTTTCCAGGATACGCAGGTCAATGCCCTGAATAATCGGCGCGTCATCACCGGGTTGGCCACCCAGTTGCCAGCGGCGTTGGCCACTGGCCTGAAACAGGAACACATCGTACTGGTCGACATGGGGACCGACGCTGCCGCCGGGCGGAGCATAGCTGATCATCACGTCGTCTAGTCGCCAGCGGGGCAGAAAATCGAATTCATCCAACAGGGCGGCCACCGACGGCAGATAGTGATCCACGGCTTGAACCAACAGACTCCAGTGGCCGTTGGGCAGGCGCTCAAAGGTGGCTTCATCGAAAGGCCCGTGGGATACCTCCCATGCGCCGTTGGGGCCTTTTTCTTCCACCAGACGCGCCTCTATGCCGGGCTCGCAGGCAAGTCCTGCCAGCTCGTCGGGTTCGATGGGGCTGATAAAGTCAGGCATTGCCCCGCGGATCAGCAGCGGTTTTTGTTGCCAGTAGCTCGCCAAGAATTCTGCTGGGGTCAAGTCGCCTAGCAAGGTAAGTGGCTTATCGGAAGGGTGCATGACGTTATCCTAGCGCGAAGATTCGCAGTGTAAGCAGTTGGTTAAAACCGATGTAAGGGCCAAAACCGGATTATAGTGCATCCAATCGTTGACGTAGCGCATTTGCCTGGGCTTCGGCGTCGCCGATGTAACTTGCCGGTGACATTGCCTTCAGCTCGGTTTTGACGTCGTCGGGTAGCGCCAGGGTATCGATAAAGGCGGCAAAGCCAGCCTGGTCGATGCGCTTGCCCCGGGTCAACTCTTTGAGCTTTTCGTAAGGCTTTTCAATACCGTAGCGGCGCATGACGGTTTGAATCGGCTCGGCGAGCACTTCCCAACTGTTGTCCAGGTCGCTGTCCAGACGTTCAGGATTGGCTTCCAGCTTGCTGATGCCCTTGAGGCTGGCGTGATAGCCAATCAGCCCGTAGGCCAGGCCCACGCCCAGGTTGCGCAGCACGGTGGAATCGGTCAAATCGCGCTGCCAGCGCGAGATCGGCAGCTTTTGCGCCAGGTGGCCGAGTACCGCGTTGGCCAAGCCAAGGTTGCCTTCCGAGTTTTCAAAGTCGATGGGGTTGACCTTGTGCGGCATGGTCGACGAGCCGATTTCACCTTCCACGGTGCGCTGCTTGAAGTAGCCAAGCGAAATGTAGCCCCAGACGTCGCGGTCAAAATCGATCAGGATGGTGTTGAAGCGACAGATGGCGTCGAATAGCTCGGCGATGTAGTCGTGGGGTTCGATCTGGGTGGTGTAGGGGTTGAAGCTCAGCCCCAGGCCTTCCACGAAAGTTCGCGCATTGGCTTCCCAGTCGATTTCGGGATAGGTCGCCAGATGAGCGTTGTAGTTGCCCACGGCGCCGTTGATTTTGCCCAGAATCTCGACGCGCTCGATCTGCTTGAGCTGGCGCTTGAGGCGATAAGCCACGTTGGCCATTTCCTTGCCAAGCGTCGTGGGGCTGGCGGTTTGCCCGTGGGTGCGCGACAGCATCGGTTGGCCGGCATGGGTGATGGCCAGTGCGGTGATATCGTCGGCAACGTTATGCATGACGGGTAGCAATGCTTGGAGGCCATCGGCCAGCATTACGCCGTAGGACAGGTTGTTGATGTCTTCCGAGGTGCAGGCAAAGTGGATGAATTCAGTCACCGCATGCAGTTCGCTGTTGTCGGCAATTTTCTCTTTGAGAAAGTACTCCACCGCTTTGACGTCGTGGTTGGTGGTGCGCTCAATGTCCTTGATACGCTCAGCGTCGGCCACGGAAAAGTCGCGGATCAACGCTTCAAGAAACGCCGTCGCCTGGGCGGAAAGCGGCGGTACTTCGACGATTTGGTTGTGTTCGGCGAGCCGCTGCAGCCAGCGGACTTCCACGATGACCCGAGCGCGGATCAGGCCGAATTCGCTGAAATGTTCGCGCAGCGCGGCGGCTTTGCTGGCGTAGCGGCCGTCAACGGGGGAAAGAGCGGTCAAAGCAGAGAGTTGCATGGCTTGGTTTCCAGTTCTGAAAGCGATTAGGGGTAAAGGGACGTTATTTCAAGTCATCCAGCGCGCGACGCAGGGCTTTGCGTTGGAACATCAGTTTCCAGCGTCGGCCGCCTTGCTGATGCCATAGCAGCGCAAAACGAATGCCGGCCATCAAACAGGCGCGCACACGCTCGGGCATCATGCGGGTTTGCAACAGCGAGGGGTCGCCCTGAACCACAATGCGGTTTTTAAACGTCGAGATGGTCTCCTGGTAGGCTTCGCCCAGACTTGCGACCACGTTTTCATGGGTGGCACCAAAGTGTTCCGCCTGACCTTGTATATGGCTCAACTTCTGCCCCAGGGTATCCATCATGTTGCGGTTGTTGCGCAGCTTGTTCATCAATAGCAGTATCGAAAAGCCATAGCGTAGCACCACCGGATTGGCCTGTTCCCGGCCGACCAGCATTTCGAGAGTATCCAATCCCTGGCGCAGGTTGTTGGGGTGGCCGCCGTAGATTGCTTCAAAACTTTCCGGGTTAGGGTCGCTAGTCGCTTGGATAAGCGTTTCCCAGGCGCGCGGCTCTACTTGGCCCGTGCGGGCCAGTTCGTCCACCAGGCTTGCGGCCTGAAAGACCCCTGCTAGCGCCAGTGCTTGGCGCGCGGCCGGGGTTTCCGGCGCGCGATGAATGGGCGTGGTAGGGCTCATGTGGCTGCCTCGGTTGCCTTCCATGTGGAGTGAATCACACCGCCGCCCAGGCAAATATCGCCGTCGTAGAGAACGAGCGACTGACCTGGGGTTACGGCGCGTTGGGGATCGTCGAAATGTACCTCGACGCTGCCATCAGGCTTGGCAATTATCTCGCAGCCTCGATCGCTCTGGCGGTAGCGGGTTTTAGCCGTGAAGCGCCCTTGGGTGACCGGTGGCTCACCGGCGACCCAGTCCATCGGCTCGGTGACCAGCGCATCGCTATAGAGCAGCGAATGATGCTTACCTTGCACGGCTACCAGCACGTTGCGTTCCAGATCTTTCTGGGCGACATACCACGGGTCTTCGGAATAGTTGGCCAAGCCGCCAATGCCGAGCCCCTGGCGTTGGCCGAGGGTGTAATACATCAGCCCCATATGCTCGCCGATCACATCGCCCTCGGGGGTTTCGATGGTGCCGGGCTGGGCGGGCAGGTATTGCTTGAGAAAGTCGCGAAAGCGGCGTTCGCCGATAAAGCAGATGCCGGTGGAGTCTTTCTTCTTGGCGGTGATTAGATCGTGCTGCTCGGCCAGCGCGCGCACCGCAGGCTTTTCCAGCTCACCCACCGGAAATAGCGTGCGCGCAATGGCAGCTTCGGGCACGGCATGCAGGAAGTAGCTCTGGTCCTTGTTGCCGTCCAGGCCTTTTAACAGGCGGGGGCGACCTTCCCGGGTGCCTTCACGAACATAGTGACCGGTGGCGATTTTCTCCGCGCCGAGCATCTCCGCGTATTCAAGAAACACTTTAAATTTTATTTCGCGGTTGCACAGAATATCCGGATTAGGTGTACGGCCCGCTTTGTACTCGGCGAGAAAGTGCTCAAAAACGTTATCCCAGTATTCGGCGGCAAAATTGGCCGTATGCAGCTTAATGCCAAGCTTGGCGCACACCGCTTCGGCGTCGGCGAGGTCTTCCTTCGCCGTGCAGTACTCCGTGCCGTCGTCTTCGTCCCAGTTTTTCATGAACAGGCCTTCCACGTCGTAGCCCTGTTGTAGTAACAACAAGGCCGATACGGAAGAGTCAACGCCGCCGGACATGCCGACAATCACTTTGCCGGTCGCAGACGCCGTGGGCGTGGAGGTGCCAGTGGTGGATGTCATCGCCATCCTCGGTTGGAGTGGTATGCAATTGGGCGGTGATTATACACGATGCAGCCATGGCGCTTCGAGTGCTTCACTCGCGGATTACCTCTAGGGGGTAATGGTGGTGTTGCATGGCATCTTCAATGCGGGTGACCACCAGAGGACTGCGCAATCGCCCAGCGTGATTGAGCGCCTGAATTTCATCCAGTGTCAGCCAGTGGGTGGCGGTAATGTCACGATCCAGCGGGGTATCCAGAAACGTCTTGGGCGTGGCGATAAAGCCGTGGCTGTGAAAGGTTTTTCCCTGGGGCGTATGGAAAATGTAAAGCCCCAGGTAGCCGGTGAGCGTGACCTGCCAAGCGGTTTCTTCGGCGACCTCGCGCAAGATGGCGGTGATAGGCCCTTCGCCGGGTTCGATATGCCCGGCCGGCTGGTTGAACACGGTGGTAGGGCCGCCGCGGGCTTCCTCGACCATTAGAAAGCGTTCGCCCTGTTGAATTACGCAGGCCGCTGTGCTGTGAATCGTCTGTTTCATGACCGCTTGCGCCCTGATGCGGGCCGTTTGCGCTGGGTTGGGCGCTGATTGGGCTTCGCCGCGCGCGGCGCATGCAGGGTTTCGTGACGCCATTCGCCTGGCGCCAGTTCGCCCAACTGCCAAGGGCCGATTGCAGCGCGAATCAGACGCAGCGTGGGGAAGCCGACGTGGGCGGTCATGCGTCGCACCTGGCGGTTGCGGCCTTCGCTGATTGTCAGCTCCAGCCAGCTGGTGGATGGGTGGCGCTTAGGGTCAATGGCCGGGTGGCGCGGGGCGATGTTGGGTGGGTCGATACGCCGCGCCTTGGCAGGCAGCGTGGGCCCGTCTTTTAGCGCCACGCCGCTTTTCAGCGCGTGTAGGGCGTCGTCGTCGATTCGCCCTTCGAGCTGAACCCAGTAGGTTTTCGGTTGTTTATGGCGCGGATGGGCAATGCGGTGAATCAGGCTGCCATCATCGCTGAGCAGCAGCAGGCCTTCCGAGTCGTAGTCGAGCCGACCGGCGGCATAAACGTCTGGCACGTCAATCACATCCGCCAGGGTGGCGCGGCCCTGGGGGTCGGTGAACTGGGACAGCATGCGGTAGGGTTTATGCAGTAAATATAGGTTGCTCATTGTCTCGTTTGGGCTGCCCTTGATTTGTCGACAATCGCTCATGCGGTTAAAGTGCAGCGCTGGTATACTCCTGCGTGACCGCTGGGGTCGTCGTCACCACCACCGATAAACCACCTTGTGGCTTTTATTAATCACCATGTGATGGGAGGAGCTACCAAAAGCTCCGCACGCTTCGCGATAAGGTTTCTTGCTCAATGAGCCGCGACGCTTAAGAATTTATAATCACAGCGACAGAGAAAAGAGGTTAACGCAAAAATGTCCAAAACGCCGAAGATCATTTATACGCTCACCGACGAGGCCCCCGCGCTCGCGACCTATTCGTTGTTACCGATTATTGATGCCTTTACCGACTCGGCGGGCATTATCGTTGAGACGCGCGATATTTCTCTCGCTGCCCGCGTGCTTTCCCAATTCCCTGATCTGCTCAGCGATGAACAGCGCGTCAGCGATGACCTGGCCGAGCTTGGCCAATTGGCCACCACGCCTGAAGCCAATATCATCAAACTGCCCAATATCAGTGCATCAGGCCCGCAGTTGAAGGCGACCATCAAAGAGCTTCAGAGCCAGGGCTACCCGCTGCCCGACTACCCGGACGAGCCGAAGAACGACGAGGAAACCTCGATCAAGGCGCGTTACGACAAGGCCAAGGGCAGTGCGGTCAACCCGGTACTGCGCGAGGGTAACTCTGATCGCCGTGCGCCGAAGTCGGTTAAGAACTACGCGCGTAAATACCCGCATCGTATGGGCGAGTGGAGCGCTGATTCGAAGTCGCACGTGGCTCACATGAGCGAAGGCGATTTCTACGCCAGCGAGCAGTCCACGGTGATTAAAAACGCCAGCAAGCTCAAGATCGATCTGGCCCAGAAAGACGGTACTCACACCGTTTTGAAAGAAGGCCTTGCCGTGCAGGAAGGAGAGGTGATCGACGCGGCCTGCATGAGCAGCCGCCGCCTGCGCAATTTTATCGACAGCCAGATCAAAGACGCCAAGAAAGATAACGTGCTGTTTTCCCTGCACCTGAAAGCCACCATGATGAAGGTTTCCGACCCGATCATGTTTGGCATGGTGGTAGAGGAATTCTACAAAGACGTTCTCGAAAAGCACGCCGACGCGCTTAAACTGTCGGGCTTCAATCCCAATAGCGGTATTGGCGATCTTTACAGCGCGATTGAAAAGCTGCCCGCTGAACAGCAGGCAACCATCAAGGCCGATATCGAGGCGCTCTACAAAGAGCGTCCACCGATGGCGATGGTCAACTCGCACAAAGGTATTACCAACCTGCACGTACCCAGCGACGTGATTATCGACGCCTCGATGCCCGCGATGATTCGCGATTCGGGCAAGATGTGGAACGCTAACGACGAGCTGCAGGATACCAAGGCGGTAATTCCGGATCGCTGCTATGCGACCATTTATCAGGCAGTGATTGAAGACTGCAAGAAAAATGGTGCTTTCGACCCGACCACCATGGGCAGCGTGCCTAACGTTGGTTTGATGGCCCAGAAAGCGGAAGAGTACGGCTCCCACGACAAGACCTTCCAGATTCCTGCCGATGGCACCGTGGTAGTGACCGACGAAAACGGCCACACGCTGTTTAGCCACGACGTTGAAGCGGGCGATATCTGGCGCATGTGCCAGACCAAGGACGCGCCGATCCAGGATTGGGTCAAACTGGCAGTGACCCGGGCGCGGGAAAGCGGCTCGCCGGCGATTTTCTGGCTCGACGCCAACCGTGCTCACGATGCGCAACTGATCAACAAAGTCGAAACCTACCTGAAAGACCACGACACCAACGGCCTGGATATTCGAATTCTGTCGCCGGTGGAGGCCATGAAGGTATCGCTTGAGCGTATTCGCAAGGGCGAAGACACCATTTCGGTCACCGGTAACGTACTGCGCGACTACCTAACCGACCTGTTCCCGATTATGGAACTGGGCACCAGCGCCAAGATGCTCTCGATTGTACCGCTGATGAATGGCGGTGGGCTGTTTGAGACGGGTGCGGGCGGTTCTGCGCCGAAGCACGTCCAGCAGTTCCTGGAAGAGAATCACCTGCGCTGGGATTCACTGGGCGAATTCTTGGCCCTGGCGGCGTCGCTTGAACACTTGGGCAGCACCTTTGGTAATGCCCGCGCTAAGCTGTTGGCTAATGCGCTTGATGAAGCCAACGGTCAGTTCCTGGACAGCAATAAGTCACCGTCGCGTAAGGTAGGCGAATTGGACAACCGAGGCAGTCACTTCTACTTGGCGCTATACTGGGCAGAAGCACTGGCCGCGCAAGACGAAGATGCCGAGATGAAGACGCTGTTTGCACGTCTGGCGGAAACGCTCAAAGCCAACGAAGCGACGATTGTTGATGAGCTCAACAGCGTTCAAGGGCAGCCAGTTGATATTGAAGGTTATTTCCGTCCAAGTGGCGAACGGGCTAGCCAAGCCATGCGCCCGAGTAAAACGCTCAACAACGCATTGGCGATGGTCGCTGCCGACTAACGCAGTTCGATTCCGTAGCGTTAAGCCCTCGCCCGCTTGTCGGGCGGGGGTTTTTTGTCCGGCACGATGTGATAATTTTGATTTTTCCATGAACCCTTGCTGATTGCGCACGTCTGACTATATAGCACATCGCTACCTAGGACGTTGCCCGTCGGCCGAGAGATGATAAACCTTGCTGCTTATGCCCCATACCGACAGTTCATACCCGGAGGCGTCTTCGCTTGAAGCGGGCATGACGCGCCCCGATATGCCTGAATACGATGACGACCTGACGGTGCAGTCTGCCGAGCCTGAGCTGGCTCAGCCGCCGCTATTTAAGGTGGTGCTTCACAACGATGACTTTACGCCGATGGAGTTTGTCATCGAAGTGCTGCAAGGCTTCTTTAACATGGACAGTGAAAAAGCCGTCCAGGTGATGTTAGCGGTGCATACTCAGGGGAAAGCTACCTGTGGTGTGTTTACCCGCGATATTGCTGAAACTAAAAGTTACCAAGTGAATGAATACGCCCGTGAGTGCGAGCATCCTTTAATGAGCGACATTGAAGCCGCCGATTGAGAGCGTTGAAAAAAATCGGTAGGTGGGCTTGCAACTGTTCGATTTGTACCCGATGTTTGAAAGTGCCGGTCGATTAAACTGATCCGACGCAAGTCCTAGGTGGCGATATGCCCTAGGGTGTAGCGAAAAGGGGACTGCCATGCTGAGCAAAGAACTTGAACTGACCCTGAACACGGCTTTCACCGTGGCGCGCTCCAAGCGTCATGAGTTCATGACCGTCGAGCACCTGTTGCTCGCGCTCTTGGACAACGCTTCGGCGTTGGATGTATTGAAAGCCTGTGGGGCAAACCTCGACAAGCTGCGGTCCGATTTGCAGGACTTCATCAACTCGACCACTCCTCTGATTCCTGAAGGCCAAGGCGACCGCGAAACGCAGCCGACACTGGGCTTTCAGCGGGTGCTCCAGCGCGCCGTTTTCCACGTACAGTCGTCTGGTAAAAGTGAAGTTACCGGCGCGAACGTACTGGTGGCGATTTTCTCTGAGCAGGAAAGCCAAGCGGTTTATTTCCTCAAGCAGCAGAATGTTGCCCGGGTAGACGCGGTTAACTACATCGCGCATGGCATCTCTAAGGTCGCGGGGCATGGCCCTTCACCATCGCCTTCCCAGCAGGAAGGCGAAGAAGCCGAGGAAGGCAGCGCCGAAGGCGCGGCTCACCCGCTTACCGGCTATGCCACCAACCTCAACGAGCAGGCGCGGCTGGGCAAAATCGACCCCTTGATCGGTCGCGATCACGAGCTTGAGCGCGTGGTGCAGATTCTTGCCCGTCGCCGCAAAAACAACCCGCTGCTGGTCGGCGAAGCCGGTGTTGGCAAGACGGCCGTTGCTGAAGGGTTAGCCAAGCGCATCGTCGAAGAAGACGTCCCTGATGTTATCGCCGATGCGGTGGTGTATTCGCTGGATATGGGCGCACTGCTGGCCGGTACAAAGTACCGTGGTGACTTCGAGAAGCGCCTGAAGAGCCTGCTCGGCGAGCTACGTAAGCAGCCCAATGCGGTATTGTTTATCGACGAGATACATACCGTGATTGGTGCGGGTGCGGCGTCTGGCGGTGTGATGGATGCCTCTAACCTGCTCAAACCTCTGCTTTCCTCGGGCGAGCTGCGCTGCATTGGCTCGACTACCTTCCAAGAATTCCGCGGTATCTTTGAGAAAGACCGTGCCTTGGCGCGTCGCTTCCAGAAAGTCGATGTGATGGCGCCGTCGGTGGAAGATACCATCAAGATTCTTCAGGGGCTGCGTTCGCGGTTTGAAGAACACCACGAACTTAAATATACCGATGGGGCGCTTGAAAGCGCGGCGCGTCTGGCGGATCGCTATATCAACGACCGCTACCTACCGGATAAAGCCATCGACGTGATTGATGAAGCCGGTGCCCACCAGCGTCTGCTACCGCCTGAAGTGCGCGCCAAGACCATCGATGTGGAGCAGGTGGAAGCGGTTGTGGCATCGATTGCCCGCATTCCGCCGAAGAGCGTGTCCAGTTCGGATCGCAAGCTGCTTGAAAAACTCGACCGCGACTTGAAAATGCTGGTATTTGGTCAGGACGAGGCCATCGATACGCTGTCTGCTGCCATTAAACTGTCGCGTGCTGGCTTGAAGTCGCCCGACAAGCCGGTGGGCAGCTTCCTGTTTGCTGGGCCGACGGGGGTAGGTAAAACCGAAGTGGCCAAGCAGCTCTCGCATATCATGGGTATTGAGCTTGTGCGTTTCGATATGTCGGAGTACATGGAGCGGCATACCGTGTCACGCCTGATCGGTGCGCCTCCGGGCTATGTTGGCTACGATCAGGGCGGCCTGCTGACTGAAGCCGTCACCAAGCAGCCGCACTGCGTGCTGCTGTTGGATGAGATCGAGAAAGCGCACCCGGAAGTCTTCAACCTGCTGCTGCAGGTGATGGACCACGGCCGCCTGACCGATAACAACGGCCGCGAAGCAGACTTCCGTCACGTTATCCTGATCATGACCTCCAATGCCGGGGCCGAGCAGGCATCGCGCCGCTCGATCGGTTTCCAGCATCAGGACCATTCGACCGATGCGATGGAAGTCATTCGCCGTACCTTCTCGCCGGAATTCCGCAACCGCCTGGACGGCATTATCCAGTTCCATTCGCTACCGACTTCGGTAGTCCGCAACGTTGTCGACAAGTTCCTGATCGAGCTACAAGCACAGTTGGACGAGAAGCGCGTTCAGTTGGAAGTCGACGATATGGCGCGCGATTGGCTGGCGGATCAAGGCTACGATCCGGACATGGGGGCACGCCCGATGGCGCGCTTGATCCAAGAGAAGCTCAAAAAGCCGCTGGCAGAGATGATTCTGTTTGGCGAGCTTGCCGAGCAGGGCGGGATCGTGCACGTCAGCTTGGAGGAAGGCGAGTTACGCTTGTCAACCGAGTCGGAAATGGCCGATGCGCCCTAATGGGCGCTTAGCTATCCAGACTTCTACGCAGCGCCCTGTCATTGACGGGGCGTTGTCGTTTTGGCAGGCAGGCATCGGTAGCGCTGGACGAGTAAAAGAGGGCAGGGCGCTGATTCACGCCGTGCTGGGCGCTGTTAGCGTGAGCGGTAAACGATGCGGCCTTTGGAGAGATCGTAAGGCGTGAGCTCAACTTTTACTTTATCGCCGGTCAGGATGCGGATGTAGTTTTTGCGCATTTTGCCAGAGATATGCGCTGTAACGACGTGACCGTTTTCCAGCTCAACACGGAACATGGTGTTGGGCAGGGTATCGACAATAACGCCTTCCATTTCAATATGATCTTCGCGTGCCATATAGGCAGTTCCTCACTTAATTCAACGTAATAGGTGTGCTCAAAACGACTGGGCATGCGGTGCCTGATAGCCAGCACCACCTCGAATAGCGCTATATTGTGCCGTAAGCCTGGCGTCAAGGCAAAAAAGCGTGGCTGATTAGCGAATTAATTCTCGCCACTGGCGGCCGTCGAGCACCTCAAGGGGGGTAAAATTCTGCTTATAGCGCATTTTTCGACACGCTTCTATCCAGTAACCCAGGTAAAGGTGGGGCAGTTGCTTGTCGCGGGCCAAGTCGATGAGCCGTAATATAGCCAGAGTGCCCAGCGAGCGCTTATCCAGGGATTCGTCGACGCTGAAAAAGGTATAAATCGCTGAAAGACCGTGCTCAAGCTGGTCGAAGGCAGCCACTCCAATCAGGCGATCCTCAAGATAAAGCTCCATTAATTGAGCATAGGGTTCGTCCAGGGTCAAAAACGTTCGATACTGTTCATGGCTTGGGGGGTACATGTCGCCATCGGCATGGCGGTGGTTAATATAGTCAGCGTAAAGCGCGTAATGGCGCGCATCAAAGTATGCTTTGGTGATGCGCGTGGTGATATCCGCATTGCGCCGGGTGATTCGCCGCTGCGTTCGGTTCGGGCTAAAGCGTTCGACCGGCACGCGTACGGAGCGGCAAGCGTTACAGCCTTCGCAATGGGGACGGTATAAATGTCGACCGCTGCGCCGAAACCCGAGCAGGGACAAGGAGTCATAGACACCGGGCATGGGCGATTCCTGAGGGTCCAGGAACAGCGTGGTGGCTTCTTTGTCGGGCAGATAGCTACAGGCGTGGGGCACTGTCAAAAAGAAGCGCAAATCGCGTACAAGCCGGCGGGGAGCGTTGCTGCTCACAGTTTGCCTCCTGGTTCCGTTAGCGTTGGCACCGTTAGCCTGTAAAAAAGGTGCTTGTAAAATAGATACCGGTAAATTGCGTCAGGCGATAGCCGATAGCCACGGAGAAGGCGGCACAACGGGCGCGTTCTCCGGTGGTGTTGCAAAGCTAAACGCAGAGCTTGGCAACCACTTTTCAAGATAGCTGATGAATGTCGCTCGGGCGACTGTTGTTGCGCCTAGGCTTGCCAAGTGCGGTGTATGCATTTGGCAGTCGATGAGCTTGCCGCCGTGGTCGCGCATGGCGCGGACCAGGTGCGCTAAAGCCACTTTTGAGGCGTCGGGAACGCGGGAAAACATCGACTCACCGAAAAACACCGGCCCCATAGCGACACCATAAAGGCCGCCCACCAAGCGCTGGTGATGGTGCACCTCGATACTGTGGGCAATGCCCTGGGCTTTGAGGTCACAGTAGGCGTGATACATGTCATCGGTAATCCAGGTGCCCAGTTCTTCGTCCCGTGGCGCGGCGCAGGCGTCGATCACTTGTTCAAAATGTTGGTCGACGGTGATCTCAAATCCCGCATTGCGCAGCTTTTTTGTTAAGCTGCGGCGCTGCTTAAATTGTTCAGGTAGGAGTATCATGCGGGGATCAGGGCTCCACCATAGAATGGGGTCGTTATCGCTGTACCATGGAAAGATGCCGTGCCGATACGCTTCCACCAGCCAATCGGGGGTTAATTCGCCGCCCGCTGCGAGCAGGCCGTTAGGCGAACCCAGCGCCGAGGTGACGGGGGGAAAGTGAGGCATTGGCGAGGAAAGCCAGGGTAGCATGGAGTGCTCCGGTCATTAGCAGCGATAACAAGTGCGGATCAACGACCCTGTGACGGCAGCAGGATGCTCGGTATGATACAAACTCGCAAGTGGATTAACGACGCCATCGGGTGCAAAAGGGAGAGTCGCTTGAAATTGAATAAAGCGGTCGACAAGCGAACACAGCGTAACACGCGCCAAAGTGGGTCTTCGGGTCGGGTCAACGCCGCCAAGGACAAAGCTCGTCGGGTTGGGTTACGCCTGCAGGGCGCCGCACGCGATGGCGTGGTGGTGGCGCTGTTGGCGATATGTACATTTTTATTACTGGCGCTGTTTAGTTATTCGCCAGCGGATCCCGGCTGGTCATCCCAAGGGCCGGAAACCGCGGTCAGCAACTGGATGGGGCCAGTGGGTGCCTGGCTTGCTGACGTCCTCTATTCGCTCCTGGGGGCCAGTGCGCTCTGGTGGCCAGGCATGGTCGGCTATTTGGCCTGGTGGCTGGTTCGCTCCCGCCAGGTGCGCTTTGAGCTGGACCCGGTGGCCGTAGCGGTGCGCGCCGGGGGGCTGATGCTGCTGATGTTTGGCACCACCATGCTCGGCGCGCTGCATTTTTATAACCCCGATAGCCTGCTGCCCTATGCCTCTGGAGGTATTTTGGGTGAAGGGCTGGTGGGTGCGCTACGCCCGCTGGTCAACAGCGGCGGCGTAGGGTTGATTGCCGCTGCGCTGATTTTGAGCGGTTTTCCGCTGTTTAGTGGCATGTCCTGGCTGCAGGTCGCCGATGAGGTGGGCCGCCGCCTGTGCCGTTTGAGTGGTTGGTGGTCGGCGCGTCGCCAGGCGCGCCGTGAGCGAGCCAAGCAGCGAGCGGCAGCGCGACCTGTCCCAGAGCCCACGCAACGTAAAGCAGCGCCCGAGCCTAAGGCCGAGAGCAGCAGTCGCGATAAACGCCGCGAACCTGCGATGTCGACCGACATGGAGGAAGACAACCAAGCAGGCCGTGATAACGTCACGGACACGTCTATCCCCTGGACGGCCGCACGAGCACCTTCTGCCACGGCTTTCAAGACAGCGCCGCGCGCCCAGGCGACGCCTCCAGAGATAGCCAAAGAAGCCGCTACTGAAACAGACGCAGCCACTGAACAGTTGCCGACCACTGCGCCACCGGCCAGCCAGCAGGCAACGCACGAGATTGAACCATCGGCACGTGATCACAGCGCTGATTCGACGGCTGCGTCACCTTTTACGGCCACGCCTGCATCGCCTGCCGACGAAGCGTCCCGCGAGCCATTACCGCTGCGCGCCTCGCGCCGTGAACCAGAGGCTGTGCCGGCTTCTTCAGCACCGCTCTCCGCCGCTGAGGACAAGCCGTGGGCACCCGTGCCGGATGAGGCAGCGTCCGAACAAGCCGCTGAGTCATTGAACGCCGAGCGGCACAAGGATCGGGTGCCTGAAGTAGTGCCCGAGCCGATATGGGGCGATGACGACGAGGTACCGGAAGCATCGACGCCTCCGCCTGCGCGTCATGAGCCGACCTTCAGCCCGGAGGTTGCCGCCGAGCAAGAGGAGGCCGATAACGGGCCGACGCTGTGGACGGTGGAACATCTGCAAAATCAGCGTCCCTCCTTCGATCACATACCCGACCCCGAAGGCGACGTGCCGAGCTTGCGCCTGCTGACCCCGGCTGAGCCACATCAGCCCAACTATACCGATGAGCAGTTGGCGGATATGGCCGAGCTGCTTGAAGTACGCCTGCGCGAGTATGGCGTCAAAGCTGAAGTGGTCGACACCTGGCCCGGGCCAGTGATTACGCGCTTTGAAATTAAGCCCGCAGCGGGCGTCAAAGTTTCCAAAATCAGCAACTTAGCCAAAGATTTGGCGCGTTCGTTGATGGTCAAGAGCGTACGCGTGGTCGAGGTGATTCCAGGGCGGCCGACGGTCGGTATTGAGATACCAAATCCCCATCGGGCAATGATCAGGCTACGCGAAGTCATTGATTCCGAACGCTATCAACAGGAAAAATCACCGCTGACCATGGCCCTGGGGCAGGACATTGGTGGCGGGCCGGTAGTCGCCAATCTCGGCAAAATGCCGCATTTGCTCGTGGCCGGTACCACGGGGTCGGGCAAGTCGGTGGGCGTCAACGCCATGCTAATTTCGATGCTGCTCAAGGCCACGCCGGATGAGCTAAAGCTGATCATGGTCGACCCAAAAATGCTGGAGCTATCTGTCTACGACGGTATTCCGCATCTGTTGGCTCCGGTAGTTACCGATATGAAAGAGGCAGCCAATAGCCTGCGCTGGTGTGTGGCAGAAATGGAGCGTCGCTATAAGCTGATGGCCGCTATGGGGGTGCGTAATATTGCCGGCTTTAACGCCCGCCTGGACGAAGCCGAGCGCGCTGGCGCCCAGGTGGCTGACCCGCTATGGGAGCCGCAGCCTTGGGAGATGCACCAAACGCCACCGATACTTGAGAAGCTGCCTTACATCGTGGTGGTGATCGACGAATTCGCCGATATGTTCATGATCGTGGGCAAAAAGGTCGAAGAGCTCATTGCTCGCCTGGCGCAAAAAGCCCGTGCGGCAGGGATCCACCTGATACTTGCCACTCAGCGCCCGTCGGTGGACGTGGTCACTGGTTTGATCAAGGCCAATATTCCCTCGCGGATGGCCTTCCAGGTGTCATCGCGGATTGATTCGCGCACGATCTTGGACCAGGGCGGCGCGGAAAGCCTGCTGGGGCATGGCGATATGCTGTACTTGCCCGCCGGGTCGGGGCCGCCCAATCGTATCCACGGGGCTTTTGTCGACGACGATGAGGTACATCGTGTGGTGGAAGACTGGAAGCGCCGCGGTGAGCCGGAATATATCGAAGAGATTTTATCGGGCGGTGTTTCGGCAGACGCGTTAGCTGGGCTTGAGGCCGAGGGAGTCGATGGCGATGACGCCGAGCAGGACGCGCTTTACGATGAAGCCGTTCAGTTTGTCACGCAAACGCGTAAAGCATCGATTTCCGCAGTGCAGCGGCGCTTTAAAATTGGCTATAACCGTGCCGCTCGCCTCGTGGAGGCCATGGAAGGTGCGGGCGTGGTGTCATCGATGGGTACCAACGGCGCCCGGGAGGTGCTGGCGCCACCGCCTGTTGGCCATTAAGCCAATCGTGCAATTAGCGTGGAAATCCCGCTGCCGATGAAACTTGGTAGCGGGACGCGCGTCTTAATGGCTACACGAACGGTTATGCTAGCCCCCACGTTCACTCTTTATCCGCTTTTTTACTAGCCATATGACCGGCTAAGTTCATTGTTCACTGGCAAGGTTGCCTAGGGAGATCGCATGAGCGATACGCAAACTCGACGTCCTTCATCATTACTACTGGCTGCCAGCGCATTAGGATTAACCTTCACCGCCCCGCTGGCCATTGCCAACGAGGCCGCTGAGCGGCTAACCGAACGGCTTGATCCGCTGGAAAGCTATCAGGCATCGTTTGAGCAAGAAATACTCGATGGCAGCGGTGACCGCTTGCAGGAAGCGCGTGGCGAAATGTGGCTGTCGCGCCCTGGTATGTTGCGCTGGGAAGTGGAAGCGCCTTATGCGCAAACCGTGGTATCGGACGGTGATGAGGTGTATCTCTACGATCCGGATCTTGAGCAAGTGACGGTCCAGGCGCTGGACGAGCGGGTGACTCATACTCCCGCATTGTTGCTATCAGGACGGGTTAGCGAGCTGACCGAAAATTACGATGTCGAGTACGAGGACGACGGCGGTGATGATATCTTCACGCTAGTGCCCACGTCCGCGGATACTTTGTTTGAGCAGCTTCGCATGACCTTTGATGGTGATATGCTCACCGAGCTATGGATGACCGATAGCACCGGCCAACGCACATCGATTATCTTCAGCAATGCCGAGCGCAATGAAGATATTGACGACGAGCGTTTTGAATTTGAAGTCCCCGATGGAGCTGACGTGATTCGTGAGGACGAGCGCTAGCCGGGCTTTATGAGCGATTAGCGGAAAGGCTCATTTCATTTACATAAAGGCCGATCAGGCATCCGATGCCTGGTCGGCTTCTTTGTTTCTGGCGTTTCGCCACGCCATGATCTCGGCAAAACGCTTTTCCTGACCGAACGCGCTGGGTTGATAAAACGCTTGTCTGGGCAGCTCCTCCGGCCAGCAGTCGTGGGCACTCCCTGCAGGGTAGCCGTCGGGTTCGTTGTGCGCATAGCGGTAGCCTTCGCCATGACCGAGTTGCTCCATCAGCTTGGTTGGCGCGTTGCGCAGATAGGTGGGTACTTCAACCTGGGGCTGTTGGCGGACAAACTGCTGGGCCTTGTTCCAGGCCTGGTCAATGCGATTGCTTTTTGGCGCCACCGCCAGATGTATCGCCGCGTGGGCGATTGCCCGCTGGCCTTCGTAGTCGCCTAGCCGTAAATAGGCATCCCAGGCGGCGATGACCAATGGTAGTGCGCGAGGGTCAGCGTTACCCACGTCTTCCGAGGCGATGGCGCTGAGTCGGCGCACCACATCCAGCGGGTCGCCACCGCCTTGAATAAAGCGGGCCATGTAGAGCAAGGCGGCATCGGGCCGTGAGGAGCGCACCGATTTGTGAATAGCCGAGAGCAGGTCGTAGTAGGCATCGCCCTGCTTATCGAAGGCGCTGGCCTGATGGCCGATGACATCGGCCAGTACGCTTTCGGGCAGCACTTCGTGGCCAGCCTGTTGTGTGGTGAAATCGCAGGCGGTTTCCAGTAGGCCCAGTGCGCGGCGGGCATCTCCTGCGCTTGCCTTGGCCAAGGCAGTTAATACCGATGGCTCCACCTCAATGCTACGTTTGCCCAGCCCGCGCTCGGGGTCGTCCAGGGCCTGGCGCATCACGCTGATCAATTCGTCTTGCGTCAGCGATTTCAGCACATAAACCCGCGCCCTAGAGAGCAGTGCTGAGTTGACCTCAAACGACGGATTTTCGGTGGTGGCGCCAATCAACGTCAAAAGGCCAGACTCAACATGAGGGAGTAGGGCGTCCTGCTGGCTCTTGTTCAATCGGTGAATCTCATCTAAAAATAGAATAACCGGTGAACTAAGTTGCTGGGCCCGTTCGACGACCACGCGAATATCCTTAACCCCTGCCATCACCGCGCTGAGCTGTTCTAAATGGGCGTTGGATGCATGCGCCAGGAGTTCCGCCAGGGTGGTTTTGCCGACACCCGGCGGCCCCCATAAAATCATTGAGCGTACAACGCCCGACTCCGCCATACGCCGTAGCGGTTTATCCGGGCCAACGAGCGCCTGTTGGCCAACATAGTCTTCAAGCTGGCGCGGGCGCATCCGGTAGGCTAAAGGGGCGTCGTCGGCAGGGGTTGCGCGGCTGAAAAGATCCATGGAAGCTCCGTTTAACACTGACCATCGGTTGGGTATGTCATCATAAGGTGTATGGTAAAGCGTGTCTGCTCAGACTACCTTTGGCGTAAGACGATAAAGGAGACGGCTCAATGTTAAACCAACTGCGATTAGATCATGCCAATATGGCCAGGATGCTGCACGTCCTTCAATTGAAGCAAAAAGCCTTGGTTCAAGGCGAGCGTCCCAATTTTCACCTAATGCGCGAGGTGGTGGATTACATTTTGTCCTACATGGGCAGCTTTGCTGGGCCGTTGGAGCGAATTTGTGTTGAAAGGCTGCGCACGGACGCCCCTGAACACACGGCGCTCACCGAAAAAATGGCTGAAGATTATCGTCAATTGACGCCCCGTTTGCAGCAGCTATCCAATGACATCGATATGATTTTGATGGACAACGTGCTGCCCATGGACAAGTTCGCTGACGACTTGAGAGAGTATCTGGAGGCGCACCGCGCCTACCTGCGTCAGGAACGTGAAGCGCTATTTCCGTTGATGGACAAGCACTTTAGCGAGGACGATATGGAGGCTCTGCGCCAGTCACTGCCGGTGGGCGCCGAACAATCCCTTGAGCGTTTGCAGTTAGCCTATCCAGAGCTTTATGCCGAGCTGCGCGGGGCCGATGTTCCCAACGTATAAGTTTGATGAGGGCCTGGCTGAAGATGGCTTATCAGCTACCGCGTGCGTGTTAAACTAATCGCCTTGATAAAAATGCATAGACAGGGGCGATGGTGGTAAAACGCAATGGCTGTGGCGTGACAGGATGAAGCAAGGGCCTGTTCTGATATTTGATTCCGGTGTGGGAGGGCTGTCGGTAGCAGCGGCGTTACGTCAGCACTATCCCCATGCCAGTTTTTGCTACGCCTGTGACAATGCGTGGCTACCCTATGGTCTGCGCGACGACGCCAGCCTTGCCGAGCGTATCCTGGCTGTTTGCTTGTCGGCGGTTGCGGCTTGCCAACCTAGCGTACTCGTTGTGGCCTGCAACACTGCCAGTACCTTGGCACTTGAAAAGCTGCGCTGGCATTTGTCGATCCCCGTGGTGGGCACCGTACCGGCGATTAAACCGGCGGCGGCGCTTAGCCAGACGCGTCATATCGGCCTGCTGGCCACCAGGGCCACGGTCGGCCGCCCATATACCCAGGAACTGATCGACCGCTTTGCCAGCGACTGCGTGGTGACCAAAGTGGCTGCCGATGCATTGGTCAGCGAAGCCGAGGCATGGTTGGCGGGGCAACCACTCGACAAGGCGCGTATCCACACCGCGTTGATGCCGCTGTGGCAAGCTGCGCAACCAAGGCCAGGCGTGTCCACGCTGGATACTCCTGCAATTGATACCCCTGCACTTGATACCATAGTGCTCGGCTGCACCCATTTTCCCCTCTTACAACCCTGGTTAGCCCAGCTTGCCCCGGTACCGCTTCAATGGGTCGATTCTGGCGATGCCATTGCCCGGCGTGTCGGTCAGGTGGCAGAGATGCTAATGGTGATGAACCCCGACAGTCGCTGTTTTACCACCGGCCCGGCCGACCACCTAACCGAAGGTTTGGCACGTTATGGATTTCAGCCCGCGCAGCCATTAAGCCTGACGCATTAGCCGTGGTAAGGGTCTGTTTAATATTTACCAAGATCATGTTTACCCATACATAAAGAGGAGCCGCTTTGGCTATCCCTGTTGTTGACCCCGAACGCTACGCCGAGCAATTGGCTGACAAACGTGCCTATGTCGAACGCCTTTTTGAGCCCTTCGCGCCGCCGGCTTTAGAGATGTTTCCGTCACCGCCCAGCCACTACCGCCAGCGCTGTGAGTTTCGTATTTGGCATGAAGGCGATGATCTTTTCTACGCCATGTTTGAGGTCACGCCGGGCAATCCTAAGAGCAAGCGCGTTATTCGACTTGATCAGTTCCCAGTTGCCAGTGAATCCATCAACCGTCTGATGCCGCTGTTACGCACGGCCTTTTTGAAAAGCGATGAGTTACGCCACCGACTGTTTCAGGTCGAGTTCTTAACCACGCTTTCGGGGGAGGCGCTGGTCACGCTGATCTATCACCGTCCGTTGGGTGAGGCCTGGGAGGCTGAAGCGCGGGCCCTTGAAGCGGAACTGGGTATTATGATCATCGGTCGCTCGCGTAAACAGCGTCTGGTACTGACGCGCGATCATGTTTGGGAGCGCCTGGAGTTAGAGGGTCGCACGCTGCATTACCAACAGGTCGAAAACAGTTTTACCCAACCCAACGCACATATTTGCCAGGCGATGCTGGGTTGGGCAAGCGATGTGACGGCGGGGCGTGAGCATGAGGACTTGGTCGAGCTTTACTGCGGTAATGGCAACTTTACTATCGCTCTGGCGGCGAATTTTCGCCGTGTATTGGCCACTGAAATCTCGCGCACGTCGGTGGCCAGCGCCAACGTCAACCTCGCGGCGAACGGCGTGACCAACGCCCAAGTGGCGCGCATGTCGGCAGAGGAGTTCGCCCTTGCGTTAAAAGGCGAGAAAACTGGTCGCCGTGTGGCAGAGATGGCGCTTGAATCCTACGACTTTTCTACGGTGCTGGTGGACCCGCCGCGGGCAGGGCTTGATGAGCAAAGTTGCCGCCAGCTCAGCGAATACGCCCAGATCGTCTATATTTCATGCAACCCTGTGACGCTGGCAGAGAACTTAAACCAATTAACGCACACCCATGAGATCGTCCGCTTTGCGTTGTTTGACCAGTTTCCGTTTACCGACCATTGTGAATGTGGGGTGTGGCTGACGCGGCGCTGACCGGCACGGATGATAAAAACACGGCTAATGCAAAAGTGGTATGCGCTATGAGTAACCAGACAGATGGCTAGGGCGGCGTTAACGGGTAGCGTAAGCTAGTCGCATAATGGCCTAAAGGCCTATTGTCCTTCGTTTTTTGGCCAGGTGATGGCCCCGGTAGCTGAGGTGATGGATGCATTACGTTGCGATTGAAGAAAGTCGGCAAGATTTGTTGAAGCAGCTACAAGAACGTCTGCACGATCGCTTGGAGCCGACCCGCGCTACGGCTATCGATGCCTTCGCGCGACACTTCTACGCGACGGTACCGGTGGAAGATCTCATTGATCGCCGTCTGGATGACCTCTATGGGGCGACGCTCTCGATTTGGCAGTTCTTGCAGCACCACGACCCGCAAAGCCCCAAAATCCGAGTGTTCAATCCCGATTTTGAAGAGCATGGCTGGCAGTCGACGCACACCTTTGTTGCGGTACTTCACGAGGACATGCCGTTTTTGGTCGATTCTGTACGCATTGAGCTGAATCGTCGCGGCCTAACGGTTCATGCTATTCAGAATGCGGTAGTGGCGGTTGGCCGAGATGCGCAGCACCAACTGCAGGCGTTAGGTTCGCCCCGCGATGCACAAGCACCAGAGGCGCGCGAGTCGCTGATTGTGATTGAGGTCGACCGGCATACCGACCCTGAGCTGTTGGAGAAAATTGAGCACAACCTGCACGAGGTGTTACGCGATGTACGCACCGCCGTGGGTGATTTCGATGCCATGTGCGAGCAGATTCGCGGATCCATTCAGGAGCTTGAGAAAAATTGCCCGCCGCAAATCGACCCGGACGACCACGAAGAGGCCATCGCCTTTTTGGAATGGCTACTTAAAGATAACTTTACCTTTCTCGGTTACGACGAATACCTGCTTGAAGACGGCGAGTTAACCCGCGACCCCGACAGCGTGCTGGGTGTCTTCCGTTTGGATCAGCCACGCTACTGCGAGCGTATTCGTACCGAAGAAGGCATTGGCGAACACAACGACTATGTGCTGGTGCCGCAGCTGCTGTCGTTTGCCAAAAGTGCTCATCATTCTCGGGTACACCGGCCAACTTATCCAGATTACATTACTGTCGACCGCTACGATGATCATGGCAATGTGATCGGCGAGCGGCGGTTCTTTGGGCTGTTTACCGCTACGGTGTACAACGAATCACCGCGCAATATTCCTCTGCTGCGTCGCAAACTCAAAGCGGTGATGGATATTGCCGGTTTCAATCCCCAAGGGCATAACGGCAAGCAGCTTCTTCAGGTGCTGGAGGTCTATCCGCGCGACGACCTTTTCCAAATGAATACCGAGGCGCTGGCCAGCACGGCGCTGGGCATTCTCAATATCCGTGAGCGCCGCCAGGTACGTCTGTTTATTCGTGCCGACGTCAGCGGTAAGTTTTATTCGTGCCTGGTCTTCGTGCCTCGTGACGTGTTCTCGACCGACCTGCGACAGCGCATCCAGCACATGCTCTGCGACGAGCTTGACGCCCGCTTTGGAGACTTCAATACGTACCTGTCGGAATCGGTGCTGGCACGTATTCAATTGATTCTGCGCTTCAACGGCGATGCGCCCAGCGAGTACGACCTTAAGCATCTGGAGAGCAAGGTTGCCCGCCTGGCGCGCAGCTGGCGCGACGACCTGCAGGCCGCGATGATCGAAGGGTTCGGCGAAGAGCGCGCCAACCACCTGATGGAGCAGTTCCACGAAGCGTTTTCCGCCAGCTATCGCGAAGACTTTTCCGCGCGAACGGCAGTGTTTGACGTGCAGCACCTGCTGACCCTGGACAGCGGTGACGATCTCTCACTGTCGCTCTATCGACCGTTGGAAGAGCAGAGCGGCGGGGTCAACCTCAAGCTGTTCCACCGAGCGACGCAAATTCCGCTTTCCGACGTGCTGCCGATGATGGAAAACCTCGGCCTGCGAGTGATTGGCGAGCGCCCCTACGATATCAACGGCCCCCAACAGCGCTACTGGATTCATGACTTCGAGCTGGAGCATAGCGGCGCTGAGGTAAGCCTTTCGGATATGCGTGAAACGTTTAGCGAAGCGTTCAAGCGCATTTGGGCCGGTGAGGCTGATAACGACGCCTTCAACCGCTTGATCATCGGCGCTGGCCTGGACTGGCGCGAAGTGGCCATGCTGCGGGGCTATGCCCGCTATCTCAAGCAGATTCGCTTTGGCATGTCCCAGGACTACATCGCCACCACGCTTGCCAACTACCCGGTGATCACCCAGACGCTGGTAGCGTTGTTCCAACAGCGTTTCGACCCCAGCTTGGATGACCACGACACCAGCGAGTGCGTGGCGCGCATTAATGAACACCTTGAGGCAGTCGCCAGCCTTAACGACGACCAGCTGTTGCGCCGCTTTATGGAGCTGATCCTGGCGACGCTGCGCACCAACTATTACCAGCAAAGCGGAAACGGTCGTCCCAAGGACTACATCGCCTACAAGCTCGAGCCTTCCAAGGTGACCGGCATGCCCAAGCCGCGTCCCGCGTTTGAGATTTTCGTTTGCTCACCAAGGGTGGAAGGCGTGCACCTGCGCGGCGGCAAGGTGGCTCGCGGCGGGCTGCGCTGGTCCGACCGTCATGAGGATTTCCGCACCGAAGTGCTGGGGCTGGTGAAAGCACAGCAGGTTAAAAACGCAGTGATTGTGCCGGTGGGCGCGAAAGGTGGCTTTGTCTGTAAGCGGATGCCAGAGAACGCCGACCGTGAAACCCAGCAAAAAGAAGGCATTGCCTGCTATCAGCTATTTATCCGCGCGCTGCTGGATGTGACTGACAACCTCGTCGCGGGCGATGTCGTGCCGCCAGAGAGCGTGGTGCGCCACGACGAAGACGACGCCTATTTAGTGGTTGCTGCCGATAAGGGTACGGCGACCTTCTCGGATATTGCTAACGAAATCTCGCTTGAATATGGTCACTGGCTGGGTGATGCCTTTGCGTCCGGCGGCGCCAACGGCTATGACCACAAGAAGATGGGTATTACCGCACGCGGTGCCTGGGAATCGGTCAAGCGTCACTTTAAAAACCTGGATGTCGATACCCAGCGCGATGAATTTAGCGTGATCGGCATCGGTGATATGGCGGGCGACGTGTTTGGCAACGGCATGCTGCTGTCGGAGACGATTCAACTGGTGGGGGCCTTCAACCACCTGCACATTTTTGTCGACCCTACGCCGGACGCCGCTGCCTCATTTGCCGAACGTCAGCGCTTGTTCGACCTGCCGCGTTCCAGTTGGGAAGATTACGATCAGGCGCTGATCTCCCAAGGTGGTGGTGTGTTTAGCCGCAGTGCTAAATCGATTGCGATTACCCCCGAAATGCAGTCGACGTTTGACATTGAAGAGACGCGGCTTTCGCCTAACGAGTTGATCCGCGCAATGCTTGTCTCCAAGGTCGATTTGATCTGGAACGGCGGGATCGGCACCTATGTGAAAGGCTCGGAAGAGACTGACGCGGATGTGGGCGATAAAGCCAACGACGCGTTGCGCATCAACGGCAATGATTTGAACTGCCGGGTGATAGGCGAGGGCGGTAACCTGGGCCTGACCCAGCGGGGCCGCATGGAAGCCGCCGCCAAGGGCGTGCGGGTTTACACCGACTTTATCGACAACGCCGGAGGCGTCAACTGCTCCGACCATGAAGTGAACATCAAGATCCTGATTGATGAGGTGGTCAAGCGCGGCGACATGACCGACAAGCAGCGCAACCAGTTGCTGGCCGAGATGACCGACGAGGTCGCCGATTTGGTGATTCTCGATAACTACCGCCAAACTCAGGCATTGGATCTTTCGGCCATTCTCTCCCAGCAGGGTATGGGGCCTTACCGCCGCTTTATCAGCGAGTTGGAGTCAGCCGGTCAGATTGACCGAGAACTTGAATTCCTCCCCGCCGATGACGTATTAAAAGAGCGTGCGAGCCAGCAACAGGGCATGCGCCTTCCGGAACTCTCGGTATTGATTTCTTACGCCAAGAGCACCCTGAAAGGCGACTTGATTACCTCAGAGGTGCCAGACGACCCGTATATTCACCAGCATCTTGAGCGTCTTTTCCCGGCGGTATTGACCGAGCGCTATCAGCCGGAAATGTATGACCACCGTCTGAAGCGCGAGATTGTTGCCACTCAGGTGGCCAACGATTTGGTCGACCACATGGGCATTGTGTTTGTGCGCCGGCTCATGGACTCAACGGGCGCTGGCCGAGCGGATATTGCCCGCGCTTACGTCGTTGCCCGGGACAGCTTTAATCTGGCTACTCTGTGGGCCCAGCTGGAAGCACTGGATAACCAGGTGCCCAACCGTGTGCAATACGCGATGATGCTCGACGTGATGCGCATGATCCGCCGCGCGACGCGGTGGTTCCTGCGTCAGCACATGGGGCTATCGACCCAGGATACCATCGAGTACTTCCGTCCCCGTTTGGCGCAGTTACAGGAAGGCATTGGCGAGCTGCTCAGCGGCGAGGAACTGGCTGCGTGGCAACAACGCTTTGAAGAGCTGCAAGAAGCGGGCGTTCCCGATGCATTAGCCTCGACCGTAGCGGCGGCTCCCAGCCTGTATGCTGGTCTGGGCATTATCCAGGCAGCACGGGCCACCAATGAAAAACCCCAGCGTGTAGCCGAGGTCTTCTACGAGATTGGTAGCCGCCTGGAGCTCCCCTGGATGATCCAGCAGGTTACCCAGCTTGAAGTGCGCGATGCCTGGCAGGCCCAAGCGCGGGAAACCTTCCGTGATGATATCGACCGCCAGCAGTTGGCGCTAACCACTAGCGTACTCAAGCTGGAGGCCGGCAGTCGTGACACCCAGGAGCGTGTCGCTCAATGGCTGGATCAGCACGCCGACTTGCACCGCCGCTGGTGTCGTCTGATCGACGAGGTACGCGGCGGCAGTGAAGTGGGCTTTGCGCTGTTTGCAGTGGCCATTCGTGAACTGGTCGACTTGGCGGAAAGCGATAGCGAAAGCTAAACCGCGCTGCCATCCTTGCGGGCGTTCTCTGGTTTTTCCGGGGAGCGCCCGTTTGCGTTATACTAGCGACCGCTTTTTAGCCCTTGCTCCAAGAGACCCACCATGTACATGCTTGCTCGCTCGCTGTTATTCCGCATCGACCCTGAAACTTCCCACGGCATGGCGCTCAGAGCCTTGGATTCTCTACACCGCCTGGGAGGTATTAAGCGCTTGGTAGGCAAGCCGGTCGAGGATCCTGTTGAGCTGATGGGGCTGCATTTTGCCAACCGTGTGGGCCTGGCGGCTGGGTTGGATAAAAACGCCGATCACATCGACGCGCTGGGTGAGCTTGGCTTTGGGTTTATTGAAGTCGGCACTGTAACGCCGGTGGCCCAGCCGGGTAATCCCAAGCCCCGCTTGTTCCGTCTCGCGGGCCACGAGGCCATCATTAATCGGTTTGGGTTTAATAACCGCGGCGTCGCACATTTAGTCGCACAGGTGAAACAGCGCCACTATGGCGGTGTGGTGGGCATTAATATCGGCAAAAATCTGAACACGTCGGTAGACGATGCGTTGGACGACTATCTGGCCTGTTTAGAGGCGGTTCATGGGGTCGCTGATTACATCACCGTGAATATTTCCTCGCCCAATACACCGGGGCTGCGTACGCTGCAGTTTGGCGCTCAGCTAGACGCCTTGTTGGCACCTATTCGGGCGCGTAGCCAAGCCTTGGACGAGCAATCGAGCCGTCATGTGCCGCTGCTGGTAAAAATTGCGCCGGATATGACGGACGAGGAAGTGGCGCTAGTGGCAGGTAGCATCGAGCGCAATGGGTTTGATGGAGTGATCGCCACCAATACTACGCTTTCCCGGGAAGCGGTGGCAGGTGACCCGCAAGCCGACGAGGCGGGCGGGCTATCGGGCAAGCCAGTGTTTGAAGCCTCGAACCGGGTGATTCGGTTATTGCGCGAGCAACTGCCTCGGTTACCGATTATTGGCGTTGGCGGCATCGACAGCGGTGAGGCGGCCAGGGCCAAACGCGATGCCGGAGCGGATTTGGTACAGCTCTATTCAGGGCTAATTTATCGTGGGCCCAAGCTTGTTAGCGAGTGCGCCAACGCTCTAAAAATAAATTAATAGGCATGGTGGTCAACTAGTGAGGTGCAGGCTGTTGGCTTGCGCCATTTTAAAGGACGTATACAACCAAAAAGCCCGCTTTAGTCAGCGGGCTTACTGTATGTTCGTTAAAGGTAAAGGGTTAGGTCATTACCATGGGATTTTTATGGATGCCTGATACACCGGTCATGCCGTCCCACTGGTCGCCGCGACCTTCACGCCAACCGCTCATCCAGTATTCGCGTAAATTAATCTCTTGACTAGGACAATCATCACGGGAGCGACCCGTAATACCCGCTTTATAGCCGTGTACATAAGCTCGCTGGAAGCGATCACGTTTTTGTCGTTTCATTGGCTAACCTCTTTTCATGAAAGCCTTTAAGATGAAATAACGGGGGGCGTGATACAGGGCAACCCGCCCCTATGTCTCGCCGCCACTATTTCGAGAGCTGACCTCAAGAGTGAACCGCCGTCCCAGCACAATGGTCTAGCACTCACGTGCTGAACCCACCGGGCGGCCGGTTCGTCAACGCCATAGGTCATTGAGACCCTGACAGACAACGCATGCGTTTTTCAGTAGCTACTCTCTTATTGTTAGACCATGATGGGGTCTCTTGTCGACCATCAAATTGTCATAAGACGTAAACACATTTGCCATATACAGGAATATCGCGCAGTTACGCGCAGCCATTACCATGACAGAGTTAAGCTCAACCGCCCCCCTCAGCCTTTTGGCGACGTGCCCCAAGGGCATCGAAAGCCTGCTAGCCGACGAACTGGCAGCGCTAGGCGCTACCCCAGGTAAAACAACGGTGGCAGGTGTCTATTTTTCAGCCGAACAGGCCACGGCCTATCGTATATGCCTATGGTCGCGGTTAGCTAACCGCATCATCCTTATCTTGGCGCGCGAGCCAATGATCGAAACTGCCGAACAACTGCGTGACGTGGTGGCACGCTTGGATTGGACCCAACATTTGGCCCCCGGGCGGACCATGGCGGTAGATTTTCATGGCCGCAGTGATCACATCCGCCATACCCGCTTCGGTGCGCAAACAGTGAAAGATGGCGTGGTCGATGCGTTGCAATTGGCTGGCCAGGAACGCCCCACGATTGATACCAAGACGCCACACCTGCGTCTTTACGCCCACCTGCACCGCGCTAATGCGACCCTTGGCATCGATCTCTCAGGAGAAAGTCTGCATCGGCGTGGCTATCGCCGTGATGTGGGCCACGCGCCGTTGAAAGAAAACCTGGCGGCCGCCTTGCTGGTGCGCGCAGGCTGGCCTGAGCGTGCCAAAGCAGGGGAGCCGCTGATTGACCCGCTATGTGGGGCGGGGACGCTGCTCATTGAGGCCGGGTTGATGGCCGCCGATCAGGCGCCCAACCTGCACCGCGAACGCTTTGGTTTTCACGGCTGGGCCGGTCACGATGAAGACCAATGGCGTGAGTTAAAGCGCGAGGCCGATGCGCGGGCGTCAATTGGCCGCAAGCGCTGTAAAACCTCGCTGACCGGCTTTGATGAAAGCCCAGCGGCGCTCTCGGCCGCCAAGACCAATGCCATGCGTGCTGGTATTCCCGCGCTGATTCACCTGCACGGGCAACGCCTTGCTCAGCTTTCTCGCCCCGAAGGCATGACTGACGAACAGGGGCTGTTGATCACTAATCCACCCTATGGCGAACGATTGGGGGAACTGCCCGAATTGGTGCAGCTGTATGCCCAACTGGGTGATAAATCCAAAGCGCTGTTCCCCGGTTGGACGCTTGCGGTGTTTACCGGCAACCCTGATCTGGGGCACCGGCTTGGCTTGCGAGCGCACAAACAGTACGCGCTGAAAAACGGCGCCCTGGACGCCAAACTGTTGTTGATGACCATTGAGCATCACCCAACTCGGATCGAGTCTGATAGTGATGCGCCAATGGCCGTCGACAAAACAGCGCCAAAGGTGTCGGATAACGCGCAGATGTTTGCCAACCGCTTGGCCAAAAACCAAAAGCGGCTAAAAAAATGGCTGAAGCAAAGCGGAGAAACCTGCTACCGGCTTTACGATGCCGATATGCCCGAATATGCTCTGGCGGTCGATCGCTACGGCGATCATGTACACGTGCAAGAGTATGCGGCGCCACGCTCGGTGGACCCTTCCCAGGCGCAAAAGCGGCTATTTGATGCCCTGGAGGTAATGCCCAGCGTGCTGGACGTCGATCCCAGCAAGATCCACGTCAAGCGTCGTGAGCGGCAAACCGGTAGCGCCCAGTACCAAAAACGCGACGCCAGCGGCGAGCGCTTCGAGGTGCGGGAAGGCAGTGCTCGGCTATGGGTTAACCTGCGCGATTATCTGGATACCGGACTATTTCTTGATCATCGCCCCGTGCGCCGCATGCTCTTTGAGATGGCCAGCGGCAAGCGCTTTTTGAATCTGTTTTGCTATACCGCGACTGCCACAGTGCAGGCGGCATTGGGCGGAGCGAGCGACAGCGTTAGCGTGGATATGTCCAATACCTACCTTGAGTGGGCGCGGGATAACTTTACCCTCAACCAGCTGGACCCCAGGCTGCATCGGGTAGTGCGTGATGACTGCTTTCGCTGGCTGGAAACCGCCAATGCCGAGTTCGACCTGATCTTTATGGACCCGCCGACGTTCTCCAACTCCAAGAAAATGCGCGACACCCTGGACGTGCAGCGCGACCATCCGCGGCTGGTGACACTGGCTATGGCGCGACTTGCGCCGGGCGGCACCCTGGTGTTCTCCAATAACCAGCGGCGTTTCAAGCTGGACGACTCGCTGAGCGAGCAGTTTGTGGTCGAGGATATAACCGCGCGCAGCTTTGATCCGGATTTCCAGCGACGTAGCAACGCGCACCATGTGTTCTTGCTACGCCAGCGCGAATAGCGCTATCAATTCAGGCCCGCGATATGATTCGACTGACGATTTACACCACCCAGGGCTGCCATCTTTGCGACGAGCTGGAGGCACAGGTGGCGGCGTTAACCCGGCAGCCGATTGAGTGGCTGCGCGTTGAGGTGAGTGACGACGATGCGCTGCTGGCAAGCTACGGCGAGCGCATCCCCGTGTTGGCGGACGACGAGGGGAAGGAGCTGGAAAGTGGTCATAAGCTTGAGCGCTTGAGCGACTGGCTGCACAAACGGGGCTGGCTGGATGAAGCGGCCCTGGAGGCGCTCACCGATTCTGTTGAAGGCGCTCCGCCGAAAGGCGCGCACCAGATCAGTGGGCGGCGCTTTTTAGGGTGATCAGGTTCAGAAGGCGTCAAGCAGTGACAGCTGGCGCATGGCCTCCTGACCTTCGGGAGAGTTGTCAGCCACTTCCAGCACTTTGCGAAACCCACGCGAGGCCTGAATGGTGGTTTCATCTTCCAGCCACATATGGGCCTGGGCAAGGGTGTCAGCCAATTGATGTTTCAACCCCCCGTACTGGGTGCCAATTTGCCCCCAGGCGCGACTAAAAATCCAATCACCCAGCATATCCTGGTGAATATGCACCAACACGTAGTCATGGTCGGTTTCCCAGCGTACGATCAAAATATTCCCCTTAACATTCGCTTTAACGCCCCCTTAAACGTGTCTGCACCACAAGCCGATGCGGGCGTATTGTAAAGCTCGGATAAGAAAACGCCTATGAAACTTGTTGTCGATGCCAATATCCCCGCCTTTGACCCCTGCTTTGGGACTTTCGGCTCACTTACCCGCGTGCCCGGGCGTGAGATTAGCGCCGCCGAAGTAGCAGACGCCGATGCCTTGATTGTGCGCTCGGTCACCCAGGTTGATCGGTCGCTGCTTGCTGATAGTCGCGTGGGTTTTGTCGGCACCTGTACCATCGGTACCGACCACATCGACCAAGCCTTTCTGGAAGAGCGGGGTATCGGGTTTGCCAGCGCGCCGGGCTGCAACGCCGAGGCCGTGGTGGATTATGTGCTTAGTAGCTTATTGACGCTTGCCGAGCGCGACGGCTGGGTGCTCAGCGAGCGATGTGTGGGCGTTATCGGGGTGGGTAACGTGGGTAGCCGGCTGGTTGAACGCCTAACGGCGCTAGGCGTGCCGGTATTGGCCTGCGATCCGCCGAGGGCCGAGCGCGAAGGCCCAATGGGATTTTCCGAGCTTGATGAACTCATCGCCCGCTGCGACGTGCTGTGCTTGCATACGCCACGGGTGGCATCCGGCCCATACGCCACCCAACATTTGCTGGATGCCCAGCGCATCAATGAGTTAGCGCCGGGCAGCGTACTGCTCAATGCGGGGCGTGGCGACTGCGTGGACGGCCTGGCGTTACGCAGCCGGCTGTCGGGCACGGGGGATATCACCGCCGTGCTGGACGTCTGGGAGCAAGAGCCGGCCGTTGACCCCAGCTTGCGGGATTTAGCGGCCCTGGCGACACCGCATATTGCGGGTTACAGCCTGGATGGCAAGTTACGTGGTAGTTGGATGATTCACCAGGCGCTGGCGGATCATCTAGGACAGCCGAGTCACCTTGGGTTTGGCGAGCTGTGCCCGCCGCCTGCGCTGGCAAGCCTGGCGCTTGAACAGGCGCTGCCGGTGGATGACGCCCTCAGGCTTTGCACGCGGGCGGTTTACGACGTGCGCCGCGACCATGACAGTCTTGCGCGACAAGTACGCCAGTGGGGGATTACTCAGGGTTTTGACCGCTGCCGAGCCGATTACCCAGTGCGCCGTGAGTTTGCCACGCTCACCGTGAAGCTTTCTGGCGAAGCGGTAGGGCTAGGAAGCATACTGCGTGGGGCGGGGTTTAATGTGTATGCGGGCTAGTATTCAATTCTTGTCTGCATTGGCCTGGGGGTTTGGAAAGTAGAATGAGTCGCTATTAATCAGCACGGCGTGGTTTTCTGGTATTTCATATCTACCTGTTAAACCGTGCGCGTGCGCATTTGAGCATTGGGAGCAAAAGAAATGATCACATTACCGACTGAAGCTATTGGCAGCATACCCCGTACTGAAGAGTTGATGCAGGCTCAGCGTCAATTTGAGTCAGGCGAGCTTGATGCGGAGGCCATGACCACCTTTTATGATCAAGCAGTTCAACTAACGATGAGAGAACTTGAGGCAACGGGGTCCCCTATCATCAGTGATGGTGAACAGCGTAAAACACATAGCTTTGCTACCTATTCGGTCGAAGGGGGGGAGAATATTGCTCCTGACGGTCTTGAAATTCCCTTCCAGGATGGTCACGTGCGTCGGTTGCCCCGCTTAACTGCTGGGCCTTTTCGCTTCATTCTTTCCGCTTCAGAGACATTGGCTTCGGCCAGACAATATACCCAGCGCCCAATGAAGCAAGCCATCATCTCAGTCTCAGCATTGAGTTTGTTTTATCCCCCAGAGAGTATTCCTGATTATACCCGCGAAGAGTTCCTGGAGGATTTGGTCAATGAGCAGGAAAAAGAAATTCGTGCCTGCTTTGCCGCTGGCGCACAAAAAGTGCAAATCGATTTCACCGAGGGGCGATTGGCGATTAAGCTCGACCCGAGTGGTAGCGTACTGAATGGGTTTATTGATTTAAATAATAGGGTCTTGGAACGGTTTACTGATGAAGACCGTCAATATATCGGTATCCACACTTGTCCCGGCGCCGATCACAATTCCACGCATAGTGCTGATGTGGACTACGCCGAGCTTTTACCCAGCCTCTTCGAGCTCAAGGCTGGCAATTTTTATATTGCGATGGCGGCGGAGACAGATCCTGATCGGGCATTGAGAATTGTTGCCCGCTATTTAAAACCATGGCAGCGCGCCTTCATCGGTGTTATCGATGTCAATAATCCTTACATTGAAACACCTGAGGAAGTCTGTAAGCGTGTGCTGGAAGCGGCACGTCATATACCGCTGGAACAGTTAGGCACTACCGACGACTGCGGCTTTTCACCTTTCTGCGACGATATTTACACTTCCCGATCAACCGCTTTTGCTAAAATTCGTGCACGCGTGCTGGGTACAACAATGGCTTCAGAGCAACTATCATCGCAGCAGAGTGCTCGGTATGACTAACGCGCCCACTTTGTTTCAAAGCTTTGCCATTTTTGATATTGAGCAACGCTTGATTGACTGGAATTTGGATTTTGTTGAAGAGTTTGCCGATGCTGCGCCCTTATTAATCAAGGGGCTCAGTGCGCGTGATATTCATGCAGCGTGTTTGCTTCCAGAACGAGCGCTGGATTTATCTTGGGCATTAAATGATGCTCCCCCCTCCGCTTTCGAATACATTAATAATCGACGATCTATCTCGGTTGTCCAAGAAATTAGCGTCAATGGCAGTATTTTTCGTATTGCCCAGAGCACCAATGCGGAGACTCAGCTTCATCCTGCCATGCCTGACCAGAGTGCTGAGTTGCTCCGCTCAACCGCTTTACAGATTTCAGCCACTGTGCTCAAGCGTCGTGATCAAGAAACGCTTCGTTTGCATGAGTTGGCGCTTACAGATGGCCTGACCGGAGTGGCCAATCGGCGTTATTTTGATGAGTTACTGGATTCAGAGTGGAAGCGGTGTAAGCAGGGTCAATTGCCTTTATCCGTAATCTTTATCGATATCGATTTTTTTAAGCGCTATAACGATTTATACGGCCATGTCAGTGGAGATGAATGCTTAAAAAATATTGCCTCATCCCTAAGAGCGACGCTGAACCGTCCCAGAGATTTGGTTGCTCGTTATGGTGGTGAAGAGTTTACTTGCCTCTTGCCGGAAACCGATCTTTGCGGTGCCCGCCATAAAGCCGGAGAGCTGGAATTAGCAGTCAAAGCGCTGGCCATTCCCAATGGTAAATCAAAAGTGGCACCAATTGTTACGATCAGCCTTGGTGTCGCTACCGCGCAACACGTGACGGGAGACAACCCGTTAGCGCTGGTTCGTGCTGCCGATAAACTGCTTTATCAAGCCAAATCAGATGGCAGAGCGTGTTTTCGCTCCGCACTTTTTGAATCTTGAGTTAGTTTGTGGGATCTATTCAGCCGCCCTTGTGATAAGGCAGGGCGGCTTTTATGGCTAGCACAGTTAAATGTCAACAGGTCCAGGTATGTAAACACTTATTGGCGATAAGCGGCTTCTTTCAATGCGCGAATGCGGTCATCCAACGGCGGGTGGCTGGCAAATAGTTGCTCGACTAGCGAGCGAGTCTGGCCTTTGGTGATCGCCATAGCGCGCAGGGTGTCGGGCATTTGGTCGGGCATTTCGGTTTCGCCTTTCAGGCGAGCCAGGGCGTTGACCATGGCGCCGGTGCCAGCAAGCCGTGCGCCTGCTTCGTCGGCGCGGTATTCGCGAAAGCGCGAGAACCAGGCGACGATGGCCGAGGCCGCGATGCCAAAGATAATCTCGGCCACCATGACCACGGCAAAGTAGCCCATAAAGCCGAGGCCGCCTTCGCCATCGCTGCGGCTTTTCAAAAAGCCATCGATCAGGTGGGCGACGACGCGGGCAAAGAACATCACGAAGGTGTTCACCACACCCTGGATCAGCGCCAGAGTCACCATGTCACCGTTGGCCACGTGGCCGATTTCGTGAGCCAGAACGGCGCGCACTTCCTCGGGGCGCATGCGGTTCAGAAGGCCGGCTGACACCGCGACCAGGGCATCGTCCTTGTTCCAGCCCGTGGCGAAGGCATTTGACTGCTGAGCGGGGAAAATGCCCACTTCCGGCGTCTTGATGCCGGCCTCGCGGGCAAGCTCGGCAACGGTGTCGAGCAGCCATTGCTCGGTTGAGTTTGACGGTTTTTCAATGATCACCGTGCCGGTGCTACGCTTGGCCATCCACTTCGAGATGAACAGCGAGATCATTGACCCGGCCATGCCAAAGATAAAGCAGAAAATTAGCAGGCTGGTGAAGTTGATGCCTTGCGCATTGAGGTAACTTTCGACCCCAAGCAATCGTAGCGTCAGACTGGCAACCAACAACACCGCAATGTTGGTGCCTAAAAACAGCAATATGCGCATCATGTGGCGGATTCTCCCTTGGATGTAACCGTCTAGAGTGTGACTGCGTTGAGTAGGCCAGTCGCCGTCGTGTCGTACTGGTGTATTTAGATACGTCCGCCGCGTTCAGGTTTCAAGTGGACGTGGCGACGGTTTTTCGGCGCGCCGGGATTACTGCCGGTAGCGCGCCAGAAAATTGGCGAATCGATCCAGCGCATCACCCAGCTGATCCGCCCAGGGCAGGGTGACGATGCGCACGTGGTCGGGCTCGGGCCAGTTGAACGCCGTACCCTGAACCAGCAGGATTTTTTCCTGGAGCAGTAGATCAAGCACCAACTGCTGATCGTCCTTGATGTTAAACACCTTGGGATCAAGTCTTGGGAAGGCATACAGCGCTCCCTTGGGCGTTACGCAGGAAACCCCGGGAATGGCGTTGAGCTTTTCCACGGTGATATCGCGCTGCGCCAGCAGGCGCCCACCGGGCAGAATCAGGTCGTTGATCGACTGATAGCCGCCGAGCGCCGTCTGAATGGCGTGCTGGGCAGGCACATTGGCACACAGACGCATCGAGGCCAGCATGGTCAGGCCCTGGATGAAGTCGCGGGCGTGGAGCTTGGCCAGGGTGCCCGAAATGGTCATCCAGCCCGAGCGAAACCCGGCGCAGCGGTAGCTTTTCGACAGCCCGTTCATGGTAATGACCAACTGGTCGTCGTCGGCCAGCGCGCCGGTGGCGGTGTGCTCGACGCCGTCGTAGAGAATCTTGTCGTAGATTTCGTCGGAAAACACCACCAGGTTGTGCTGCCTGGCAATGGCCAGCGCTTCACGTACCACCTCGGGCGGATAGACCGCGCCGGTGGGGTTGTTGGGGTTGATCAGCACGATGGCCCGAGTACGGCTGGTGACCTTGGCGCGGATGTCGTCCATGTCCGGTGCCCAGTCGGCCTGCTCATCGCACAGGTAATGCACCCCGTGGCCGCCGGACAGGTGGGCGGCGGCGGTCCACAAGGGATAGTCGGGGGCCGGAATCAGCACTTCGTCGCCGTCGTTGAGCAGCGCCTGCATGGCCATCACGATCAGCTCCGACACGCCGTTGCCGATATAAATGTCTTCGATGCCGACGCCGGGAATCTCCTTGCGCTGGCATTCCTGCATGATCGCCTTGCGCGCCGAGTATAGGCCTTTGGAATCGCAATAGCCCTGGGCGGTGGGCAGATTGCGCATCACGTCCTGAAGAATTTCCTCGGGCGCCTCAAAGCCAAACGGCGCGGGGTTGCCGATGTTCAGCTTAAGAATCCGCTGGCCTTCCTCTTCCAGGCGCTTGGCGTGGTCGAGTACCGGGCCGCGAATGTCGTAGCAGACGTTACTCAGCTTGTGCGATTTCTTGAGCGTGGGCGGTTCTTGTGAGTGCGGGGTGTCCATGAGCCGTTATTTCCAAAAAGTGTCCAGTGGCCGCGCGGCATCGCCGGTCGATGCGCCATTATGCGTCGGAATGCAAGGCGCTGTCTTCGTTATCGTTTACGGGCGGCGGCGGAATATCGTCTGGGGTTTCCAGCGTCAGCCTGCCCAGCTTGCCGTCGCGCAGCTCGTGCAGCAAGACCTCGGCGCCGCGGTGCAGGTCGACTTCACCGCCGGGGCGCAGGCCGCCCCGCTTGCCGGCGATTTCCTTGAGGATCGCGTGGCCGTCAAAACCGGCAATTGCCAGGAAGTCCGGCTTTTGCGGGCCGTCGGCATCAATCTCATCGGTGCTGACCGGTGCGTATGCGGGCAGCGCCTTGAGCTTGTAGCGGGCGGTCAGCGCGTTCGGGTAGCGCTTTGCCAGTTCGGCGCTGGTGATGATAGCCACGTCGGTATACTCGATGGCGGTATCGCGAATCGCCCCGCTGGCGGCCAGGCGGTAGGCGCTGGCCTGGTCTTCAATCTTGGGCCACAGCACCCCTGGGGTGTCGACCAGCGCCACGCGTCCGTCGATGCGCACCTTTTGCTGACGCTTGGTGACTGCCGGCTCATTGCCGGTTTTGGCGATTTTGCGCCCCGCCAAGCCGTTAATCAGCGTCGACTTACCCACGTTGGGAATGCCCATCACCATCACGCGCACGTCTCGGTCGGCGCGCACGGCGCCGGCCAGCTCGTGGCACAGCTTGGGAATTTTTTTAAGCTCGCGGAGATTGGTCGTGGTCACCGCCAGCGCGCGCATGTCGTCCTGGGCGTCGAAAAATGCCACCCACTCGTCGGTGCGGTCCGGGTCGGCCAGGTCCGCCCGGGAGAGAATCTTGAGCACCGGCTTGTGGCGGGTCAGCTCGGCCAGCATGGGGTTGGCGCTCGAATAAGGCAGGCGGGCATCGAGCACTTCGATGACCACGTCGATTTCCGGCAGCGCCTCCTTGATCTGGCGGCGGGCCTTGTTCATGTGTCCGGGGAACCAGCCGAGCATGGGTTTCTCCTGCAAATAGCAAATGCGCTGCATCTTAACAGAAGGTGGTCAATAAACGGTTGTTAAGGCGTGATCTCGGCCTTATATTCTTATATGGTATAACTTTATAATTATTATATGTTGGCGGCGGCGCCAAGCAATCGCCACGACCATTAATTGCAAAGACAGGTAATGGCAAAGAGGAGTACAACATGGACCTGGCATCGAGCCTGCAGGGGCTTGTGGGCGGTATCTTGATCGGTATCTCGGCGGTCTGGCTGATGGCAAGCCTTGGGCGAATCGCCGGGATCAGCGGAATTGTGGGTAATTTGATCGCCCAGCGGCCAAAGGGCGATAGCGCCTGGCGGGTGGCGTTTCTGGTAGGCCTGATCAGCGGGCCTTTGCTGCTGATGGGGCTTGGCGTCGGGTGGGGCAACGTCGTCAATCATCCCGGCGAGGTCATCGGCCAGCCGCTGGGCGGCGTGCCGCTGATGCTGGTGGCCGGCCTGCTGGTCGGGCTGGGCACCGGGCTCGGCAGCGGCTGCACCAGTGGCCACGGGGTGTGCGGGCTGGCGCGTCTCTCACCGCGGTCGCTGGCGGCAACGATCACGTTCCTGGTCGCCGCGCTGGTGACCGTCTATGTCGTGCGGCACGTTCTGGGAGGTGGGGCATGAAAAAACAGTCTCTGACCCTGGTGTCGAGCTATGTCGCCGGCCTGCTGTTCAGCCTGGGACTCGCGGTCTCGGGCATGACCGATCCGGCCAGGGTGGTCGGTTTCCTGGATGTCGCCGGTGACTGGGACCCGACGCTGATGTTCGTACTCGGCGGGGCGGTCATCACCACCTTCATTGGCTACCGCGTTGTGCTGAAGCAGCCCGCCCCCATGCTGGACGGGCGCTTTCAGCTGCCCAGCAAGCAGACGCTGGACGCCAGACTGCTCGGCGGGGCGGCGCTGTTCGGCGTGGGGTGGGGCCTCTCGGGCTATTGCCCGGGGCCGGCCATTGCGTCGCTTGGCGGCGCTACCTTACCGCTGGTGGCGATGCTGGCGACCATGGTGCTGGGCTGGGTGATCGCCAGGCGCATCGCCTGACGAGGCTATCGCTTACTCCGGCGCTGGGCCACCCATCATTTCCTCCAAACGTTCCTCGTTGGGCATGCCTTCGACGCGGTCCAGCCGAGTGACTCCCTCGTCGGTCTGGCGCTTGAAGGCGCTGGTCGGCGTGGCGTGGAGCCCCAGGCCTTCGAACAGCTGATTGTTGGTGTAGACCTGTTCTTCAATATCGCGAGGTTGAGCGCTGGCGCTGATGCGTTCGCCTTGCTTGTGGTTGACGAGTGCTTCGGCGGGGTCCTCGGCAGCGAGTAGCGCAGCCGCTTTGGCGGGGCTGTCG
>RKMJ01000105.1_pt1 | contig 48502 bp, 46 predicted proteins | sample 2174201 | NCBI WGS metagenome assembly RKMJ01 (sample SAMN10236717, study PRJNA505202) | synthetic metagenome | isolation source: mock community containing 12 organisms: Thioclava sp. ES.032, Psychrobacter... | place: USA: Walnut Creek | collected 2015-10-01 | reverse complement strand
CTCATCCTGACGGGCACCATGGGCTTTGCTGGCAATCACCAGCGCTTTCAAAGCATCAATATCATCGGGCAGATCGGCTTCGGTCAACATGACCCTGATTTAGCAGATTTCTGCCATCAAGACCCAAAGAATATCGAACCCGACGCCAGTCTAGACCAGCAAACAAGGCTTCAAATTGGGCAGGTTCAAGCCGCATCAGGCCATCCCGAATTTGGGGTCAGGCAAAGGAATGCTCCTCCAACCGCTTGTAGGTCATCACAAGACCGGACCCTTCCCAATAGAGAAGCTTCAATCGATCAGCCCGACGGGCCCGGAAGACAAACACTGTCCCTGTGAAGGGGGCCTTGTCTAGTTCATTCCTGATCAAGGCTGCCAAACCGCATGGCCTTTAGGGAAGTAGACAGGTTTGGTGTCGAACAATATCTTCACATGGTTCGAGGGGAAGATCATGATGTGCGTGCCAGAGATCGTGCCACAGCGGCTATTCGGCTCACGCTTGCTCCTGCTTCCAGCCGGATCGTGATGGAACCGCAATGAATCTCAGGTCTATCTGCAATGACGCGAGGTTCCGGGGCCGACGCATCCTCGACCACCAAACTGGCAAATCTAATCTCACCCTCAGGTTCGGGGAGAACCAACTTGCCCCGTCGTGCCGCCGTCCTCCAGGAGGAAAGATGGTTCGGGCGAACCCCATATTGCTCAGCGACTTCATGCGCCCGGGCACCAGGACGGAGGCTCTCCGGCACAATCTGAGCTTTCTCTTCATCCGTCCATTTGCGCGGACGACCACGGACGCGCGCTACAGGAGTGAGAAACTCCGTCGTACTCTCCATGGAGATACTCCATAAATATCAATATGAAGATCTCATCGCAGATCCGTCTGGAAGCAGCAATGTGGGGCTGAAACAGCGCTTGCGATGAACTGCAGGGCAGTCGCACCAGCAGCAGCCCACCTTCAAAACATAGATGATACCGGAAATCACTCGGCGATCATCCACTCGACGGGTACCGCCTTTGCTATTCGGCAAAAGCGGCTCAATAACCGCCCATTGTGAGTCCGACAAACAATATAGATGTCCCATTCAAGCCTCCAATCTAATGATTGGATAGATTGAATCTGATTTTCTTCGCCAGTTCAATGGTATCAATAGGTTTTGACCCTAGCCTAAACGTCAGAGGATTTGGTGCTGAACAGTCATCGAAGGAGAGCCCTGTCCTGTCGGGCAGGCAGGGTCTCTCTTCTCGATTTTGTCTTAGTCTGCTGCGTCGTGGAGATAGAAATCCCAGCCCAGATACTGCTTGGTCGCATCGACAATGGCATCACTCACTGATGCAAAATTTGCAGCGACGTGATGCTCGAAGCCGTTTTCGCAAATATAATGCAGCAGCTTCTGCATGCTTGGGATTTCAACAACACCGGCGCCGCCGAATGTCTCCAGAGGATCTTCGGTAAACTTTCCTTCCCCGACATAACCACGGATGCGGCCGGAGGTATCGTCCGTACTGACCCGGATGTAGGTCATGTGCCCGGCCTTGATTGAACCATCGACCGTCCCATAGGTGTTTTCCTTTCCAACAGTGCCGGCGATAATCTCCTGGAAATCCATCTTGTAGTCTTTGAAGAATTCCTTCGGCAGATTGCTGCAGTGGAAACAGACAGCCTTGTTGGCGTTTGCACCGTAGTTGTTGTTCCAGTCGAGCAGCGCACTTGGCGATCCCGACGCCAGCGCAAGCATATGCATGCCAATCAGGCCGCAGACATCAACCTCACAGGCGCTGGAAATAAGCTTGGAACTCATCATGCTCATCATCGTGCACGGTACGACGCCGTAGTTTTCCTCAAGAGACGTCCAGCACTGGATGGCGCTGATCGAGACGTCAGCCTCTTTCATCCATTCTTCCGTCACCGCAGCCAATTTGGCTTGCCGGAGGATAGCCGGGTTTGGCACGCCATCGGTCGAGATATAGTTCTTAATAGCATCCAGCTTTTCAGTGACGATTGCGGCGTTGTCGTCAAGCCTTGAAACCCGGCCCAGAATTTCTGACAAATCAAGAGTGACGACAGAAATGCCAGCAGCTTCGAGAAGCTTTTCGCTATAGCGCACCGTATTGAACGCCTCTGGCCGAGCACCGATGGCACCGATGCGGAGCCCGCGCAAGCCGCCAACGACGCGACAGGTTGCCGAGAACCGCGAGAGGTCTTCCTGAAACTCATCACTGAGTGGATCGACACAGTGCGATTTCGTCAGGGAGTAGCGGATACCATATTGTCGAAGGTTGTTGCAGGCTGACATCTTTCCGCAGAAGCTGTCGCGCCGCCACTGGATCGACATATTCTTCGGATCATCCGGAGTTGCCTGAATCAGCACCGGCACTTTCAAGCCTGAAAGCCTGATCGTATCGGCAATTGGCCGCTCCTCACCAAAGTTGGGAAGCGTGACAATAACCCCGTCAATGTCATCAGAATGGGCTTTGAAGAGCGCAGCGCACTGTTTCGCATCAGCGAACGACTGAACAGCGCCATGCTGAGTGTCTTCCGGGCTGAGAACAATACACTTGTGGCCGGCTTTCTCCAGAGCGTTGATCATATGCTCGCGTCCGGTCGACGCGAGATGACCCGGAAAGAAGCCACGGCTTCCCACCACAACACCGAAAGTCATCGTTTTCATTTTAAGTCCTTTCTCGGATTTCATTTTAAGTGCCTCCTGCCACCCTTTTGAAATGCGTGCCGGTGAGGCTGTTTGCCGCTCAAGCCTTCTCGTCGCTTCTGATGCGCTTGCAATCCCTCCAGAGGCCAATGAACTCTTCCTGTCGTTTGGAGGAAGACCTCAAGTCACACTGACCGACGGCATCGGAAACGTCATGGCCAAGTTGGTTGGATACTTGCGAAAAACCATCAAAAATGCCATTAATGAGGTTCGTACCTCATTAATGAGATAGCTGTCAATCATTGCTATTGATATGATGAAAATCACAATTTTTGCTAAAAAATTCAAATAATAGGGACTTTTATCAGTTTTAGAGATTGATCCTTACTCTATTTTCTGGATTCTTGATGAAATAGGTTTTGGTTTTGGGTCTTAATGAGTTACGTACTTCACCTTATATATTCTTGTGCTTCGCCGCATTTCTGTCTTTGGCGTTCATGAAACAGAGATTTCAGGAGTGCGGTTGAAAAAGGAGGTTTCCGTGTTGTCCTGAATGATTCAATTCGCGGCTTAAGGTGGTGATTTGGCCTCAAGCGGCTGGTTATTTACTTGTATATAGTTCCAAACCCCTTAGAGCCTGACCGAAAAGTAGTTGAGCGATATCAGCAGTTTGTGATTCACAGTCTTTGCGAAGAGATGAAGGATCATATGAGCTGGACTGATATTACCCGGCAGGAGCATAGCCGAAAATCAGATCAATATCCAAGCGATTTGACGGATGCGGAATAGTCCCTGTTGACGCCCCTGTTGCCACCGGCCAAGTCTGGCGGTCGACCAAGAACGACGGACCTGCGGGATGTTGCCAATGTGATTTTGTATATTGCCAGTTCCGGTTGCCAATGGGGCATGCAGCCCAAGGACTTTCCGCCAATGACGACCGTTTAGGGCTATTTCTATGACTGGCGGGATCCCCGGTTATGATGCTGGGAAAAAAGATCAAGGGCGCAAACGGCATATCATTACCGATACCATTGGCTTGATGCAATTTGTCGTCGTTCATGCCGCCGACATTAAGGATCGAGATGGAGCGCCTGATGTGCTCAAAAGCATTCGGGGCCGTTTCCCATGGCTGCGTCATGTCTTCGTTCCCTCTCGACGGCGCTTCGCTTGTCTGCCGGGCAATGGATGGCGGATATGCCGGAGAAAAATTGAGGACAGCGTTGAAGGGGCATCGTGACTGGACCATTGAAATCATCAAACGCTCTGATACGGCCAAGGGCTTTGAGGCCTTGCCAAGGCGATGGGTGGTTGAACGTACCTTCGCGTGGCTCGGGCGATGTCGCCGCCTCGCCAAGGATTGGGAGCAAAGCATCGAAAGCTCAACCGCTTGGGCATTGGTAGCCAGTATCAGGTTCCTCACCCGGAGAATTGCAAAATACTGATATCCCTCATAAAATTTAGATTCAGACCCTAAGAGGCGGTTTAGCAGCAAAAGGAGCCACATTTGCCAGTGCTTGAAAACGCCAAGGTCGTTATCTTTGCCACCAACGGATTTGAGCAATCCGAACTCATGTAGCCTATAAAACAACTAACAGAAGCTGGCGCAACCGTTCACGTTGCGACCCTGGACGGCGAAGCCATCGGAGGGTGGAAGGCCAGCGATTGGGGTGATCGTGTCGAGGCAGACCTCAAGATTTCCGACGTCAACGTCGAAGACTACATCTGTCTCGTCCTGCCTGGTGGCCAGATCAACCCTGATATCTTTCGGACCGATAAGGTGACCGTTCAGAAGGTGCGAGATTTCGTCGCCAATGACAAGATTGTCGCTGCGATCTGCCACGCGCCATGGCTTCTGATCGAAGCCGGTGTCGTTGAAGACCGCGAGATGACGTCTTACCACTCGATCCGCACCGATCTGAAGAATGCCGGCGATCTGAATGCCGTTCCCTGGGAGGCCTCCATCGAGAGATTCCAGCGTATTGGCGGTCTGATTGATCCAAGAGACGATCATGGTTACAATGCGACCTATGATGCGCAGTCACCATGGATGCTGTGGCCGTTGGATCATGTCTTCCACCAAAAGGCCTTCACAGTGGACAGGTTTGAGGTTCTTCGGAGCTTTGGCTCAGACCACTACCCTGTCGAGGCCGTGCTTTGTCACAAGCGAAGTGACAACCCGCCACCTCGGTTACAGAAGAATGACATTTCTGAAGCAAAGAAAGACATCCGTGTCGCCTTGCAATCGGGCAACGACTGGTCGGGTGCGTCATTTCGGTCGAAGCAAACCAAGCAACCAAAGATACAGCACTAGGCGCATATTGAGAGTGTTCTTCGATATACAATATATGGGCGAAAAAAAATGTTTTGGCATCCACTGTAGTGGATGAACGAGCCAATCATACTATTTAGGTACACAGCATGAAGTCCGAATACGTAATCGCACTCATTAAATGGAGCCGCCGCCACGTCGAGCTCACGACATTGTCCCTTTTGAGCGTCACTTTGGTCGCGATATGGACGCTGGCAGAATTAATTGAAGAAGTTGCCGAAGGCTCAACCCAAAGCCTTGATCGTGATATCCTCTTGCTTCTGCGAACATCTGGCGATCTATCCGATCCGATCGGCCCGTGGTGGCTGGAAGAAATGGGACGCGATCTGACGGCCCTGGGCGGGGTCGCCGTCCTTGTTCTCACAACACTTATAGCTTCTGTGTTCTTCTTGCTGCGTCACCGCTGGACGTCGATGCTGTATCTAGTCGCAACAGTAGGAAGCGGTATCGTGCTCAGCAGTATCGCAAAAGAATTCTTTGATCGCCCTCGACCCGATCTGGTGCCCCATGGGTCAATGGTCCAAACAGCCAGCTTTCCCTCGGGGCATTCCATGATGGCCGCGATTGTCTATCTGTCGATAGGAGTGCTGATTGCCCGCGTCCAGCCAGGGCTTATTCTCAAGGTCTATATCTTGATGGTCGCTGTTTTGTTGACGATTCTTGTCGGAATAAGCAGAGTTTACATGGGTGTCCACTGGCCTACCGATGTTGCTGCGGGCTGGCTCGCAGGAGGGGTGTGGGCAATGATTTGCCTGATGGTCGCCGACAGATTGGCCAAGCGCGGTCATATGGAGCACGAAGCTCACGAGGATGCCTGAGAGGGCGAGGCGGAAACAGATCTGAACGCGGCATCATGAACGCCATCATGACAAAAGCCATGGTCGCGCCCATCAGGATCGTCATGTAGGCGCGTGTTTCACTAAAAAAGATATGCTCGAGAGCGTATGTGTTCAGATACGTCAGTACGCACATAAAAAAGGTGGAGGCCAAGATCATCATTGCAAAGCGAGAGTAGTTCATTTCCTTCTCCTTCTCCTTCCTTTCATACTTGCCTGACTAACAGCGTCCAGCACTGAAAAGTTCTACAAGGAACCTTTTTTCAGCATCCCCCGTTGTCGGATTGAGACCTGACAGCGAGAGGGAACCCATGCCAGCCAAATCGAAAGCACAACAGAAAGCCGCCGGGGCGGCACTTTCCGCCAAACGGGGAGAGACAAAAAAGAGCGCATTGCAGGGTGCCGCTTGCGAAATGCTCGACTCGATGTCTGAAGAGCAACTCGAAGATTTTGCTAGCACCGAGCGCAAGGGGAAACCCGATCACAAGCGCTGAGACTTCAGCCCAACTGCCTCGAAAGGACGACCGATGGCTCTGAGACTACTCATCGCCGCTTTACTGGCCGGCACTGTTACCATGGTTCAGGCAGAGAGCGTCATGGACGGACTGCGCGAGCGTGCGCTCGAGCTCGTCAACACATCGCGTGCAGACGAAGGCCTGCCCACACTGACGGCAGGCGAAGATTTGAACGCCTCCGCGATGGCCCATGCACAGGACATGCTGAAACGAAACTATTATTCTCACACCTCCCCCGAAGGTGAAGGGCCGAGAGAGCGCTACCTTGAAGCCGGCGGCAGTGAGTGGGAACTGGTGGCCGAAAATATCGCCAAATGCACGAGTTGTCAGACGCCCCCGGACATCAACCGGGTCGAGGCATTTCACAAGGGATGGATGAACAGCGCCGAACACCGCGCCAATATCTTGCGCAAAGGGCTGTCACGGTTCGGCTTTGCGACAGCGTCGAGCGACAACGTCATCTATGCCGTTCAAACCTTCGCTGGGCCCGGCACGACGCGGGGTGATGGCACCGAAGCACTCTCCGTGGGAGACGCCACGGAGATGGCTCTCGATCAGCTCAACGCGGCCCGGTCCAAAGCAGGGTTGCCGCAGATCAAAGCCAGCGACACCCTGACAAATAGCGCCGCCAGTATGCTCCCCGAAGACCTGTCTGGATATCGCCTAAAAGACTTGAAGGGTCTATCGGAAATCGAGGGAAACTGGGCTCGACTATCCGCTGTTGCGGGAGCGTGCAGCGGATGTGGTCAAGAGTTGGTGGCAGGTGATGTGAGGAGTTTTCTGTCGGACTGGTTAAGTGAGGGGAACCCGAACCGTGAGCGGCTATTCGATAAGAACTTCACGCACGCGGGCTTCGAATTGCTAGCAGACGGAGAAGGACGCAAGTTCGGGCTCTTGCTGCTAGCAGAATGATTCCCTGAAGCATCCCGGTAGTCTCGGCGCCGCTTGACCTAGGGAATTGGTCTAATGAATCCACGCTGTTGATGTTTTCCGAGTTGTCTCACAAATAAATTAGGACGCCACATGTCAGACAAAGGCCTTTCCCCAGCAGATGGACACAGCGCATGGCATAAAGCGAACCCTTGGCTGATCACCATTATTGTGATCATTCTCTCGGGTTGGGCTCTTCGTGCGATGACGACCGTTGTGGTGCCGGTCATTCTGGCCTTTTTTCTTACGCTGATGGTTCGTCCTCTCGACAGAATGACGGCAGCGCATTTGCCTACAAGGATCGCTTGGTTGGGGCATGTTGTCGCGCTTGCTACTGTCCTGTGTGGCGTGGGGCTTTTTGTAACCTGCCTTTGGATCGCGGCGGGACAGATTGCAGATCAGTTTTCCGGGGCCGAAAAAATGCCGCTCATGTCTTGGTTGGATCTTGATATGCGTGCCGACGCAACCGCCGCACCAGACAGACAGGGTACAAATACAGAATCCAGCATACTTCTGCGAGAAACCTATACCAGCGCAGTGAAATCACTGGGAGATGCGGCATCGCAGTGGATCTCGGGATTTGCCAACAGTGTAATCAACAAGACTGGTAGGACGCTTGGAGGGGTGATTTTCGTCATCTTCCTGACCTTGCTGATGCTGGTTGAAGCTCCGCACTGGAGCGAAAAACTGGATGCGGTCGCATCTCGGCGTACAAACCGCGATATGCAGAACACCCTACGTGTCATTTCCGAGAGACTCATGCGCTACCTTGTCACCCGCACGGTGATGGGCTTATTGACAGCGGCGCTCTATGCGCTTTGGTTATGGCTTTTCGGGGTCGACCTGCTGCTGGTATGGGGATTTCTGGCCTTCCTGCTGAATTTTGTTCCCACGATAGGATCCCTCGTTGCTGGCGTGCTGCCAGTGATCTACGCGTTTGTCCAGAAAGACCCATCGTCCGCATTGATCATCGGAGGTGGCGTTCTGGTCATCGAACAGGTAATCGGTAACTTTATCGACCCAAGAGTTCAGGGACAGCAAGTGTCTGTTTCACCTCTGGTGGTGTTGATTGTGTTGGCACTTTGGGGCTGGCTATGGGGGATCATTGGCACCGTTCTGGCTGTGCCGATCACTATCACCGTAATAATCGCCTTCAGTCATTTCGATACTCTGCGGCCCATCGCGCTTTTCCTGAGCAACGAGACCTCTATGGAGGATCTGGACCGGATAGCCAACACCAAGCGCTTCTAATCTTGCTCTTCGGGCAGAATGCAGTGGGATAGCCTCAAACCGCAGCCTGGATAAGGACGCCATGATATGAGGAATATGACACATGAAAGTAAACCCCGAATAGACTAAGTCAAAGATGGCGTGCCTGTCCGTCATGGCCAAGCTGCAATTTCCCCAGAATGACCGGTAAGACACGCAATGTAGGCTTCGTAGGGTCCGGTTGATTTGACCCACACGGGAGAGTTGGATTGAAAAATACGGAACAAAATCCGGGTGTATCGGGTTGAATTGAGAGCAGCGGGTGCAGCCTGTAATTGGTGGCGCCCCGTTCTAAACCTATAATCCAACTTGGAGGAAAATTATGAAACGTCTTCTTCTTGCAACCGCCGCAGCTGCTCTTGTCTCGACACCCGTCCTCGCCGACATGATCAACTATTCCAACCTGATCCGGACCCGCGACATTACTGGCGGCACCATCTACACCATGAACGAGTCCTACGACGAGGGGTCTTGGGAAGCCGACACTTATTACACGAGTACCGCCGAAGGATGGAATGATATCGGTGAAATTGAAGATGTGATCCTTAACCGAGAAGGCAAAATGATTGGCATTGTTGCCGAAGTCGGCGGTTTTCTCGACATTGGTGACAAACATGTGATGCTACCAGTAGAGGATGTGAAGCTTGTCGCCGTTGACGACGAGAGCTATTCCTACGTCACGCGTCTTTCCGAAGAACAGCTCGAAGAGCGAGAAAGTGTTGACGAAGGCTGGTGGGACTGACGCCTCAAAACGCCCTATCCAGCACGACATTCCTACCCCCGCAGGTTTTGACCGGCGGGGGTATTTTTGTTGGCTCTGTTGCAAAAAAAACTTGAGGAGCCATCGAAGGGCCATTCTGCCGGATTTTGGCCGTGCCGGTGACGCTCTATTTCGTCTGAGACAGCAGGCGACCGGTGTTCGCATCACTGATGGCATATCACATTCTGTTTGGAACAAACCCGCCAACTCGCCGTTAGCTTAACGTGTGGCTCTCGCTGGACGCACGCATACTCGAACGATCAGAAGGAGGTTCCAATGTCCGACATCGCAACATCCCCCTCCAATCCGTCAGGCCGTCATGAAACGGTCTGGGGCGTCAAGATCCTCGGCTGGGTCTGCGTCCTTTTCGGTGCGGTCATTCTGGCTGGGGGCATCTGGCTGATCTTTCTTGGCGGAAGTTGGTATTACGGCATCGCGGGCCTTGGCCTGACGGCCACCGGTATCCTGCTGAACCGCTACATGATGGCGTCCGTCTGGCTTTATCTCGTTGTCTGGGTCGGAACGGTCGCCTGGGCTTGGTGGGAAGTCGGAGCCGACTGGTGGGCCGAGGTCCCGCGACTTGTCGCACCGACCCTGATCCTCCTTCTTGTGCTGCTCTGTATTCCAGCGCTGAAACGCCACTCTTCCAAACATTGATACGGAGAAGCTTCGGATGACACGTATTATTTCTTTCGCCACGGCCGCTATCCTAGCAGGTTCTATACCTCTTCATGCGCAGCAGGCGACCACGAACGAGCCGACACTATCCCCGCCGTCCAGCTCAACAAATGAGACCGCGCCGGAGGCGAAGTCTGCGGAACCGGATACAGCCCAAACCCAGGACGAGTTCCCGGACGCCGAGGAGGAGACCACAGCACAAACTGCCCAAAGCCTAACCGAAGACGCCCAGACGACAAGCGGCACAATCGTCACCCCTGCCCAGCCTCCGATGGAACTGGGCAGTGACTGGCCCTATTGGGGCGGAGACGCGCAGGCAACCCGCTATTCCCCACTGGATCAGATTACGGCCGAAAATGTCGGCCAGCTGGAACAGGTCTTCACCTTCCACACCGGCGATCTGCCCGAAGGCACGGCGAAAGGCAAATATTCGCCCGAAGTTACACCCCTCAAGGTCGGCGACGATCTGCTGATGTGTTCCGCAATGAATATCCTCATTTCGGTGAACGCCGCCACCGGCGAGGAAAACTGGCGCTTCGATCCGGGCGTCCCGAACGATGCGATTCCCTACGGTGCCACATGCCGCGGCGTCTCGGTTTACAGAAATCCCGACGCAGCCGAAGATGATGCCTGCGCAACGCGCGTGATTCAGGGCACGCTGGATGCCAAGCTGGTTGCTGTTGATGTTGAAACCGGCGCGCCGTGCGAAGACTTTGGGGAAAACGGCACCGTCGACTTGTGGCAGGACATTGGTGAGCGGGTGCCAGGCTGGTATGCCGTGACGGCTCCACCTGCCATCGTGCGTGGCGACGTCGTGACGGGTGCACAGGTCAAGGACGGTCAGGCGGAAGATGCGCCCTCCGGCGTGGTCCGTGGTTATGACGCCGTGACCGGGGAGCTTGCCTGGGCCTGGGATCTGGCCGCTCCCGACCAGAACCGCAATGGCCCGCCGGAAGGCGAGGTTTACACCCGGGGCACGCCCAACATGTGGACCACGGCCGTCGCTGACGAGGAGCTGGGCATGGTCTACCTACCGCTGGGCAATTCCTCGGTCGATTATTATGGGTCCAACCGTAGCGAGGTGGAGGACGAATACGCCACCTCGCTTGTTGCGCTGGATGCGACGACTGGCGAGGAGGTCTGGCATTTCCAGACTGTGCGCCATGATGTGTGGGACTACGACCTCGGTTCCCAGCCAACGCTGATTGACTATCAGGATACCCCCGCGGTGTTGTTGCCATCCAAGCAGGGCGACATCTACATCCTGAACCGCAAAACGGGTGAGCCACTGACTCCGGTCGGCGAACTCACCGATCTGCCGAAGGGCGACATTGAACCGAATTACATTTCGGATACCCAGCCGATCAGCAAATGGCACACCCTGCGCAAGCCGCCGCTCGAAGAAAAGGATATTTGGGGCTTTACCCCCATCGATCAGCTCTGGTGCCGCATCCAGTTCCGCCTCGCCAATTACGACGGGTTCTTCACGCCGCCCTCCAGTGAAAAGCCATGGATCCAGTATCCCGGCTACAACGGCGGGTCCGACTGGGGGTCGATCGCTGTCGATACGGACCGTGGGATCATTATCGCCAACTACAATGATGTGCCCAACTACAACCGGCTGGCGCCGCGAGATGAAGTGACGTCCAAACCGATCAACGAGATGGAGACCGGCGAAAGCGGCGGCACGAATGCCGAAGGTGCCGCAGACCCCCAAACCGGTGCCCCATACGGGATCAGCGTCAATGCCGGCTGGCGGAACAATGTGACCGGCGTGCCCTGCACGCGTCCGCCTTATGGTGGCATTCGGGCAATCGACCTTGAAACCGGTGAAACCCTGTGGGACCGCCCGATTGGCACCGCGCGCCGCAATGGCCCGTTCGGCATTCCCTCTTTCCTGCCCTTCGACATCGGCACGCCGAACAACGGCGGGGCAGTCGTGACTGCCGGCGGACTTGTCTTCATCGCGGCGGCGACGGACAACCTGTTCCGTGCGATCGACATTGAAACCGGCGAGACCGTCTGGTCGACCGTGTTATACCATCGAGCAGAATTCAGAACCGATATGCCCATTCTCGCAATCCGATGGACATGATGATCCAAGGTTGACCGACGGGTTTGTTCCAGGCTTCGCAACATATCGCGAGGATTTCCTCTTAGGATGAGAAGATCCGGTTGGAAAGCCAGTTTTTCCGCATGAACTGCCATATATTCTCGACCGGGTTCAATTCAGGAGACCTTGGTGGTAGCGGGAGCAATGTGATGTTGTCCGGCACGTCGAGATTTTGCGTTGTGAGAGGTAATGGGATGATCCTCCTATCCCTCAATCTCAGCTAATATAGCTTGAATTTGGCGGAAAGGCAGTTCATCCCATTACCTTTGTGTGCCAGCCGGCCTGATCGAGAATGAGGATTGCGTGGGCTCCATCAGCGACTTGGCCGGAGATTTCTTCCAAATGCCACTGCATGGCTTGGATGTTGCAAAAGGGCAGAACCAATCCAGCCCCGACACCACGGGCCGGGCAGATAGCCCCGAAGATATAGACTGACTTTGTCCTTTGATCTTTCGGTGCAACAGGGCGGGTTCCGCGCTTTGCCCAACGACGTGTGATCTTGGTTTTCTGTCCGACACGCGCCTCGTCCTGCCACCACACTTCTATCGGGGTTCCTTTCGGGAGCTTTTTGCAGATTTCTGCCAACTCGGCTGGGAAGTTTTTTTAATACCAACGGCATTTAATTCTGACCTTCTTGAGCCCATTTTCTCATACCTATTGAATGGATGATGGTTGGGTTGGCGGAGAGGCTCTTCCATGCTTGGCAACCAGCATCAAGAATGGCGGCATAGTCTTCGAAGACCCGATTGGACAGGAAGGTACCGCGCAGATACTGCCAAATATTCTCAACTGGGTTCAGTTCCGGTGATTTGGAAGGCAACAGGAGGATGGTGATATTCTTGGGCACGTTGAGTCTGCTTGTCGTATGCCATCCGGCACGATCCATCAGCACCACGGCATGAGCGCCGCGCGCCACTGTCCTTGAGACTTCTTCGAGGTGCATTTGCATGGCCTGTGTATTTGCAAAAGGCATCATCAATCCCGCGCCAACGCCACGCGCTGGACATATTGCACCGAACAGATAGGCATTTTTATATCGCTGATCGGCTGGCAGACGTGGTCTGGTTCCCTTTTTTGCCCATAGTCGGGCCAGTCCATTCTTCTGACCAAGCCTAGCCTCATCTTGCCACCAAATCTCGATGGGCTTGTTCTTTGGCAAATGGCCTACATGCGCTGCCAACGTTGCGGAGAAGTTTTTTTGAAAGCATCAATGACTTCAGGCTTTTGTTCTGGATGTTGAGGTCGACCAGATATGCGCACATACCCCATGCGGCGCAAAAGATCCCGTACTCCACGTTCCTTGTAGGAGACCCCAAACCGCTCTTGGATCACACGCACCAGATCCTGGCTACGCCAGACAGAGACGCCGTCCTTCTCAGGATCAGGACCGGTTTCAACGATAGCAACAAACTCTTCGAGCTGTTCTGGGCTCAAGCGCATGGGAGCGCCGGTTGCTTTGATGTCGACAAGACCATCGGTGCCTTGCTCATTGAAGCGAAGAACCCAATCTCGCAAAGTCTGGCGGTCCATACCGCCGACTTTGGCGGCATCAGCACGGTTCATGCCGTCATAGACAGCCGCAATGGCCAGTAGGCGGCGGCTCTGTTTGGCATTGCGGCATCCTTTGGCAAGACGGCGCAAACTATCGGCGTCAAAAGCATCGCTAAGAATCAAAGCGGCAGACATGGCAAAATCTCCTTTGCCATGTTGAATCACGCCAGTGCTAAAAATGGAATCCCTAAAGAGTCAGAACTTCACGCCCTTGGTATTATGTTTCAGGCAAGATGGGGCCCCGGATTGGTCCAATTGGAACTGCGCCCGGCCAATGCTGTTGTGTGCGTTGCCTGATCAGCATTTCTCGGGGACGCAATAAAACAGCAACGCCCTGACGTTCCTCACTCTTTACAGCAACAAAGCGCATCGTTGGACGGCTGGCCGCTTCGCAGATCGCGTCAGCATCTGCTGCATCGTTCTTTTGCCGCTTAACGAATGGCTACACATAAATTGGAGGGATCAACCTGACTTCATGGCCAAGCCGGGTAAGCTCACGTCCCCAATAGTGGGCGCTACCGCAGGCTTCCATCGCTACCAAACAGCACGGCTGATCATCGAAAAACGAACGAACTTGTTTCCGGCGCAGGCGCTTGCGGAAGATAACCTCACCCGATGCTCCTGCTCCGTGGACTTGAAAAACAGACTTCGCTAGATCAACACGAATTGTATGAACTTCTAACATAGACGCCTTCTATAGGATCAACAAAATCCCACCTTCTCACATCAGAGCCAGCGGTGGGCGTCTACAGCACCTGAGCCCTATGACGCGCCTGAACACCACTACCATGAGACAGGCACGCCTCGTGCGCAATGCATGAGCTGTAATATGGTGGAGTAGATCTACATGGGCAATAGTTGTTCCGTCACAACGCCTTTGAGTCAGAACAGCTAGGGCAGATTTTCGTTCAGATATATCTCGAGGCGTATTGTTTCCTGGCCGGCAAGCAGGGGCGTATTTTCGATAGCCGACTTCAGGATTCTCAAGGCACTTCGCACTTCATGACCCGGATCCTGATGAATGATCGCGTCAACAACACCATTGCGCAGCGCCTCGCGTGTGTGAGGCGTTAGCTCATGCGCGATGACAACCTGCTCTTTGCGCGGGCGGGCCGACACGACATGGATGATGCCACGGTTTCCCGCACCCATATTATAGACCCCGATCACATCGGGATGCGTTGTCAGGCATTTGCTCAACTGCTCTTCAACAATATCGCCATCATCTCGCCCTTCTATAACAGGCAGACACTCGAGATCAGGATAATCGCTGTGCATGACCTGTTCGAAGCCCATGCGGCGTTCCACATGGTCCCGCAACAGCATTGAACCGGCGACCAAAGCAATTTTGCCGGTTTTGCCTCCAATAAATTTGCCCATCAGCCTGGCTGCCGTTCGACCGGCAGCAACATTATCGATGCCAACATAGGCATATGATTTAAACGAAGGCACATCTGAAACCAATGTCACCACTGGAACATCGCTCTGGTTTAATCGTGCCAGCGCACCGCGAACAGAAGTGGCATCCGCGGCAACAACAGCAACTCCGGAAAAGCGTTCCGGGTTCAACCCGTCCAGCGCGGCTGCGAGCGCCGGCCCGTCAAAGGGAGGCACCTTGTATATCGATATTTCGGTGCGTTCGGTTGCTGAATACTGCCGCGCAGCCTCAATCTCGGCCTCAAGAGCGCGCATGAAGCTGTTTGTGCCTTCGGGAATGACAAAGGCAAACCGATAGACCAGCCGCTTGGACAGGTTGGCCGCAGAAACATCTCTGATGTAGCCAAGCACCGAAATTGCTGTTTCAACCTTGTTGATCGTCGTCTTACGGACACCCGGACGCCTGTTCAGCACCCTGTCAACTGTAGCCAGACTAACGCCAGCCTGTTTCGCGACGTCCTGAAGTGTTGGTCGCAAGCCAGATTACTCCCGTTTCTGTGAAAAGACCGTATCAGTTAAAGTATTGGCTTTGGCGCACCAAGGACACCAGCCCTGCACATAGAGCCTGACCGAAAAGTAGTTGAGCGATATCAGTAGTTTGTGATTCACAGTCTTTGCGAAGAGATGAAGGATCATATGAGCTGGACTGATATCACCCGGCAGGAGCATAGCCGAAAATCAGATCAATATCCAAGCGATTTGACGGATGCGGAATAGTCCTTGTTGACGCCCCTGTTGCCACCGGCCAAGTCTGGCGGTCGACCAAGAACGACGGCCCTGCGGGATGTTGCCAATGTGATTTTGTATATTGCCAGTTCCGGTTGCCAATGGGGCATGCAGCCCAAGGACTTTCCGCCAATGACGACCGTTCAGGGCTATTTCTATGACTGGCGGGATTCCCGGTTATGATGCTGGGAAAAAGATCAAGGGCGCAAACGGCATATCATTACCGATACCATTGGCTTGATGCAATTTGTCGTCGTTCATGCCGCCGACATTCAGGATCGAGATGGAGGGGGTGGATTCACATTTCAAGCGCAACACCGAAGTTTTCCGCGAAAGCCTGGAATGGGGTTTTGAATCCGAGGCATTTACGCGGTGGTAGATTCCATCGCGAAGTGCAACAGGTTTAAGCAAAACAGATTTTGGCGTCTTTTCCAAGGTCTTGCAGCAGCGCCACAGCCTTTTTGTGTCAATCGGCATTCAATATTGCCCCCTTATCGGCGCCCAAAAATGACCCCAGCCGTTCGGTGATTAGCTGGGCCGATGCTGCGTAGTCTCCACATAACGAAGCTGCGTCGGGCCAGCGTGTTTTGAGGTCATGCCCTGTTTTTGAATCTCCAGCTTTCGTTGCCGGTTTCCACGATGTCACAGTGATGAGTAAGCCTGTCGAGTAGCGCGGTTGTCATCTTTGGGTCGCCAAAGACGGAAGGTCATTCACCGAATGACAGATTGGTCGTGACAATGATGGAGGTGCGTTCATAGAGCCTGCTGATGAGATGGAATAGGAGTTGCCCCCCAGTTTGGGCAAAGGGCAGATAGCCCAGCTCATCAAGGATCAGGAAGTCGAGACGAGAGATCAAATCGGCGGTGCGCCCTTGTCGATCAGCCCTTGCTTCATTGTCCAGTTCATTGACCAGATCGACGACATTGAAGAAGCGTCCGCGCGCACCATTGCGAATGCAGGCCCGGGTGATGCTGACCGCGAGATGGGTCTTGCCGGTTCCCGTGCCTCCAATCAATACCAGATTGCGTTGCTGTGCCAGGAAGTTGCCGCCAGCCAGATCACGAATGAGTGTCTCATTGACTGGTGTTGCCTCGAAGTTGAACTCATCGACCTCCTTGGCCAGCGGCAGTTTAGCAATGGTCATCTGATATTTGATTGACCGCGCCTTCTTCTCATTGATCTCGGCATTGCGTAGATCACCAATGATTTGCTGCGTTTATGCTGGCGTTTCACCGCCGTGGAAAGAAGCTCGTCATAAGCTGCCCTCATGCCTTAAAGCTTCAATTGGCTCATCGCATCCAGGACGTGGGATCGTTCCATGGTCTTATCTCCTCAGGCTATCATATCGATTGCAGTCGGCGACTGGCTCGCAGTCCAGCCGCAAGGCATCCGGAGTTGAGATTGTAAGGGGTGGTGGTGGGTCTCGATGCCGAGCCAGGATGTTCAGGATCACGCTGGCAGAATATGTGCTCTCGGCCAGAGCTTCCACGCAGGCCGCTTCGACCGCATCCATGCCATCGGTGAGAACAGCACCAAGGATGTCGACCATTTTTCGATCACCACGGGCAGAGCTTCCAGCTTGCGTTTAACCCGCCGCATTGCAGCAGGAAGCTCCCATTCCTTAAAGGGAGCTCCGTTGCGCAAGGCTCCAGGCTTGCGGCTGAGAACCGGGATATAGTGCAACGGATTATAGATGGTTTTGCCACGTCCAAAGGAACGGACATGTTCACCGACAACCTTTCCATCCTGCCAGCACTCAATCCGGCCAGCATAGGCCCGGATCTCAACGGGGCGTCCGACGGCTCGTGCATCAACGGAATAGCGGTTGTTGTCGAAGCGGACTAAGCAGGTTTTGGAGACTGAGGCTGGCAGAGCATGGAACCCATCGAACGGGCCAATATAGGGTACGAGGCTGGATCGTTCAGCTTCGAATATTTCCCAGACTGTCCTGTCAGGAAAGTCGGGATGTTTATTGGCTTTGGCCCAAGCAATACTGCGGTCTTCCAGCCAGGCATTCAGTTCGGCATAATCCTTGAACTTTGGCCGAGGCACAAAGAAACGCCGGCGGATGACGCCAACCTGGTTCTCAACTTGGCCCTTCTCCCATCCGGCGGCAGGGCTGCAGGCCGTAGGATCAACCAGATAATGGCCACACATCTGCTGGAAACGCCGATTGAATGAGCGTTCTCTGCCCACGAAGATCGCATCAACCGCTGTCTTCATGTTGTCGTAGATGCCCCGGGCACAGGCCCCGCCAAAGAAGGCGAATGCCTTGTCGTGAGCATCAAACACCATCTCCTGCGTCTCGCGAGGATAGGCACGCACATAGGGAAAGCGGCTATAGCATAGGCGGACATGGGCAACTTTGATGGCGACGGTTGCTCCATCAAGCAGGACAACTTCATGGCTCCAGTCAAACTGGTAAGCTTCCCCGGGATCAAAGCTGAGAGGAATATAGGCGCTGGCGGATGCTTCCGAATTCTCCTTCGTCCAATGGGCCGCATAACGTCGGACCGCGTCATAGCTCCCGTCATAGCCCTTGGTACGGAGTTCCTCGTAAATCCGCACAAGGGTCAAGCGCTCCCGCTTGGGCTTGCGTTTGTTATCCGTCAGGAGTTCGTCTAGGTCAGATTGCCATGGGCCTATCTTGGGGCGGGGCTGTGACCGGCGCTCATAGTTGAATTCTGTTGCCCCAGACCGAATGACCTTGCGCACCGTATTCCGCGAAATGCGCAAGTCACGGTAGATCTGTTTGAGTGTCTTGCCGTCTTGATAATAGGCTCGTCTGATCTTTGCTATCGTTTCCACAACCAACATCCCTGATAACACTCCCCGAAAAATCCTGGGAGCATCATTGCAAAAAATTCAGGGGGGCACTTTTGGACGCCGATTACCCCAATATAGGGGTCAATTTTGCATGCCGGTTCACATATGGTGGGATTGGACCGGTTTGGGCGGGGGCAATTCAGTTTACTGTACGCGATTTGTACGGATTTCGGGAATGTTTGAGCGAAAGCTACCGATCAGCTCAGTCCAACAGAAACATGGGATTTCTGAAAACACCAATTACATCAATGAGATGTTGGTGCACCCGGCAGGATTCGAACCTGCGGCCTCTGCCTTCGGAGGGCTAAGGTTCCCCTCTAGGTCCATTGAAATCATTGGGTTTTTGTCGTGAGGTCTGTGCCCGAAACATGTCGATTTGAGGCTATTTCATGGGCCAATCATGGGCGCAGGATGCTTGCGTGTTTGTTGGGGCGGATGTCTGAATAGCCATTGCCTCGGCTCCCGCAAAACGATTGGGCTGTCTTCATGATGACCCTCACATGCGATTTCCTGCGCAGATATAGCATCAGTTTCGTTCAAACGCACGCGACAGAACAGAAGAGCCACTCCACAGGTGATCGCAATCGGGATTGGCACGGCTCGTGTTGTTGTTTCTGTTCGCACCGTTCGTTGACAGATTTTCATCTGACAATCACACACTTCCATCCTTGATGAGAAATCTCGGTCCGGGTCTTGCCGATCAATGGGCATCGGTCGGACTGATGACCTCGTCGTGACTTCCCCACCAAACATTGGAGAAATTACCATGAAAGACCTTTTTATCAGCATGGGTTCTGACGTCTGCGTCCAGAACTTTGTCGGCAGCACCGTGCAATGTCGCGAGCTACAGCCGGATGAAGTCGCCGGCGTCATTGCTGCGGCCAGAGAGCGAGGCGGAGAGATTACGGGCTTCTACAAATTTGCTTCTGAACTGTCAGACGAAAACCAACACGAGTTTCGGCAGATCCTAGTCGCGATGGAGGCAATCACCGGTGCGAGGCTGAACAGGGAATGCTTCTTTTCGGACTGGGACGATGACGATGATGATGACGGCTTTCCAAACATCAACTACATGCGGACTGTCACAGACACACAGAGCATGTTGGTCGTCGAATACTATTTTCAGCTCGATCTGAATGATCGCGACGGAGAATTACGAAAGGGAGAGCATTTTTCCGTTTCAACTGACTATATGACCTTCTATCTGTTTGAGCATGTCGCTGCTTCTCAATAGTGGGAGCTGATGATTGAATATGGTATGGAAACCCGGGCCTATCGCCCCATTCGGGTTCAACGCCTTGGGGGTGACTTGTTTTCGTACGACGGATAGAAGCGGCCGACTGGATGTGCCTTGGCGCGAGGAAGGACAGAGCAATGCAGAAAACATCGAATATCCTGATGGATCATTTGCCAAACCCTCATCCTGGTGAAGTTCTGTCGGAAGAATTTCTGAAGCCTATGAACCTGAGCCAGGATGCTCTTGCACGGGCCGTTCAAGCTCCTTGCAGTCATATTGAAGAAGTCGTTCTTGGGAAACGTGCGATTTCTGAAGATATGGATCGACGACTTGCTCGGCACTTTGGTCTGTTGGAGGGCTTTTTCCTCGGACTGCAATCTGATTATGATCTGTTGGAACACCAGCGCGATATAGTCAAATGATCTTCGCGTCATTGCTTCCGGTTCAGGAAATGCCATAGAGCAAATAATGGGTGCAGTTCCGGCCAATCTTCTCGATGTGAAAGCCAAAATCTCGGAACTTGTTCAGAGAAGCCTTGCAGACAAAGAGATGATCATCGCCAAAGGTAGGCCGCTCGTGTGACGCATCAAGTACGAAGTAGATTCCCTTCCTCGCAGGTTGGGCTTCTATAAGGCGGTTGGTCTTGCTATAGGCGCAGGGTGCTTCAGTCTGAATTCCATAGAAGCTATTGTTCCCTGATTTCTGCCAATATCTCATTCAGTTCAGCAACTGTTGCCAAGGCAAAACAGGTAAGATCGCTTGCATTGAGTTGGGGCATCTTCTTTAAGGCAGAGTGACGTCCGCTGCCTGCTGGGCTGAAACGTGATTGAATATGGCTTCTTGATGCCTTGGGAACCAACTGCTCTAGCACCCAAAGGTTTGCAGGCGAGCGCTCATCTTTTTGGAACATGAGTTCGCAAAGCTTGCCACTGGATGTAGAGAAAACATAGCGATTTGCATACACAGCTTGGTGCCCACTACCGTGCTCCTCTGCAATGGCATTCAACTTCTCCATAATTTGGGCTTTGAGTTGCATACGGGTTGAGAGTGTCCGCTTCACTCGCTTTTGCGGAGTCGTCTGCTTTGAAGGAATAGCCATACCGATGGATGAGTTCGAGGACTGTAGATGTTGTGAAGTGGTTGTCTGGGGAACAAGGCTCTTTCCCATGTGCTGTTCGGCCCTGAGGATGATTTCGGCCGCCGCCCGAGCATCTTCTTCTCCGTCGTGATGGCGGAATCGCAGGTTCAGATGCTCCTTTAGCGATGCAAGGCCGTATCCCCCATTGCCTTTCAACTCAGGCCAAGCCAGCTTGGCGATCTGGATGCTGTCACGCCAGTCCCAGTCCGGATGAGACAAGCCGTTCGCGGCACAAGCGGCGTTTATGGCGCTGCGGTCAAAACTGCTGTGTTGGAACACAGTATGCCCATCCAAATGGGGCAGAAGAAGCCTTAGCACATCTGGAAAACTTGGAGCGTCTTGAACATGAGACTGTGTGATCTTGTGAACCCAAGTGCAGCTCCAATTGTCGGTGCATGGATTGATGTAACTGGACCATGTGTTCATACGGTCATCGATGCAGACGCAAGCTATGCCGATCTGGCAAATGCTTGATCGATCATTGTTGGCAGTTTCCACGTCAAGGGCGATAAAGCGGAAGGGGCCACTGGGAAATGGATTGCACTTCAACGTGTCTTCGGAAAGGTTCTGAAAAAGATTTGGCATGTCAGCTTATTCAATCTAGGTGTGGTCTGGTCGCACGGGCTGGGTGCTTACTAGCAAGCCCGTGTCTGGTTTCATTCCAATGCTTGCTGAGCGTCGTCATGCATCTGTGGTTTCGAGGGACAGGATATGTCTAACTGCCATACCAATGAAATCTGGGAGCGGTACAGAAAGTGCTTTTGCCAATGAACGCAGTGCATCAATGTCGAGCTTTGTAGGCTTTCCACCGAGCAGGTTCTTTAGCCATTCGCGATCCACTCCGGCTTCTGAGGCAATCTGGTCTGTCTTGAGTTCCGTCAAGCTGATCAGGCTTGCTACCTTGGCTGGAAAATCAATATCTTCTTCACCCAAGACTGTCGAAGCCATTTCACTTTTGTCTCGCGTTTCTCCCGTTGGACGCTGAGGGATGAAACCTCTGCGACGGGTGAGCCATGCTTTGGCACTGGAAGCGTTTAGCAAAAAGGTTTTGGGGTCGTGTTTGTCTTCAGGCTTTTGATTGACTTTCTCCAACTTGAAGCCTTCTTTGCTAAGAGAGGTTCTCACCGCTGGGACCGTCATGTTCGCTAAGAGGGACAGTTGATGGATGTTTAGATTGTGATCCCCTTCAAATAGAAGCATTCGAGCGTAGAATGTTTCCAACATACGCCTCAAGGGCATTTCCTCAGTTTTGCTAAATGGCGTGGGATCTCCTTCCCATTTACTTTGAGGAAAGCACATTAGAAGATACTCAACTTCTCCCCATCTATCCATGTGCGTTTCAACGGGAAAGCACAGTTCCTCGACGCCATCAAGCTGATATGCATAGATATAGGCGTCGCGTGCAATGTGATAGAGATTATGGCGCCTAATATCGATCTTGGCTCGGGATTCGTCGCTCAGGTCATCTGCAGTTTCAAGTTCAGCGAAATCGATTCCGAGATAGATTTCGTCCACTTTGGAATTTGATTGATGGAGGCATGGGCCATACATTGAGAGCATTGCGGCTTGGGCAATGATAGCGTCTTTGATCTGATCCTCAATCAGTTCCCACGAGTATGGAATTTCTCCAGCTTTTTTTATCATGCTGCCACTCCTTCAAGTCGGGCAATCTGAGTTTTGAGCTTGCTTGCTGCTGACAATAGCTTCTCTGCGTTTGTTTGTCGTGAAGCCAAAGCTGGCGCTTTCCGACCTAGAAATACGGCAACTCGTTCTGCATTTGCTCCACTGGGATGAGGCATGCCTGACAATATATGGTCTGACTTCAGTCTATGCATGGTTACAAGGTGCTTTACAGCCTCTTCTGCCTTCGGACCAAGAGGTAACCACAATGCCGATGGCAAAAGATCGGCCTCCTCGGCTAGTTGGGTCTCGAGCATCTGGCGCAGAAGCGGTGTTTTTAGCATTGCTGGCGTGCCATTGTAGTTTTTGCCGTCAACAAATGTCGGATATCGTAATGCGGACGTGAAGTGAATGTCTGTTGACCCGGGTGCGAACATCTCTGAAGTGCTCACAATCCCGAAATGTTGGGCGACACCAATATGGTCAAGCATCGCAATAAGGTTGTTCCTGATGGGGCCGCTGAAACTGCCGGTCAGCTTGGCTGCCTGTAAAGTTCCTTCAAGGGTTGCGCCGTTTTTCTTGGCTAGGAACGCAGCATTCAATGCGTTGATTGCCTGCGTCATGCCAGGCGTAATGCCTACGACAACAAGTTTCGCTTTAACCGCCACGTGATCAAATGGTGCGTAGCAAATCTTGATGTTGTCTGTCTGGCCAAGAAGGAACTCTGGACGGTCCAACAAATGCTTTGATGTATCGGCTTTGATTTGCGGGAGTAGGGTTCTGGCAATGGAAAGGTTCTGTTCCAAAGTAGTATTCCTTTTGTTGCAATAAATCAGTGGCGGAAGCGGCGCGTGCGCCGAGCGACCGTAACTATCTGCTCTTCGTTATCCACTATGAGGTAGGTACCGCTATAGCGACACAGCTCGTGTCGGCGACGGACCTTGTCCTCAGCGGCCAAGTCAATAGCCTTCCTGTCTAGGGTGAGACTCAGCAATCCTCGAGAAGGGTGCGGAGATCCAAACTCATATATCGCGTCCATCACATGCATAGGGATGTTGCGCTTGATGGATCGGTGTTCTGCGTGACGGGTCAGATGCATGATTTTCTCCAGATGATGGAGATAACATATCTTAGCTACTTTTTTGTCAACATTAAAATGATATAGATGACATATCTATATCATTTTAATGAGTTTCGGAATTCTGATGTTTTACACCTTGAGGAATTGTGAATAGAGGCTCGTGGCAACGGCGGAGTAAAACTAACGATGACGCAGAGCGGCACACATACACCATTTACGTATTATTTGGTGTATGTGTGCATCATTTTGTGGTTGGGGAGAATTTGGTTGGTGATTTTCTGAGCGATAACGAGTATGGTGTACAGATGCACCAAAATAAGCCGTTATGAGGCATGTGAACACCATGAGCAGCAAGATGACAAAGGGAAGCGCTGTGCATCCCATCATCCAACACGGGCTATCAAAGCTTGGTAAGGATATCGCCCTTGCCCGGCGAGCCCGTAGGCTGTCCACGTTGGACATGGCCGACCGTATGGGGGTGGACCGTGGGACATTGCGCAGGCTTGAAAAAGGCGATCCTGGCGTATCGTTGAACACGCTGGCAATGGCTCTGCACGCATTGGGTATGCTGGACCGTATAATTGATCTCGCTGATCGCGCCTCGGACGATATTGGTCTCATGGCTGCCCATGAAGCCGTGCCCAAAAGGATCGTCAGGTCCCGGACTGCGGAAGAAACCGGGCCGGGAGGATCACTGTGTGATGATACTGCAAAAAATGATCCAGAGGGCTGGTGATGGGCAAGAAGGAAATCGATGTCCGCATGGGGGCGTCAGGAGTTCCCGTTGGAACGCTTGTTTGTGAGTATGATGGGCGTCGTGAGATCTCCACATTCCGCTACGCTGAAACATGGCTCAAGAACGCGCGGGCTTTCCCTCTCTCACCATTCATGCCTTTGCAGGCCGTCCCTTTCTTTGGGAAGAAGGACCGCAACATGTCGTCCCTCCCCAGTCCAATCGAGGATGGGGCCCCGGATTCTTGGGGCCGCAAGATTATCGAGAAGACAAGCGGGGGAGGACACCTCTTTGACATCGACTATCTGATCGGAACTGATGATGTCCTGCGCATCGGTGCGTTGCGGTATTTCGATGCCCCGGGAGAGAAGGGGCGCGCGCTGGCCGAAGTCTCGACTGCAAAGGGAAACCCTCGCGTTCCGATGCTGCACAATATGGCTGATGTCATTCATGCTGCCAGGTCGTTCGAGGCTGATCCCGATGCTTATGTCGAGAAGCGCGGAGAGCTCCTCGGTGGCGACATTCTGCGCGATGCCGTGGGGTCACTCGGTGGTGCCCGGCCAAAAGTCAATGCCATCGACGAGGATGGCGCCCTGTGGATCATCAAGCTTCCAAAGCAAAATGACACCTATGCCATGGCCCGTGCAGAAGTTCTTGCACTACGCCTTGCGAGCCTTGTTGGTATCGAGGTTGCACAAGCGCATGTGCTCAACGACGCTCCACATTTCCCGATGATCATGGTCAAACGGTTTGATCGGACAGGGAAGAACCATGACGCTCGCGTTCCTTACATCTCCGCCCAGACATTCGTCTCCGAATATTCCGGCGACGACCACTCCTACGAGGATATCGCGATGGCACTGCGCACGCATGGCGCAGACCCAAAGCGGGATATCCTCGAGCTTTACAGGCGGATGTGTTTTGGGATCCTGATCCGCAACACGGATGACCATCTGCGCAATCACGGCTTCCTGCGCGCGCCCACCGGCTGGCGCCTTTCCCCGGCCTTCGATATCAATCCGGAGCACCGGGCTGGTGGGTATCTTCAGACCTCGATTTCGGAAATTCACGGTGCGGAGTGCTCGATTGCTTCAGCTCTCGATGCGGCGCCGTATTTCGATCTGTCCGATGGCGAGGCGCGGCGCATGATACATGCAATGGCGGATACCATATCCAGTAAATGGAGGGAGATTGGTACGTCTTTGCAGATGACCTCTCAGGATCTTAACGCGATGAAGGCTGTTCTGGAAAATAACGATATCGATCTCGCCCGGAGTTTCTGATCGAGTGCATGCCCCACAGATGTCAGCGTCGCCTAGGGAGGATCTTGAAGTGCTGTGCGCCCCGAAAGCGTATCAGTCAGCGGACAAAATGGACAATTTGGCTATACACTCACAACAAGATCAAGGAGGCCAGAGTGACCCGAGAGAGCGCAACAGAATTCAAGTATAATATTGGTGCTTTCAGTGATGCAGTCATGACTGAGCCCGTCATCATTACCAGCCATTAGCCAGATCGCCTCGTTTTGATGTCAGCGGACGAGTGCCACCGTTTGACAGGAATCCAGAACGGTATTTCCTCCGAAGTCGAGCAGCTCATGGAGCAGCGCCTTGAGAAACTTCGCAACACAATCATTTAACTCGCTAATCGATGACTGAACCGCAGTGGATCTCTGAGGAAGTCGTCGCACGTTTCCATAAAAGCGTGATCGATATCGGAGGAGGCGCTCAGGGAGAAGGGATGCAGGGCCATTGAATTCAGCTTTTCCCGGCCGCAGAACCTTCACGCCTATGGAGAAGATGATTGCTTTCGGCAAACCTTGGGCGCTTAAAGAGGCTTGAATAGATCGAAAGATGGCCACAGAATGGGCTTGTCTCGAATGCGGTTCAAAGGCCTACTTAGCAACGAGGTTCTCCCGAAATGCCCGCGCAATTTGATCCCAACAGTCACATTACATCTGCACGGGCATTTGCAACGACCTTGGTATCACGCAAACAGAATTGGCTAAGTTGACCGGTATTAATCGACATGCATTTTATAGGCAATCAGGTTTGCGCAAGCTGAATGAAGCAATTCGCCCATTAATGAGTATCCTCAACATAGCAAACGAGATGACTGGGTCTGATCAGCGTGCTGCTCTTTGGTTTAAGCATCAACCGATTCCTGGTTGGGCCGGAAAAACTGCGTTTGAGTTGGTGTCGGAGCGCAAATCTTGCAGAGTTCTTGCCTATTTGCGGTCGGTTCAATCAGGCGTCTATTCATAAGCGCATCTGCAATGCTCAGATTGGTATATTCCTGACATTCAAATAAAGCGCACTATCTATGTTTCGATGATCCCCAATGATGTGGTTCGTCGTCTGGACTTGAGAACCAGAATGGGTTGGGTTGCTTGCCGTTGGGAGCTTTGTTTTGGACGTTCCACGAAGCTTCTCTGATGGCCCGGCAGCTCCAGAAGGCGGGGTTCTGAGGGCTGGGAAACCAACCTGTTCGGTGGGTGATGCCGATGGTTCTGCTGAACCTGCGTGCTGGGCTTGTCATTGTAAGCTTGCCTGAAAGCTTGTGGCTATTGGTTGCTTTGGCCAGAATTATTCAAATCCGATGAACCAATATCCAGAATTGTTCTGTCCGAATTCAGCCAGTCAACAAGTCGTTCTACAGTTTCGGCAGAATGTATTGGTTTACGTAGAGCACATTCCCATATGGTTGCGACTCTCCAATCTGAATCTAGGAGTTCATGGCAAACCTGTTTGTCGCGATTGGAGTTGGCCATAAATTTTCCCTTCCAAAACTCTGTCCGCGTCGCTGGTGTCGTCGCATATCGGCAATTGTCGTGGTGATGCCAAAAACAACCGTGCACGAACACAACCGCTGAGAACTTAGGAAAAACCAGATCGGGACACCCGAGAATTTGCCTTACATGAAGTCTATACCTGTATCCAAGCCGATGTATTTTCTGACGTAATGCCAGTTCTGGCTTCGTGTTCTTGCTGCCAATCGAAGCCATCATTCTGGAACGTGTTTGTATATCTACAGTATCTGTCATTCCGTGCCTGGATTCTTATCTGAAAACTAGTATACAGATTGCGAGAGATTTATGTTAGGAGAATGGGGTGTCATTCACTTTTGGTCTTGTTGACCTATTCGCTGGTCCAGGCGGGCTGGGCGAAGGCTTCTCCTCTGTGATCGATGAGGGTAATCATCCCTTTCGTATCGGGATTTCGGTGGAGAAGGAGGAATCTGCTCACAAAACCCTTCGGTTGCGGGCGTTTCTTCGTGAGTATTATGCCCTCCATGGCTACGTTCCAAAACAGTTCATTAGCTTTCATGCGGGGCAAATAGAAGAACCGGATTGGGCAAGTGTCGATGCTCATGTTTGGAAACGCGCATCGGAGGAAGCTCGGGCTCTGGAGCTTGGATCTCAGACGGCGGCCGAAGCCCTAGATCTGGCAATAGCCACTCTCCAAAATGATCATGATGATACCATTCTCATCGGGGGGCCTCCTTGTCAGGCCTACTCGCTTGTCGGTCGAGCCAGATCAAGGGGCAAAGTCGACTACGTTCCCGAGGATGATGAAAGGCACTATCTCTTTCGGGAATATATTCGCGTCCTTGACAAATTGAGGCCGGCTGCGTTTGTCATGGAAAACGTTAAAGGCATGCTGTCCTCAACGGTAAAGAGCCGTCTTGTCTTTGAAATGCTGATGGAAGACCTTTCATCTTTGGGGACCGGACACGGTCATCACTACGAACTTCGATCAATCCTTGTTGAAAATGGAAAGGCGAAGCTGCAAGAACCGAAGAAGTCTTCCGATTTTGTCGTGCACGCTGATGCGTTCGGGGTTCCTCAGCGAAGGCACCGCGTCATCATCGTGGGGATTCGGTCTGATCTCGCAAAACAAGCAGATCTTGCTGCTATTCCGATCTGCGCCAAGACAAACACTGTTGCTGATGTGATCGGTTCGTTGCCGCAGCTTCGCAGTGGCATCAGTCGAGGCAAAGATGATGTCAAGACATGGCGATCTGAGGTGCAGAAGGCAGCCCAGCTGCTGACAAACCTTTATGATCGTGAAGAAACCGAGACACTCCGAGCGGTCTTTGCATCAATTGTTGAGGGAATTGATAGCGGAGAGGCACCTTCACTTCGTGCCAGTGCCCAGTTGCCAAATGAGTATGGTCAATCAGTAGACGAATTGCTGGGCTGGATCGAGCGACCTTGTCTGGATGGGATTTCCCAGCATGAAACACGTGGCCATATGCGATCTGATTTGGGGCGCTATCTATTTTGTAGTGCATTTGGGCAAGCTCTAGGCTACAGCCCCAAGGCTGCGGACTTTCCGGTCGAACTTTATCCGAACCATCGCAACTGGCACACTGGCATATTCAATGATCGTTTCAGGGTACAGTTGGCAAAGGAGGCCTCAACCACGGTCACAAGCCACATTTCCAAGGACGGGCACTATTTCATTCATCCAGATCCAATGCAGTGTCGTAGTCTGACAGTGAGAGAAGCTGCGCGCCTTCAGACATTTCCGGATGACTATCTGTTTTTGGGCAACAGAACGCAGCAGTATGTCCAGGTCGGAAATGCCGTGCCGCCATATCTCGCAAGGCAGATCGCAGCTTTGGTTTTGAAGGCTTTATCTTGATACATTTCTAGAGGATTGAAGAACTGCTTTCAACTCGCCGACAGACCACCAAGGCCGTTGCACGTGTATCATGCGGTGACAATTAGAGCAAACCAACGCCAGATCACTCAATTTGGTCTTGGATTTTCCACTTAATGAAGAAACTGGGTAAGTGTGATGGCATTCTATAAATCCTTTCCCTCTTTCTCCATAGGTCTTCTCAAAGTCGAAGCCACAGATTTCACAAACTAGTTGACCTGTTCTTTTAAGAACTGACTTCTTCTTTCTTTCTACGAGAGAACGCTTTCGTTCTCTTGATAGATGCAATCGGGTAAGTACTCTTCCCTCTGAAGCTTCAAATTCGACATCATCAGCGATTGCTTCTGATGCAACCAACGACGAACTCGCTTCAACTATTCTTGTTGCAAGACGAGAAACTTCATCGACCCTCTCTGAAAAGCAATTCCATAGTTCAGCTTCGAGTGCACTCCCATTTTGAAGGCCTTTCCTGCCGTTTGCCGTGTACTGCTGATCATGGGCACTAAAGTTTCGCAATTTCATGGCAATCGCTTCCGCAGATCGAAGAGGAGTGTCTTGCTTGGAAATTCCCAGTACATCTCCGACCTTCGCAACTCGTTCCACTAGTTCCGTAATCTCAGGGGAATTGGGGCGGGGATCAAAATCACGATGCTTCAGATGATAATCCAACACAATCAAAAGCTCATCGCGCGTCCAATCCGGCTTTCGAACTTTCTCAGGTTTCACGATGAATGCTTTTACCGCATCAAACAATTCGTCGTCGCTGCGCGATGCCCACCTTTCGTGAATTCTCGTATCCCTGAGGCTTAGTTCTTGGCCTCTTTTTTGTCCTTCAGACCATCCTTTTCGGCCATTTTCAAAAAGTGAGTCAAAAATATCGCGAGTTCCCTTCAACGAGTGCCTAAAGGGTTGAGAAGGACGACCTTCGGACAGTTGGATGAAAAATAGATCGTACGCATCATTCCACGTCGCAACATTCAAGTCTGGAGGAGGTTTGGATTTTTTGCCATCAGAGAAATCTGAGCATCGTGAGAGAAAATACCCAACCAACACCAGATTGTCGGATCGTCTTTGCGTTTCTCCCATGTTTCGTTGCTTCGCCATTTTCTGCTCCCATAGAATTATCGTATCTCTTGAATGGGCATTGAGTTCAATGAATACTCCGCAGATTTTATTTGCTTCCACGTGTCCGCACGCTTGGCTACTTCAGAAAACTGCTGCCCTGGCGCGATGCGGTTGAACTCGGAATTTACAATAACTGCCCAGTCCCAGAGAAGATCATGAAGTCCAGGAGAAATACCCTGACGGTTCCAGATCTGTTCCAAGTCCAGACGATCATCCAGACGATCTGCCAGAACCGAGACGGTGTAGGTGGCAATATTGCTCCAACCTTGCTTGAACGTCGTTTGCTTGGCTTCCTTCGTCTTGATCATGCTCTCGGTCGCCTTGAAAATAATTACCTTGGCAATCATCTCCTTGTACCACTGCAGGTTCAAAGGGTTTGGAACAATTGAAGCGTCCTCATCCAGAGCTCTCATGAATGCAGCAAAGTTCTTTTCACCTGCCAACGCCACCTGATCTGGCTTGCCCCTCCATGCCTCGTGATATTTGGCAATGTCGTTCTTTTTGAGCTTGCGCTTTGTGGGGGTCATGTCCGTTATCTTCTTGCGCTTTGCGCGGGTCGTACCCTCTCTCAGCAGCATTACATTGTAAGCTCCATCTGCCCGCTCATAGAACCACCGCGAAATGCCATCCGGGCACCATGTTTCATTGGCAAGTTTTTCGAGCTGCACATGAAATGGCCTGTTTGCGGAAAGGTCTGACATTTTTACCGCATTCTGGCTGTTGGCATATCGGGATACATTGCTGACCAGTCTTTCCCTTGCGTCTTCATTTCCTGTCTTGAGAATGATGATCTTTGCCGGCACCATCACATGGCTGAGGTCGATGGTCTTGTCGTCGCGTGATGCAAAGTAGATCGAAGATGTCGTTTGACCACCGTTGACGATTTGAAATCCACTCATGTAAGAGAGCCCAAAGTGCCCATCTTCGGTGCGTTCGCAGATTGCTTCATCGCAAACGAGTACAAGCCCATTGTTAAATGCCAGAAAATGCTCAGGTTCTCTTTTCAGGGTTTCCGAAATGCCCTTGTTGACCTTTCTCTTGGCTCCAAGATACGTGCGAACATTTGCTTCAAGCAATCTCGGGCCGAAGCGGAGATATAGTTCGTGCAATACGGGTCCCGGGAGTGCTGTAAGAATATATTCGTAGTCCGCATCAGGATCAGGAACATGTACACAAGGGAGTTGATGGCCAATCGTTTGAGGAAAGCTAATTGCCAGTTCATCTCGGGGCTTTCCTGCGACATGCCGAAACAATCTCTCCGTATCAACCGCTTCTATGATGACCATCTTGTCGAGAACCGGTTTGGGCTTGAACTGCTTTGCCTTGGTAATGCCGTCTGTAATGACAAAAACTCTCAAACGATCCAGCTCGCTCCATCGAGACCGAATGGTTGAAACCAGGTTTCTTATGGGATGTGTCGGATCGATCTTTCCGTCAAGTTTTCCATCAGCGGCAGAAAGAAGAAATCTGACTCCTTCTGTGGCAGTTGCCGCGGCGTCTGAATCTCTTAGACTTGTAAGATCCTCCGTGCCGAAATAATGCGTTATGAATAGATCGAGGGTAGATTCATCCGAGCTCAGAACAAAGCCGGTTATGCGAAGCCGGGACCGTCCAACCGTCCCATTCCAGTGACAAATTTCGGGAGTTTCACAAATCCCCGCTTCAGAAATGTGATCCATGACTATTTCTGCAAATACCAGTTCCTCGGATGGAAAAGTCGTATCCTGCTCTTCTATTCTTTCAGCAATGGTAGTCTGCAAGTCGGAACGGAAATTGCGGTGAAATTCTTCGAGGCTCATGTTATTCCAATCCAAACTCGTTGACTAAATTTTGCATTCCGATCGAAGGAACTTCGAATGCGTCAAGATCAAGCACGTAAGTTGCCGAACGTAGGGCCGCTGGCAAAGATCCGCGTATGAGATGTGGCATATCGTTGTCAGACAGGAATGCCTTGGCATCTTTCAACTTCAATGTGCGTTCATAGAGAGAAGCATGCTCATCATGATACCCCATCACCATGAGCAACCCTTCAAAACCTCGCAGAAATCCGGCAATTCCCAGCCTCTGGCGAAGCTCTGTCACCAAGTCGACAAGAGAAACACCATCAGTGCTTTCTTCAAAGCGAAGGGCGCACAGAAAGATTGGCGCGCGATCACTATCAAGTTGTTCGATGCTGTTGATTTTTGCGAGGAAGCTGTTTGAACGCACAGTACTCTTAACTTCAATCGCACCGCCTCGTATGTGGAAGTCCTGAGCTGCTCGCAATGGACCGCACCAGCAATTCAGGCTTTCCGCACCAAGCGATGTGTCCATAAGAAGACGAAGCATCCATAGCTCACCGAATAGTCCTACTTGCGCATCTGGTGAAAGCGGGCGGTGCGTTCGCGCCATGAAAGCTTGCCATTCTTTCACGCGCTCGAGAAATGCCTCCAAAATGTCCCGGTTTTCGTGATGTGCAGCTGTTTCCAATGATCTTAGAATATCGACGACCATAACCGCGAATATGTCAGGAGACCCTTCAGGTCGTCTTACAAGAGCGATGGCTGTCTTTCCTCCGAGCGCGATCTGACCTTCGATGTAGGTGACGTCGAATCCCTTGCCTTCAGGCAGACGCGCCGAATTGATCTGCGATGACCCGGGGAAGCAGACGATCAAAGCTTCTCTGCCAAGAGGAAAGTGACAGCCAGCCTCGACAGAAACCTCTCCTAATCCGATGAGGTGGACAAAACGCCAATCTTCTCCTGCTTCTCGATGAGCCAACGCTCGCCAAGAATTGATGAGGCCTTCTTCAGTCCAGCCAATCATTGAGGCCTCCCCACATTACGCTGTTGGCAATATACCGGGAGTTGGACACCCTTCGCTCGGAAGTGCTTGAAGGAAAACTTATCGCCCATGCGACGACAGGATCGGCATCATTCAGGGCTTTGACATCAGCTCCCTTTGGATCGAGCAGATAAAGCAACAGCAAGCCCCGCTCCCGTCGGGCAGGGACGCCCGCTCTGGAAACGCCTTCTCCCAGAACGTGGCGGATCTGAGGGCCCCTAGGTTCAGTTGGAGGATCCTTGCTTTCATTGCGATCCGTGTCATTGCGCCAAGTCTTCTGGCTGAGATCAAGCGAAGCCTTCCATTCCTTTTCGGTCAGATCAATGGCCTGATCGCGAGGTGAGATGAGCGTCTTGATTGAGTATCGATCTGAATGCGGGGTGGTTCTCTTACGTGTTAACATGCTTACGGAACAACCACCAATAGTCCGGTAATTGTCGTCTGGCCCCACATCCTTGCCAATCAGTGCAACTGTCCAGCTAGTGAGTTCGTGATCCTTGTTCATTTCTTCGATGAAATCCGCTATCAGCGGGCTCATGATCCGGAAGCTGGCTGAGTGAGTCCGGTAGTCCCGAAGAAACGAGATGACGTTCAGCGCGGGAACCTCTCGCCATAAATATCCGTTCCACTTTTGCCCTTTCGGAACGAAATGTTGATCGTTCAGATTTATTGATTGACCGAGCGCACCAATGAAACGATCCGTGGCATTGAAATTTGCAGCAATGTCTTCCTTTCGATTGGGGAACACGATGGTCTGAAGAAGATCTCCGGAATATGTCAGCTGCATTGCGCGAGCGTTTCTCATCTTGGCCCGAGATGTCACAGTGAGGACTGAGTGTGACTTTACACGTAGTCCGAACTGCTTTGGCGTGGCGCCTGCGGCCACCATGTTATCGAATTCTTGGCGCAGTTCTTCTGCCGCGTCGGCGATATGACCGAACCATTCCACCATTTCCTGCGATGTGTAGAGGCGGCAGACGTCAAGGTAACCGTCACGGTAGCCAAACCATCGTCCCATCTGCATGAGCGTGTCATACATGCGGGCGGTTCTGAGGAAGTAACTCGTGCATAGGCCTTCAAGCGTCAGACCGCGCGCGAGCTTGTCGCCGCCGATCGCAATCACTTTGAGGCCGGTGGCATCGTTTTCCGCATAGTCGAGTGCGTCCTTGGCAGTACCATTGATCTCGCGGACGCGAATGTCGGACAGGACGTCCGGGAGGACAGCGCGAATGTCAGTCCAAGAGAAGTCCTGCAACACTTCTCCCTCTACCAGTGCAGAGCGGATTCTGTTCATCCCTGGCAGAAAGGTTCCTTGATACTCTGTGCGCATTGACGTTTCGAGGTTCTCCAAGTCAATGCCACGAGTGTAACGGCCCTTCAGGCTTCGCAGATATTCCGCAACCTGATTGACAACGGCGTTCTGCACCGAGGTGAATCGGGTTACGTGAATGAGCATCGAGGAGTGTTTGTTTCCTTGGCCTCGCAGCTTCCTTATGGCACAGGCATAGACGAAGGAGCGGATTGCCTCTGCGAGCGAATCCGGTACGCAATCCTCTCCTTCCCAACGAGGGCGATAGCCATTCTTGTGCCGTGGCGGCATCCATGGCTGGAACTCTTCATCCGACAGCGAGCGCACTAGAGGAAGATTCTCGGGCACACTGGAAGCTGATCCGAAGACACGACCCGGCCCGACATAATTTGAAGGCGCTGCAAGGCTGGTGATAAAGGCAGCCGGAAAAAGATCCGGTCCGTGCTCCTGCGTTTCTCCTCGGTCGTGAATGAAGATGTTTGCAAAGGGGGTCGCTGTATAGCCGACATAGGCTTTTCTTGAAAAGTGATGGAGGATTGACCGGATCAGCCTGTTGATGGTTTTTGGCTGATGCTCAAGATCGGGATTACCGAATTCGTCTACGACGTCTTCTCCTGTATCGACAGAACCATGATCAGATTCGTCGTCGATTACCAGAAGGGGAAGATTGGTAACCAGCTTCTGGCCGGTTTCCGGATCGACATGATTGGCAACCCTGTTGCGAATCCAATGAAGCAGTCGTTCGAGTACCGTCTTGTTTTTCTTGACCACGAACAGCCACGGTCGTTGCTCTGGGCTAATATTCATCTTCGCCGCAACCGCTGTGTTGAAGTCGCCCTTGTCGCTTCGATTTGTTGCAGCGTTAGGCCGGACCGACATGTCCTTGTCGATCAATCCCACCCCGACAGCAGGGAGTTCTTCAGCGTCTGCAATGGTGGCAAAGCCTAGAAAACCTTCATCAAGGCGGATTTGCGTCTGTGCTCTCAGGTTGTTATGTAACCCAGCCAGCACTATAATTATCTTGTAACCGGCATCGGCGGCCTTGCAGATAAGCCCTGTATAGTTGCCGGTTTTCCCAGACTGAACATGGCCTACGACAAGTCCGCGACGATCCCAAGCATCTTGTCGAGTTGGGTCCTCGAGTTGTGAAAGGACTTCATCCGTGGCGATGTCAAGGGCGTCAAGTGCCGTCCACGGGATATGCGTTTCCATGTATTCCGAATAGCGCTGCCAATAGGTCCAACCCTTTTTTCTATCCGCATCAAGCCATGCAATATGGTCTTCACCACTCGATAATGTTGCATTCTCACCCACGGTGCGGCTTGATCGACGAATAAGTTCGTCAACCAGTGTGTCCCGATCAATGAGAGCAAAATCGTCTTCCATCATGATAGAAAGCTTGGTTAGCTCTTTCTCGATCATATCCGGAGTAATGGGGCTCTGAGAACGCTCTGTAGCCAATCGAAGCATGTTCTGAGCCATGGAAAGGATTGAATCAAAAGCCTTCTGGTTTGAAATGGTCATTGCGTATCTTTCACTTCAAGAGCTGAGACCAGATCTAAATGCCGGTCGAATGGAGGGGTGCGGCCAAGACGTTCTCGCGCCTCGTCCGGGCTGAGGCCGCGAAACCTCACCAATGCTTCAAACAGGGAGGACAAGGTTTCCATCACTTCGTTGTCGGTTGCTCCCGCAAAACCAGTTCTAGGTGTTTCCTTGTCTTCTGCCGTGTCTAGCCAGATGCGTTGCACCGGTACCGTCTCCTCGATCAGCCTCAAGAGGGCGAGAATGTCAGGCTTGAGCGGACCTGAACGATCGAGAATCGAGGCTAGAAGATCATGATCACGAGCTATGCGGTAGGATGTTCCTTGTGCCGAACGCTTAACTTGCCACGCTTCTGCCACTGCGTTCGTGCGGGCGCCTGAGGCCGGAGTGATGTGACCTCGGTGTGCAAATACCCGCCTTGCCGTTTCGCGAGTTTCGGTGGCTAGACGTTGAAGTTGAGATCGCAACCGCACAGGGGGACTCGCCGTTGATTTCAGGACGTTGATCTTCCAATCGGCATCTGCACTATTTGGTATGTCAAGCCGGATACGGGCCAATCTATGAGCTTCATCGCGTGGCCAAGGTTTGCCTCCCTCTCCGAGGGAAAGCCAACCGCCTGCGAGAAGGAGGCGCTTGTTGCGATAGACGTAAAATCCTTCTTGTTGTGTCCATCCGCCTGGCCCTGCCGCGATCTCAGATTCAAAGGGTTTGAGCATGTCGCGATGCGGAAGTACATGGCACTGCGCAGTTACGCCTGTCGTGTGCAAGATCCGATATTCTGGACTCTCGAGTGCCTTTCCAGGGTGTCCGAGCAGGAAGGGGTCCCATGGCTTTATCGGACGCCCATTAATAAGGAGTCGTAAATCTGGTTGAACGCCTTCGATAAGGCGGTGAAATGTCATTGCAAGATGAATTTCAATCTGGTCGATAAGCTCTATCATGTCGGAAGCGGCAAATCCCTCCGTGATGATGCGATCAAGTTTTTCCAAAACTACTATGGTGCCACATTCCATTTGTCCTATTGGATCGAACAAATGCTCTGATCCTGTGGCTGGGCCTTCGTGGAGCGGCCATTCAGCGCCGGTTTCCTGACCGATGAGATCTAGATCCCAGCGCAAGCAGGCCAAGGCCTCTCCCTTTTTGCGGCTGGCTACGGTCAACCTTCTGGCTTGAGAAAAACTTGCAGTTTTCAGTCCCAGTCCGAAACGGCCGAGATCGTTGGATTGGCGTTCTTGCCTTGGATCTCGAGCTCCCAAACGCATCCCTTTTTCAAGTGCTGCATCGTCCATTCCAAAGCCATTATCGGTGATTCTGATCCAACTGGCATTTGCGGACCATTCAAAGTGAATGCTGACTTCCGTTGCATTGGCAGCAATCGAATTATCAATGAGATCGGCTAGAGCAGTTGCAGGTGCGTACCCGAGACCTCGAAGAGACTCGAGCATTGATGCCGCATAAGGGGGGGCATTTCTGATCACGATGGTCAATCCTCAGCCCAATAAATTCTTAATTGCCGGGAGCGCGATGGGTGTTGAAGTTTTTCGATTGCTTTGGATTCAAGTTGCCGAATACGCTCGCGTGTTACTCCAAAAATTTCACCAACCTCCTCAAGGGTCATTTCTTCTTTCGATAAACCGAACCGTGACCGAATAATAAATTCCTCTCGACTACTGAGATCTAGCAAAACGCTTGCTATTACTCTCTTGAGGTCATTTTGAAATTCTGGAATGCTCTGGGTGTTTTCATCTTCGATAAATTGATGCAATATTTCATCCAGCGATGATGCTGCGTCCATGTTCAATTTTTCAACTGGTATTGACTGGAACTGCCTTACTTTTTCTACGTCCCATGAAAGCGCGTCGCCTAGTTCAATCTGATTTGGTTTTCTTTCCAGAACACTTTCTAGCTTGACTTTTTCTTCAGTAAACCTTGCCAACTCAATTTGCCTATGAACTGGAACCCTTATCTCAGTCCCTTCGTCAGCTCGCCATCGAGAGATTGCTTGCCGCATCCAGTATGTCGCATACGTAACAAAACGATAACCTCGCTCAACATCAAATCGCATGCTTGCTCTTTGAAGTCCCATAAATGCGACAGCGAAGACATCCTCCAAATCTTCTCCATCGACTAGATTTCTTGCAGCGAAGCGCCGTACAAAGGGTAAGTGGTCAATGACGAGGCGATCAATGGTCTGTTCAAATATCGCAATATACTCGTTTAACTCGATTGCTCGCGTTCGATAGAATGTGTCCCGTTCCAAGATTTGGATCAGTTTTTTGTAAAATTCGAGAGTTATGTCGAGGGCTTCAAGGGCGCTTAACGCTTCTCGCCGTTGCTTTCCATCCAATACACTTCCATTCTTCTGCCAAAGCTTAAGTCTTTCCGTAGCTTCCAGAGTTTCCCTTGTTTCTTTGTGATCCGGTTGTTCTGGGAAAAAAGTTTTCGAAGAGATTGAACTTTGCGCGCGTGAGCCACTAAACACAGTATCGAATGCAAGCATTAGTGCGCTCATGGCAGGAGCGCACGATAGAATGCCGATCTGAAGTTTTTGCTTCGAATGGACAAGAGGTTTTAGCAAAGCCGATTCTTCTGCCTTGTCCATTATGAAGCGCTGAGTTCCGGGTAGTTTTATCGCTCTATTCAAAACCGCTTCCATTGATTCAGTCAGATCCTCTGGCGATATCTCTGATCCAATGCTCCACGGTATTTCGGGGCGTTTCGTGATATGATCTACTATCTCCAAACCCGCCGCTTCTATATTTCTGTGGAGGTTTGTGAAGAGTTCATTTGGACTTCCATTGCCATCGCAACTATTCGCCAAATCTTCTATGTCAACACTTGAACACCACCCTTTGGAGATAATCTCTTCTGCCCAGTTGGCGCAGATTTCGCGATTATACCAAGGGCGTGAAGTTCTGACTCTTTAGGGATTCCATTTTTAGCACTGGCGTGATTCAACATGGCAAAGGAGATTTTGCCATGTCTGCCGCTTTGATTCTTAGCGATGCTTTTGACGCCGATAGTTTGCGCCGTCTTGCCAAAGGATGCCGCAATGCCAAACAGAGCCGCCGCCTACTGGCCATTGCGGCTGTCTATGACGGCATGAACCGTGCTGATGCCGCCAAAGTCGGCGGTATGGACCGCCAGACTTTGCGAGATTGGGTTCTTCGCTTCAATGAGCAAGGCACCGATGGTCTTGTCGACATCAAAGCAACCGGCGCTCCCATGCGCTTGAGCCCAGAACAGCTCGAAGAGTTTGTTGCTATCGTTGAAACCGGTCCTGATCCTGAGAAGGACGGCGTCTCTGTCTGGCGTAGCCAGGATCTGGTGCGTGTGATCCAAGAGCGGTTTGGGGTCTCCTACAAGGAACGTGGAGTACGGGATCTTTTGCGCCGCATGGGGTATGTGCGCATATCTGGTCGACCTCAACATCCAGAACAAAAGCCTGAAGTCATTGATGCTTTCAAAAAAACTTCTCCGCAACGTTGGCAGCGCATGTAGGCCATTTGCCAAAGAACAAGCCCATCGAGATTTGGTGGCAAGATGAGGCTAGGCTTGGTCAGAAGAATGGACTGGCCCGACTATGGGCAAAAAAGGGAACCAGACCACGTCTGCCAGCCGATCAGCGATATAAAAATGCCTATCTGTTCGGTGCAATATGTCCAGCGCGTGGCGTTGGCGCGGGATTGATGATGCCTTTTGCAAATACACAGGCCATGCAAATGCACCTCGAAGAAGTCTCAAGGACAGTGGCGCGCGGCGCTCATGCCGTGGTGCTGATGGATCGTGCCGGATGGCATACGACAAGCAGACTCAACGTGCCCAAGAATATCACCATCCTCCTGTTGCCTTCCAAATCACCGGAACTGAACCCAGTTGAGAATATTTGGCAGTATCTGCGCGGTACCTTCCTGTCCAATCGGGTCTTCGAAGACTATGCCGCCATTCTTGATGCTGGTTGCCAAGCATGGAAGAGCCTCTCCGCCAACCCAACCATCATCCATTCAATAGGTATGAGAAAATGGGCTCAAGAAGGTCAGAATTAAATGCCGTTGGTATTAATCGACAATCTGGTGCCTGACAGCTTAACTGCCTGTTTTGAGGATTGAGGTCCCCTTTTCCTCACTTTGAGAAACGCGTGATCATCGCGCTCAACCTTGGTTCCGCTGGAGCGAATTCCATCGCCTGCAATTTGAACCGATGAACGATCGAGCGATAATTCTTCCAAGCCTTCTTCAGTGACATCAAGCAACGCCCGAGTTGTTGATACGAAAGAGCCTGCTGCTTTTTCGACGCCAGACGCTTGGAGAAATGATTGCGGGGTTTCTTCTATCTCGAAACTCAATAATTCATCAAATGCGTCAGAAGTAAAATCAGTTTGGATCGGGTATTCTTCAGCTTGTCGTGAAATGGGTGTTCTTGGTGATGAAATTTTTTGGGAGGTAGGTTTTTGGTCTTGTGCAAGTTGTTCGCTATGCTCTGGCGACTCGTTGATATGTGTTCTAGTGCTTCCTATTTGGCGACGCTTGGTATCATTTTCAGAATTCAGAACTTGTCCGGAAAGCGAAGCCAGCAGCTGGGACACAAGATCATTTCCTTCTTGCCTCGCAACATCAGCTGCTGTCTGACGCTTGTGGTTTAGGGCAAGAATTTCAGCGCCTGAGCGTACGAAAAGATCGCAAAGTGCAAGATTTCCCTTTCGTGCTGCCAGATGAAGTGGAGTGTCGCCCTTTGGATCTCTCTTGTTTAGCCGATTTGACGATGCGAAATCAGATAGATCTTCGATCTGCCCGTTGAGGATGAGACGTATTTCTGAAACTCTAAGGCTGTCGTCTGTGAGATCCTGTCTGTGTTTTGTCCTTCTGCCTTTAAGCAGTGAGAATCTATCCAAGATTCTCATTGAGAGCCTCCAAGCCTAGCTGAATGATCTGCTTTTGGACGGAAGGCATTTATGCTGTTGAGCGTTTCTAATCCCATCCCTGATCATCCCCACCCTTCTGCTCTTTCAACGCGCACGAATCTTGCTTTTACAACTCTTTGCTTGTCTGGAGACTAAGGCAAAGACAAGGGGCGTTCAATTTCATTTCCATTACCGGTTGAAAGTTTCCTTGGTCGTGATTTGGATCCCCCGGAAGTCTGAAAGACATCATTCTCGATGGCTCAAAACTGCTATTCAGGTTTTGATTTGGTTCTGGACGGCAAGACAGAGTCTTGCAGATGGTAAGATGGTTTCAAATTTCAAAAAATGAAAAATTCCTATTTTGACCGTATAGGCGTTGTCGCAGTTCTCCAAACGCTCTGAAATATGGGAACTGTGGTGCTGGCAAGCGGTTTTGAGACGAGAAAACATGAATTTTCTCATTTCATGTTTTTTATTGCCGATTGAAAAAAAATCATGGTCAGAGCGCCCCAAAAAATTTGGCTTTAGGTTTATTCTCTTAGGGGTAATTGCGATTTTCTGTCAGAAAACTGCCGTTTTTGGATGGGCGATATTTAGCCTAAGGCCTTGTTTCCATAAAAAGACAGAATTTATTTTTTTTAGCCGAAAAACGAACCCACCTCCTCAACATCAAAATTCGAGGAGAAAAAAATGGCGAACGACAAACTTGCAGAACTGAGGCTCAAATCCCGTCTGATACATCAGCTACCAACGTTATCTCAATGCGAGATTGCGCGAAGGTGGCGTGTTGATCCTGATACAGCTCGAGGAATTATTCGAGATGCGAAAATTCCTCGCGCTAGGGGACCTTGGAAACGGGCCAGATACTGCATTCTCGATATCTGGCGGCTGGAAGGCATTCCCATTTCCACGGCCCTGTCTCGTTCCGACCACAGCGAACTGATGTCTCCTTTGCTCAAGGTAAGTGATCTGGCGGAAATGTGCCGTTGTTCGTCTGCCACCATTCGGAACTGGGTACGTGAAGGCATGATCACAAGCATCACCCTTGGTGGATCTATTCGTTTTCATGACCACGTCATTTCCAGCCTTTTTGAGGGAGATGAGGTGCCAAAGACCGAATTCATTACAAGGCGGCAAATCTGAAAATAAGTGAGGTAAACGCCCCCGAAGAGTCATTTAAGGACGTTTTGAGCGTGTTTTTCTCATTTCACTTTATCAATGCCGAAATTCGAAAAAATCACCTCAAAACGCACTCTGCTCTGAATGGTCAACCCCTGTAGCCGGGGCAGCTTCACGAACATTGTCTTTAGTCACCATGACATCGGAGAAACACATGACGATCAATTTGCAGCAGGCACTGGAGAAACTTGATGCTGGCGAGCTGCCTTTTTCAGACAGCTACGCTGCCAAAGTTCGCGGATCAGTGAACAAATGCGCATTCCGGTCTTATCCGGCCACTGATTCCGACAGCATCCGGCCACCCATTCCGATTTGATCCGGCCATTGATTCCGGAGCATTCGGCCCCCCCTTGTGAAGGGGATTTGTCGACCGTTTTGAGGTAATCACTCACCGGCTATCTTGTGTTCTTTTGGAACGTGAGAAAGCCCCATGAAGAGATTACCAATGCGCAAGATCCGGGAAGCCCTTCGGCTTCGGGCAGAAGGCTTGTCAGGACGCCGAGTGGCGCAAAGCCTTTCGATAGGACGAGCAACGATATCGGACTATTTCCGTCGCGCGGATTTGGCTGGTTTGGCATGGCCTCTGCCGGTTGATTTGTCTGACAGTGATCTGGAACTTCTTCTTTACCCATCCCAACCTGGGGCGTCCTCTCGCGCGGTACCGCAGCCAGACTGGGCTCATATGCATGCCGAGCTGCGCCGCAAAGGTGTGACGCTGGCTCTGTTGTGGCAGGAATATCGCGAGGTTCATCCTGACGGCTATGGTTACAGCCAATATTGTGCCCGCTATTCAGCGTGGGAAGGCAAGCTTTCGCCGGTAATGCGCCAGCGTCACCCCGCTGGTGAACGGTTGTTTGTCGATTATGCGGGCCAGACCGTGGATGTGATCTGTCCTCAGACCGGTGAAGTGCGCACAGCTCAGATCTTTGTGGCCACGCTTGGGGCGTCGAACTACACCTATGTGGAGGCCAGTTGGACCCAGAGCCTGCCGGATTGGATATCGAGCCATGTGCGGGCCTTCGATTTCTTCGGCGGTGTGCCTGCGATGATTGTCTCAGATAATCTGAAGTCAGCGGTAATCAAGGCCTGTTTCCATGACCCGGCGATCAACCGCACCTATGGGGATATGGCTGCACATTACGATACCGCCGTTGTGCCCGCTCGTCCGCATAAACCCAAGGACAAAGCCAAGGTCGAGACGGCGGTTCAATTGGCCGAGCGCTGGGTATTGGCTCGACTTCGCAACCAGACCTTCTTTGGCCTGGACGAGCTGAACGCAGCAATTCGCCCTCTACAAGATCAGCTCAATGCCAAGGTCACCCGGCATCTGGGTACCAGCCGCCGGGCCTTGTTTGAGAGCCTGGACAAACCAGCCATGAAGCCAGTGCCCCGGGAGCCATACGTCTATGCCGAATGGAAGCAGTGTCGTGCTGGGATTGACTATCACATCGATGTGGACCGGCACTATTACTCGGTACCCTACCAGCTGATCAAACAAAGGCTATGGGTGCGGGTCGCCGCGCGGACCATCGAAGTCTTCCATAAAGGTCAGAGGGTTGCGTCTCACGTCCGCATCTCTGGTAACCGCCAACATTCCACCCAGAAAGAACATATGCCGTCCAATCATCGCCATCGTGCCGACTGGACGCCGGAAAGCATCCGAAGGCAAGCCGTCCGCATCGGCCCCAATGTCGATACCTATGTTGAGGTCGTCATGCGCCGACGCAAACACCCAGAACAAGCCTATCGCAGTTGCATGGGCGTGCTCAAGCTTGCCCGATCTTTTGGCAATGCTCGCCTCGATGCTGCCTGTGAACGCGCGCTCGAGATCAACAGCTACACCTACCAATCCCTGCATTCCATTCTCAAGAATGGTCTGGATCGACAACGCCGAGAAACGCCCACGGACGGCCCCGCGATCACCCACCCCAATATCCGTGGTGCAGATTACTTCCATTGAAAGGACAGGATATGCTGACACATCCAACCCTGGAGCAGCTCAATAGCCTCAAGCTCGACGGCATGGCAGAGGCCTTCACCGAGCTGGCCAGCCAAGACGGAACGGCTGATCTGACCCACGCCGAATGGCTGGGGCTACTCATCGACAGAGAAGCTGCCAGCCGCGAGACCAAGCGGTTCGAGAGCCGAATGCGAACCGCACGTCTGCGCCATGTCGGAGCCGCCCCAGAAGATGTCGACTACAAAACCAGACGTGGGCTGGACAAGGCGCTGTTCCAGCAACTGCTGACAGGTAAATGGATACGGGACAAACGGAACTTGATGATCACCGGCTCATGTGGCGTCGGTAAAACCTGGTTAGCCTGTGCGCTCGCCCAGGCCGCTTGTCGAAGTGGTGTCACCGTGCTTTACAAACGTGTGCCGCGTCTGTTTAGCGAATTGGAGATGGCCCATGCAGACGGGCGCTTCCCGCGCCTCTTTCGAAGCCTTACCAAAACCCAACTCCTGATCCTCGATGACTGGGGACCCGACCGTCTGAATGCAAACCAGAGACGGGACCTCATGGAAATCGTCGAAGAACGATATGGTGCAGGGTCAATCCTGATCACCAGCCAATTGCCGCTGAAAACCTGGCACGAGGTTATCGGCGAACCTACCTTCGCCGACGCTATCCTCGATCGGCTCGTGCACAACGCATATCGCCTCGAACTCGAAGGCCAGTCCTTCCGAAAAACCCATGTCAAAACGGGTGACGAAAACAACAAAAGCTGATACCTAAATCTTCAGGCCTCAAGACGGCACGCCAAAGGTGGCCGGATACTCCGGATTAGGTGGCCGGATGTTATCGGAATGGCCGGCCGAATGCTCCGGAATGCGCAAACAAATGCGCTGTAGTTTATAATTGCGATCTTCTGCGCATCCCTGCAGATCCAGAAGCGTTCGTAAAACGCTGGCAACTATTCTTGAAGAACAAGAATTTTCCTGCCCCATTCCCTCGGTTCGGTAGCTTTAAAGACTGGTATGACCAAACAAAAAGTCTGATCGATCACGTTTCGGGCGAACGAAAAAGACGAGATCAGTTGAGAGCGTGCCAAGATGATTGGACAGATCTGGAAAAGATCATTTCAGACCTTATCCAAGAAAAGAGGAAGGGGTGCGGCCTGCACCAATTCGATCTTGTGGCTGTCATGGTTCTTCGAAATTTTGCGCGACAGAACGAGCGACAACCATTCCAGCTGACTTCTGGGTTGGTTGCCATATGGATGCAACAAGCAACTTCTGGTCAAAAGTCTTCCATACGGACGGCGGTTTCCGTCTTGAATAAACTTCATGATCTTGATTTCGATTGTCCGGCTGGTTTGCTGCCTCACAAAATCGATCAAATTCCGGTCATCACCCGTCGTCGTGTAACTCCTGCGCTCCCGCCAAAATGTGAACAGGCAATCGCAGATTTGCAATCTGACATGAGATTGGGCGTACTTTATGACGACGATTTGCTCGATGATGACGACCTGTCGGATGATGATGAGATGCGCAAAGACCCATGCGCTGAAAGCTCCATCAAAAGTGTACGTGACACCGTGGGCTGGTTTTTCAGCTGTATGGTCGAGCTCGACTTCCTCGACCTGAACGCGGATCCGGATCCATCTACATTTGCCACCATAGGGTGCATAACCGCCGCTTTTGAATCTGAGGTGGCCGGAGAGTTTTACTGGACCCCTCTGAAGAAGCGGACAGTGCGCAAGAATTTAGAAGGTACCTTTCGTTTTCTTCGTCGCTTCAATCCAAAATTGAAATCTAAGCAACGGAAGTTTTTTAAGCAAAAATACTTTGCCAAATGGCAGCCAATGACAGAAGAAAACGAAGAATTCTGCAGATCTTTGATGAAGTCCAGCCAAGACAAGGCCAAATTTCTTAATTTGGGGGCGATCTTCTACGACAAGGCTGCGTCGATGATTGCCAACTACTCAAACCTTTCGTTCAACGAAAAGACACAAGCTCAACATTGGGCTCTCTCGGCCGCAGCTGCCGCAATCCTCACATTCCTTCCTTTGCGTGCGACGAATTTGACGCAATTGACGATTGAAGGCGAGGAGGCAAATGTTTTCCTTCCTTACAAATCCAAGGATGTGCAGATTGTCATCCCCAAGGAAATGGTAAAAAACAATCGAAAGATTGTTACAAGAATTTCCAGACGAGGAAAGACAGACCCAAGGACAATCCTTCTTTGGTGGCTTTCAGAAGCGCGGCCATTGATTATGGCGGGCTTATCAAAGCCTGATGATACTTTGCTTCTTGGAGGAGCTAGGTATCAAAACTTGTACAGATCTTGGCGTTTCGCCACCGCTTCTGTCGATCTGTTCATGAATTTGCATCAAGTGCGACACGCAATCGCTTCGATCCTCAAAAACCAACCGAACTCCGATATTGAGGTGATTGCCGCCTTGTTGGCAGACGAGCCTGCAACTGTCGATAAAACCTATGCTTTCATCGATATCGAAGACAAGACACAACAAGGCCTTAACGGACTTTCTGATGTCAATCGCGCACTTCAGAAAGGACTTAGAAGATGAGATTCGAATTATCCGAAGCAGAACTTCCTCTCAGCATGCGACAATTCCTCCGCGATATTGACAATGGTCAAGCCTATTTCTCTTCAGCTTTGCAGAAGAACCGTTTTGGTATTTCTTCAACACTCCGGTGTTTGGTGGAGACTGCAACAAAGACTGGACTCGTTGCAGAACTCAATTCTGCGACCGCTTCCGCAATGATCAATCGTTTGAAGAAGGCGGGTTGGTCAAAGGATTCACTTATCGTCCAAAAATCACTGCTTCGTCGCTACGCTTATGAAACTGGTGAAGGGATTGAATGGGCGCTCGAAAGTGCCACGTCAGACCGACGACCAATCGATCTTGTTACACGAGGCTCACATTGGACGCCGTATGCGGTGTTGGTGCCAGATATGATTTCGGTGGGAGTCACGGATCGCGTTATCCGTCTCTTGGATCGTTGGCTTCGTCACTGTGCCAAAGTCAACCAACTGACACTGGATCATGCTCTTCAGTTTCCAGAGGGAATTTCTGCCTTTTCTGATCTGGCGGAGGTGCTGACGGCAATTGATCCGGGTAGTCCAGACACCGAAATTATTCAACAGGCAAGAACCATCAAACGCAGTAAGGCAAAAGACCTGCCGAAAGCGCCGCCATATGGGGATCTGCCTGAGCCGTTCTTGTCGGAGATCAAACACATCTGCTCATCTGGGGCTCAATCTGATGATAGGATCACGTTGATGGCAACTGCCATTCGGAGACTCTTGACCTCCGCGAAGGCAAGAGACTTGGAGCCCGTTCTTACGATGGACACTGCCAAGGCTTTTGCACGTGACCTTCACAGTGATCCAATCGCTCGAATTTCAGAGGCGACATATTGCGATAGCCTTGGGGCGTTTGCCAAGCAGGCAGGATATCCAGACACAATTGTTGATGCGCTGCACAAGAGGCGAAATGCTCGAAAATTTGCGAGCAGGAATGATGTACGGCGAAAAGAGATCAAGTTGGCCAAGAATCCGATTGATCTGGTTTTCTTGGCAAAGACTGCCAATGAGATTCTGATGAAAGCGCCGTTTGAAGAAAATTTACGAAATCGAAGACGAGACTTCACTCTTGCTGGAGCAATTGCTTTGCTGTGCAAATTGCCTATTCGAGCAAAGGACTTGAGGGAAGGCCGGATTGGAAAGGAATTTTGCCGAGATAGTGAAGGATGGCTTGTTGATCTTGCGACTTCCAAGACTGGCACAGCGATCAAGGGTCGGCTTCCTGATTGCCTGACGCCATATCTAGATGCCGTGCTTCTTATGGACTGTAGGCCCGAATTTCTTTGGAGTAAATATGATGAGCGATGCAATTCCCCTCTCTTTGCCAATCCTGCACGCCGGTTCCGGAGTTACAGCGCAGAATGGTTGCGTAGGAATATGACGGAGCACACGTGTCACAGCGCCCATATCGTTCGGACGCTCATCTATGACTATTGCGCAATGGATAATGACCTTGATCGTAGTGTGGCAAGAGCATTGGTCGGCCATGCGAGCGCAACGAGCGCCGAGTTTTATGAAGTGAATGCTGATCGCTATCGAGTGGAGCAAGCTCAAGGGCTATTGAGAGCTATTGAAAAGACCGTCGGTGATCAAGATGCCGAGTATGCATAGAAACTCAAGACATAGCAGCTCTAGGGATGCTGTGCTGAATTTATGCAAAGGAATCATAGATATGGTTTGTATGTTGATGTGATGTGACCACTTGAATTCATTCAACTCTTGATACTCCGAAACAGATTGAGCGCGGCACTCCTATGCGATGCCGCGCTCAATCTGTTTTGCTGTTGATCAGAAAAAGAAAGGGCGTTCGTGTCTGGAAATTAATCTGAACGGAGGCGCAAATGCCCATTGAAACGGGACTATGCAGAATTTTGTGCCCTGGCGCTTTGATTACGCCATTTGGAAACGATCTTCGAACATTATTGCGAACTGGCTTTTCACTGAGTGCCATTCGCGCACGGAGCGTTTCCATTCCACAGA
>RKMJ01000104.1_pt1 | contig 49415 bp, 45 predicted proteins | sample 2174201 | NCBI WGS metagenome assembly RKMJ01 (sample SAMN10236717, study PRJNA505202) | synthetic metagenome | isolation source: mock community containing 12 organisms: Thioclava sp. ES.032, Psychrobacter... | place: USA: Walnut Creek | collected 2015-10-01 | reverse complement strand
ATCTTTCCTGCCTTGGTATAGAGTTCAACGAAGGCATACTTGGAAGTCCGGTCAATAGCCACAAAGAGATAGAGCTTGCCTTCAGCTGTCTGTACCTGGGCAATATCGATATGGAAATAGCCGATCGGATAGCTCTTGAAACGCTTCTTTGGCTGCTTGTCGCCTTCGACACTCGGTAGTCGCGAAACTCCGTGTCGTTGCAGGCATCTGTGCAGTGAAGAGCGCGTCAGATGCGGGATTGTCGGCTGGAGTGCATAAAGGCAGTCGTCGAGAGGCAACAAGGTATGCCTGCGGAAGGCGACAATGGTCGCTTCTTCTTGCCGCGAAAGCACAGTCGAACGTGGCTCCTTCGGTCCGGTTCTTAAGTCCGCTTGTGAGGTGCGCGTCTTCCACTTGACGACCGTTTTCTGATTGATGCCGTATCGCTTGGAAAGCACTCTCAGGCTCTCTTGACTATTTTGTATTGCTCGACGGACTGCCTCTGTCGTCGTGGCGCTGCCGTGTAGAACTTGGCCCATAGTGCTTCCCTCCATTCAAATGAGAAAGGTGCACCATCAAAGCATGGGATCAAACATCTAGAGAGCAATTGGGCGCGTAACCGGGCACCGTTAACCTGCCGTTCATATATGAGACCGAATTTTTCGGTTGGTTTAATGGTTTGAGCGTTTTTTTAATCAATTGCGTTGATATTCGGCTCAAGGTGCACGGCTTTGCCCTGATGTTTGCGAACATTGAGGCTGGGCAAAACGGTTTTGGGGTCAGACGATGCGACAGGCTTTGCGAGCATTTTTGCAAGACGACAGCGGGGCTACCGCACTTGAGTATGGCCTGATCGTCGGCCTGATCGGGTTGGGTATGGTGACGGCGATGACCGGCTTGGTCTCTGACCTTGCTGACCTGTTCAGCGAAATTCGCGACGGCGTGCGTGAAGCCGCCGGTCTCAGCTAGTCTTATCTCAGCTGATCTGCCTCTTCTCGTCCATCCCTATTTATTCATGCCCTACTTGTTCATGATCGTCGACTTATCTCCCAACGCATGCGCCAAAGAGGCCTTTGCGCTGCCCGGGGTGAGCGGTTTCTGCTGGCTTTCATGCGGTGCCCAGCCGGAAAGGGACAGGATCTGGAACGTGGCACGCACCCGCCCGTCAGGATCAGAGAAGTCCCGTTGATAGATCTCGGCAGCACGCATCAGAACATCGCGCCGCAGCCCCCCTCTGGGGCGGTCAACGAGCGCGTTGGTTGCGCCCATCCGTCTCAGATCCTTGATCAGATCGAACATGGAATCATAACGAACGGTGAGCGTATCCTGATCCACAACAGGTAGCGCGAAACCGGCCCGCTGCAATAATCCCCCCATGTCCCTGAGATCGGGCAGGGGAGCCACGCGCGGGCTTGCTCCGCCCGTCACGTCGCTATCGGCCTGAAGGAAAGCAGATCTCAACTCTGAAAGCGTTTTCCGCCCCAGAAGCGAAGCCAGAAACAGCCCATCTGGAACCAGGCTTTGCCGTATCTGGATGAGACAGCCGGGCAGATCATTGACCCAGTGCAGGAAAAGCGGCGAGGTGACGAGATCGAAGCTTTGCTGCTTGAGAGGCAATGTCTCACCATCAAAGACAACGCCATTCGGATGGCCAAACAGAAAAGAGGGATCCTGCTCGAGCCGGACGACCGTCTCTGTCCCCTCCCGCGCGCTGAGGGCTTGCGCCAACAGGCCTGTATGCCCCCCAACTTCGGCACAGCGTGGGAAGCTGCGAAGCACGATCGACAGCCTGTCCAGCATGTCCTGAATCGCCTCAGTGAGCAGGAATTCGCCGTCCCGACCGTGACGATCGAATGCACGCAGCCGCCGCTGGGCAATCAGCCGACTGTCGAACAGATGCGGTATGGATGACATGGCAATGGTCCGGTTTTGGTTGATCGTGTCCTGCGCTTGCGGCACTGTGGAGCTTCAACGAGTGCTAATCGCATCGGGGGATGCAAGTCAATATGCGCTTTTCGCGACGAACTGCACCGGATTCTCTGCCTGATGGCAAAGCCGTCACCTCGGCTGGCCCGTCCGGTTGGAAAAAGCTGGCCCGGGCCGGTCTCGATCTCATTATCCCGCCGCGCTGTGCCGCTTGCGGCAAGATCATTAGCGAAGCCAATCATTTGTGCGGCACATGCTGGTCCGGCATGGAGTGGATTGATCGTCCCTATTGCTCTGTATCCGGTTTGCCATTTTCCTATGATCTGGGGCCGGACATGGTGCATCCCGACATTGTAGCCGAGCCGCCGCTCTTCGATCGGGCGCGATCTGTTGCGGCGTTTGACGACACGGCCCGCCGATTGGTGCATCAGCTCAAATATTATGATCGCACGGATCTGGCTGACGTGATGGGGCGGTGGATGGTGCGGGCAGGGGCCGACTGTCTGACGGATCCGGAGAGCTGGATCGTGCCGGTGCCCCTGCATCGCGGCCGATTGTGGCGGCGACGGTTCAATCAGGCGGCTCTTTTGGCCCGCGTCATTGCGCGCGAGAGCGGGGCTGTCTTCAAGCCAGATCTGCTGCTCCGCGTTCGGCGCACACGGCAACAGGTCGGCCTGAGCGAAGCGGACCGCAGAAGCAATGTCGATGGGGCCTTCAGACTCAATCTTTCCGACCGCTTATCGCTTACAGGGCGAACGATTGTGCTGGTGGATGACGTTTGGACCACCGGGGCAACCCTTGATGCCTGCGTACGGGTTTTGCGCCGGGCGGAGGCACAGGAAATTGGCATTATCACATTTGCTCGGGTTGTCGATCGGAGCAAAATGACCATATAACCAGTGGAAACCTTTTCACTTTTGCAAACAAGAGTGCCGCGTTCTGGTCATCAATGACCCTTTGCCGGCGGCGGATTTGGAGATGCCTGATGGCTGATGTTGTGATGTATACCCGAAAGATGTGTGGCTTCTGTACGGCTGCGAAAAAGCTGCTTGGCGACAAGGGCGTGGCGTTTCGCGAGTTCGACGCGACCTTTGATTTTGATCTCAAGCAGGAGATGATCGCAAAGTCCGGTCGCCGCACCTTCCCGCAGATCTTCATTGACGAAACCCATGTCGGTGGCTGCGATGACCTGTTCGCCCTCGACAAGCAAGGCAAGCTCGACGAAATGTTGGCGAGCTGATCCCATGACCGCCGCCAACTCCTCATCCTTCCGCGCCGCCTGCGTCCAGCTTCGCTCTGGACGCGAACGGGGTGCCAACCTCGATGAAGCCGAACGGTTGATCCGCGATGCAGCACGCGATGGGGCGGATTATGTTCAGACCCCCGAGCAGACCGCGACGATGGAAATGAATCGCAAGGCCCTGATGGCCGCGATCGGGGACGAGACTGGCGATGAGGGCGTAAAGCGCGTGCAGGCGCTTGCCAAGGAGCTTGGCATCTGGCTGCATATCGGCTCAATGTCTTTTGTTGTGTCCACCCACGAGGGAGACAAGGCGGCAAACCGAAGCCTGCTGATCGCGCCGGCCGGAGAGATTGCCGCCCGCTACGACAAGATCCACATGTTCGATGTCGATCTTGAAAATGGTGAGAGCTATCGCGAATCTGCCAGCTTTCAGGCTGGCACCAAAGCGGTGGCAGCAACCCTGCCATGGGGCACCCTGGGGATGACGATCTGCTACGATCTGCGGTTCCCCTATCTCTACCGCGCCCTTTGCCAGCAAAAGAACGCCACTCTTCTGGCCGTCCCTTCCGCCTTCACCAAACGCACGGGAGAGGCACATTGGCATGTGCTGTTACGATCGCGGGCGATTGAGCACGGCGCATTCGTGTTCGCCGCAGCGCAGGGCGGTGAGCACGAGAATGGCCGCAAGACCTATGGCCATTCGCTGATCATCGATCCATGGGGACGCATTCTGGCAGAAGCGGAGGATGAACCCTGTTTCATCGCGGCCGACATCAACATGGGGCTTGTTGCTGAGAGCCGAGGGGCGGTTCCTTCGCTCAAACACGACAAGGCTTTTGAAATTTAACGATCATGCTCTATATTGAACGGGCCGTCATAGAGCGCCTGCCAAACGCAGTTGGACCTTTTGGTGCCGACGCGTTGGGTGATTGAACGGTGTGTTTTTCCATTCATCATATTGAGTATATCAGGGGACTGACTTGATTAAATATTCGCTGCGCTGCGATTCTGATCATCAATTCGAAGGCTGGTTTCGCAATGGTGAAGATTGCGAGGCACAGACCCGTGATGGGCATCTGGAATGCCCGGTGTGTGGATCAACCCGGATTTCGAAGTCACTCATGACGCCCCGGGTGAGTGGGACGCGCAGTCAGGATGTCATGGCGCATGACGCCGCAGCCGAAAGCGTATCCGAAGGTCAGAGTCAGGCGGGCAGCGACAGCCAGCCCGTCGCCCTCAGGGACAATGCGCCGGACCCTCGCCAGCTGCAGGCCATGCTGCGCGCCTATCGCGATCATGTGGTGAACAATGCCGATTATGTCGGCGACAAATTTGCCGAAGAAGCGCGCAAGATGCATTTTGAGGAGAGCGAAAAACGCGGCATCTATGGCGAAGCAACCATTGATGATGTGAAATCCCTCGTCGAAGACGGCATCGACTGCCTCCCCCTGCCAACCCTGCCCGAAGATCAGAACTGAGCGATTATGCTCGACATTTTAAATGACTGGTTTGAGCCCGAAGCGACAGATGCTGCGATATATATGAATTCCCGCTCTCCACAAAAATTATGTCAGGCATATAGAATGATTTGCCAAGTGAACTTTGAAAATGATGTTTCAAATTTTTCTGTTTTCCGTCAGCCAATAAAAAAAGCCCTTACATAGTTCTATCCTCAGTCATCAAGCACTCCATCAAAAAGTGCATCCAAGGCCGGAGTGCTTTTCTTCCGCTTCATAATCTTGAATGTTGAAAGGTGAGGCATTGCAATGAGCAAACCACTACTAAACCGTCCTCGACGGGCGCAGTAGTTTCCCCAGTTGACAGGTACTTTTTCTATTTGGTCTACACCCAAAATCCGTTGCATGTAGGGGAGCGTATCAAATCCCAATGTTACAACGAGTTTCGGTTTTGCGGTAGCAAACACTTGTGCCCAGAGTTCTTCGCCGAATTTCAAGCTGTACTGGAGGTTATTCAACTGGTTTAACCTCGGTGATCGAAACGGGATGAACTGCCCAGAGAGTACATCTTCAGGCCGCTGTTTAAGACGGTCGAATAACGCCAGTACCTGCTGTTGCAAGACAGACTGACCAGGAGCCTTGCCACCCCAGCTTTCGTCTCGGTAGGCGCTTTTGCCTTCGGGCATTGCAAACCCGTCTCGATCTTCGGGTACATTACCGGCTGGATTCAACCCGACAAAAGCAACTTTCGCTCCAGTAAGATTGGTAGCAGGGCAAGATAAAAAGCGCCATCCCAATTGATTGCCGGACTTCTTATAACCCTGCTCAATGTTAGCCGCTGACAATTCAAACATCTACTGCCTCATAATAGACAAACTCTAGCACTGCGCTTTGCATGGATCTTTGTAGGCCACCATTCTTGCCGCGAACACCCAAAAGCAGACAACTGCAGTATGACGCATCTAAACGCAGATAGTGCAGGAGCCATCCACACCATCCGCAAAGCGTGAGTTCGTGCATTGGGCTACAAATGACGGGGCCGATCCTGTTCGGGACTCTTGAAATGAAAGTGTATCCGCGGTCGCAACAAAGAGCGACCGGAAAGCGCAGCTCAAAGCCGACTTTGGTTTAATTTACGGCGAATGTCAGACCCGTATCTTTCGCTCTTGTTGAGCTGGTAAAGAACGAATAACCCCATCATATCTTCACAACCAAGCAATGGAGACGTTGCTATGAAAGACCTTTGTGTCAGCATGGGATCCGGTGTCTGAGTCCAGAGCTTGGTGGCAGTTGCATGCGGTGCCAAGAGCTGTAACCGGATGAAGTTGCCGGTCTCATTGCCGTGACGAGAGAACCGGGCTGCTCGATTATTGGTTTTTACAAATTTGCTGCTGAATTGTCTGATGAATACGAATAGGCGTTTCGCCAGCTTTTTGGTGTGACGGAGACAATCACAGGAACAAGGCTGCCTCCTAACTGGTCACGATTCCGAACTGAGGGATTCGAGCAGGATTTCGATCTCATCGAGCAGGGTTCTCATTCTTTCGGATCCAATCTTGCTTTCAATGTCTTGATAAATCTCAGCACTTGCTGGAGCCAACTTTCGGATGAATTGACCGCCTTCCTTGCTAAGGCTCACCAATGTGCGTCTGCCATCCGCGGTATCCCGGTTGATTTCCACAAAGCCTCGAGCCTCCAGCGTACGCATAATGCGCGTGAGGGAAGGGGCAAGAATGCAAGCTTGCCGAGCCAGAAAACTGGCGTCCACAGTTCCCTCCTCATCCAGCACGCGCATCACGCGCCATTGCTGCTCCGTGACATCATGTTCCGCGAGCAAAGGTCTGAAATAATCCATCACCGCTTCACGAGCTCTCAAGAGGGCGATTGGCAACGTTCTTTGAGTCTGGCTTAGTTCCAGACCTTCGCGGGACGGTTGTTTTGGCATCTCCCCAAACTCCTTCGGTGTGATTGCTTCTGCTGTCTAGAAATATTCAGAAATCAAAGCAAGAGCGCAAATTATCAGACTTTGTAACACTAGACTAAAATTGAATAGTGGCCCGATTGACAATACCACAAAAATTTAACATGTTAAGTAAATATCTGGGAGGAAATCGTGCCACACCTAAGGATTGAATATTCAGCGGGGCTGGAAAACCGTGCTGACATGGCGGAGCTGTGTCAAGCGGCCTATCAGGCGATGCTCAAAACAGGGATCTTTCCCACTGCTGGCGTTCGTGTTCGTGCCTTCAAGGCAAACCACGCCATCGTTGGTGACGGGTTGAACGAGAATGATTTTGCTGCATTGACCTTGTCAGTTGGGTCCGGTCGATCGGTCGAACAGCTCAAGTCTGCTGGGGATGCAATTTTTGCGGCGGTGAGCGGCGCCCTCGCGCACCCTTTGGCTACGACGCATTTCGCGCTCTCCCTCGAAATTCGTGTCATCAACCCGGACCTGAGTTGGAAAGACACCCCTATTCATGCCCGCCTATCAGGCCAGAATTAAAGGAAGATCTATGAGCGCTCTTGACGAGAACCTATCCAAAGCCCAAGGCTATCTTGCGAAATTCCGTGAGACCGGTGTGATGAACCATATTGCCGGGGCCAGTGTCCCCGCGCACTCAGGTGATAGCTTCGAAACGGTTTCGCCCGTCGACGGATCTGTGCTGGCACAGGTTGCCAAAGGCGGGGCGTCTGACATTGATGCGGCTGTGGCCGCTGCCAAGGAAGCTTTTGTCAGTTGGTCAAAGATGCCCGGCAAGGACCGCAAGGCCATTTTGATCAAGGTGGCCGAAGCCATCGAAGCGCGGGCTGAAGAGGTGGCATTCACCGAGTGCATGGATACGGGGCAGGCCTTGCGTTTCATGTCGAAGGCTGCTGTTCGCGGTGCTGCAAACTTTCGTTTCTTTGCCGATCAGGCTCCTTCTGCCGAAGACGGACTGGCGCTGCGCAACCCGAACCAGATGAATGTCACATCTCGTCGTCCAATTGGACCGATCGGAGTGATTACGCCCTGGAACACGCCCTTCATGCTGTCCACCTGGAAGATCGCCCCGGCACTGGCCGCCGGCTGCACCGTGGTGCACAAACCAGCCGAATTCTCGCCCATGACGGCCAAGCTTCTTGTTGAGATTGCAGAAGAAGCCGGCTTGCCTAAAGGCGTGCTCAATCTCGTCAACGGGTTTGGCGACAGCGCCGGCCGAGCCTTGACCGAGCATCCAGACATCAAGGCCATTGCCTTTGTTGGTGAGAGCCGCACCGGTTCTCACATCATGCGCCAGGGGGCAGACACCCTTAAGCGGTTCCATTTTGAGCTTGGTGGCAAGAACCCGGTGATCGTGTTTGATGATGCCGATCTTGAGCGCGCAGTGAATGCAGCAACCTTCATGATCTATTCGCTCAATGGCGAGCGCTGCACCTCTTCCTCGCGTCTCTTGGTGCAGGAAAGCATCTATGAAGAGTTCACCGCCAAGGTGGCTGACGTCGCCAAGAGCATCAAGGTCGGTCATCCGCTTGATCCGGCAACCGTCGTTGGCCCGCTCATTCACCCGGTGCATGAGAAAAAGGTATTGTCCTATTTTGACAAGGCGCGTGAAGAAGGCGCTGTCATTGCCGCTGGTGGCCAGAAGGTCGGTGACGCCGGTTGCTTTGTCAGCCCGACGCTGTTCACCGGTGCCAACAACAGCATGGCGATTGCACAGGAAGAGATCTTCGGTCCGGTTTTAACGGCCATTCCCTTCAAGGACGAAGAGGAGGCTTTGGCCCTTGCCAATGATGTCCAGTATGGCCTCGCCGCCTATCTCTGGACGGCCGATCTCGATCGCGCCATGCGCATGACTGACAATCTTGACGCCGGCATGATGTGGGTGAACTCCGAAAACGTGCGGCATTTGCCATCGCCGTTTGGCGGCGTCAAAGCGTCTGGCATCGGGCGCGACGGTGGAGACTGGTCTTTCGACTTCTACATGGAGACCGTCAATGTTTCCTTCCCGAGGCAGCACCACAAGGTGCCTCGATTGGGTTAATCAGCCCGGGCCGAGGGCTCTTTGGGGCGGCTAAGCCTGCCCCAATCGACAGTCAAACACATGCTCCAGCAAATGAGAGCCTCATAACAAAATTCGGGACACTGACATGTGTCTAGGGGAGAGAAAATATGCCAATTCCAGCACCCAATCTGTATCCACCGTTCAACATACTGCGCCTTAGTCATGTCGTCTTCGGGGTCAAGGACCTAAGTGCCAGCCGCCGCTTCTATGTCGATACTCTCGGCCTGCAGGTAACGGATGAGACAGACAATGCAATCTACCTGCGTGCTCTGGAAGAGCGCGGCCATCACTGCCTTGTCTTGAGCAAAGCACCCAAAAGCGAAGTGCAAAGCCTGTCCTTCAAGGTGTTTGCCGAGGAAGAACTCGACAAGGCACATGATTGGTTCGAGCAGAAAGGCCATCCTGTTGAGTGGGTCGAGCGAGATTATCAGGGACGCACGCTCGCAACGGTCGACAATTTCGGCATGCCGATCGAGTTCTATTTCAAGATGGATCGGCTTGCTCCCATCCATCAGAAATATGAGCTCTACAAAGGCGTGAAGCCGCTGCGCATAGATCACTTCAACTGCTTTTCTTCTTCCGTTGATGAAAGCGTGGCTTTCTACAATGAGCTTGGCTTCCGTGTGACCGAATATACCGAGGACGAGGACAGTGGCAAACTGTGGGCTGCGTGGACGCACCGCAAGGGCGGCGTGCATGACATTGCCTTCACCAACGGTTTGGGGCCGCGCCTTCATCACACTGCCTTCTGGGTTCCGACCCCGCTCAACATCATCGATTTGTGCGATCTGATGGCGACCACTGGATATGTAAGCAACATCGAACGCGGGCCGGGTCGGCACGGCATATCCAATGCCTTCTTCCTCTATATTCTTGATCCGGACGGGCACCGCATCGAGATCTATTGCTCCGACTATCAGACAGTTGATCCCGATCTTGAGGCAATCAAGTGGGATCTCAAGGATCCGCAGCGCCAGACCCTCTGGGGCGCGCCAGCACCACGCTCCTGGTTCGAGCATGGTTCGCTGTTCGATGGCCTTGAGCCGAAACAGAGCGATCTGGCAGCAAGCCCGATCATTGCTCCATGAGCTGACGGTTCGGGATGGGCCATTGAAGGCTCGTCCCGGACAGCTCTAAATGAGGAATGTCTGATGCTCAAAGATCCGGAATTGCTCAGGCAGGCAGCGCTCGTGGGGGAGCGCTGGATCCCTGCCGATGAAACGGGAATAGAAGTCACCAACCCGGCGACGGGCGAGACCATCGGTTATGTGCCAAGCCTTGGTGCCGCCGAAACAGAAGTTGCCATCAAGGCGGCAGATCGTGCGCAGAAGCAATGGGCAGCCCGGACCGCCAAGGAACGATCTGTCATTTTGCGAGGCTGGTACGATCTTGTGATCGACAATGTCGATGATCTGGCGTTGATCCTGACGCTGGAACAGGGCAAGCCGCTGGCAGAAGCAAAGGGCGAGATCCTTTATGGTGCCTCTTTCATTGAGTGGTTCGCCGAGGAAGCGCGCAGGGTCTACGGTGATGTCATCCCCGGGCATGCTGCGGACAAGCGGATTGTCGTCATCAAGCAGCCGATTGGGGTCGTCGCTGCGATTACACCTTGGAACTTTCCCAACGCTATGATCACCCGCAAGGCGGGCCCTGCGCTTGCCGCCGGATGTGCCATGGTGCTCAAACCGGCCGAGCAGACACCTTTTTCCGCGATTGCGCTGGCCGTTCTGGCACAACGTGCGGGGCTGCCCGATGGCCTGCTGTCGGTCATTACCGGGCCTGCACGGGACATCGGTGCTGTGATGACGGGCAGTGAAACAGTTCGCAAACTGACCTTCACCGGCTCGACGCCGGTGGGGGTGGAGTTGATGCGACAGTGTGCGCCAACGGTCAAGAAACTGGCACTGGAGCTGGGGGGCAATGCGCCATTTATCGTGTTTGATGACGCGGATCTGGACGCCGCCGTCGAAGGGGCGATCATCTCGAAATTTCGAAACAATGGCCAAACTTGTGTCTGCGCCAATCGGATCTATGTCCAGTCCGGGGTCTATGATGCCTTTGCGCAAAAGCTTGCGGCAAAGCTGTCGACCCTGAAGGTTGGTAACGGTCTGGAGCAAGACACGATCTTTGGACCATTGATCGATGAGAAGGCTATCGCCAAGGTCGAAGAGCATATCGCGGATGCGACCGGCCAAGGAGCAAGCCTGATGTGCGGAGGCTCTGTTCATCCGCTCGGTGGCTCCTTCTTTGAACCGACAGTTCTGACTGACGTGACCCAGAATATGGCCATCGCGTCGGAGGAAACCTTCGGCCCGGTCGCCCCGCTGTTCCGCTTTGAAGAGGACGCAGACGTCGTCGCCATGTCCAATGACACCGAGTTCGGTCTGGCTTCCTACTTTTATACCCGTGATCTGGCTCGGGCCTGGAAGGTCGGGGAACAGCTTGAATATGGAATGGTCGGTATCAACACCGGCCTGATCTCGACACCTGAAGCACCGTTCGGCGGCATCAAATCCTCCGGCCTTGGCCGGGAAGGATCCCGCTACGGCATCGAGGAATTCACTGAAATCAAATATCTCTGCTTCGGCGGAATTGCCTGAGGAGGCTGACCATGAAATCCATTCCCGCTCGCGTTGTGGCCTTCCGTGCCAATGGTGCCGACCGCTACGGTCTTGTAACCGATGACGGCATTGTCGATTTGACACCCGAGTTCGGTGCTCGCTTTGGAAGCCTCAAACAGGTGATCGAGGCAGGCGCACTCGAAGAGATCATCAAGGCAGCCGAAGGGCGTGCCGCCAGCTATCGGCAAGAGGATGTCGACTTTCTCATTCCGATAGACAAGCCGGAAAAGCTGATCTGCATTGGCGTCAATTTTCCTGACCGCAACGCCGAATACAAGGATGGTCAGGCCTTGCCGTCCAAACCGTCCATGTTCATTCGCTTTCCTCGCAGCTTCACCGGTCACGGCGGTAATCTCGTTCGCCCGCCGGAAAGCCCGCAACTCGACTATGAAGGCGAAGTCACGATTGTCATTGGCAAGGGTGGACGCCGAATTGCGGAGGCAGATGCCTATGACCACATAGCCGCGTTGACCCTGTGCAACGAGGGAACAATCCGCGACTGGGTGCGCCACGCCAAATTCAACGTGACCCAAGGCAAAAACTGGGATCAATCCGGAGCGATTGGGCCGTGGCTCGTTCCCTTTCGGTCTGCAGACCAGCTTGATGACATTGAGCTGGTAACCCGGGTCAATGGTGAGGTTCGCCAACAAGACCGCACGTCCCGCATGATGTTCAGCTTCCGCTACATTGTCGCTTATGTCTCGACCTTCTGCACGCTGGTTCCCGGCGATGTCATTGTCTGCGGTACACCCACCGGAGCCGGAGCCCGGTTTGACCCGCCTATCTGGCTGCAACCAGGGGATGTAATTGAAGTGGAAGCTGAAGGCATTGGCGTGCTTCGCAATGGTGTGGAGGATGAACAATGCTGAGTGACCATGACATTCAAACCGCCGCAGCAGACTTGTTAGAGGCGGAGCGAACGCGGGAGCAGATCGGGTTGCTCTCTGTGCGCCACCCAGACATCACTCTGGATGATGCCTATGCAATTCAGGCCGCTCAAATGCCACAGAAGCAAGCGCAGGGCCGCTCCATCATCGGTTGGAAAATCGGACTGACATCCAAGGTCATGCAGGATGCCTTGGGGATTGCTACGCCGGACAGCGGTGTTTTGTATGACGATATGGACTTTGCCGATGGGTCTCATATTCCTGCAACGCGCTTCATCCAGCCACGCATTGAGGCGGAGATCGCCTTCATCATGAAGGCACCGCTGGAGGGCAAGGTCAGCCGGGAGGATGTTCTGGCAGCGACAGAGTGTGTCGCGCCTGCTCTTGAGATCCTGGATACGCGGATCGCTCGGCAAGACGCCAGCACCGGCCAGACCAGAAAAATCTTTGATACGGTCTCGGACAATGCTGCCAATGGCGGCATCGTGCTTGGAAAACAACGCCATGCACCCGACGCGTTCGACCTCAGATGGGTGGGGGCTATCCTGACCAAGAATGACGAAGTCACGGCCACGGGTCTGGGTGCTGCGGTTCTGAATGATCCGGTTATGGGCATAGTCTGGCTATCGGAACGGATGGGGCAATATAGGCAGCGCATCGAGGCTGGGCAGGTCGTTCTGGCTGGGTCTTTCATCGCGCCCATCGAGTGCCCGTCTGGCACGCGCATTGATGCCGACTATGGCAATTTCGGCCATGTAACAGTGAATTTCGAATGAAGGAGGCTTGCATGCCAGCCCCATTGAATAACTTCAAGATCCGCCTCAAAGAAGGGACAACACAAATCGGGCTCTGGCTTGGTCTGGGCGATCCGTCTGTTGCAGAATTATGCGGCGGAATCGGATTTGATTGGTTGCTGATTGATGGCGAACATGGCCCTAACGGTCTGCGCGATACGCTCTCACAGCTCCGCTCAATCGGGTCAAAGACGCAGGTTGTGGTCAGAACGCGAGATGACAATCGGGCCGAAATCAAGCAGATGCTGGATATCGGTGCGCAGACACTGCTTGTTCCCATGATTGAAAGCGGTAAGCAGGCCGAGGAGGTCGTTCGTTCAGCCAAGTATCCGCCACATGGGGTGCGGGGCGTGGGGGCCGCTCTGGCCCGCGCGTCTGATTACAATGGCATTGCGGACTATCTGCAGACCGCCAACAAAGAGGTCTGCGTTCTGCTTCAGGTCGAGAGCAAGGCCGGACTTGATGCTCTTGATGATATTCTTGCTCAGGATGGCGTTGATGGCGTTTTTGTCGGGCCGGCTGATCTGGCCGCGGACCTTGGATATTTGGGACGGCCGGGTGACCCGGAGGTGCAGAAAATCGTCAACGACACGCTCAATCGCATTCGGGCTAAAGGAAAAGCAGCCGGAATTTTGACGTCTGATCAATCACTTGCTCAGGGTTACAAGCAACTGGGCGTCGAGTTTCTGGCGGTTGGCTCCGACGTCGGCGTTTTGCGCGGGGGACTCGTCGCCTTGCAACGGAATTTTGCCTGAATTCGACGAATGTAGGCAATGGAAAGCAGAACCAACTCTGCTATATTGTTAACAAGTTAAATAAATTTTCAAAATCGGTAAGCGGCAGAATTCAGGGGAGAGATCGTACAACAAGCCGATTTGATCAAGGACGGTCACAGGGGGAGGAATATCAATGACCATTTCCAGACATAATTTCATTGCGGCAGCACTGCTCGCGGTCTCCATGCTCGGCAGCGATGCCGCCCGGACTCTGGCAAGCATGCAAACTGCAAAGCCGAACAAATGATGGCTGCACACCGAAAACACTCGAAACCCCTCAAAGGGCTTCGATTCATCATTGTCCGCGTCCTGCCTGCCATGGCAGCGGCCTTCCTGCTCACTCTTGTCGCGGTAACGGTGATCGACGTCATAGGGCGTTACTTTTTTAACGCGCCGTTGCCCGGAGCATTTGAGTTGACGCAAATTCTGCTTGCCGATCTGGTGCTGGCCGCTCTGCCCATGACAACATTCAAGGACAGTCATGTGGAAGTAGACCTTTTAAGCCATTTCTGGAGTTCCGAGACTTATTTACGGATAGGACGCTTCGGTGCCGCGGTTACGGCGATGGTGTTCTTTGTTCTCAGCTGGAATGTAGGGGTGCACGGCATGAAATTGTTCGAAGACGGCGCGGTTACCAATGATCTTTCTTTGCCGATTTGGCCTGCCGCCGTGCTTGGGGCCATCACCTATCTGGTCAGTGGCCTGATTGTGCTTGTTCCGATGCGCAAACGGCGGGAGTTCTGACATGACCGAACCTCTCATTGCGACGGCCTTGTTGCTGGCGCTTGCCATGTTTCGTGTGCCTATCGCAATCGCCATGATTGTTATTGGTACCATTGGATTTGCGCTTTTGCGCGGGATCAATGCTACTCTGATCATGGTTTCAACGACCGCATTCGATACGGTGTTTTCCTATTCCCTTTCGGTTATTCCGCTGTTCATTTTCATGGGCAACCTGCTTGCCTATTCCGGGGTTGCTTCCGGATTGTTCTCGGCGACCCAGCGTCTTGTTCGCCGTCTGCCGGGCGGGCTGGCAATGGCTGCGGTTTTGTCCTGCGGCGGGTTCTCAGCCGTATCTGGGTCATCGCTCGCGACAGCTGCGACAATGTCCAAGGTCGCGATGCCGTCCTTACGCAAATTTGGCTACGCCGACAGCCTGTCCTCTGGGGCAATTGCAGCAGGTGGTACGCTTGGAATTCTCATTCCGCCATCGGTTATCCTGATCATCTACGGTATCTTGACGGAAAGTGATATCGGGCTGCTCTTTTTGGCTGGCATCATTCCCGGAATGATCGGGTTGCTGGGTTATGTTCTTGCCGTGTGGGTGGCTGTCAAATTGAACCCTTCGCTGGCGCCGCAATCCTTTGACGTGGATGACCATCCGGTCGAAGGGCTTTATGGTGTCATCCTGTCTGTTGCTCTGTTCGCCTTTATCATGATTGGCATCTACGGCGGCTTTTTTACCCCGATCGAAGCCGCTGGCATGGGCTCTGGTATGGCGCTGGTCATGGTTGTCGTGACTGGTCACGCCAAGGTGCCCGAAGTCTGGCACGCGCTCATGGACACAGCCGAGAGCACGGCAATGATCTTTCTTGTGATCATCGGCGCGGAGGTCTTCTCAAACTATATCAACCTTGCCGGATTGCCCGATGAACTGGCCTATTTTATCGACTCTCTTGAGGTCAATGCATGGATCGTCATGGCGTTGATCATCATCATCTATCTGCTTCTTGGGACTGTGCTGGAAAGCCTTTCGATGATCCTGTTGACCGTCCCCATTTTCTATCCGTTGATGTATCAGCTCGACTTCGGCTTGGAGATTCTGTCCGACACTGAATTTGCCCTGATCTGGTTTGGCATCATTGTGGTGGTCGTCACCGAAATTTCTCTGATCACGCCGCCCATCGGCATGAATGTCTTCGTACTCAAGGCGACATTGCCGGATGTATCGCTCAAGACGATCTTCAAGGGCATCCTGCCGTTCTGGATTGCTGATATTCTGCGGCTTTTGCTGCTGATCTTTTTTCCGGCGATATCGTTGTTGTTGGTCGCCGGCTAACAACCAGGTTGCGGCATAGAGGCAACATCTATCGCCATTCACCATAGAGGGAGGAAAACCTATGGGTAAAATCGTATTGGCCGCCAAGGTCACTCATGTGCCAACCATGGTCATGTCCGAACAGGACGGAAACTTGAAAGGCTGCAGGCAGGCCGCAATTGACGGGCACGCAGAGATCGGCCGTCGTGCACGAGAAGCCGGAGCGGACACATTTGTTGTGCTCGACACCCATTGGCTGGTCAACGCGGCTTATCATGTCAACGCCAATCATCGCTTCAAAGGCATATTCACGTCCCATGAGTTTCCCCAGTTCATCAAGGATCTGCCGTATGAATATGCGGGGAATGCAGCCCTTGGTGACCTCATAGCGGAAACCGCGCGCGAAGACGATGTCTACACACTCAGCCATCAGGTCGATAGTCTTGATCTCGAGTATGGCACACTGGTGCCCATGCGCTACATGAATGCAGATGGCGCTCTGAAAGTCGTTTCCGTCGCAGCCATGTGTACCGTGCACAGCTTTGAAAGCTCGCGCAGGTTGGGACTGGCGATCCGCAAGGCGATTGAGAAGTCCGATTCAAAGGTTGCGCTGATCGCTTCCGGCTCTCTCAGCCACCAGATCTGGCCCAATGATATCTACGCGGAGAACAACGGCACCTTTACCATTTCCTCGAAATTCAATGAAGTGGTGGATCGCCGCGTTCTGGAGATGTGGCAAAATGGAGAGAATGAGCTCTTCCTCGATATGCTGCCGGACTATGCCAAATACTGTGACGGTGAGGGCGATATGCACGACACCATCATGCTGTTCGGCGCGCTTGGCTGGAAGGATTATAAGGGGAGGGGTGAGGTGGTCACCGACTATTTCCCTTCGTCCGGCACCGGCCAAACCAATGTCGTTTTTTCTCTCGACTGATTTGGCGACTTAAAGAAAAACAGCTGCGTGGGACATGGGGCTCAGGCCGATACGCAAGTGAAGACCTGAGCAGATGGCGTTCGTGCAATCTCGTTCAGGTCAGCATTCGAGCGAACTCGGCGAATTTCAGCAAACGTGAGTCAGAGTCACTTTGCATCCTGTTTCATACCCCGAACCTTGGTCGCCAGAAAGATCTCGTCTCGGGCGACGAGGATGCCGTGATCCCAGCTGGTCCTCCTGTAAGCGAGGGTGTTGTTCTTTAAGCAGGTCTGGGGCGTTCGCTGTTTGACAAGCAGAACCTATGCAGCAGAAGCGCCCATCCAAAGCTGCGTTTTAGTTTAGTTAACATATGAAATAAGTTCGCCAACAGAAAGCGGCAATGATTTAGGAGGAGAATTCATGCAATTTCATCTAAATGGCTTCAAACCGGGCAATTATCAAGTTCCGGATGCCGCAAGGAAACCATACCCGAATCCTCCGGTCGAAGATCTGCCGGCCCAAGTCGACGTGCTGATCGTGGGGACCGGCCCGGCCGGGTTGACCATGGCGCGCCAGATGAGCGAGTTTGCTGACATTACAACTTGTATTGTCGACAAAGAGCCGGGCCCGCTTCTGTTCGGACGTGCTGATGGCATTTCTTCGCGCACGATGGAAATTATGGAAGCGTTCAACAGCAGCGAAATGGTCGTGAAAGAAACCTATCAGCTGAAGCAAAATACATTTTGGGAACCGGATCCGGAAAACCCTCAGAACATCAAGCTGACCCATAAAATCCCTGATGCGAGGGCCGGACTGTCCGAGTTTACCCACGGGATCGTCAATCAGGCGCGCCTTCATGAGCTCTTGCTGGATGGTATGGAAAATTCGATCGCTGCTCTGCGCCCCCACTATTGCCGTGAGCTGGTTAAATTGGAGACAGACGACAGCCTGACACAGGATCTGGATGCGTACCCGATCACCGCCACATTCAAGCGCACCGATAAAGAGGGCAACGAAGCAGAAGAGGTCATCAAGGCCCGTTATGTCGTCGGATGCGATGGGGCGAGAAGCAGCGTACGCAAAGCATTGGAGATTCCGCTTCAGGGGGAATCTGCCAACAAGGCCTGGGGCGTCATGGACCTTCTTCTCAAAACGGATTTCCCCTATATCCGCGTGAAGAGTTTCCTTCAATCCCACGACCACGGGGCCGTTATGACGATTCCACGGGAAGGCGGATATCTATGCCGGTTTTATGTGGAATTGGATTTTCTCGGCAAAGACAAACGCGTGGCGGATGTCAAACTGACCGAGCAAGATCTGATCGCCAAGGCGCAGAAGGTTTTTCACCCATATAAGCTCGATGTGAAAGAGGTGGCCTGGTGGTCAATCTACGAGGTGGGCCAACGCATTGCAGAACGCTTTGACAACCGACCAAGTGGCAGTTCTGATGGCATCATTCCCCGTGCGTTCGTAGCCGGAGATGCATGTCACACCCATAGCCCGAAGGGCGGATGGGGATTGAACACATCCCTGCCGGATACTTTCAATCTTGGATGGAAACTGGCTGCCGTTCTGCAAGGGCGCAGCGATCCCAAACTCTTGAGCACCTATGCCACGGAGCGCCGCAAGGTTGCGCAGCAACTGATTGATGCTGATCGTGAGTTGTCGAAACTGGTTGCCACCCGCCCTGCCACCGGTGAAGCGTCCGAGCAATCCAAGATTGATACCGCCAAGATCGAGGCTTTTATGAAGCGTCAAAGCGGCTTTGTGGCAGGGACGTCCATCGAGTACTACCCCTCATACATTTGCACCGGGCAGGAAAATCAGGAATTGGCCACCGGCTTTAAAATCGGTCAGCGGTTCCACTCCGCAGAAGCGACGCGTGTGGCGGATGGCCGGAGCCAGCATCTGGGTCATCTGGTCAAGGCGGACGGACGTTGGCGCCTGTTTGTATTTGGCGACAGCCAATCTCCTATGGAGCCGACTTCAGCGTCTGCCCGGTTGGTAGAGTTTCTTGCCAATGATGAAAACTCGCCGGTGAAGAAATATACGCAGAAAGGGGCGGATATAGACGCGGTCATCGACACCTATGCCGTCTTCCAGCAACAGGATTTGTCCATGCACGACCTGCCGGACTTCCTGTGGCCAGCAAAAGGCAAATACGGGCTGCGAGATTACGAGAAAGTGTTCCAATCCGATACAGACAAGGACATCTACGAGATGCGCGGTATTGATCGGTCTCGGGGCTGTGTTGTGGTGGTCAGACCAGACCAGCACATTGCGGCCATCCTGCCTCTCGCCGCGCATGGACAACTCACGGAGTTCTTTGATGTGTTCATGCTCGATCAGCGAGGGCAGTAAGATTTGTCGGCGTGAACTGTCGTCTATTGGGCATGCAGATCTCTTCAGATAGGAGGGGATCTGCATGATATGGCCCTTGCTTTTGCAATGAGCCTAGAGGGGCGTTGGCCTTTCGCCTGCCTCGTCTATTCCCTGGTATTCTTGCGGTTTTAACCACCTTTCTCAGTGTCATAGCTCTACAGCGAAGGTTGACATTGCCCAATTTTAAATTAACATGTTAAGTATTAAGTCAGAGGGAGCTTGTTGTGTGTGTACGAGGAGAGGAACTCGTGAACACACGGCTTTCCAACTGACAATCTGGGAGGAACAGACATGAACATTTTTAAACGCACCATTCTTGCCGGGGCTGGTCTTGCCGCCACTCTGGCAGCCATGCCCGCTTTCGCAGCAACTGAGCTTGTCTTGTCAAGCTGGCTGCCGCCGCGCCATCAACTTGTCGTGGGGGCGATCAAGCCTTGGGCAAAACAGGTCGAAGAGGTCACCGAAGGCCGTGTGACCATCCGCGTGTTGACAAAACCGCTCGGCGCACCGCCCGCACATTTTGATATGGCACGTGATGGTGTCGCTGATATCACCTATGGTCTGCACAGCTTTATAAGCGATGGGCGGTTTCTCCGCTCACGCGTCGGTCAGTTTTCTTTCCTTGGTGATGATGCCGTGACCGTGTCGAAAAATTTCTGGACCATTTACACCGAAGACCTTGATGCCGCGGCTGAACACGAAGGCACGCACGTCCTTGGTCTTTTCACCCACGGCCCGGGTGCGCTGTTGTCCAAAGACAGACATTTCGAAGCTGCGAATGATTTCTCCGGCTTCAAAGTACGGACACCGGGCGGCTACCCAGCCGACCTGCTAAAGGGTATGGGCGCCACCACGCTGTTTATGTCCTCGGGCGAGGTTTATGAAAAGCTGACGCGCGGCGTGATTGACGGTGTTTGCATGCCGCTTGACTCGCTTCTGGCCTTCAAACTCGAAAAACATCTCACTGATGTAATGACCGTCAGTGGCGGGCTTTACAATACCTCCTGGTTCCTTGTTATGAACCAAGCGAAATGGGAAGGTATTTCCCCTGAAGATCAGGAGGCAATCATGTCCGTTTCCGGTCTGGCCTTCTCGGAGCTGGCGGGCAAAGCATGGGACGAGAAAGATGCAGAGGGCTTCGAAGCAGCCAGCGATGCCGGGATCAATGTCTATCCGGCAAATGACGCGGTGCTTGATCATCTCCTGTCCGTTGCCACCCCGTTGGAAGAGGCATGGGTTGAAGCGGTCAAAGCACAAGGGTTCGACGCTGCAGGCGCATTAGCCGATATGCAGACCGCGAAGCCTTCTAAATAGTGTAACCCGAAGTACCACACAAAGGCAGGGGACGTGCAACTGCCTTTGTTGCCAAGCGTTCGACCAAAAGCTGTGATTTAGGGTTTTGGCCGAACGCTCCAAGCCTACGTAATCGGGCTACCACTTATGCCGGCTTGAGCGAGCCGCCAAGCGTCAAGCGTATCCGTGGCGGTTCGCGCAACCGAGTTTGAAAGCCAACCACGATAGCCATTTGGAAACCTCCTGTGGCTGTCATGTCCGCTGCGGTTCATTTCAACTCTGCTGAAAGCCAAACCCAAGGCGATTTTGGCTGGCTTCCAGCGGGTGACTATGCTTTTGCTGTCGCTTAAATCAGGTGAACATGTAGGCGCCTATATAAGAGCCCTTCTGTGGGGCTGGAGGGGCGAAAAAGATCGCTGACCCGATGTGAGATATATATTCGTTGAGGCGGTCCAGTGATCCCAGCCGGCTCTGAATTGCCTCGAAAATGGCTGGGTCATTCTGATAGCTGACAAAGTGCAGCCCTGCATCCAGCATCCCGACTTCGTTGATACCGTCCGTATAATTGTAGGACCGGCGCAAAAGCTTGAGCCCTCCCATGTTTTCATGCGCTGCAAGGCTCATGTGCGACGTCTTCGGTATGACCGTGTCGCCATTTTTCTTCACGGCCTCGAAATCGGGTTCGTCAAACTCATGCTCTCCGGAAAGAGGAGCGCCGGACACCTTGAAACGTCCAAATACGTCATTCTGGTCATCAACACGGTCCGTGTCCCAGCTTTCGATAAACATCCGAACCTTGCGGGAGACCATATAGGAGCCGTCATGCTGCCATTCTGGACCATCCTTGATCCAGACAAAGCGGTCATAATCGTCCTGTGTGGTGATGTTGCGCGTGCCATCCCGAAAGCCGAGCAGATTGCGCGGAGTGGTCTGCCCCGGTCCTGCGGATGCACGGCCAAAGCCCATGATTGCCCAACGGGTGGAGGCCACACCCGCGGCCTTGGCGATGCGCGCCAGAATGCGAACGGCGTGATAGGTAACCTGCGGGTCATCCGCACAGGCTTGTACGGCCAGATCGCCGCCAGAAAGCTCGGCCTTCAGGGCATCTCCGGGCAGATCATGGAGTGAGCGCATCAGGGGCGGCTTATAGGCATCAAGCCCCTTGACGTCAGAAAAGACCTTCGGGCCGAGCCCGACTGTGACGGTGAGCGATGCCGGGCCCAGATCAAGCGCCTCTCCGGTCTCCAGAACCACAGCATTGTCCCGCTCCGGATCCACAAGGCCGACCGGTTTGCCCGCCATCATCTGCGCGATGGCGGCCGACCATCGGGCGAGCAGGATCTGGATATCTCGCGGGTTCAATGACGTAAGGTTGAACGTCATGAACTGGGAATAGCGCTGAGGAGCTGTTTGAATGCCTGCCTGAGGCCCTTCGCCATAAAAGGCATAGGACTTGCCCAGGTCGACGTGGTCATCGGGCACCGCTGCCGAAGCTTGGGTCGTTTTGGCGACAACGGCTCCCAAGGGTGCGGCTGCCGCAGCCCCGAGCAGATTGCGCCGCGACAAACCCGTCTTCGGGGTTGAAAGTTTTTTCTTACTAGTCATGGTCTGATGTTCCTTTTGGAGCAGGTCTCGCAGGGCCGGAAAGGCTGCCGGGGGACACGGCAGCCTTAGGGCGCAATCAGTCAGCGGTTGCGACTTTTTCCGCGATACGGGAAAGAGGCTCCTGCAGTGACTGGATTGCCTGGCTCAGTTTGACGGTGTCTTCCGCTCTCAGCTCGTCGGAATAGAGCTTGTAGCCACCGGGAACAGAGGCATCCCGATATCCGTCCAGAAGGGTCCGGACCTTTTCAAACTCTGCGCTGACCCGCTTGGACAGATCGGCGTCGATTTTTTCCATGCCCGGCTGCAGATAGGCAAAAGCCTGCTGCGCGCCCTCCACATTGCCCGCAAAATCGAGCATATCGAAGTGGCTGTAGGCTTCTTCCTCGCCGGTGATCTTGGTGTTCTGAACCTCTTCGAGCAGGTCCGCTGCACCATTGGCCAGATCTTCAGGCAGATACTCAAGGGTCGGAGACACGTCGTCGAGCAGCTGCACATTCTTGAGCAACTCGGCAGCATAGGCCTTGGTCTGATCCGTGATCTTGCCCGCCTCGAACAGATCCCGTTCGATGGCGTGGTATCCATGCCAGCCAACTTCGGGGTCGATATTGGAGGCACGCATATCGATCAGATAGTCAAGATTGCCGTGGTTGTCTGTCGCGTCAAAGCCATCGAGCACGAAGCCGTCGACATCGGATTCAACGCGTTCATAAAATGGGCGCGCCAGCGGATAGTCGTGTTTGGCTTTTTCAAGATCGCCTGCATCGATGTCGTCCTTGAGGCGGGAAACGGCAACAACCATGGCGTCGATCGTTTCATTGACATATTGGGCGTAGCCGTCGGTGCCTTCTTCAAGGATCTTGGAGATCGTGCCGGTTGGGCGCGGAGCTGCCTCACCGGTTACGCTGAAAGCAACCTTGTCTTCTTTCGCACCCGGGCAATAGATTTCATAATTGCCGCCACCAAGGGTGACCGTGAAGGCCACAGTCGGTAGGCCCGGAGCAAGGTTTTCCTTCTCCCCGATAATGCGGTTGCCGTTCAGCAATTCGACTTCGGTGAGAGCCGTGGCTGTCTTGTTGGTAACGGAGAAGGTGACGGGACCTGCCTCGACGCTGGATTTGTCGAGCACACAGGCACCGCCATTGTCATCTGTCAGGGTGACGGCAACCTGTTCGACTTCCGCGGCTGCAAGTGCGCTGCTTAAGCCGCCGAGGATCAGAAACGTGGATAGGGATGTGGTGGCAAGAATGGTTTTGGATAAAGAATTACGCTGCATGATGATGTCCTTTTGCTGCAGTGGCTTCGGCGTCTTGGCCAATGTTGGAATGAAAACGCTCCGGAGCGAGGCGTCGGGCTTGAACGAGATTCCGGGCGCCAAACAACGCCAGGAAGAGGGAAATGAAGGCTAGAATGGAGGGCAGAGTACGAGCCCAGAACATCCACTCATCCTGATCGATCTTGAACTTGATGAGAGCTGTCTGGACACGCGAGATGTGGTCTTCGCTGACATGCCAACGCCCCACAGGCAGAACCAGATCGGTTTTCAGATCCTGCTGTATCGAGCGCACGCTCAGGGTTCTGGGGGATTGCAATCCACCATCGGAGAGGGTCATCGTCAGCGCATTTCGCCCAGAGGCATCGAGCAGAATGCCGTTGGTCGTCCAGACGGTTGCCTTGAGCGTGTGCACCCAACTGACATGATAGGGGCCGGGATAACGCGTCGGGTTGAGGCCGATGGGCTTGCGGCCGCCTGACAATTTGACGATTTCAGAATAGGTCAACTCTTGAGGCAAACCGGACGGCTCGCTTTTGTTGATGATATCCCACAACCGGGATGCCAGCCCGTCATGCTCACCGCGGGTGGCCTCAGACTGGGGGAGGGGCAGCGTCAGCTTGCCGGTGTTGTCGGGTCGTGCCAGAACCAGAGCGCCCTGATCCGAAAGGCTGGCGCTGGCGACATCAGCCTTGCGAACCATCACTCTTGCTGCGGTGTTCGGAAGTCGGATCGAAGGGGTTGGCGAGAGAAGGAAAAGCAATGCGGAAACAGCAAGGCATAGCAGAGCAACAGCGATCTTGATCCGGCCTGCACCAACCAGACCCGGTCGATGGGATTGCGGCCAATAGATGAAGAGCGCAACAGGCACCAGATAGAGACACCAGCCAAGTCCCTCGATCAGTCTGGGATCGGAAGGGATGCCCAGCATTCCTGTTATCAGCGCAGAGCGCATGGTCCCGGCTGCGACAAGCCACGACAGATCGAGTATCTGTTGCTGGCCCGCATTGAGCCAACCAGCCTCATGCGCCGTTCGCAAGGTGGAAACACACAGGCCCGCGGCCACCAGAATAAGAAAGGCACCCGTTATGCGGAAAAATCGGGAGAGATTGATTTTGACCCCACCGATATAGATGCCCCAACCAATCACGACTGACAGCAACAACCCCAGTGTTGCGCCGACTGCGGCCCAAGCTGCGGATTGCGCCACGGAAAAGGTCGCCAGAAGAAATACGCTGGTTTCAAAACCTTCTTTGAGGACTGCGAGGAAGGCCATGCTGGCCAGTGCGTAGGAGCCCGGTTTGGAAAGGGACGCGGCGGCCCTTGCTTCAAGCTCGCCTCTCATCGCGCCGCCTTGGCTGTTCATCCACGCGATCATGCCAGTCACAAAGAAGATTGCGACGACGCCAATCAGCGTTTCCAGCGCCTCCTGCTGGGCTTGGGACAGGGCCTTTTCGACCATGTGCAGGCCTACGCCGACCAGAAGGGAAATCAAGATAGCCAACAGGACGCCAATCCACATCGGCCGCATGCTTTGATGATTTCGATTGAGGAAAGCCGCGATGATCCCAACGATAAGCGAGGCTTCCAACCCTTCACGCAGGCCAATGACGAGAGTAGCCAGCATTTTGCGTCCTTTGTGACCAGACAAGTGGCTGACAGAAAGCGCAGCTCATCTGATCAGCGGTTAACACCCCAACCAACAAGACAAAGCCTCTCCGTTCCGCCTTCCGGGAAGGGAGGCAGTTGGGCACGTTCTGACAGTGCTGTTGGTTGTGAGTTATTTATGAGTTACGTACTCATAAATTAGGAAAGGGTGCCGCTCTGTCAATCTATATGATTTAGAACGCTTCTACGAACGAACGCCATCGGCGCATTTCTGGGAAAAAATGGCTGTTGAAATATGAGTAAGAGTTTCATATTTTCCGTCCCGATTTGCTGCCGAGTTGCTTAATGACCCCATCGTTCAGGAGATTGATGCAGAAGCGCCCCCAAATTTTCTGCCCGTCAGCAAGCAGAGGTCTACGGACCAAATCAGCAAAATTGGTTGGATGCGTATTCCAATTCCATTCGGGCAATCGGCACCATGTTGCCGTTCGCGCCGTGGGCCGAGTTTCGCGCGCCCAGATGGCTTCTAGTGCGCGATTTGACACCTAAAACTATTCTGTTTCACCCAAAATATATTTAGAACTGTTGATATGTACGTTGGCATAATGTGGGAATTTGTCGCATATATGCCCGAATAAGGGAATCTGCGAATAGGAGAATGTGGGAAAATGTGTGCAAATGTGAGAAATGAGAGCAAACGGACGGTATTCACCAAAATGCTGAAAGCAGACAGACTCAAGGAAATCGAACGCCACCTGAAAGAAGACGGAAGTATCGTCGTCTCAAAGCTCAGCGCGCAGTTTTCTGTCTCGGAGGAAACGATCCGCCGAGACTTGGACAGCCTGAGCCAAACCCTCTCGTTCAGGAGAGTGCATGGTGGCGCCTATCTCTTGAAGGGATCTGACAAAGAAGTCCCAGCCACGTTGCGGGAAACATTCTTTACAGCAGAGAAATGTCTCATCAGTCAGAAGGCAGTGGGCGACATTTCAAACGGCGACACAGTCATGCTCGACAGCAGCACAACCGCATTGTTTATCGCGCGTGAGCTGTTCAGGCAGAAAAAGAACGTCCTTCTTATCACCAACTCCCAAAAGATCATTTCTGAAGTTCCCGAAACAGGGGGTGTCGAGGCGATTTGCATTGGCGGACATCTCAGAAAAGAAACCTGGTCGTTTGTCGGCCCAGCTGCGTTCGACGCGCTTCGAGGGCTCGCGGCGGACATGGCATTTGTCAGTTGCACATCCATCCACCCGCAGTTCGCAATGACGGACAACAACGAAGGTGAGGCCGCAATCCGCAGGCTCATGATCGAAAGATCCGGTCGATCGACGCTTGTTATCGACCATACCAAATTCGAAAAACCTGCCACTCACAAAATCTGTGAGTTCGACGAGCTAGACGAGATCATTCTGGATTCTGCCGTCGCGGAAGATCTGCTGGAACCAATTCGACAAACCGGGCTTGGACTGCACGTCTGTTCTGACGCCAAGCCGGAAGAATAAGCCGCTCAACAAGCAACCGAAAAATCGAGAAACGCCATGGAAGACTTCAATTTTTGCAGTAGAACGAAAATAGTTTTTGGTAGAGGAAAAGAGAATGAAGTCGGCCTTCAGGTGAAGCCATTCGCGGATAAGGTTCTCCTTCATTATGGTGGCGATTATCTGGAAAAGAATGGAATTCTCGATCGCATTGTTGGCTCTCTGAAAGCAAGCGGTGTTGAACCTGTCCTGTTTGATGGTGTGGTTCCCAATCCTAGATTGTCTGTTGTGAAGGAAGGCATCGCTCTTTGCCGCAAGGAAGGGATTGGCTTCATTCTCGCAATTGGTGGCGGTAGTGCCATTGACTCTTCCAAGGCCATCGCGCTCGGCGTGCCCTATGAAGGGGATGTGTGGGATTTCTATACCGGCAAGGCTGAGCCTGAAACGGCCCTGAAAGTCGGGACCATTCTGACCATTCCGGGCTCTGGTTCGGAAATGTCCGAAAGCAGCATCATCACCAATGAGGCTGATGATACCAAATACGGTATCGACAATGCCCTGATCGTGCCTGAATTCTCGATCCTCAATCCCGAGATGTGCTTCACCATTCCGCCATTCTTCATGGCCAGCGGGCTTGCAGATATTCTCTCGCATCAGTTCGAGCGTTACTTTACGCCAACAAAATTCTGTCTGTTCAGTGACCATCTCCTCGAAGGGGCGATGCAGGCGGTTATTGCCCTTGCTCCAAAGATCCTTGAGGCGCCGCAAAACTACGATTATTGCGCTGAATTTATGTGGCTGGCCACAATTTCTCACAATGGGGTTCTGGACGCCGGTCGACAGTCAGATTGGGCTTCGCACCGGATCGAACACGAGATTAGTGCCCTTTACGATATCACGCATGGTGCGGGGATGGCGATCATCTTCCCTGCATGGATGAAGCATGTGAAGTCCACCGATCTGGATCGTTTTGCGCGCCTTGGCACCAGAGTATTCGGAATTGATCCAAACGGTCGGAGCAAGGATGAAATCGCTGATCTGACCATCAAGGCCGTAGCAGATTTCTTTGCTTCCCTGAATCTGAAGATCTCGTTGGCCGATGCAAAAGTGCCAACGGACAGATTTGATGAAATGGCATCCAAGGCATTGGGCCGCAGCGATGCGATCGGCCGTTTCAGGAAGCTCGCTCACGACGACATTGTCGCGATACTCAAGCTGGCCGTCTAGGCACCAGACTTGGAAATCTCTGTGAAACTTTAGCGAATAGAACCGCTGAAAGGCAGGCCAGAATCCCCGGTGAATCAATTCCGAACTCAAAAATAAATCAATAACCACGCACGTTTCGTCTCAAAGACAATTGTGCGTGGTGACCAAAATGGACGTGTCTTGGGAGGAAATCATGACACCAAAATCCAATGCCAAGGGGCTACTGCCTCTGCTGTTTTTCTTGGTAATCTACATCTTTACCGGTGTTGCGACCGGCAACTTTGGCGCGATGCCTTTGTTGGTTGGGTTCATGGCTGCATTCGGTGTGGCTCTTTGCCTGGACCGTCTGGATAAAAAAACCAGTTTTGATGAAAAAGTCATGCTGTTCTCAAAGGCTGGTGGCGAGGAAACCATCATTCTGATGGTCGTTATTTTCCTGTTGGCTGGCGCATTCTACTCCGTAGCCGATGCCATGGGGGCGGTGAGTTCAATCGTCAATCTTGGTTTGTCGGCCATGCCAAGCAATATGATCTTGCCGGGCCTGTTTCTGATTGGCTGTGTGTTGTCCTTCTCAATGGGGACATCCATGGGAACGGTGACGGCACTCGCCCCGATCGGCGTGGGGATTGTGGAGCAGACAGGTGCCAATATGCCGCTGGTCATGGCTACCGTTATCGGCGGGGCGATGTTTGGTGACAACCTGTCCTTTATCTCGGACACGACCATCGCGGCCGTGAAAACGCAGGACGTAAGCCTGCGCGGTAAGTTCAAGATGAATGGTCTTATCGTCCTACCCGCTGTTATCTGTACTGTTATCATTCTGGCAATGATTCCAATATCTTCAGGCGTATCTGTTGAATCCGGATCTTACAGCCTCGTCAACATCATACCCTATGCAGCAATTATCATCACGGCTTTGATCGGATGGAATGTCATGGCTGTGCTGGGGATCGGCATTGGACTGGGTGTTGCGGTTGGCCTGTTCAATGGCAGTTTCAATCTGGTTGAAATGCTCGACGTTCTTCAGCGCGGCATGGGCTGGATGGAAAATCTGGCGATCATCGCCGTTGTCGTTGGTGGTCTCGTTGGGCTGATGAAATACTACGGCGGGATCGACTACCTTCTGAAAACAGTAACGAGCATGGTCAAAGGCAAGATCGGCGGCCAGTTCGGCATTGGTGCTCTTGTGTCCTTGATCACGGTCTCCACGACCAACAACACCATCTCTATTCTGGCCGCGGGCCCTCTGGCAAAGGACATCTCTGCGGAATATGAGATCGATCCAACGAAAACGGCGGCATTGCTTGATATCTTTGCGGCTGGCTTTCAGGGGCTCTTGCCTTATGGCGGGCAGTTGCTTCTGGCTGCAGGTCTGGCGAAAATTTCACCGGTCGAGATCATGCCTTACGGCATCTATCAGATCCTGATGATCGTCTTTGCAAGCCTTGCAATTTTCCTTGGCAATTCAGCACCCAAAATCAAGCCGACACCGGCTGCTGGTGCCTAGACGACTGAACGTCTTAAGAAAAAAGGACGCGGCTTTGAGACTAATAACTCCCGCGTCCTTCCCCGCCTACAGGATTTTAAATCCCGCAATTTGCGTGATCGCTTCAAGTTTGCAGAAAGGAGTTCGTCTTGGAAAGACAAGATAAAGACCTCGGTTTCCTTTTGCGTTTTGAAAATGTTGCTTGGTACGAAAATGGATCCGTCCGTATTCTAGACCGGCGCGTTTACCCCAGAAAAATCGAATTTGTCGAATGCGTCAGGCACGAAGAGGTTGCCCAGGCGATTGCCGACATGGTGACCCAAAGCGCAGGGCCCTACACCGCAGCCAGCATGGGGATGGCCCTTGCCTGCCATGAGGTTCGTGGCCGACCACAAGCCGAGCAACTAAGCCACCTGAAAAAGGCGGCCTATACGCTCTCCCATGCGCGCCCAACCACCGTCAATCGGATGACGCTCATAACGGGAGGCTGTCTCGACGTTGCCAGAACGGCCTTGGAAGAGGGCAGGGCGGCAGATCAGGCCGTGCTCGACCACACGATTGATTCAATGAACCGGCGCTATGCCAAGATCAGTCAGGTGGCCGAGTATCTGGTTTCTCTGTGGCCTCAGAATGGCACAGTAATGACCCAGTGCTATGGCGAAACAATCGTTGGCACGATGCTGCGGGAGGCTCGCAACAAGGGCAAGAATGTCAAACTCTTCTGCCCTGAGACCCGTCCTTTCCTTCAAGGGGCGCGGCTGACTGCAAGCGTTGCGAATGATCAGGGCGTTGATGTGACGGTGATCACCGACAACATGCCGGCCACGGTCATGGCAACCAAGGGCATTGATGTCTTTACATCCGCCGCCGACAGCATTTGCAGAGACGGCCATATCGTCAACAAGGTTGGTACGCTGCAGATTGCCATCGTCGCCCATCATTTCGGCGTTCCCTATTTCGTCACGGGCATTCCTGACAAAGAACTGCTCACCATAAACGATGTCCGAATAGAAGAACGTGATCCTACCGAGGCCCTGAGCTTCAATGGCGTCAAGAATACCGCTGACGGCGTGAAGGGCTTTTATCCGGCCTTTGACGTGACGCCAGCAGGGCTCGTCAGTGCGGTTATCACGGACAAGGGGCCGTTCGCTCCTCAGGATCTGAACCGCTACTTCAGCCTTTCCGATACCGCTTACTGGTAATCAAATTTCTCGCAAGCTCATCTTTGAAAAGAAGAAGACGCAATGACCAAGTTCGAAACCCATTTCAAAATGACCGACACCGACGCCATAGAATATGCCCGGACACAGTTGGATTATTTTGATGAAGATGCGCAGCTCACCTCCAGCATGATTGCTGACGGCAATATCAATTATGTTTTTCGTGTCGTCGATGAGAAGAGCGGCAAGTCCCTCGTGCTCAAGCACGCCGACGTGTTGCTCCGTTCATCCGGGCGCCCGCTGGATGTGTCCAGAAGCCGGATCGAGGCCCGGATTCTCGACATTCAATCGAAGCTGGCCCCTGATCTTGTGCCGCGGGTCTTGAAATATGATGAGACCATGTGTGTTCTGGTCATGGAGGATATCTCTGAATTCAAAAATCTGCGCTATGAGCTGCTCAAGCGGATTACCTTTCCGCATCTGGCCGAAAACATCAGCACTTTCATGGTGGATACGATGGTCCCCACCACGGACCTGGTGATGAATTCAGGTGAGAAGAAACGCCTCTCTGCGCAGTTTGTGAATGTCGATCTGTGCGATATTTCCGAGGATCTTGTCTTTACCGAGCCATATATCGATTACAAGAGCCGGAACATCATTTCCGTTGGCAATGAGCAGTTTGTTCAAGAGCATCTTTATGACGATGAAGCCCTGCTTTTGGACGTCGGCAAACTGAAGAACAATTTCAAGAACAACGCGCAAGCTCTCATTCACGGCGATCTTCATTCCGGTTCGATTTTCTGCAATCAGGCGGGGACCAAGGTCATTGATCCCGAGTTCGCGTTCTTTGGCCCCATTGGATACGACTTGGGCAATGTGCTGGCGCATCTGGTGTTCGCATGGGCGAATGCAGAAGCAACCGAGGCTGATCAGGCCATCCGCCAGACCTTTGCTGCTTGGTCGTCCCAGACGATCACAGACATCATCAACCTCTTTACCGCCAAGTTCATGGCTTCGCTCGAGAAGAACGTGGTTGAACCAACGGCCCGCTCGTCCGCCTTCAGGGAATGGTACACGGCGTCTGTTCTTCGGGATGCTGCCGCGAGCATGGGTATGGAGATCATCAGGCGCGTTGTGGGTGACACCAAGGTTCTCGACCTCACCTCGATCGGGGAAGGCGAGATCCGCCTTACTGCCGAACGGTCACTGATACGCATCGGAAAAGACCTGATCCTGCAAAAGAATTTGTCAAAAGCCACCGAGCTCTGCCGCGAGCAACTGGCAAGCTTGCGCGTTTGAGACGGCCTCTCCGGGGCGGTGCTTTCGGCCCCGGAGAGCGTCACTGCATGCTTGTGTTTTAGGGAATGAAAAAAATGAGACGCGTATTACTGGTTTGCGAGTTGGAAGAAGACGGGAAAGAGTATCTTTCCAAGAACTACGATCTGCTGATGGCAGGGGCGGCGACGGGAGAATGCGATGAGCTGACCGAGGTTGCTCTTGCTGAGTTGATGGCATCTCACCAACCCCACATCTTGTTGGTGAATTCATCACCGGCAACAGCACGGGTGCTGGCTGCGTCAGACTGTCTCGAGCTGGTCATATGTGCGCGTGGAACGCCTAACAATGTGGATCTGAACTACTGCAGAGACAAGGGATTGCTTCTTTGCAGCACGCCTTCCAGAAATGCCAATTCTGTCGCGGAATTCACGATCGGGCTGATGATGGCAGCAACGAGACAGATCCCGCAATCCATGGAAGCAATCAGGGATCACACGATTGTCCTTGAGGGAGATCCTCTTGACGGCGGCAGCAAGGATGTAACCTGGATCCACTCGGATCTGCCCTACATCCCCTATGAGCGTTACAATTCGCTGGAGATCGCCGGGGCCACGCTGGGACTTGTCGGGCTTGGCTTTATCGGTGGCCTTGTGGCGGAAAAGGCCAAGGCCCTTGGTATGGAAATACTGGTCTATGACCCGTACCAGAACAAGGAAGCGTTGGCATCAAAGGGCTACAGGCTCGTTGAATTTCAGGAGCTTATCGAAGGCTCCGATGTGATCAGCCTGCACGCAAAGGAAACCGAGCAGACCCGGCATATCATCAACACCGAAGTTTTCAAAACCATGAAGCCCTCGGCCTACCTGATCAATACGGCCCGCGGGTCACTGGTCAATTACGATGATCTGAGGCAGGCGCTCAAAAGCAGGCAGATTGCCGGCGCTGCAGTCGATGTCTTTCCCTATGAGCCACTGCGGTCCAATGATCCGCTTATCAATACCCCCAACCTCACGATGACCCCGCACATCGCAGGCGCCAGCCGCAATGTGGTTCAGCATCACACGCGTATGGTCATGCGCTCGATCCACGATTTTGAAAATGGTGAAAAGCCGAAGTTCGCGGTCTTCTGAAAAATCGAAGGCGGCAGGGAACGGAAAAACAATCGCAACGAGAATGACTGGGTCAGGACAATGAAAAAAGATTTGGTACTTGGACTGGATGTCGGCACGACAAATGTCAAAGCCCTGCTTGTTACCGATCACGGGGACGTGCTCAGCGTTGCCTCCCGGCGCAACCCTGAAGAGACCCGTGTTCCGGGCCATTCGGAAACCGACATGGTCGGCCTATTCGAACGCTGTTGTGAAGTTCTTGTTGAGGCGATTGCCGATGTCGACGCCGCGCGGGTATGCGCACTTGGTGTGAATGGCCAAGGAGAAGGCCTCTGGGCACTGGACGAAGACAAAAAGCCCGTCGGGCCCGCCATTCAATGGAATGACAGCAGAGCCAATGAAACCGCGCGCGAATGGAGCGCCAACGAACCAATACTCAAGGCCTTTCGAGCGGCGACAGGCAGCGTGCCCTTCAGTGGTGCGACCAGTGTCATTCTCGCTTGGCTGAAACAGCATCAAGCCGAAACCTACAATAAAGTCAGACATGTATTCTGGTGCAAAGACTGGATACGGTTCTGCCTCTGTGGTGAGATTCTGAGTGACTATACGGATGCGTCAACGTCAACGCTGGATCTGGGCAAGCGCGATTGGGCCGTGGACCTGTTTAGCCAGCTTGGTATCAGCGAGGCCGCCAATTGGCTGCCGGATCTGAAGGAAAGCTATGAATGCGGCGGATACCTTCTGCCGGAAGTGGCTGAACGAACCGGTCTTCCCGCCGGATTGCCGATAGCTGTTGGCGCTCTCGACATCGTCGGAACCGCCATTGGCATGGGGGCGCAGTCGGAGGGCGATAGCTGCGTTATCCTCGGAACGACCTGTTGTTGTGAGACGGTGACCCGATTGGCGGAGACTGAACAAGGCTCCACAAGTGGTTTCGAGTGTTTTGCGATTGGTGAAAAATATATCAAAGTTACAGCATCCATGGCTGGCGGACCAAGTTTGGACTGGGCCATCAAAACCCTTCTGAGCGCTGAAGAGCAGAGCAGCACTGACCTGTTCGAAAAGATTGATCGGCGCGTCAAAGCACTGCCGCCCGTGCCGGAAGGAATCATCTTTCATCCCTATATCAGCGAAGCAGGAGAACGTGCGCCTTTTAATAACCCCGGTGCGAAAGCTCAGTTCTTCGGGCTGAACCAGAGCGCTGACAAGTGGTGCATGCTCAAGGCTGTCTACGAAGGTGTCGCCTTCTCGATTCAGGATTGTATCGGCGACTTGAAGGGCCGCTTGCTTTTGTCGGGAGGGGGAGCACGATCAGGCGTATGGCCCCAGATTATCGCGGATTGCACGGGCCTTCCCGTTTTGACCTTCGATGAAGCGGAGAGTTGCGCTAAGGGGGCTGCCTTCTTCGCCTGCAAGTGCGCTCACCCCGAGTTGTCGTTCGGCGACATCGCAGGCCGGTTCGAATGCTCCAACCAGACGTATCAGCCGCAATCAAACGCCCACTGGATCTACGAGGCTCATTTCCCATTCTACAGGGGAATCCGTGAGCAACTGGACGGTATATGGCGGCAACACCAGCGGTATCAGCAGAAACTGAGGACTGAGAAGCAAACAAATGCGAGCGAACAAGTCTCGTTTCCGCTTAATTGAAATCTTAAACTGTTGCGACGAGAGAAGCAGGCAATAGACGAGGAAATACAATGAATTATAATGACTTCAAAACTGAACGAGAGTGCGTTGCCTACTTCATGCGGCGTCTTTATCAGAACCAGTTGACGACGTGCTCGGGTGGCAACCTGAGTATGCGGCTCGATGAAAAACATGTGATCATCACGCCGTCCAGTTTGGATAAGGGGGTGATCGAAGCCGGTGAAATCGGGCTTGTGACCATTGATGGCGAGAACCTGACACCGCATCTCAAATCCAGCATTGAAACGGGCATGCATCTGGAAATCTTTCGCCGTCGTCCAGACGTCAAAGCCGTTGTGCATGCACACCCGGTGATGGCGTCCACCTTTGCGGCGGTCGATAAGGACATCAATACGACTCTCACCGCAGAATCCTATTTGGTCTTGGGGAATGTTGTGAATGCCCCATACGCCCTGATGGGATCCAAAGAGCTTTCAGTGATCGTTGGTAAAGCTGCCGAGAACAGCAATGTTATCGTCATGAAAAACCACGGCATTACCACCGTCGGCAAGTCCATGCTCGACGCTTTCGACAAAATGGAGTTGTTGGAAGCCTCCGCCAAAATGACCATCAATGCCGCCATTCTTGGTGGAGTGAGCCCGCTCACTGCTGAACAACGTGCACAACTTGATAACTGGTAGGGTCATGCAGTGAGTTGTTCCCCGTCAGCGCGTGTGGCTCCAAATAGGGCAATTTGCGAAGAGAGGTCGAATGCCACTGAGAACTGACCCGCGAGAAATTATTCATATGGAACTGAAATAGGTATCGTAATTGATATCTGTTTCAGGAGGTTATGATGCCGGGTTCTTTCGCCCATCGATCATCTGGTTGCTGAAATTGTTGCACTTTGCTCGAATTGACTAAGTCTTCCATGACGTCAAAACCCGGACACTCGACAGATTGGTCCGGCACGCACGGGCAGCTGTTTGACTAAAAGGCCACCAGCGGCGGGTTGCTCATCAAGTGCCTCTGGTCCAAGAAAACGCCGCTGACATGTCACGAACAGGCTCGAGCCGTCTTTGCCGCCGATTGTCACCGCCGTCGGGCGCGAGACAGGGGCCTGATGCCGCCCCAGGAGACGACCGGATGGGGAGAGATGCAACACCGCACCCGAGCCAACCACCGCAACCCAGAAATTTCCATCTGCATCCATGCAGGCGCTATCAAGCGTATCACCCGGATTGGTGCGGTAGATTGTTCGGGAGCTGATTTCCGCACCGGTCGCCGGATCGACTTCAAGCATTTCCAAAACACCGCTCGGGGAATCGGTGAACAATAGATCCTGCCCGCTCCCGCACGGAACAATCGCATTGGGAATCTGCACTCCCTCACGGACCACGTGAATACTGCCATCAAAATCGCGCCGATAGAGCCGTCCGATGGCTTTCCCGGAAAGGGTCATATCCATAGAGCCGAACCATAGGCGACCGAGTCGGTCCGGCCGGCCATCATTGAGGCGCACTGTTGGGCGGTCACTTTCCGTATCCGATTGCTGTTCCCAGTTCCCGTTTTCGGGAGCATAGGTCCAGAGACCGTCTTCGAGCCCCAGAACCAGTCGCCCGCTATCGGCGAATGTCACAAAACCGGGCTGTGAGGGCGTAGGAACAACTCGGCTGGACCCGTCTTGCGTCGTAGCAAGCAACCGCTGAGCCTGAATGTCGATCCACCAGACACAGCAGCGGGCTTCATCCCACAGAGGCGACTTGCCCGTGATCGCCATAGGCTGGGAAAGCAGCTCGAAAGGAGCTTCAGTCTGCTGAAGCATTTTGCATCTCCGAGGGCGACAGTCGCCTTCCGGGAAGAAGTCTGCGTCTTGTTTCCTTTGGCAAAATCGCCCAAAGGATCACGATGAGATCAATGAACAAAATGGCCATGGCAATCGGACGTTCGGCGAAAATGGAGAGGCCATCTTGTGAGAGCAGAAGTGAACGCCGCAGATTTCCCTCGGCGATGGGGCCGAGAATGACACCAATCACGATAGGCGAAAGCGGATACTGGAACTTGCGCAGCACATATCCGACGATACCGAACAGAAAGGCCATCCAGAGATCATAGACCGAAGACTGGATCGCATAGACGCCGATCATCGACATCAGAAGCACCGAGGGCACCAGATATTGCTTGCGCAGTTTGAGCACGGAGACAAAGATCGGCGTCATCAGAATGCCGAGCACAAACAGAAAGACGTTGGCGAGTAGGTAAGCCAGAAACACCCCGCCGACCACATCGCCACTGAGTGAGAAGAGCTGCGGGCCGGGTTGCAGCCCAAGCAGCATCAAGGCGCCCATCAGAACGGCACAGGCAGAATCGCCAGGGATCGCCAGTGCCAATGTGGGAATAAGCGCACCACCACAACAGGCGTTGTTGGAGGATTCGGTCGCGACCACGCCGCCTATAGCGCCTTGCCCATAAGCCTCTTCGGGCTTCGCCCGTGCCTTGGCGATGGCATAGGAGGTGAAGGACGCGATGATGCCACTGGCGCCGGGCAAGGCACCAAAAAAGGTGCCGATGATTGAAGAGCGGAGCAGGTTCCAGCGATGGCCTAAGGTCAGAAACAGAGATCGGAAGGAGACCTTGGCGTTGAGCACCTTTGGTGTCGCTGACAATCGGCCTTCTTCGATCTGATAAGCGGCCTCGGAGATGGCAAACAGACCAACAACAATGGCCACGATATGGATGCCGCCCGACAGGTTGGAATCTCCGAAGGTGAAGCGTTGGGCGTTTGACATGGGGTCGGTGCCAACCACGGCGATCAGGATGCCCAGACATCCGGTCAGCAGTCCTTTAGTTGTCGATTCCGAAGAGACCACCGCTATAGCCATCAGCCCCGTCACGGCGAGGGCAAAGTATTCTGGCGGGCCAAAATTCACGGCGATGCTGGCCAGCATCGGTGCAAAGAAGACCAGGATCACCCCACCGAACATACCGCCAATGGCGGACGCTGAGATGGCGACGCCGATGGCATCCCCTGCGCGTCCCTTTTTGGCAAGAGGGTAACCATCCAAGAGCGTCGCTGCAGCAAGAGGCGTGCCGGGAATACGCAGCAAGATCGCCGAGATGGCACCACCACAGGAGCCCCCGACGTAAATGGCGATCAACATGCCCATGCCGGCAACGGGCGGCAGATAGAATGCAGCAGGCAACAACAGGATGATGCCCATGAGGGGGCCAAGACCCGGAAGTGCGCCAACGAGAAGACCACCAGCGCAGCCGAGCGCAACTAACAGAATGACCGACGGAGTGGCAACCAGATCAACACCGGACAGTAGAAGATCAAACATATCTTACAGACCCAGCAAGTGGTAGGGGATGGAAAAGCTGAAATATCCGAGCGGCAGGACAATCTTCAGCAGACCTTCGAAAATGAAGGAGCTGATCAGGGTCAGTGCCACACTGGCCAGAAATGCCCGATACCAAGGCCTTGCATCGAGCACATAGAACATCGCCCCAATGACAAGGACCGAGGTGAGATGAAAGCCCAAAGGCTCTAGGGCCAGAAGATACAGCAGCACCAGCGCGAAAATGATGATCTCCTGAAATCTCAGCCGCCTCTTGGGTTCGGGAACGTCCAGCATTTCATCTTGCGCTACTTCCTCATCCTCAGGCACACCGGCAATCAGCATTTGTAAGGCAATGATCACTCCAAGGCCGGCCATGACAAGCGCAACATAGCGCGGAAAGAGCGCCGCATTGAACAGAGCATCACCGGAGGCGACTCCCTGTTCTGTAAGGGAGGTTGCAATCTGCTGGAACACCAGTCCAACAATACCGAACATGGTCAAGAGGACGATCCAGTGGCCCCATATTTTCAGGCGTTTGTCCGTCATTGATGCTCCCTCCCTTCGCTTCGGTGGTTATTTACCCGAGATTTTCTTCTGTTCCCAGGCAATGGCTTCTTTGGCGGATTTCAGTTGTTCACCAACAGCACCCACGATCTCGTCGTATTTCTCCGGCGGATACATGGTGGGCACGAAGCCGGTGTCCCTCAGCTTCTTCTGAATATCCTCACGCGACAGGGCCGCTTTCATGGCATCGCGCAATTTTGCAACGACATCATCAGGCGTGCCCTGTTTCACCAGATACCAATGCCAACCCGTCGGAGACAATCCGGACAGTCCCAGCTCGGTGCCGAATTCACCAACAAGGGGGGCATTGTCGAACATCTCCCGATCTTTCTCGTTTTCCGTCAGGACAGCAAGCACCTGAAAGGCATCGGAGTTGGAGCGGTAAGTGGTGGGGTTGTTGAAGGTAAAGTCAAGCAGTCCGCCGCGCAGGTCCTTGAAAGCATCACCATCCTGCGGATAGGGAATGTTGCGGGCATATACATCATTGGCCTGCATCATTTTGGCGAGCACCATATGCGGAATGTTGCCGATGGAACCGGAAGAATAACGCAGCTTGCCCGGATTTTCCTTCATATACTGGATGAAGCTGGGAAAATCGGTCCAGCGCGTTTCGTCCTTGCGGGTCACGATGGCAAAAGGCACCGCGGTTGCTGACCAGAGGGGGATGAAATCCTTGTGCGTCCAATCGGCATTGCCAACCATCGGCTGAAGGACAAGCGGAGCGACCCAGCCATCAATCAGGGTGTAGCCATCTGCTGGTTTCTTCATGGCCGTATCAAAGGACTTGACCCCTGCCGCGCCGGGCGTGGAAACAACATTGATGTTCACCCCCAGTTCCGTGCTGATGGCTTCGGAGATGATCTGGCTGACCGCCATAGCGGACCCCGGGCCCCACGGGAATATGTTCTGGATGTTGCGATCTGGATACTCGGCTGACGCGGGGCTGCACAAGGCAGCCGCGGTTGCTCCGGCGATCACGGCCGTACGAATGAATGAAATTGGCTTCATTTGGTCCTCCCTTGGATCCGGGGCCTTCCCGTTTCGGACAAGGCCTCGCTGTTTTTGCCTTGTCAGTGCGCCTCCTCGCGCCCGGACCGGCATTGCTGCTTTATGGCGCGCCTTCACGCCGGTATTTCTCAAGCCCGTAAAGGGTGTAAATTTCTTCGGGCGCATCGTGACGCATCAGCTCATCGGTGATGTCCTGACAGAAGCGCTCGACCAGTTGGTCATCTGAGATGGGCTCGCGCTGTTCAGGATCGGTCTCAAGCGCGAAAAGTTGGGTTTCTTTGGGGCGGTTGCGTACGGCATCAAGCCCGGCCTCACCGTTGTCAGGCGCCATGGGAAGCCGCAAGACCGGTGCGCCCTTGGTGAAATCAAAACCGGACACCAGCTCCGCCTGTTGCAGCTCTTCGGGACTGAACATACGCACCATATGCGAAGGAGCAAGCGTGTAAAGATGGAAGCCCTCGCCGTCGGCCTTCACCGGATAGTGGTAGTAGACATGGCTCCCGTCCGTCACACCAATCGGCCCAGCAAACATGCCAAAGATGACGCTTCGGCTCTCTTGATCCCGTTCGCCGGTCAAGGCTGGCAGCAGAGAGTGACCGCAGGCTTCAGCAAAATTGGGCTGTCCGAACAGATCAAGGAATGTCGGGGCCAGATCCGGTGTCTGGGTGACCGCCTGACTGCGCGTCCCTCCGCGCTTCGCATGGTCGGGATGCCAGATAAAAAGCGGGATATGTGAGATTTCCTCGTAGTAAGGCATTTTGTTCTTGCCCCACCACTCGTGCTCTCCCAGAAGGAAACCGTGATCGGTCGTGACAATCAGGCAGGTGTTGTGCCATGCCCCTTCTTCATCCATCCAGTCGAGCAACTTTCCAAGATAATGATCGCATTGGGCAACGAGCGCTGCGTAGTTGGCCCGGACATCATTGATTTCGCCCTCGTCATTGGAGCTTTTTTCATAGGCTGGCCAGTCGAGCACCTTGCCTTGAGGCGTTGTTGCATACGCCTCGCGAAAGCGATCCGGCGCACAGAATGGCTCATGCGGGTCGAAGCACTCGATCTGAAGGAAAAACTCATCTGCCTCCTTATTCAAATCGAGAAACTCGAATGCGCTCGCGAACACCTGCGGGGTGGGAAAGTCTTTCTCTTCTTTGACGAACATCGTGTTGACTGCGTGGCGCATGCGCCGCCATGCCAGAATTTCGCTGGTTTGCATGGTCGGCGCATGATTGGATGCCAACTTGTCCAGAGGATAATGGCGGGCGTCAAACTGTGCCGACAACGCATCCAGCGGAGGATGCACCACTCCCTTGATCGCGTCATGCTCCTGCCCCCGAATAATGTCAAAGCTTTCATAGGCAGAGCAGTAACCGGTGCCGCCATTCTCAATATAGTGCATGTGATCGGTCACGAGGTGGGTATAGATGCCAGCTTCGCCAAGCTGACGCGCAAAGGAATTGTCAAACGGCTCCAGAGGCCCCCAAGGACGATGCATGAAATTGAGGCGGCCAGTGTGAATGTCCCGCCGAGCCGGCATACACGGCAAAGACCCACCATAGTGATTGTCAAAAGTGACACCTTTGGCTGCAAGACGGTTGAAATTGGGTGTCTTCACAGCAGTTCCGCCGTAGGCTTCAAGCGCCTCGCGGTTCAGAGAATCGAACATGACAAAAATCGTGCGCATGGCAGGTGTTTCCATCCGGTCTTATGACGACAATCACTTGGAGGCCGGGCCTTTCAGGTTTGGCTTGACGGCACGCTAGCAAGGGTCAACAATAAAAGAAAATAGAAAGACCGGTAACTGGAAATAGAAATTGGCTATCGATAGAAATCTGTTCGCCTTCCTCGCAGTCGCTGAGACAGGTAACCTCACCGCAGCGGCCGAGCAGTTGCATCTGGCTCAACCTTCATTGACCAAGCGATTGAAACTATTGGAAGATGAATATGGGGCGCGCCTGTTTGAGCGTCATCCTCGCGGCATGACACTCACCCCCGTCGGGCGGGTGTTGATGGATCATGCCAAACGAATTGAACAACGTTATATTCAGGCTCGCGAGGCGATCGACGCGGAGAAGACAAACAAGCTGGAGCGGCTGAAAATCGGCGCAGGTCCGCTGTTTCAGCGTGCCTTGTTGGCCAATGCCTTTGATACATTGCGGCAGGAATTTCCCGAAACCCTGTTGGAATTGCGTGCTGATGTGCATGAGCAGAACTTGCCCTTGCTCAGGCATGGGCACCTCGACGTGGTCTTCGGCGCCCTGATAACCGAAATCGATGAGGACGACATCGAAGCCATTGGTTTGCTCAAGGTCCATCTGGGTGCTCTTGCACACCTCGATCACGCGCTCCACGGCAAAACAAGTGTAACGATCCGCGATCTGGCTGCCTGTCCATGGATCCTCTATTCCAACGACAAGGATACCTCGTCCATGGTGCGCGGCTATTTTGTCCGCAACGGACTGACGCCTCCGACCTTCTCCATCCGCACTTCGTCCTATGAGTTCGGCCTCGATATGGTGGCGAAGGGCAACTATATTATGCCCATTCCAGCTGAACTCGATCAGTTCCTTAGACCCTCGGGCATGCGGGTTCTGCCACTGGATGAGCCGATTGACCGATTCATCTCCGGCGCCTATGTGCGCAGCTCGACGCTGGCTTATCCGGTTGTACGCAGACTGCTCGAACTGATCCGGCAAAAGGCAAACGAATTGCAGATCCAACTGACGCCTAAACTCTAGAGCGATCAAGGCAGCGCATTGATGGTCTCAGAACAGGCCCTCGTTTTGGCCCGGCATTCCGTTATCGCCAAAATCTATATCCATCGCCCTTGCTATCTATTTTTCTTAATTGCCGCTCCTTGCTATTCATGATGCTGATCAGAGGAAGCCGCTATGCGGATAACCTCTTTGCCCTCCGGCTTTCAGCATCAAGGACAAACCCCGTGTTTGTGAGAGCATTTCTGCATCGTTTTATAGACACTATCAAATCCAAGTATCGCCCGGAAAAGCACTATATGCGCGGACCGGGACCAGCATGCGGTGGCCACGATAGGGGCAAATAGCCTTTTCGGAACTGGACCTTAGCCCCTTGTCCTCCTAATCTTTCGGCGCGGGATGATGGGCCTTTGTCCCAGGCGCGAGCGAGACCAGTCAAGCGAACAGCAATGAAGAGGACCGTAGTCAATGGCGACACAAACCGCCCGCCCATTTCAGGTGATGTCGAAACCCATCGGACCGCGCTGCAACCTTGATTGCACCTATTGTTATTATCTGGAAAAAGAACAGCTCTATCCGGAAACCAAGCGCTTCGATATGCCGGACGCCGTGCTGGAATCCTACATCCGGGATTTCATTGCCTCACAGGCCGATCTGCCCGATCCGGAAATCTGGTTCAACTGGCAGGGCGGGGAGCCGACTATCCTCGGGGTGGATTATTTCCGCCGCATCCTCGACTTGCAAAAGCAATATGCTCCAAATGGCAAACGCATCCGCAACGCCATGCAAACCAACGGCACTTTACTTGATGACGATTGGGGCGTGCTGCTGGCTGAAGGGGATTTCCTTGTCGGGTTGAGCCTTGATGGACCGCGTGCGCTGCACGACAAATATCGGCTTGACCGAGCTGGCCGCGCTAGCTTTGACAGTGTCATGGCTGGCCTGGAGACCCTCAAGAAACACAAGGTTGAGTACAATGTTCTCACCGTGGTGCATCGCGACACTGCGGCACAGCCACGCGAGGTTTATCGCTTTCTGCGCGAAATCGGGGCGGAATTCATTCAATTCATTCCCATCGTCGAACGCACCTCGGACGGGCAGACCTTGGCTGCGGCACCGCAGCTTGACGAGGATGGTACCGAATATAAAGTCACACCATGGAGCGTTCTGCCGCGGGCTTACGGCTCGTTCCTGTCGACCATTTTCGATGAATGGATAAAACAGGATGTCGGCAAGGTCTTTGTGCAGTTCTTTGACGTCCAGCTGGGCCTGTTCCTCGGTGCGCCATCCAGCTTGTGCTGGTTTTCCGAGACCTGTGGGCAAGGGCTCGCAATCGAGCATAATGGCGATCTTTACGCCTGCGATCACTATGTCTATCCCGAATACCGCCTTGGCAACATCCTCGACACGCCGATTGGTACGCTGGCGACTTCACCAAAGCAGATCGCATTTGGCGAGGAGAAGCGGACCAGCCTGCCCAAGCAATGCCAGACCTGCGATATCCGCTTTACCTGCAACGGCGGCTGCCCCAAGCACCGGTTTTTGAAAACCGACGATGGCGAGCCGGGCCTCAACTATTACTGCCGGTCGATGAAGCGTTTCATCAAGCATGCCGGACCTAAGCTCGAGATCATGAAAGGCCTTGTTCAGCAAGGACGTCCGGCAACGGATATCATGGAGATGATGCGGACAGGAAAGCTGGATGGCGCGCGTGTGCCGAAGGCTGCCGCAAAGGTTGGCCGAAACCACCCGTGCCCTTGCGGCAGCGGCCGCAAATACAAGGACTGCTGTCTAGGCGGCTAGGCCTCGCCAGAACTATGCGGGGGATAGGGCAGGAACATGTGATTTTTTAACCCGTTCCAACCAATGAAGACAGATAATGAAGCGTTCGCGTTTTACAGAAGACCAAATCTTCGGCATGATCAAAGAATAGGAAACCGGGATTCCGGCGGCGGAAGTTTGCCGCAAGCACGGGATCAGTTTTTGCAGCCTTTTACAAATACAAGGCCAAGTATGGCGGCATGGATGCCTCTGATGCTCGCAAGCTGAAGGCACTCGAAGAAGAGAATGCCAAGCTCGAAAAGTTGTTGGCCGAGCTGATGCCGAACAATGCCGTCCTGAAGGATATCGCATCAAAAAAAGTTAGCGCCTGTCGGCAAGCGAGATGCTGTGGCTCATGCCTGCAAAGAGCATGATGTGAACTATACATTGCCTGGTAGGCGATTGCGAGCAAACGCTGAGAGGGGGCGGGCGGGCGTGCCATTCTACAAGTTGAACGAACCGGTGTGCGTTGCAAAAGCATTGGGATGATGAAGCGGCTCTTCGAGAAGCAATCAACATGGAGGCGGCGAGACGTCACCCTTTTGCACATAGACGGCTTGCCACTATGCTGGCTCGCAAAGGCATTCATATAAACCATAGGAAACTCTGGAGGCTTTATCGGGAAGAGAAGCTTCAGGTTCGCAAGCATGGAAGTCGCAAACGCGCTCTGGGCGCCAGAAAGCCTATTTTGGTACCGGATCGGGTGAACATTATATTTCATGGACAGCTCGGAAAGCGTCAACTCATCCCGGATCGATTCAAATTGAATCCGATCCATCAAATCCCGGGACCGAACACCTAGCATCATTTTGCGTTGCAGCCATACCAGAGTTGCCAAAAAGGCGGCCTTGATGGCAGGCCGTTATGCCCATGCCAAACAGTTCAAGCGGATGCGCCGGGAGCTTAAGAAGCTGAATACCTATCTGGGTCGGGTCTACCGCGACATCAGTCGCAAGATTGCAGGCAACGAAGGTCTTGAGCATCGTTTCTCCCGTCTTTTGGGCTGGTAGAGCGGCTTCTGATCCAGAAGCCAAAAGACAAGAACAAGCTCTATTCCATGCATGCACCGGAAGTAGCCTGTATTGCCTAGGGCAATCCCTACGATGGACACCTTGAATGGCACCATCAGTCAGGCTGAGAAAGTGTGCGGAACCAAAGCTGAGCGTGTCTATGTGGACCGTGGTTATTGGTGCCATGACTATAAGGCGCTGCCAAGGTCATGATATCAGGTCAGAAGCGCGTACTGACGGCACAAATGAAACGTGAGCTGAAGCGACGATTAGCGATCGAAGTCACCATCGGTCATATGAAAACAGATGGACGACTTGACCGGAACTTCCTCAATGGCAAAATGGCGATGCCAACAATGCACTGTTGGTCGCAGCGGGTTATAACCTGCGTCTGATCCTCAATGCCCGGATATTTTTTCTGCTCTGGACCAGCAAACCCATCCCCAAAACGGTCAAAACGAATATTTGGGTATTGCTTCGGCCTCTCGCAACATCAATAGCTTAGCCGTTGTTCAGTGCGGACTCGATATTTGAAAGCTTTCACCCGTCGAACAAGGCAAGGCGGTCCTGATGATATAGGAAATCCGTTGAAGATGGGGTCTAGTCAGAATTCTCGCTGAAATCCTGGAATGTGATTTCGCACAATCGATATGAGGCGGATTAAAATCCGAGTTTCGTAGAATTTTGGAATGAAGTTCCATACAGCCTCGGCCAAGTTCGTTGAAAAAGTCGATGGACGGGTGCTGCAGTGCCACTTTCACAAAGCCGCCATCGATCCGTTGGGTGATTAGATTGAATGGCAAATGGGGGGGGGAGGGATGGAACAACGCCAATTTCTTGTTGGGGTCGACATTTCGAAAGGCTGCATGCTGGCATCTTCCTCACCAATTCGTTCATTCTCTTGATGCATCTATTTGAATGACCACGGATTTGGGCGTATGTTGCTGTCAGGAAAATTGGAGGGGAACTCTCATGCGTATTTTGTTTACTGGCGGGTCTGGCAAGGCTGGGCGTCATGCGATCGCTTATCTTGTCGAAAAGGGCCATCGCGTGCTCAATGTTGACCGGGTGCCGCTGAATCTGCCCGGTATTGAGAACCGCTTGGCTGACGTCACCGATGCAGGGCAAGTGTTCGATGTCATGGCGAGTTATGCCGGATTTGACGAACTGGAGCCGGGCGAAGGGGTGCCGAAGTTCGATGCTGTCGTGCATTTCGCAGCGATACCGCGCTTGCTGCTGACCTCGGACAATGAATGCTATCGGGTCAATACGATCGGAACCTATAACGTCATCGATGCGGCGGTGAAATTCGGCGTGCGCAAGATCATCTTTGCATCATCCGAGACGACCTATGGCATCTGCTTTGCCGACGGCGAGCGCAAACCGGATTATCTACCGATTGATGAAGAGCATCCAGTCATTCCTGAAGACAGCTATGCCATGTCGAAGGTTGCCAATGAAGTGACGGCCCGGTCGTTTCAGCGGCGTAGTGGTTTCGATATCTATGGTCTGCGCATCAACAATGTGATCGAGCCTCATGAATATGAGCAGGATTTCCCGGCTTATCTGGCCGATGCTTCGCTGCGGCGGCGCAATATCTTTGCCTATATCGATGCGCGGGATCTGGGGCAGATGGTTGACCGCTGCCTGAAAACTGACGGGCTCGGCTTTGAGATCTTCAACGTCTCAAATGATGATCATTCGGTTGCAGCAAGCACATCTGAACTGATCGAGACATATTATCAGGGTGTGCCTTGTCGAGAGATGGGCCCTACGGAGACCTTTTATTCCAACGACAAAGCCAAGAGGTTGCTTGGCTTCCAGCCAGAATATAATTGGCGCATGTATCTGGGCGGCTAGGCTGCAAGGTAAGGAGCCCACAGCCTCTTGAAACCGAGTTGGTTAGCTCTGATATCAAGCGACCTTCAGCGGCGCTACAGGGATTGGGCGTGTCATCAAGAAAATGAGCTACAATCCGCTCGATGAAAGATTGATGAACATGAGTCTAAGGCCTAAAGCATGTCGCAATTAATGAGATTCAGGATTCCCATTTTTGGCCAATTGTGATTCCCTTTGAGAAAAGGGGATCATCATGGGCAAATCACTTCCTATTGCATTGCGCGAACGTGTTGCTTCATTTGTTGAGGCCGGTCATTCGCATCGGGCGGCCGCTAGCCATTTCCGCGTGTCACCACGGTTTGTCAATAACCTGATGCTTCTCAAGAAAGAGACGGGTTCTGTGCAGCCTCGCAAGCAAGGCCGACCAGACAAAGGCAAGTTGGGTGGGCATCATGAATGGATCACAAGGCGCATGTCGGAGAATGGCGAACTGACGCTTGATGAGCTTTGTCTGGAATTGGCTGAACGCGGGGTCCATGTGCATCGCTCCAGCGTTGGGCGCCTGCTTCACAGGCTCGGCCTGAGCCATAAAAAAAAGTCTGGTAGCCACTGAACAGCTACGGGCCGCCATTGCTCACGATCGGTATGTATGGATCAATCAGCGCCAGCCTTTCTTCAACAAGGCATTGTCCCGATTGATCTTTATCGATGAGACATCAACCAACACGAAGCTGGCCAAACGGTCTGGATGGTCACCAAAAGGGCAGCGCTATCGCGCCCACGCTTCTTTTGGCCATTGGAAATCCCAGACCTTCATCGCTGGTTTGAGATCCCGTGGGATGGTTGCGCCCTGGATCGTTAACGCTCCGATGAACCGACGTATCTTTGAAACTTGGATTGAAACTCAACTACTGCCGCCCCTGTCAGCTGGCGACGTCGTCATCCTCGATAATGTCGCCTTCCACAAAAGTGAGAAAGCTGACAAGCTCGTCAGATCAAAGGGGGCATGGCTGCTGTTTCTTCCGCCATATTCACCGGACCTCAATCCCATCGAAATGGCATATTCCAAACTCAAGACACTGCTGCGCAAGCGAGCAGCCAGAAGCTTCGATGCAATCTCAGACGCGATCGGTGACATTTGTGACCTCTATTCTGCCAAGGAGTGTCTCAACTACTTCAAAGCTGCCGGGTATGAGGTCAATTAATCGCATCACGCTCTAGAGCAAATTGACTGAACACAGAGTTATTTCCATAATTCCCACAAGCGCGTAGTCGTGATTCACTCACCTCCGTGATTTGTGGAGGTGTGACCGTCCTCAAAAGAAATGGGACCAAGGTGGCTTCAAAATAGGAGAGAGTTTGCTTCATATGGTTTTGGATTTTATGCGGCTGTTTTGCAGTGAAGCAAGCGCTGTTTTTCGAGCGTTTGCTTTTTTATGATTTCTCTTTGTCTCAGAATGGCTTTGTTCCTTCCAAAATAGACGTGTGTCGGTGTCTCCTTGTTCAAACTTTCGTGGTACCGATGGTTATTGTCAGAGGTAATGGGATGAACTGCCTTTCCGCCAAATTCAAGCTATATTAGCTGAGATTGAGGGATAGGGGGATCATCATGATGAATATCGCGATCTTGGGCATAGATCTAGGCAAAACTGTATGCAGCCTCGCCGGTTTGGACAAGGATGGGGCCGTCATTTTCCGCAGACGCATTAAGCGTTTTAAATTGCTAGATTTTCTTGATGAGCTTTCCCCTTGTATTGTGGGACTATGCAGAATTTTGTGCCCTGGCGTGGTAACTCTAATATGAGGAGACCCACGTATGAGCATCGACAAAGCCCTTTTGGATCATCTGATGGAAGGCCGCAAAGCGGGCGATCTGTTCGGAGAGGACGGGATTCTGCAAGAACTGACCAAGGCGCTGGCCGAACGAGCCCTGAGCGCCGAACTGGACGAGCATCTGACCGAAGAACGCGCCGATGCGCCGCCTGAAGGCGCGAACCAGGCGCCAAATCGTCGCAATGGCCGCAGCCAGAAGACGGTGACCACCGACAGCGGGAAGGTCATTCTCGACATTCCCCGTGACCGCAACGGCAGCTTTGATCCTCTGCTGATCGCCAAGTATCAGCGCCGCTTTCCCGAGTTCGACACCAAGATCATCAGCATGTACGCGCGCGGGATGACGACCCGCGAGATCCAGGGGCATATCGAGGATATCTATGGTATAGAGGCGTCCCCGAGCCTGATTTCGGCGATCACCGATGCCGTGATGGAGGAAGTGACCGCCTGGCAGAACCGCCCGCTGGAACCGTGTTATCCGATTGTGTTCATGGACGCGATCCGGGTCAAGATCCGCACCGACGGCGTGGTTCTGAACAAGGCGGTTTTTGTGGCCCTGGCTGTTCTCCCGGACGGCACCCGCGACGTTCTGGGGCTTTGGTTCCAGGCCAATGAGGGTGCCAAGTTCTGGGCTAAAGTTCTCAGCGATCTGCGCAACCGTGGCGTTCAGGACATTCTCATCGCCGTCGTGGACGGTCTGAAGGGCTTCCCCCAGGCCATCGAGGCAGCCTTTCCTCAGACCCAGGTCCAGACCTGTATCGTGCATCTGCTGCGCCATTCCATGAGCTTTGCCAGCTACAAGGATCGCAAGGCCGTCGCAGCGGCTCTTAAGGCTGTCTACACCGCTGTGGACGCAGCAGCCGCGGAGACTGCGCTGGCGGAGTTCGAAAACAGCGACCTTGCCGCCAAATACCCGGCAATCGCGCCGAGTTGGCGCCGGACTTGGAACGAGGTGATCCCGTTCCTTGACTATCCGCCCCAAGTGCGCAGGCTGATCTACACCACGAACGCCATTGAAGCACTGAACTCGAAAATCCGCCGGGCCGTTCGCTCCCGCGGGCATTTCCCCAGTGACGAGGCAGCTGCGAAATTGATTTATCTCGC